>Ga0302245_1001165_pt1 | contig 18717 bp, 15 predicted proteins | sample AAG_UR_Thr_MG_FD_193512 | JGI IMG/M metagenome (GOLD analysis project Ga0302245, IMG submission 193512) | Enriched activated sludge microbial communities from anaerobic digester in WTTP, New Holstein, Wisconsin, United States - AAG_UR_Thr | ecosystem: Engineered > Bioreactor > Anaerobic >... | reverse complement strand
CTACGCGATACAGGGATACGGCAACGTCGGCAGGGGCACCCATCAGATGCTCACCAGGCTGTTCAAGGCCAAGGTTGTGGCCGTGGCCGACGAGTTCGGCGGGGTCTACCGGGAGGAAGGCCTGGATTACACCGAGCTTTCCGCCTACGCCGTCAAAAACGGGACGGTGAACGGCTTCTCCGGCCCGGGCTGCAAGCCCTTCTCCAACCCCGAACTCCTGGCCCTGCCGGTGGACATCCTGATCCCCGCGGCCCTGGACGGAGTCATCCACGCGGGCAACGCCGACAAGGTGTCCTGCCGGATCCTGGCGGAAATGGCCAACGGCCCCACCACCCCGGAAGCGGACGCCATCCTGGCGAAGAAGAACATCTTCATCATCCCGGACTTCCTGTGCAACGCCGGCGGCGTGACGGTCTCCTACTTCGAAGGGGTGCAGAACGCCTACGGCTACTACTGGGACGCCGAAACGGTGGCCGCGCGGCTGGATGCGAAAATGACTTCCGCCTTCCACGCGGTGATCGAAACCGCCGCGCGCTACAAGGTTTCGAACCGGACCGGCGCCTACCTCATCGCCGTGGAAAGGGTCGCGGAGGCCTGCAAGATCCGCGGCTGGGTGTAGCTCATCAGACGGCCCCTCGAAGTTCCGCATCCCGCGGGTCGCGGAGGTCTGCAAGATCCGCGGCTGGGTGCAGCCGGCTCCGGGGGGCAGAGGGCCGGGAGATGACGGGCCGGCAGTGATCGGTCCGGGCGCAGCCCGGGCATAGCCTGAGCTATGCCCGGGCATAGCTCAGGCTATGCCCGGGCCCGGGAGGCTCGGGGCCGCACGACCCGGGGCACCGGGGCCCCGGGGCTCAGGCTCCCGGGCCGGGGAGTGGAGACATGGACTTCGATCTCGGGGGTCCCAAGGTACTGGAGCTGTTTCTCAAACTGAAGCAGTATCCGATTCTGTCCCGCCGGATACGGGAGAAGATGCGGGAAGAGCTGTTCCATCGCGGCATCATCACCCTGGAGAATTTCGAGAAAGAAGTCCGCCGGGAAGCGGTGGACTCCCAGCGCCGGGAATGTCTGGACGAATCCAGCGACGAGCCCCAGGAGGTCTGGGATGAAAGGCTCGCCGCCATCCGGGACAATCTGACGGATTTCTACTTCGCCCACAATTTCCCCCCCGGGAGCCTGGAGCACCTGGTGCAGGAGACCCTCACCACCCGCTCCAGCGAGGAGGTCGTCCTCACCGTCAACCCCGAGCTGGCCCCCTGGAGCATCCTTTTCGCGCTGGGGGAGCAGTACGAAAAACTGCCCCCGGAGCGGCTCAAAAAGGTCCGGCACCATCTGCAGGAGAGCATCGTTGTCCTGACCAAGGGCATGCTCAGCGACCAGCTGGATTATGTCGGCATCGCCCGCAAGACCCTGTCCATCGCGAAGCTCCGGGAGATAAACTCCCGGCGCGTCGGCCGGGGTAAAATCGGAGGGAAGGCGGCGGGTCTCATTCTGGCCGCCACGATTCTTCTGGAGCCCGAGGAACGGGAGAACCTGTCCAGCGTCATCCAGGTGCCCGATTCCTGGTTCATCGCCGCCGATGTCTATTACGAGTTTCAGGCCCTCAACGGGCTCATGGAGTTCATGAATCAGAAGTACCGGTCCCGGGAGGAGATCGTGGCGGACCACCCCCGGGTGGTGGAGCGGTACACCTCCGGCGTCTTTCCTCCCTATGTGACCGAGGCTTTCCGGAACATCCTGCGGGAGGCCGAAGGCTCTCCCCTGGTGGCCCGCTCGTCCAGCCTCCTGGAGGACAACTTCGGCTTTTCCTTCGCGGGCAAATACGACAGCTTTTTTCTTCCCAACCAGGGGACACCGGAGGAGAACCTGGCGGATCTGCACCGGGCGGTGGCGGCGATCTACGCCAGCACCCTGGCCCCCGACGCCCTGGTGTACCGCAAGCACATGGGGCTCCTGGATTACGACGAGAGGATGGCGGTGCTCATCCAGAAGGTCGTGGGAGCCCCTTATCGGGGCAGGTTTTTCCCCGCCCTGTCCGGTGTCGCCTTCAGCAAGAACCCCCACCGCTGGGACAGGAGGATCCGCCGGGAAGACGGCATGGTGCGCCTCGTCGTCGGCCTGGGGACCCGCGCGGTGGACAGGACGCCGGGCGAGCACCCCCGGATGATCGCCCTGAGCCACCCGGGCCTGCGTCCGGAGTCCATGGAGGACATCCCCCGTCACGCGCAAAAGTCCATGGATGTGCTGGATCTGGGGGAGAACCGCTTCACCACGGCGGCGCTGCGGGACGCCGTGGGACCCGATTTCCCCGGGTACCGCTTCCTCGTCTCGGTGTTCAAGGACGGAATTCCCCGCACCCCGCTCTTTCTCCGCGAGGAGGACCCGGATTCCACCGCCCTCACCTTCGACGAGCTCATATCCCGGACCAACTTCTGTCCCCTGATGAAAAAAATCCTGGCGACCCTGGAACGCCGCTATAAAAGACCGGTGGACATCGAGTTCTCCGTCCGCGAACTCCCCGGGGGGAGGTCCGGCGGACCCCGGGAGGTGGAGATAACTCTGCTGCAGTGCCGCCCTTTGAGTCTGCGGGCGGAGATGAAGGCGGGGGAGATACCCTCCCAGCTCGATCCGGCCCGGGTCCTCTTCACCGCCGACAGCTTCGTCCCCGACGGCCTGGTGGAGGGGCTGCGCCACATCGTGTGGATAGACCCCCGGGTCTACGACTCCATCGACGATCCGGTGCGCAAAACTTCTATAGCCCGCCTGGTGGGGAGGCTGAACGCCCGGCTGGAAAAAAGCCCCTTTCTGCTGATGGGCCCGGGCAGGTGGGGAAGCTCCAACATCGATCTGGGGGTGCCCGTGGGCTTCGCCGACATCAACAACGCCAGGATGCTCATCGAGGTGGCCCTCCTCCGGGACGGCCACACCCCCGAGGTCTCCTTCGGAACCCATTTCTTCCAGGATCTGGTGGAAGCGGGCATCTACCCCCTGTCCCTGTATCCGGACAAGGACGGGATAATCTTCAACTCCCGATTCCTCCGGGAATCCGGGAACGTGCTGGGCCGCCTCCTGCCGGAGGACCGGAGCTGGGAACCCTGGGTCAAGGTCATCGACGTGTCCGAAAGCGCCGGCGGCGGGACCCTCACGGTGGTGATGAACGGCGAGGTGGAGAAGGCGGTGGGATACCTGACCTGACGGGGATGGCGGGAACAGGTTTTTCGTCCTATACTGTCAGCATCACATCGAAAGGAGTCCGGGGATGGTTCGCCTGATTCTCAGCATAGTGTCCTTGATTTTTTTGAGTTGGATAATCGGTTCCAATATCGGGAACACCGCCCCATTCAACCTTTTCGGCAGAGTCTACGAAAATGTTTCGGTGGTGGTCATCGCCCTGCTGAGTTTCGTCCTGGGCATCATATACTCCTTCGGGTATTTCGTTTACGGGAAGATCCGCCGGGCGGGGGCCGAAAAGCTCCGCCGGAAGAAGGACGAGCTGAAAGAAAAGGAAAGGATGCTGAAGGGCAAGCTGAAAAAGGGCTCTCCTCAGAAGGACGAGGCCCCCCCTTCGGCGGACTCCCCTCTGTAAAGCGCCCCTTCCTCTCTGAGGCGGCCCGTCGTGAAAGTTCGAAAAAAAACAGCGCACCCTTCGGCGCGCCTCCCTGCCCCCGGGGCAGCTCTTGGGGTGCCTTTTTCCTGTCCATGGTCCGGCTTCCGGTCATTCCCGACGGAGCGGATCCCGCCTCCGGCAGGACCCGCGCATCAGCTCCCGCCCGGGGGGCGGATTTCATTTGACCCGGAACGCACTCTTCGATTAATGTTCCAGGTATAGGAGACCCGCCATGAACGAAATCGTCGGTCCCGAGAGCCCCACCACCGCCTGGCAGGCGCTGGAATCGCCCTGGGTTGTCCTGCCCGTGGGCGCCACGGAGCAGCATGGACCCCATCTTCCGGTGAACTCCGACATACTGGAGGCGGAATACTTCGCCCGCCATCTGGCCCGGGACCTGGGGGCGGGGCTCCTTCCGGCGGTGCCGGTCCTGCACAGCCTGGAGCAGACCGGCTTCCGGGGCTCCCTGTCCCTGGGGCTGGAAACGGGCATCGCCCTGATCCGGGACATCGCGGAGCAGCTGGAGGCCCAGAACTTCACCCGCCTCATCATCCTGAACTTCCACGGCGGCAACACGATCCTGAAACCCGTCGCCAAGGATGTGAACCGCCGGGACGGGAAGCTCAAGATCATCCTCCTGAACGGCTGGGAGTACGACAGCTCCGACGAGGGCCGGCGCCTCGGTGCCGGGGAGGTTCATGCCGGGGCCTGGGAAACCTCGCTGATGCTGGCGATCCATCCGGAACTGGTGGGGGACTACTCGGTGGTCCACTCCCCCGCAGCGGTGGACGGGGCGGTGCAGGACGATCTGGCCCACCTGGGCTTCGCGGTCCTGCGCCCCGTGGGCGCCTGGGGGGACCCCCGCCGGGCCGACGCCGCGGCCGGGGGCGCCATCGCCGCGTCCATTCGGGCCAATCTGGCCACCGCCGCCAGGCGCCGCCTGGACTGGCTGGATCGGAGCCCGTCCTACGGGGAGGCGGCGGGTCCCGTGACCATCCGGAGGTTCGGCCCCCGGGACATCCCCCGGGGTCTGGAGCTCTGCCGCATGGCCGGCTGGAACCACCGGGAGGCGGACTGGCTCCAGTTCCTGGATATCAATCCCGCGGGCTGCTTCGCCGCGGTCAGGAACGGCCGGGTTGTGGGGACCGTCACATCCACCCCCTCCATGGGCGGCCCCGCCTGGATAGCCCTGATGCTGGTGCAGCCGGAGATGCGGAAACAGGGGGTGGGAAAAAACCTCTTCCGCCGGGCCCTGGACGCCCTGGCGGAGGAGCCCTGCGTCAAACTGCTGGCCACCCCCGAGGGCTACGGGCTCTACACGTCCCACGGCTTTCTCATGGAAGATGTCTGGACCCTGATGGTCCGGCCTGCGGGGCCGCCGGAGGTATCCGGATCCGCCGCCGGCGAACCGGGCCGGGACAGGCAGCGGCCCCCGGCCCCTCCGGAGGAGGCAAAGGGGGACCCGGTTCTCCCGATGACGGAAGCCGATCTGGCGGAGGCGGCGGCCCTGGACGCGGACACCGGTCTTCCCTCGGGGGAAAGACTCCTCCGGCTCCTGTACGCCGCCGCCCCCCACCTGGCGGGGGTCACCCGGGACGCCTCGGGCCGCCTCCGGGGCTTCTTTCTGGGACGGCCGGGGGAGAACTACGAATCCATCGGCCCCCTGGTCGCCCGGGACGCCGACACCGCGGAGAGGCTCGTCCGGGGCTTTCTCCGGTTCCGGGGCGGGAGAGCCTCGGGGATGCTGACCCCCCCCCTGGCGGGCTGGGCGGACCGGCTGAAGGCTCTGGGCTTTCAGGAGAAGCGGCAGCTCTACCAGATGAGCCGGGGGGAGAACCTCTTTCCCGCCGGCCGGGACCGCTACGCCATCGCCGGCCCCGACTTCGGGTATTAGGGCGGGATCTCGGTAAGGAACGCCGCCGCACCCGGGCTTGGGTCCGGGCTCGCGTGCGGCCTGTCGCGTAAGGAGAGGGGGCCTCCGCCCCGGGAACCGGATCTCGAGCCGCCCATGGCCGCATCAGTCCCCCCGGCTGATCTCCCCCCGATAGTTCACGGCGAAGATCTCCGCCAGTTCCGGGGCGCTCGTCACCCGGCCCAGGCCCCACATGGCCTTGGTCACGATGGCCTCGATGGTCATGTCGCCGGCGGAGATTCCCCCCAGCTTCAGGGCCTTCTGCCCCACCTCGTAGGTCTCCAGATTCACCCCTCCCTCCCGGCACTGGGTGGTGAATATCACCGCCATGCCCCGGGCCAGGAGACTTTCCAGCGCCGGGAGCAGATTCCTCCCCAGGAAGGGGACTCCGCCGCTGCCGAAGCCTTCCACGATGAGGGCCCGGTATCCCTTGTCCGCCAGATCCTCCAGAAGCCGGGGGTGGCAGCCCGGGTACAGTTTGATCAGAGCCGCCTCGGGGGAGAAGCGGCGTTCCAGGGACGGAGGAGGGGCCCCGGTCCCCGCCGGGGGCGGACATGACAGCCGCACCTTCCCGTCGAAGAGGGTCCCCACATAGGGGCGGTTCAGGCTCGCGAAGCCCTGGAAATCCCGGGTGTGCACCTTGCAGGCCCGGCATCCCAGGATGATCTTTCCGCCGAACACCAGGAACACCCCCCGCAGGTCGTCGGCGGCGGCGACGGCGCAGGCGTCCAGGACGTTCCGCACCGCGTCGTTCCCGTCGGCGGAGATGGACAGCTGGGATCCGGTGAGGACCACCGGCCGGTCCAGGTCCGCCAGCATGAAGCTCAGGGCCGAGGCGGTGTAGGCCATGGTGTCCGTCCCGTGGGCCACCACGAATCCGTCGTAATTGCGGAGTTCGCCGAAAACGCAGTCGGCTATCCGCGCCCAGTCCTCGGGCTGCATGTTGGAGCTGTCGATGTTCATCAGCATCCGGGTGTGGATCCGACAGAGCTTCCCGATCCCCGGCGCCGCGGCCACCAGATCCCGGGCCTCCAGGGTGGGCGCCATCCCCTCTTCCCCCGGCGTGGAGGCGATGGTGCCTCCAGTGGCGATGAAAAGCACGTTCTTCATCGTTCCGCCCCCCCTGGAGCCGCCGACAGGAGTCCGGCGAAGTCGCTCTCACGGTACCGGGACTTCGCCCGGATTTCGGCCCTCGCCTCCTCCAGCCGCTCCGCCAGCCGGGGCACCGCCCCGGCGATGATCCGGACGATCTTCCCGGTGTCCTCCGCCTCCAGTTCGGGGATCTTCCAGCGCCGGATGTAGTCCGCCGTGACGATGAGGGAGATGACCGCCGAAAGACCCGGCGTCATGCCCGCGCTGCCCACCACATCCTGCAGGGGGTCGGTCATGAAGGTGACCCCTCCGGCGTCCTGGCTCACCAGAAGGGCCAGTTCCCCGACGATCCGCACCTTCTCCCGGGACCTGCGGGCCTCCGAGAGCCGCCGACCCAGGGCCGCTATCTTCTCTCCCAGTTCCCGGGTCCCCTTTTCCAGGGCCGCGGCCCCCCGGGGGAAGGCCCCGTCGGAGGCGGCGAAAGGGAGCCCCAGCTTTTCCGCCGCCTCCGTCAGACAGAGGGCCACCACCTGATTGTCCGCCTCCCGGTTGTGCCGGATGAAAAAAGTGTTCTCCGTCAGATTGTCGCAAACCCCGGGAACATAGGCCTTGCCCTCCACCACGATGGTGGGGGCATCGGCTATCCCCAGGGCCTCCATGAGACCGCCCTTTTCGCCCAGGACCACGTTCCCTTCCAGGTCCTCATTGGGCCCCAGTCCTCCGCCGGTGGCGTTCACCACCGCCAGGACACCCGTGGGGACCCCGCCGATGTCCAGGACCGCCCCCGCCATTTCACCGATGTTGCCGGGAACATCCTCCCGGGCGGTCTTCACCACCCCGGGGTGGTTCTTCCGGAAAGTGTCCACCACCGCCAGCGCCGCGGCGGCCTGCAGGGCCACCGGGGCCTCCAGAACCCCCTGCCCGTAGATCCTGCCGAAGGCGGCGAAGGCCGCGGCCTGGGTGAAGGCCCCGTCCCTCCCCACCGCCCGGGACAGAAGCTCCCTTTCGTGGGGGGTGATTCCCCGGCGCGCCTCGGCCCGGCCCACGCCTCCGCCGGCGGTCCTCACGGTGATCACCCCGGTCAGGAGGTCACCCTCCACGGAGCTGATGACGGTGTCCGCCGGGAGGGCCGCCTTCAGAAGGCCCACCGCCGCGGCGAAACCGCCGGAATCGTCCTGGACGAAGCCGGAGTGGCTGTGCACATGGCCCACCCCGGCGTGTCCGCAGACCCCCACCGCCCCCCGGGGGCGGGAACTCAGCTCGATTTTCATCGTCGATCTCCCATAAAAAAAGCCCCGAAACCGACGCCATCGCGCGCTTTCGGGACCATGCGAAAACGGCGCCGGCCCCGGCGGGCGGGACCGGCCTCGAAAAACGGTGAAAGGCCCCCGAAGCCGGGGCCTCCCGACTTGTCAGACCTGACCGGTTTTCTTGCTGTCGAAAACCGCCTGGTCCAGCTCTCCCAGCCGCTTGGCGGTGTACACCATTCCCACCGTGTCGCCGGTGATGTTCAGCATGGTGTTGGGCATGTCGATGAGGACATAGACCCCGGCGATCCAGCCGACGATCTCCAGCGGAAGCCCCATGATCTGCAGAAGAACGGCGGACATGATGATCCCGCCCCCGGGAACACCCGCCACACCGGCGGCCATCAGGATCCCCAGGCCGATGATGGCCAGGAGCTGGGGAAAGCTGTACTCCAGGCCGTAGATCTGGGCGGCGAAGACCGCGTAGATGGGCATCTCCGCCGCGCAGGCGTGCATGTTGATGGTGGCCGCCGGCGGCGCGATGAGGTTGACCATGTCGTCAGGCACCCCCGCCCGGCGCTTGGTCACTTCCATGGTGAGGGGAAGGGTGGCGCTGGAGGAGCAGGTGCTGAAGGCCAGGGCCATGGCGGGCCAGATGTTCTTGAAGTGCTGGATGGGGTTGACCTTGGCGATGAATTTGAGGATCAGCGGGTAGACCACCACCAGGATGGTCAGGTAGGCCACCCACTGGGTGACCAGCATCTTGCCGATCCCCGCCAGGACGATGGCCCCCAGGGTCCCGGTGATGTTGGAAATAAGGGCGAAAACCCCGAAGGGGGCCACGTACAGGACGATGCCCACCATCTTCCCCATGACCTCCGCCCCGCTCTGGATGAAGTCCGCCATCACCTGACCCACCTTCTTCTGTCCCAGCAGGGAGATGCAGATGCCGAAGAACAGGGCGAAGACGATGATCTGCAGGATGTTCCCCTCCGCGAAGGACCTCCCGATGTTGTCGGGCACCCACTTGATGAGGCTGTCCAGCAGGTCGACGTTGACTTCCTTCTTTGCCAGCGGGGGAAGGGTTATCCCCACTCCCGGGCGGATGATGTAGGCCCAGACGATCCCCAGGGACGCCGCCAGGGCCGAGGAGATGAACCAGTACCCGACGAAGGTGAGCCCCACCTTCTTGAGCCTCTGCATGTCCGCGATCCCCGCGATCCCCCCGGCGATGGAGAAGAAAATAAGCGGATAGATGGTCATTTTCAGCAGCCGGAGGAAAAGGTCCCCCACCGGGGCGATGACGGTGATCCCCGGCCCCACCAGGAAGCCCGTGACGGCCCCCAGCACCAGACCGACCAGGATCCAGCCGGCCAAACCCATTTTTTTCATTTGTCCTTCCTCCCCTATGATTATTCTTGCACGATCATACAGGTTATGCAGATAATTATCGTATCCGCTGGCCCGGTTGTCAACCTTTCGCGCCGGTCCGCGCCGCCGGAATCGTGGATTTTTTCGGGTCTTCACTGTACATTGTTAGGATGATCTGTTTTCCCTCCGGAGGGCTCCCATGAAAAAATTGAAGAGCGCCGCCCTGGCGCTGATGCTGCTGGTTCCGCCGGTAATTCTTTATCCCCAGACACCCCCCCCCAGGGGGCTGGGCATGGAACCCACACCGAAGAACTTCGACGGCTCCATCCGGGGAGCCACCGCCAGGGCGGGAAAAACCGCCATCCCCCCCAGCGTCGACCTGTCCCCCGGTTTTCCCGCCCCGGGCTTCCAGGGGGAGCAGAACAGCTGCGTGGCCTGGGCCACCGCCTACGCCGCCAAGACCTACCAGGAAAACCTCGAACGGGGCTGGGGGGCGAAGAAAACGGAAACGATTTTCTCCCCCAGCTACATCTACAACCAGATAAACCGGGGCAGGGACGAGGGGTCCACCATACCCGACGCGCTGGAACTGCTGAAGACCCAGGGGGTGGCCACGCTGAAGGCCATGCCCTATGGCGATTACCGGACCCAGCCCAGCCCGGCGGCGCGGCAGGAGGCGGCCCGGTTCCGCGCCGAGTCCTACGCCCGGCTGGACGGGAAGAACATCGATTCCCTGAAGGCCCTGCTGGCGGACGGGCACCCCGTCATCGTGGGGATGAAGACCTACGAAAACTTCCTGACCCACTCATCGGGAGTCTACAGGCGGACCTCCGGGGCCTACCTGGGGGGTCACGCCATGGTGGTGGTGGGCTACGACGATGGAAAAAACGCCTTCAAGATCATGAACTCCTGGGGCGAGGGCTGGGGCGAGAAGGGCTTCATTTATTATGATTACGGCCTCTTCGCCGAACTGCACCATACCGCCATGGTCATGTACGACATGGTGACCAACACTCCGGAGAAATCCCTTCCTCCCAACACGGTGACCGCCTCCGGCGGGTCCTACCGGGACAGGGTGCAGGTCACCTGGGAGCCGGTGAAGAACGCCGATTACTACCTGGTTTTCCGGGCGGAGAAGACTCCGGACTCCTTCGTCAAGGTCGCAGATGTCAGGGGAACGGCCTACATCGACACCCGGGTGAATCCCCGGACCGATTACTTCTACGCCGTAAAAAGCGCGGGCCCCGGAGGCGAAAGCGGCTTCAGCGTCGTCGCCCGGGGATACCTGCAGGCCGAGGCCGAGCTGGGGGCTCCGAAAAACCTCCAGGGAATGCTGGAAAAGGGGAAGATCAAGCTCATCTGGGACCCCGTGGACGGAGCCGAGGCTTACAATGTCTACCGCTGGGATTCCCAGGTGGAACAGTGGAAGCTCCTGGGGACCAGCCGCAACCAGGGCTTCCTGGACTCCCAGATTCCCCAGGGCTCCCGGCAGGAAAGGTACATCGTCACCGCTTTCGCCGGAGGCCGGGAGAGCAAGGCGGCGGAGGGACTCACCGTGGCGATCCCTCCCCCCCCGGTGGTCCAGGCCCCCCGGCCCCCCGCCGCCCCGACGGAGGTCAGGGCCTCCCAGGGCAGCTTCACCAACAAGATCGAGGTCGGCTGGTCCGCCGTTCCGGGGGCGGAGGCCTATATCCTCCGCCGATGGTCCGAAAAGGAGGGGACGTGGACGGAGCTGTACCGGGGCGCCCGCAGCTCCTACGCGGACATCCGGGTGGCGGGACGAAAGGCCCTCTACACCGTGGCCTCCGTCCAGGGGGGGCTGGAGAGCGAACCCTCCGCCATCGCCGAGGGGCGCCTCAAATCGGCGCCCCCCAAGACGGAGCCGAAAAAGTTCGCCGACGAGGACTACCGAAGCGACTTCGACAGGCGGGCGGAAAAGTTTTTCGGGGACGACAGGTTCTTCTCCGATGATTCCTTCTTCACCGGGGAGGCCAGGTTCTTCGACGATTTCGAGGAGGAAAACTTCTTCTTTTTCGATCAGAAAGCCTTCTTCAAATTCGACGAGGAAAAGTTCTTCGGAAAGGAGGACGACTTTTTCGGCGACGGGGAATGGGACTTCTTCTAGAGAACGACCCGGGGCGCACCGGCGGCGTCCGGCCGGCGGTCCGGGGTTTTCCCCCGGACGCCGAGCCCCGGTCCGGGGCGGCCGGCCCCCCATCGGGGGTCCGGGGCTTCCCTCCCCTCCTGGGGAGGCGGCCCCGGGTCCTGGTCCTGGGCTCGCTGCCGGGAGCCGAGTCCCTCCGGCGGGGGGAATACTACGCCCACCCCCGGAACGCTTTCTGGCCCATCATGGGGGTTCTGACGGGGGCGGGGCCCGCGCTTCCCTACCCCGAGCGATGCCGCGCACTCACCGCCGCGGGAATAGCCCTCTGGGATGTTCTGGCCTCGGGGAGCCGCCGGGGCAGCCTGGACGTCCACATTCTCCGGGACTCGGAAGAGCCCAACGATCTGGCGGGACTCATCCTCCGGGAGCCGGGGATCCGCGCCGTGGTCTTCAACGGCGGGAAAGCCCGGGAGGCCTTCCGCCGGCACATCTCCCGCCTCCTCCCGGCGGAACGGAAACTCACCCTCATCAGCCTGCCCTCCACCAGCCCGGCCCACGCGGGGCGGAGCTTCGGGGAAAAGCTCCAGGCCTGGCGGGTCCTGGAAACCCTTCTCCCGGAACCGCCGGACCAAGTCCCCGGAGGCAGGCCCTGGACGGCGCGGTAAAAGAAAACGCCTTCTTTCAAAGCCTGCGGACCGGGCCCCCGGGCGACGAAGCCGCCGTGAACGCCGATGCCCGTCAGGGGGTCCAGGGGGCGGTCCCACCGGGGACAGGGGGTCCGGGGGGCGGTCCCACCGGGGACGGACCCGCGCCTCCGCCGTGAAGGCCAAGCGGCGGCGTCCTCGCCCCAGGCGGGCCTGAGGGAAAAAGGCGCCCCTCCCCGGAGCGGGCTTACAGCGCCGCCGTGAAGGCGGAGCGACGGCTGGGGCAGTTCGGCCGGGGGCAGTGCATGCAGTTCTCGAAACTGGTTTCCGTGGGAAAGAGGATCCCCGAGACGGATTTGGCGGGAATCATCAGGCAGCTCGGGGTGAGCCGGACGCCCACCAGGGCTTCCACATCCCCCAGAAGGGAGAAGAGCCGGCGCTGCTCCGTGATGGGCCAGGCGGGAAGGGAGCCCGGGCTCAGGTGGGCCAGCTTCCCTTCTCCCCGGGTTTCCTGCAGATTTTTCCGCACCGCCCCGAAGGTTTCCCGGAGGTACTCCTCCTTGATGCAGTCCGCCCAGTAGTTTTCCACGATATCCCCGATGCCCCGGGACCATTCATCCAGTTCCCCGCCGCAGGTGACCACATAGGGGTAGACCCGATGCACCCGACCCAGTTTCTCCCGCACCAGGGAGCCGGAGAACTCCACCCCTTCGATGACCACCCGGTCATCGGTCCTCTCCTCCACGAAGGCGTGGGCCAGGAGAGCCCTGGGCCGGGCGATCCCCCGGGCTTCCCGCAGCAGACAGGAGAGGCGCCGGCCGTCTTCAGTGTCCGGCTCCACCGACAGAAGGCGAAAAATCTTTTTTTCCTCCGGCTCCACCGATGGGGCAAGGACAGTCCGGGATTCCATTACCGGACAGGATAGCGCAAAGTTCCGGAGAATGTCAAATTCCCCGAGAAGGACCGAAAAGAAAGCCCGGCTCTCGCCGTCCGAAGCTTGACAAGCGGCGGCGCCTGAACGACAATGGGATTGCACCATCAATTTTACGGGAGGCGCCCATGCCTGAAGACTTCAAGCCGGGTTGTGCCCGGCCGTCCGGAACGGGGCCCGCGGAAAGCTCCCCGGCGGAATCCGCAGGTCACACTACGCCACAGGAGGTAAAGAGGAACATGATCATGGTCGGAAAAAAAGCCCCTGACTTCACGGCCTCCGCCTATCATCAGGGCAAGTTCATCAATGTCAGACTCTCGGAGTACCTGGGTAAGTGGGTTCTGCTCTGCTTCTACCCCGGCGACTTCACCTTTGTCTGAGCGACCGAAATTTCGGCGGTCGCCGAAAAAAACAGCGAGTTCGAGAAACTCGGCGTACAGATCCTTTCGATGAGCGTGGACAGCATCTTCGTCCACAAAATCTGGAACGACAATGAACTCTCCAAAATGGTGAAGGGCGGCGTGCCTTTCCCCATGCTCTCCGACGCAGGAGGGAAAATCGGCTCCGTGTACGGCATCTACGACGCCGACGCGGGGGTCGAGACCCGGGGCCGCTTCATCATCGATCCCGACGGCATCGTCCAGGGCTACGAGGTCCTGACTCCCCCGGTGGGCCGCAATGTTTCCGAATCTCTGCGGCAGGTGCAGGCCTTCCAGCACGTCCGGGCCAGCAAGGGAACCGAGGCCACTCCTTCGGGATGGCGCCCCGGAAAGAAAACCCTGAAGCCCGGTCCCGACCTGGTGGGAAGGGTCTGGGAAGTCTGGAAAACCAGCGAAGCCTTCGACTGACGGAAGGCGCGATGGGCCCGGAGGCCGCCGGCAACGGCGGCTTTTTTTATCGTCCGCCGATCGGGCCGGGCTCCCCCTCCAGGACCGGCGCCTTTTTGCCTCCAGGACCGGTGTCTTTTCCCTCCAGGACCGGCACCCGGCCTCCAGAAAAACCATGTCCTCCGCGCCGGCGATCTCCGACGGTCCGGTGTCTCCGCCTCAGGAAACGCGGAAGCGGTAGACCGTCATGGATCTGCTGGTTTCCCCCGGCGCGATCACCGGGGATGGAAAGTGGGGCCGGTTCACCGCATCGGGGAAATACCCGGTTTCCAGGCTCAGGGCCCCCAGGGGCGCGATGGACCGGCCCCCCGCGATGGGGCCCTCCGGGAGCCCGTGTCCGGAGTTGAATCGCAGCCCCGGAAGGGTGGTCAGCACCTCCATGGTCCTGCCGCTTTCATGGTCCCGGAGCAGGGCCGCCGGAGCCGGGTCCAGGGCCGCCGGGCCGACGGCGAACACCTGGTCGAAACCCTCCGGCCCGACCCTGCGGACGGCCTCGCCTATCCTCCCGGGGCGGGTAAAATCCAGGGCCGTCCCCCGGACCGACAGCACCTCCCCGGTGGGTATCCCCTCCCGGTCCGCCGGAAGATAAAAGGGGCAAAACAGCCGCAGTTCCTGGTTTTCCACGCTTCCCGACCCCATGCCCCCCAGGTTCCAGAAACTGTGGCCGGCGGGGTTGACGGGGGTGGACTCGTCCGCCTCCGCCTCGAAGACCAGCGAAAAATCCCCGTCCTCGCTGAGGGTGCAGGCCAGGCTTATCCGCAGCTCGCCGGGGTATCCCTCCTCCCCCTCGGGGCTGATGCGGTGGAACAGGACCGTGGCCAGATCGGGCCGGAGAAAGGACTCGGCCTTCCAGACATGGCGCTGGAAGCCTTTCACGCCGCCGTTCAGATGATGTCTTCCGGCGTTGACGGACACCTGGTGGGCTATTCCGTCCAGGGTGAAGGAGCCGCCGGCTATCCCGCCCGCGCAGCGTCCCAGGGTGGCGCCGAAACAGTTGCCGTCCTCCTCGTACTCCGCCAGGGTATCGAAACCCAGGGTGAGTTCCTCCGGAGGGCCCGATCTGCCGGGGGCGCGGAAGGAGCGGAGAGTCGCCCCGTAGGTGATGAGTTCGGCGCGGAAACCCGTCTCCGACTCCAGGGTGAAGATCTCCACCTCCCGCCCCTCGGAGGTCCGACCGAAAATGCCGCGATGAAGTTTCATGACCCGACTATAGCATGGGAGAGGAATCGCATCAGCATCCCCGCGGCGGGGATGCCGGTCCGCATCCATGGGGCGCGGAAACCCCCCGCCGCGGCGCCGGGGACGCCCACCGGACCGGCCCCCCGGGATCGGCGGGGAATCAGTTCATGTAGGGTTCCAGAAGCCGGCTTCTGTTGGGGTGCTGGAGCCGCTTCAGCGCCTTCTTCTCGATCTGCCGGATCCTCTCCTTGGTGAGGTTGTACCTGTCCCCGATCTCCTTCAGGGACAGGGGGCTTTTCCCGTTCAGACCGAAACGGAACTGGAGGATATCCGCCTCCTTCCGGGACAGGGTGGCCAGGAGACTGTTCACATCGTCCTTCAGCGACCGGGCCACCACCGCATCCTCCGGAAGCTGGTACCCCTGGTCTTCCACGAAATCCCCCAGCAGGGAGGAATCCTTTTCCGCGTAAACCGGGGTTTCCAGCGACACCAGATCCCGGGAAATGTTGATGAGATCAGCCACATGCTCGGGCTTCATGTTCAGGGTTCTGGCTATCTCCCGGACCTCCGTGTCCAGTCCTGTATCGCCCTGGAGCTGTTTCCGGACCTTTTCGATCTGCACCAGTTCGTTGGCCCGGTTCAGCGGGAGACGGATCATCCGGGACTTTTCACAGATGGCCTTCAGGATGGCCTGCCGGATCCACCAGACCGCGTAGGAGATGAAGTGGTAACCCTTCTCCACGTCGAAGCGCTCGATGGCGTTGATGAGCCCGATATTGCCTTCGCTGATCAGGTCCGACAGGGGAAGACCCTGATTCTGATATTTTTTGGCCACGTTGACGACGAACCGCAGGTTGGCCTGCAGGAGCTTCTCCCGGGCTTCGGGGTCTCCCTTGGCGGCCAGACGCGCGTAGGAGACCTCCTCGTCCCGGGTCAGGAGAGGTATCTTGTTGATCTCCTTCAGATATATGGAAAGGACGTTTTCGTCATCGGACGATATCTTCACCGGGGCCGCTTTTTTCGCTTTTTTCTTCGCTGTTGCCGTCATGACTGCCTCCTGACAATAATAGAGCAATAATCATGCCAGGAACACCGAAAGACGAGGCGCGCAAACTCTTGTATATGAAAGATTTACCAGGCAGGCCCTGCCGATGGAAAACAGCCCCGGCCCATCGTGAGTCAGAAACACCCACTTTTGAAAAAACCTTCCGGAACTGGGTCAAAATCCCTCATTCCCCGCCCCGTAAGGTCTTTCCGAGCGTCCGCAGCAGCGGTGATAGGGCAACCCCGATCCGCAGGGGCAGCTCCCGCCTCCGAAGCCCCGGGAAAGACCACCGGTTCCGCCGGTTTCCGCTGTCCCGCCGGGGAGGTAAAAAAAGGGGAAAACGATGGACACCCCGCGAAAAAGGGCCAGCTTCTGCTCCGGGGTCTTGTCGTCCAGGCTCGTGGCGCTTTTCAATTCCCGCCAGGCGTCGAAAATCAGGTCCCGGATCATGTCCCGTTCCGCCAGAGTGCCGATGCTGCGGGACCTCTTGGACTTCAGATAGCGGCCGACCTGCAGGGAGTAGAAGGCCCTCCAGTCGTCCAGTTCCGCCAGCCCCTGTTTGGCCATTCCGTACTCGTTGGAAAAACGCCGCAGGTGCCGCCGGGCGGGGCCGCCCCGCCGAAGCTTACGGGAAGCGTTCCAGCTCTGGACCGCCGCGTCGTGGAGACCGATCTTCTTCATGGCGATCCCCGTGTGGAAGAGGACATCCGCCAGATCCGCAGCCCTCTCCACCGGACATTCCGCGATGGCGTCCCGCAGAAACCGCAGAGCCGCTCCGGGCTCGTGCTGCCGCAGCTTTCTCAGACCCCGCCTGTAATTCAGACGCCAGCTCTCCATGACATCAATGTAATAAAGGAAACCGGCAACGGCAAGTCGGACAATCCGGAGAGAATTCTTCTTGACCCTCCGCTTTTTCCTCTTTATATTCTGACCAAACACAAAAACACAAGAGTTTTTCATATTGCACAGGAGGAAATCATGAAATTGAAGCCCATCGGAGACCGTGTCCTGCTGAAGGTGGAGGAAGGAGAAACCAAGACCGCCGGAGGTCTTTTCATCCCCCAGACCGCCCAGGAAAAAACCCAGATCGGAAAGGTCATCGAAATAGGGGACGACAAGGACGCCATTAAGGTGAAGAACGGGGACCGGGTCATGTTCGACAAGTACGCCGGAACCAGCGTCAAGATCGACGGGGACGACCACCTCATCGTCAAAATGTCCGATATCCTGGCGATCATCCCGAAATAAGCCGGGACCGCAGGCGGACGATACGGCCTCCCGGGGGGTGATGCCCTCCGGGAGGCTTTTTTTTTATGGGCGAATCCCATTCGCCGGGACTAATTTATTCGTTCGGACGAATAAATTAGTCCCGGGACCGTTTCTTTCTCCCGGAACCTGTTCCCCCCGGAGGCTCGTTTTTCCCCGGGGATTTTTTCGCCGCCGCCTTTTCCCCCTGGAGGCGCTTTTTCCCCCGGGATTTTTTCCCTCCCGGAGGGCTGCCGCCCCCGGGGGCTCCGCCCCGCCGGACGGGCGGACCGTCCGGGGAGGGAAACTCGTCCCTCATCTCCGGGGCTCTCCCCGGCGACAGCGTCCCGGCCTTCATCCGGCCGCCGTCCCCTCCAGGGAGGGGACGGCGGGTCGTCCGGGGCGGGGGACCCGCCGAGGCGAGAAAGTTTTCCAGATCCACCAGCAGGGAGGCGGAGGACTTGATGGACCTCCGGGTTTCGGGCAGCGAGGCCAGAAAGATCCCGCCGTAGTTCTTCGTCAGAAGCCGCCCGTCCGCCACCAGCACCGCGCCCCTGTCGGAGGACCGGCGCATCAGCCGCCCGAAGCCCTGCTTGAACTTCATCACCGCTTCGGGGAGGGAGAGGTCCATGAAGGGGTTTCCGCCCCTGAGGCGCACCAGCTCCATCCGGGCGGTCAGGACCGGGTCGGTGGGCACCCGGAAGGGCAGGCGGCACAGAATCACCAGCTTCAGGGCGCTCCCCGGGGAGTCCACCCCCTCCCAGAAACTGTCGGTGGCGAACAGGACGCTGGAAATCTCGTCGTTGAAACGCCGGAGGAGCCGGGAGCGCTCGTCGTCCCCCTGCCGGAGCAGGGAGATCCCCGCCCCGTCCATGGCGGGCCGCACCGCCTCGCAGGTCCTCCTCAGCATCTCGTAGGAGGTGAAGAGCACCAGGGCCCCCCCCTCGGCGAGGAGAAGGGCGTCGGTGATGAAGCGGGACAGAAAACCGCCGTAGCCCGGGTCCTCCGGCGGCGGCGCGTCGTCGGGCACCCCGATCAGGACATTCTCCCGATAGTTGAAGGGGGAATCGAAGATCTCCTCCCGGACCTCGTCCAGCCCCTCCAGACCGACCCGGGTCTTCCAGAACCGGAAGGATCGGCCCACCGTAAGGGTGGCGCTGGTCAGGACGACGCTGTCCAGGGGCTCGAAGACCGCCTCCCGCATGACCCCGGCGATTTCCAGGGGGGTGGAGACGAAGTTCAGAAAAACGTCCCCGGAGCCGGACCTCGCTTTTTCGATCCAGAAAACCCGGTCCGGCCGGTCCCCGGCGTTCCGGAACTGCTCGCAGACCCCGGCCAGGCCCTCCAGCCGCCGGATCAGCATCCGGGTCTCGTAGACTTCCGGCAGTTCCCGGTCCTCCTCCGCCAGAGACCCTATGATGTCTCCCAGTCTCTGGATCAGGTCGAAGAGCCCCCT
>Ga0302245_1001164_pt1 | contig 18731 bp, 20 predicted proteins | sample AAG_UR_Thr_MG_FD_193512 | JGI IMG/M metagenome (GOLD analysis project Ga0302245, IMG submission 193512) | Enriched activated sludge microbial communities from anaerobic digester in WTTP, New Holstein, Wisconsin, United States - AAG_UR_Thr | ecosystem: Engineered > Bioreactor > Anaerobic >... | reverse complement strand
GATGGATCGGGCGACATGTATCTTCATGACCGGTTAAAAATACACATTCCCGGGAAAAAAAGGAAAGCCGCCGGCGCCATTCCATCTCCCGGGGAAAACGCTTGCCTTTCCCGATAAATGTTATGAAATTAGTATCATTAAGCTTTCAGTGGAAAGCCCATGTCTAGAAAAAGGAGACCCCCATGTCTTTCACCCTGCCCCCCCTTCCGTATGCACCCGAGGCCCTGGAGCCCCACATCGACCGTAAAACCATGAGCATCCATCACGAGAAGCACCACGGCGCCTATGTGGCGAATCTGAACAAGGCCGTGGAAGGGACCGAGTACGCGGCCTGGCCTCTGGAGCAGCTGCTGGTCCGCCTCCCGGAACTTCCGGAGGCCATCAGGACCGCAGTCCGCAACAACGGCGGAGGCCATGCGAACCATTCGCTGTTCTGGACGATTCTGAGCCCCCGGGGAGGGGGCCAGGCCGGCGGGAAGCTGGCGGAGGCCCTGAAGGCCGGGTTCGGTGACTTCGCGGGCTTCAGGGAGAAGCTCTCCGCCGCCGCCATGGGCCGCTTCGGGAGCGGCTGGGCCTGGCTCGTGGTGGGGCGGGACAAAAAACTGGCGGTCCTGTCCACCCCCAACCAGGACAGCCCGCTGACGGACGGAAACATCCCGATCCTCGGCCTGGATGTCTGGGAGCACGCCTACTACCTCCAGTACCAGAACCGCCGGGCCGACTACGTCGCGGCTTTCTTCAACCTCATACACTGGCCGGAGGTGGAAAAGCGCTATCGGGAAGCCGCGTCCTTCTAGAGCGGACTCTCCCCCGGGGGCGTCAGACCCAGGCGGGAGGCGAGACGGCCGGTGAACATCAGGGCGATTCCTCCGGCGGCGATGAGTCCGGCGGACAGGAGCATCCAGCTCCGGAAGGCCGCGGCGGTGTGGCCCAGGGCGTCCAGATACAGGCCTCCCGCCAGGGGGCCCAGGGCGCCGATCCCCATGATGGCGGTGACGAAAACACCGAAGACCAGGCCCCGGGTGCGGGGATTGGTGAAGTCCGTGACCAGGGCCTCCATGACGGGGACGGAGGCGGTGGAAGCGGCTCCCATCAGCATGTAGGGGAGGAAAAGAAGCCTCCCCGGAACGAAGGCCAGGGAGGCGACGGCGGCCCCGTAAAACAGGAAGGCCGCCGTCACGAGCCTTCCCCTGCCCACCCGGTCGGACAGCGCCCCCGCCAGAGGCTGGACGAAGACCCCGGGAAGGTACATGAGGAAGAGGAACCAGGCGGTTCCGGGGCCGCCGGGGAACGACACTTTAAGAAAAAAGTCGGAAATATCCAGGATCGTCCACATGCCGATTTCCCGGGTTCCGGTGATGACGACGATGAAGAGAAGGAAAACCCAGAGCCGGTAAGAAAGACCGAAGAGGCCCGCTCCGGGGCCGGCTCCCGCCGGGGAGAGTCCGGCCGGCGCCGGAACAGCCCCCGGGGGGATCCCTCCGCCCGCCGCCCTGTCCGAGGCCGCCCTCGGGGCCGCCGCCCGGGGAGTCCGGGGAATCAGAAGGAAGGCGGCGGCGCCGACGGCGAGCCCCAGCCCGCCGAAGACCAGGGAGATGTCCCGCCAGGAAAGGCCGATGACCCCGGACAGGAACCCCGTCAGAAGGGGGCCGAAGGCGTACCCGATTCCGGCGCCCATGCCGGTTATCCCCAGGGCCCAGCCCTTGCGGAGGGGGTAGAGCCGGGTTATGAAGGCATTGGCCACCGGGTGGTAGACCCCGCCCCCCAGGGCGGCGACGATCCACAGCAGGTACATCAGACCCACCCCCGTGGGGGGGACGAAGCGGAACAGGACCACCGCCAGGGCGTTGACGATCATCCCCAGGCCCAGAACTTCCCGGGCGGGGAGGCGGTTGGTCAGCGCGCCGAAGAGGAGATTGCTCCCGGCGTAGACGACGAGGTAGACGGTTTTGAAGGCCGTCACCGTGGCGATGCTGGTGAGGCCGAAGTATCCCGCGATTTCCGCGTTCAGGGGACTCAGGAAGAGTCCCAGGGTGTGGATCGTCCCGTGAAGAGCCGCGGTGGTTCCCAGACCCACCAGGGCGCGGGACGCATCCCGAGGCGCGTTTGTGTCCATGGGCTCGAGGTATATCCGAAAGGGAGAAAAAAATCTACTTGACATTTTCGACAAGGAAACGGAGAATGATCCACTTCATATAAAATGCCAAAAACCTGAAATAGTCGGTTGCCGAAGGAGTCCAAATTGCGGCAGAGGGGATGGAAAATATTGGCGGCGGCGAGTCTGGCTTTTTTTATGGCCCTCTCCGCCCATGGCAGGCCCGGCGGGAAGGCCGACGGGGCATTTATCATCCAGGACGTGACCTTCCGGATCACCGGGCGGACCTGGGAGCGGGCGCTGGAGAAGAAGATCGATATCCACAAGGGGCGGACCTTCGCCACCATCCAGGAGGTGGAGGCCTACCTGAAGGATCGGGAACAGCTGGTGCGGAACCAGAGGGTGCTGTCGGAGGGGAAGATCACCTACACCACCAGCGCCCTTCCGGACGGGAAGACCGCCGTACATGTGACGGTGGAGACCAGGGACACCTGGAACGTGGTCCTCCTGCCCTACTTCAAGTACGACTCCAACTCGGGCCTCCTTCTCAGCATCCGGGCCCGGGACTTCAATTTTCTGGGCTCCATGGAAGCTCTGAAGCTGAACCTGGACTACACCTTCACCGACACCGGGGACAACGAGTTCGGCAACGAACTCACCTTCACCGTGCCCTTCCGGCTGGTGGACAAGGACTGGCGCTTCGGCCTGAGCCAGGGCCTGACCTACAACGCCGGGACTGGGGATTACATCTTCAACCTCACCACCTCCATGGCCGTGGATTTCCCGGTGAAGCGGAGGGACTGGACCCTGGAGTTTTCCCAAAGCTACCTCTACGACGACACCGACTCCTACGGGGACCATCAGTACCATCAGAGCAAGATCGCCTTCGATACGGATTTCGACCTCCCCTGGACCCTGGGGCGCCTGGGCAATCTCCGGTACGGGCCGGGGGTCTTCGCCCAGGTGAAGTACCGTTTCGACCGCAGTCTCAGCGACCGGCGCCGGGGAGTGGAGCCGGGCTTCACCCATTCGGTTTTCGTGGAACGGGTGGACTGGCACGGCAATTTCCGTGACGGCGCCGCCCTCTCCCTGGGAAACACGCTGATCTACAATCCCGTGGAAGACCTGTGGAGAAACTCCATCGACTGGAGCGCCGCGGGGCACAAGGCCTTCTCCTGGGTGGGCTTCTCCGGGAGGTTCTCCGGCTTTTTCCAGTTCGACCGGGAGCGGGGTCCCGCGGACAGCGACGCCGTGGGAGCCCCCATCCGGGGGATCCTGGATGACCGCCTGAAGGGAGACTCGGGACTCTTCGTCAACACCGATATCGACGTGAAAATGTGGATGTGGTTCCTGGACCCCTATTTTGAAGTGCAGGCCGGCCCCTTCCTGGATCTGGCGCTGGTCAAAAGAAGGGGGGAGTCCTTCAACCCCGGGGAGATGTATTACGGCGGCGGGGTGCAGGTGGTGGTTTTTCCGAAGTTCGCCCGGAGCCTGTATCTGCGGGCGTCCCTGGGTTTCGACCTGGAGGCGGTGCTGGACGACTATCGGATAAAAGGCTTTGCCCCCCGGGAGGACGACGACGGCAAACGCTGGAAGAGATGGGAGGCTTTCATAGGGTTCGGCCACCATTACTGAACATGTCCGGGGGGCCTTGACAGTCCGGGCCCTTCCGATTATCATGGCCGAAGACTTCGGGGGTGTAGCTCAGCTGGCTAGAGTACTTGAATGGCATTCAAGGGGTCACGGGTTCGACTCCCGTCACCTCCATACGAAGAGGTAATGAGCAGGGATCAGTCTTCTGTGGGCAGTAAGTTCTCCGGCGAAGTCGATCCGGAAATAGCCGGTCTCATGGGGATAGAGACCCCGGAGCTGGCGGACCGGGGCGACGAGCCCGAGTTCCTCGAACTTTTCGAAGAAGACGCCGCCCCCGATGGGGATCTTCCGGGGTCTCCCGAGGGGGCGGATACCGCATCCCGGGCTTTCCGGCGGCCGGAAAAAATCGAAGAAGCGGCGAAGCCTTTCTTTCAGGACCGGGAGTTCTACAAGACCGTCCTCTCCGGCGAGGGCGATGTTTCAAAAAAACTGCACAGTTTTTTCAGCTCCTTCATGACGGTCCAGGACCCCCAGGAGCGCTCTGTCTTCCGCGGCCGCCTGATTCCGGTGTATTGGGAACTCCTGGGCCGTCTGTCGGTCAAGATGACCCGGAATCTGCCCATGCCCAAAAGGCTCTTCGCCCGATACGCCGTCCTCCTCCCCACGGCCATTTCGACGGAGCAGCGGGACATGCTGGCCCGGATCGTCTGGGACAACGGTCTGGGAGAGCCGATCTATTACCTGGACGAATGGATTTCCGCGGTCATCCGGGGACAGGTGAGTCCGTCGGTCCAGGACGAGACCAAGCAGGCCCGCCGGGACGACAAACAGAAAATGCAGGTCCTTCTGGAGCGCACCCGGGGGAGGTTCGAGGCGCAGGTCGGCCTCATCCGGAACCGGATGGGGGAGATGGACGAATTGGAGGAGCGCCTCCGGGAACGGGTCCGGTACCTCACGGAACACGAAACCGCATCGGACCTGCCGGGCCTGAAGCTTCCCTATTCGGAGGCCCAGCGGAGCGCCCTGAACGAAATCGGGGAGGTCCTCCGACGTCTGGGCAACGTCAACCGTGACCAGGCGCGCTATTACTCCGAGCTGGACGGCATCCGGAATCAGCTGGAGGATCTGAAGCGCAAGGATCAGGAGCTGGGGGCCGGCCCCTCGGTGGACAACAAGACCATTCTCGACGAACTCAACACCCTCCGCCAGATGGCCAAGATGTGCGTGGGCCGTCAGGGCAACCATTTTCCCATCCTTCTGAAGCAGTACATCCGGGGCAATATCCTGGACATCGGCACCCGGGAGAACCTGGTCAACATCATGGCCGACGTGGAGTACCTGGACCCGGGGCTCTTCCTGCGCAGCTTCCGTCAGCAGACCAACCGGATCGTCCCGAACATCATCATTCTGCCCTGCTACGGGGACGCGGGAATCTGCTGGGAACCCTTCGAGAGGTACAACCGGGCGACCGGGAGGGGACGGGTGGCCATACCTCTGTACCCCAAGGAGATCAGAACCGCGGTCATCGCGGCGATGGCGGACCTGCGCTGGCAGGTGGCCAAGGAGAAGGCCCAGCACTACTGGATGGAAGAGGGCCTGACGGGCTGGTACTATCAGTGGTTCTCCGAGCGCAAGATGAAGGGCGATGTCCGGGAGTCCTTCATTCAGGACTACATTCTCTGGATCTCCAAGGAGAGCGAGGGCACCCAGAAGCTGGACCGGGAGGTCCGGGGCATCTTCTGGCGATACCTGCCCTTTCCCCAGGACGTGAAGGACAAGCTGAAAACCCGGGGCTTCGTCTACGCGGAACTCTACAAAAAAGACCAGAACCGGGCCATGTCCGACGGCTACTGAGCCTGGGCCTGCTTTGACTGTGGCCGGCCTTGAGCCCGGCCTTGAGCCCGGGCCGGTCCTGAGCCCGGGCCTGAGTCTGGCCTTGAGCCCGGGCCTGAGTCCGGCCCGGCCTTGAGCCCGGCCCAGACCCCGGTTCCGGGCAGGGTTACGCCCTGCCCGGGCTTACGCCCGGGTCATTTCTTCTTCGATCTGAAAATCGGGTGAAAGTATTTCTCGAAATCCATCTTCCGGGACATCAGAGTCACCAGCTTGTGGTACAGGAAGTAGGTCCCCAGGATCGACGCCGTGAACAGGACGATGATCACCCCGGTGTGGATCGCCGGGGAAACCCGTGCGGCGGCGAAGATTCCGTAGACCGCGAAGAGGGCGAGAAAGAGGCCCACCATCAGGAACATGTTGACCAGGGTGGCTCCCAGGACGAAGAGCAGGGTATTGACCTTTTTATTCATGGGTTCTTCTCCCGTGGGTCAGAATGGTGAGGGCCAGGAGGGAGCCGAAGACCACCACCGAGGAGTCGGCGATATTGAAGGTGGGCCACCGATCCAGGCCGAAGATCCCGAAGAACTCGACATCGATGAAGTCCACCACCCCTTCGGGGCGGAAGATCCGGTCCACCAGGTTTCCCGCCCCCCCGCCGATGATCCCCGCCACCGCCCAGCGCTGGATCGGGGAAAAATCATCGGACCGGAAGTAATGCAGCCCCAGCGCCGCCAGAACCAGGATGGGCAGCAGGGTGAAAAAGACCCCCCGCAGGGGATCCGGAAGATCCCTCCCCAGACTGAAGGCTATTCCGGGGTTCCGGGCGTGGATGAAACGGATGAAGCCGCCGAAAAACTCGGCGCCCACGGTCAGCCGGGGGATGCGCTCCACCACCAGCCATTTGGAGAGCTGATCCAGGACGAGGATCACCGCCGCCAGCGAAAAGGGAAGGATTTTTTTCTCCCGGGACGGGGAACTCAGGGAAGGAGATGCGGCGGCCATGGGTTAGAGTCCCGTGGGTATGTCGAAAAACCGGGTGTCCAGGCCCGTGTCCCGGAAGGTCCGATCCGCCAGAAGGCGGACGCCCCAGGTTTCGGTCCGGTAATGGCCGCCGAAAATCACGTTGAGCCCCTCCTCCTGGGCGAGATGGTACATCCCATGGGCGCTTTCGCCGGTGATGTACAGATCCAGCCCCCGTTCGACGGCCTGATAGGCCTCATGGGGCGCCCCGCCGGAAACGATGCCCACCGTTTCCACCCGATCCTTTCCGAAAGCCAGTCCCGGGACCGGATCCGGCGCCCCGCCGCCGAACAGGAGGGCATGCACCTCCCCGAGGGTCAGGGGACGGGGAAGCCGGCCCTGAATCCCGATATTCACCCCCTTGTAGATACCGAAGGGTTGGGTGTCCACCAGACCGAGGGTGGCGGCCATTCCGGCGTTGTTGCCCACCTCGGGATGCATATCCAGGGGAAGGTGGGCGGCGTAGAGACAGAGGTCATGGTCCAGAAGATGTTTGAGCCTCTCCCGGTGGGAACCGGTGACTCGCAGGTCCCTGCCCCAGAACAGTCCGTGATGGACGAAAAGAAGTTCGGCCCCCCATCGGGAGGCGAGCCGGAAGCTGTCCATGCAGGCATCCACGGCGAAGGCGATCCTGGCGACCTCCTGCTCCGGGCGGCCCACCTGAAGGCCGTTCAGGGATGAATCGACCCGGGACAGGCCGTCGATGTCGAGGATGGAGCGAAAGTAGGCGTCCAGTTCACGAATCCGCATGGCTGCATTATACGGGAGGGCCATGGAGGGGGCAAGTACCGCCTCCCCGCCGTTTCTTGACACTGAGACGGGAGGCTCCTATTATGGCCCTGTGATGAACGTCAATTCCCACGAGCTGAGTTACGAAGACATCCGGTTCGGCATCGAGGACCGGGAAATATCCGCCCTGGAGGCCGCGACGGCCCCCGTGGAGAGCCCCATCATCGGCCAGGAGAGGGCGATCCGGGCGCTGTCCATCGGAACCGCGATCCGGGCGAAGGGCTACAACCTCATCGTCACGGGGCTGCCGGGCACGGGCAAACGCTCCACGGTGATGCAGATTCTGGAAAAAAGCCGGACCGACACCTCCCGCCTCCGGGACATCGTTTTTGTCTACAACTTCGACCGGCCGGAGAACCCCCGGGTCCTGTATTTCGAAGCCGGCGGGGGACGGAGGTTCAAGAAGGACCTGCACGGGCTGGTGGAGAGCCTGAAGACCCTGATACCCTCCCGGCAGGAGGGGGGAGTCTTCAAGAAGAAACGGGACAGACTCGTGGAGGCCCTGGAGGGGGAGGAGAACCGGAGACTGGCGGAATTCGAGAGCGCCGCCTCCGCCCAGGGTTTCCGGATCGTCCAGGTGGGCAGCGAGGAGGAGAAGGTTTCCGACCTTCTCCCCCTGCACCGGGGGGAGGCGCTGAGCTTCGACGAACTGCAGCTCCGGGTGGGGGCCGGGGAAATCACCCAGCAGCAGTGGAACGAGACCCGGGAGAAGTATCACCGCCACATGGACGAGCTGAAAGCGCTCTTCATGGATCTGCGCCGCCGGCGGATCAGAATGGAGGAGGAGCTGCAGAGCCTCCGGGTCCAGGCCGTGGAGGGGGATATCCGGCGGGAGATCGGCCGCCTGGAGAAGGAATACCCGGCGGAAAAGACGCGGGATTTTCTGGCCCGGATGGAGGGGGACATCAAGTCCAATCTGTTCCTCTTTTCCGACGACGCGCCGCCCCGGGACCCCGCGGGGGACCCGGCGCTCATCCGCTACGGGGTCAACATCATTGTGGACAACGCCGAAGCGGACGCCGCCCCGGTGATTTTCGAGACCCGCCCGGATTACGCGGCGCTCTTCGGCAGCCAGGAGGCCATCGTCGACATGGCCGGGGAGACCCGGACCAACTTCATGATGATCCGCCCGGGAGCCCTGATCCGCGCCTCCGGCGGCTTTCTCGTTCTCCGGGCCGAGGACATCCTGAAGGAGGAAGGGGCCTGGAACAGCCTGAAGAGGGCCCTGGAGGACGGCAGGACCGAGATCCGGAACCCTCCGAACCCCTTTTTCACCCCCGTTCCGGGCCTGAAGCCCGAACCGGTGGAGATCGACACCAAGACCATCATCATGGGCGGCGAGCATGTCTACGATTTCCTGTACGGCACCGACGAGGATTTCTCCAAACTCTTCAAGGTTCCGGCGGAGTTCGATTCGGTGATGGATCGGAACGAGAAGGGGACCCGGGAGTACATCGATTTCATCCGCAAGATATCGGCGGAAGAGAAACTGCTGAACTTCGACGCCTCCGGCATCGCCGCGGTGGTGGAGTACGGGGTGCGGGTCGGAGAGTTCCGGAACAAGCTCACCACCCGTTTTTCCCTCATCGCCGACCTGCTCCGGGAAGGAGACCATTGGTCCCGGCGGGCGGGAAAGAACATGGTGGACCGGGATTCCATCCTGCGGGCCCTGGAGGAGAGAAAATTCCTCCACAGCCTGCCGGAGGAAAAAATCGACGAGCAGATCCTCTCCGGCGAGATCCTGATGGCCCTCTCGGGGAGCACCGTGGGCCGGGTGAACGGGCTGGCCATTCAGGACAGGGGCTATTACGCCTTCGGCAGGCCCATCGTCATCACCGCCCGCACCGCCCCGGGAAACGACGGGGTCATCAACATCGAGCGGGAATCGGGTCTGTCCGGGGAGATCCACGACAAGGGGGTGATGATAATCGAAGGTTACCTCCAGGCCATGTACGCCCGGGACTTCCCCCTGTCCATGCGGGCCACCATCTGCCTGGAACAGAGCTACATCGAGGTGGACGGGGATTCCGCCTCCTCGGCGGAGATATACGCCCTGCTGTCCTCGGTGTCGGAGGTCCCGCTGCGGCAGGACATCGCCGTCACCGGATCGGTGAACCAGATGGGGGACATACAGCCGGTGGGAAGCGTGTCGGAGAAGATCGAAGGCTTCTTCGAGGTCTGCAAAAAAACCGGCCTGACCGGCGCCCAGGGCGTGATGATCCCCCGGCTGAACATTCCCAACCTGATCCTGTCTTCCGAGACCCAGGAGGCCGTCCGCAGCGGGAGCTTTCATATTTACGCGGTATCCACGGTGGACGAAGGCCTGGAAATACTCACCGGGGTGTCTTCCGGGGCCCGGGGAATCCGCGGAGGCTTCCCGCCGGGGAGCATGAACGGCCGGGTCCAGCGCCGGCTCAAGGAGATGGCTTTTCTGGTGAAGGATTTCGGCGGCAATTAACTTGACTTTACCATTCACTGGGATATAATTTCGCCAGGAAAGTAACGCTCCTTTTGGATGGTGGACGATGCCCCTGGAAGTCGAGGTAAACAAGGTCGTGCATGCCGCACGAAACTCCATTCCCCTGACGATCAAGAGCTTTACCCTGCCCCACGATACGGAAATCTATCTGGAAAAAGTGCTGGGAGTTTTCCTCCAGGAGATGGGGCAGGAAAAACTTCTGGACCCCCTGGCGTACTGCCTGCGGGAGCTTGCGGTAAACGCGAAAAAGGCCAACACCAAAAGGGTCTATTTCAAAGAAAAGGCTCTGGATCTCTACGACGACGCCCAGTACCGCCTGGGCATGGAGAGCTTCAAGAAGGAGACCCTGGACAACATCGATTACTGGCTCAAGCTCCAGAAGGAGGCCAACCTCTACGTCAAGGTGATTTTTCAGAAAAAGGATCGGGATCTGCACATCTACGTCTGCAACAACGTGGAGATCCTCCAGAAAGAGCTTATCCGGGTGTACGACAGGATCGCCCGGTCCCGGGCCTTCACCTCTCTGGAGGAGGCGCTCTCCACGGTGCTGGATGATTCCGAGGGCGCCGGCCTGGGAATCGTCATCCTGGTTCTGATGCTGAAAAAACTCGGCCTGGACGAGGACTCCTTCGATATCGACACCGAAAACGGCGAAACCGTGGCCCGGATAACCGTGCCCACCGCTCAGGTCAAGCTTGAGTCCCTGGATATCCTGAGCGCAAAGATCGTCGAGGAGATCGACGGTCTGCCGAACTTTCCGGAAAACATCGTCTTTCTCCAGCAGATACTGTCGGACCCGGACAGCGAGATTCAGGACATGGCCCGTCAGATATCCATGGACCCGGCCCTGACCGCCGATCTGCTGAAGCTGGTCAACTCCGCCCAGTTCATGCTGCCCAAAAGGGTGGATAACATCGTGGAGGCGGTGAAGCTGGTGGGGACCCGGGGCCTGAAAAACCTGCTCTACTCCTACGGGACCCAGAAAATCCTGGGCAGCCGGGAAGACGCGAAACAGAAGGAACTGTGGAGCCACTCGTACCGGACCGCCTTTTACGCCTATTCGCTGGCCAAGCATTTTCTGCGGAACAAGTCGGTTCTGGACGATGTCTATGTGGGAGGCATCCTCCACGATATGGGGAAGATCATCTTCTCCTCCGTCCACCCCCAGCTGATCGAAAAAATAATCCGTTTCTGCAAGGAGAAGAACATCCCCACCCAGACCTTCGAGGACATGACCGGCGGGCTCAACCACTCCCGGATCGGCGGCATGATCGCCGAAAAATGGAATTTCCCCGAGGGTCTGGTGCATTCCATCCGGTACCATCACGAACCCCATGACGCGCCGCCCCCAAGCCGGAGCATCGTCAACACCGTGTACCTGGCCAACTTTTTCGCCAACTTCGGGGACAGGATGGTCTCCTTCGAGCAGATCGACAAGGCGATTCTGGCGGATTTCCGGATGCAGACCGAGGAGCAGGTCGTGGCGGTGATAGACCGGCTGTCCAAGGCCTTCGAGCGGGAGACTTGACGAACATTTCCGTATATATTATATTGCCTATATAATATGGAAGGGGGTTCGGATGGCCGTCACGCTCTATTCGACGCCGTCGTGCGTCTACTGCAAAAAAGCAAAGGATTACTTCCAGCAGAAACATGTTCCTTTCACCGAATACAATGTCGCCCAGGATATGCGGCGGGCGGAGGAAATGGTCAGGAAATCGGGGCAGATGGGTGTCCCCGTCATCGATGTCAACGGAAAAATCATCATCGGCTTCAATCAGCCGGAAATCGACAAGGCGCTGAAATAGGGGGAGTGGTATGCCAGGTCAAACGCAGATCGTCCTGAAAGAGGGCATGGCCTTCGATGTGCATGTGGGGGGGCATACCTGCACCTTCGATGCGGATCCCCAGTTCGGAGGGCACGGCTACGGCCCCTCCCCGAAATCTCTGGTTCTCTCCGCCCTGGCGGGCTGCAGCGGCATGGACGTGGTGTCCATTCTGCGGAAGATGCAGATGCCCTTCGATTCCTTTTCCGTCGATGTGGACGGCGAGACCGCCACGGAGCATCCGAAGGTCTACACCAGGATCCACATCACCTATATCTTCACCGGCTCCGCCCTGGATGAGGCGAAGATCGAAAAAGCGGTGAATCTGTCCCTGGACAAGTACTGCGGCGTCGCGGCGATGCTGAAGAGAAGCGCCGAGATCACCTACCGGATCGTCACGAATCCGTCGTAAGCGCGCCGCTCCAGGCGTGCATCAGAATCCCGAAGGCCACCGACACGTTCAGGGACCCCTTCGCCCCCCGGAGGGGGAGGCTGACGATTCCGGCCCGGGATTCCGCCAGCCGTCTGAGGCCGCTTCTGACCCCCAGTTCTTCCGAGCCTACGACGCAGATCCCTTGGGGGGGAAAGGCGAAGTCCCCCAGCGGTGTGCCGCCGGTTTCCAGGGCGAAGACCCCGTCGCAGGCCTCCAGTTCCTCCGGCTCCGCGTAACGGTGGGGCACCAGATCGATGCTGCCCATGGCGCTCCGCCGGGCTCTGGGGTGTTCCGGCGATGCCCCCCCCGGGGCGATGAGGATCTCCTGGACGCCGAAACATTCGGAGGTGCGGAAAATCGAACCCAGATTGAAGGGCGAGCGGATGAGGTCCGCGTAGACCCGGCAGGGAAGAACCCTTCGGGGGGGGCCCTCCGCGCCCACGGGCTGCAGGAGATCCCAGTCGGCGGTTTCCATGCCCAGATCCGAGGCCATGCGGTGACGCAGCGAGTCCAGTTCCCGGAGAAGCTCCTCCGGCGAGGCCGGTCCCGGTCCGGACAGAACCCCGAGAAGGCGGTCCCTGCCCCGAGCCGCGTCCGGGGATAGTCCGCAGCCGTCCAGGGCGGCGAGAAAGCCGGCCATGAGAGACGGCTCCGGGAAGGGATCCCCGGAGAGCAGGGTTTTTTCCCACTGCCGCAGGAGACGGTGGGCCTTCCGGAGGCGGGTGGAGGGGGGGAGGGACAGGAACTTCCGCAGCGGAATCATCGGGAATCAGTAGGCCCGTTTCAGGATATCGTAGAGAGAGTCCACCGTCATGGGGAGCCCGTCCTTCGCGTCGAAACGGGAGGCTGCCTCGGCGGCGTCCACCAGCTCCGCCGGCTTCAGATCCAGGTCCCGGAGACGGCCGGGAAGGCCGAGCTGGGCGATGATCCTTCGCGTTCTGGCCGGGGCCCGGGCGGCGGCCTCCGCCGTGGTGAGGCCGAAAACATCCTCCCCCAGGGCTTTGGCGGCGTCCGCGAGCTTTTCCGCCCGCGCCCCCAGATGAAGGTCCATGATATGAGGAAGCAGAACCGCCCCCACCAGGGCCCGGGGGGCGTCGAACAGGGAGCCGATGGAATGGCAGAGGGCGGATCCCGCTCCTGAGGTGCAGGTGGCCAGGCCGAGGGCCGAAAGGATCCCCGCCTGGGAGGCCTTGACCCGGGCTCGCAGATCCCGGGGCCGCTGGTCCCGGGATCCCCGCACCGTGTCGTCGACCCCTTCCCCCAGAAGCTTCAGGGCCCGGGCGAACAGGGTGTCGGACAGGAAGTTCCCGTCCCCGGCCAGATAGCCTTCCAGGGACTGCAGGATGGAGTCCAGAAACATGGCTCCGGCGATCCGGGGCGGCAGCGTAGCGGTCAGGCCGGGGTCCACCAGCGCCGCTTTGAGGAGCCCCTCCGGGCCGGGAACGATGCGGGGGCGGCGGCCTTCAGAATCCTGGTCCAGATAGGCGTCGGTCAGAAGGAAGGGGTTCCGGAACACCGTCGGGATCTCGATGTAGGGAAAGGGCTCCCCGGGAGGCCGGTGGCCGGTGGGGGGTGAGAGGAGACAGGCCGTTTTCCGGGCCAGGGACAGGGTCCGCATCCCCCCCATGCCCAGCACCACCTGGACCCGGGACGCCCGGGCCATGTCCTCGGCCCGCCCTTTTCCGAGGGCGTCGGCGTCGTCGACGACGATGCATTCGATGCCCCGACCCCGGAGGATTCCCTTTACCCTCTCGATATGGCGTCCCTCGTGGAGGGCGTGATGGGTTATCAGAATGGATCGGGTCCCGTAGACCTCCGCCAGGGTTCCCGCAAGGTTGAGGACGTCGCTGCCGAAAAAGACCTTTCCCGGCGCCCGTAGGGACCATAACTTCCCGCGCTCCGTTATAAAAAAAAGGCAGAGATACCTGTCTCCGCCTTTTCGATTCTCCTGGGAAACGACGGGCCTCTAAAGGCCGAAGATGTCGATGATTCGATCCGCCACGATTCCCTTGATCCTGTCGTCGATATAGTTCGGGTCTTCCAGCTTCTTTTTGACTTCCGCAACCCGGTCTTCCCGGATGTCCGGGCTCATCCGCACTTTTTCGGAAAGTCTGTACAGCTCGGCCCTGGATTTGGCCTCTTCCGACAGATCGATGGAGTCCTTTCCGGGCAGGCGCACGGGTTTGGACGCTTTTTCCGCCTTGTTGTACTGTGAGATGGGATCAAACGGTCCAAGTCTTTCGATCGTCATTCCGGAGCCCTTCCTTTCCTGCTGCCTTCAGTATCGGCAGGTTACAGCCTAATTTTAACTCTTTTTCCCGCCGGAGACAAGCACGGAAAACTCGCCTTTCACCGCATCCCGTTCCTGGAGCCGCTGTTTGACCTCTCCGGCGGTCCCCCGGAGGTACTCTTCGAACTCCTTGGTCATTTCCCTGCCTACCACGATGGGCCTCCCGGATTCTTCTTCGGCGATGTCGTCCAGGAGCTTGAGGATCCGGTGGACCGATTCATAGAGAAGGAAAGCTTCCCCCCGCTGCAGGAGTTCCCGCAGGCGGCTCCGGCGGCGCCCTGACTTGGGGCTGAGAAAGCCCTCGAAGGTGACGGTTTTGTCCGGAAACCCCGCCACGCTGAGCAGGGTGGCGAAGGCCGAGGGGCCCGGCAGGGGGACGACGGGAAAGCCCCGGTCCTGTATCGCCCTGACGAGCCGGGATCCCGGGTCGCTCAGCGCGGGGGTCCCCGCATCGCTGAGGTAGGCGACCGTCTTTCCCTCCTCCAGGAGTCCCGCTATGCGGATGGAGGCCTTCTCCTCGTTGTGTCCGTGGCAGCTCAGCAGGGGTTTTCTGATTCCGTAATGGGTCAGAAGCTTCAGGCTCCGGCGGGTGTCTTCGCAGGCGACGAGATCCGCCTCCTGGAGACACTCCAGGGCGCGGAGACTTATGTCCTTCAGATTTCCGATGGGGGTCGCGACGATGAAAAGTACTGCCATGGCGCCACTGTACCCTTCCGGGGTCAGGCACGCAAGGGGGAAAAGGGGATCCCGCCGCCTCCCTGCCGCCTCCCCGGGAGGTCCGTCTCTGCGGGGCGGTCCGGAACCGCCAGGCCCGGGGAACGACCTCGTGAGCCGTAACCCCGGGACGCCCCTCCCGGGCTTGCGTCTCGCAGAGGCCTGAACTTTGCCGGGGCCTGAACCTATTCCCGACCTGAACCTATTCCCGGCCTGAACCTCGCCGGGGCCTGAACCTATTCCCGGCCTGAACCTCGCCGGGGCCTGAACCTATTCCCGGCCTGAACCTCGCCCCGGCTTGCTCCCGGGCCATGGGGAGGATAGAATGTCCCATGCTCTTCGTCCGCCTCCTTCTGTTTCTCCTGGCGATCCTCATCGCCTATCTCGTCGCCTCCCTGATGGCGGGCCGGCCCATCTTCCTTTTCCCCGGTGGTCTCCGGCGGACCCGGCGCATCCGGAGGACCGGGGGCGAGTCCCCCCGACGCGGCGCCGACCGGGAGGCGGGAAGGGGGTCCGGAGGCGGCGGGGGGCGGGGGAAGCCCAAGACCTGTCCGGTCTGCGGGGAGATTCTGGGACAGGGCGAAAGGATCAAGACCGTGGTCTTTCAGGGGGGCCTTCGCTCCGGAGGGGTGACGGAAAAGATGTGCCGGATCTACGGCTGTCCCCGCTGTTATCCGGCCAACCCCCGCCACCCCCGGGTTTGTCCGGTCTGCGGGTCAACAGTTCCGGCGGAGGGTCATCTGGAGGCCCGGATGTTCGAGCGGCCGGACCGGCCCCGGAAGCATGTGCACGTCCTGGGATGCACCGGTTGCCGGAAGCCTCATCTTTCTTGAATATTGCACTTTTCCAGTATACTATGGACCCGATATGGAGGAGAGGGCCGGGGAGGTGGGCCGAGCGGTGCGCGAAGCCCCCCACATCACCGAAATACTGAACGCGCTTCCCTACGGAGCGGGAATTCTGGACTCCCGGCGCCGCATCGTCGCCGCCAACACCGCCCTCACCCGTCTGTTCCGTCGGATCGAGCCGGCGAACTCCGTGGGTTTCAGCCCCGGCGAGCTTCTGGGCTGCATCCATGCCACGGAGACCCCCGACGGCTGCGGCAGTTCCTCCTTCTGCAAGGTCTGCGGCCTCCTTACCGCGGTCCGTGACGGCGCTCTGGGATCTGAAGGGGTTACCCGGGAGTGGCGGGTGACGGCCCGGGACGGGGACCGCCTGGTCCCCTACGATCTGCAGATCACCGCCTCGCCCTTCCGGTTCCACGGGGCCGACTTCGCCCTGGTTTCGATCCTCGACGTGAGCGGGGAGAAACGCCGGCAGGCGCTGGAGCGGATTTTTTTTCACGATATCCTGAACACCGCCGGGGGGGTGAAGTCGCTCCTGGAGATGCTGCGTCACGCGGACACCAGGGAGGAGGCGGACGTGCTGCGGCGGGAGCTGGAGCGGGCGGTGGAAACGTTGCTGGGAGAAATCACCACCCAGAGGGAACTTTCCGCGGCGGAACGGGGGGAACTGGCGGTGCATTCGGTGCCTGTTTCGGCCCTCCGGCTGCTGCGGGACGCGGCGGAGCTTTTTTTCCATCATCCCGTGGCGGAGGGGAAGAGCATCGATATCCTGGCGGAATCCGAAGAGTTCATCCTGGTGGTGGACGAGGTGCTGGCAAAGAGGATCCTGGGAAACATGCTGAAAAACGCCCTGGAGGCCTCGCAGCCCGGAGACCGGATCTCCCTGAGCTGCGGGAAGGAGGGGGATCGGGCCTTCTTCACGGTGCACAATCCCGGCTTCATCGACGAGCATGTGGCGCTCCAGATTTTCCAGCGGTCCTTCTCCACCAAGGGGGGCGGGCGGGGGCTGGGCACCTATGGGATGAAGCTCCTGGGGGAAACCTACCTCCGGGGAAAGGTGGATTTCTCCAGCGCCCCGGAAGGGGGCACCGTCTTTCGGCTGGAGCTTCCGCTGGAGGGGGGCGCTCCATGAGAAAGGCCGCAGCGGCGGTTCTTCTCGTTTTCGTCATCGGTTCCGGGGTCTCCGCGGATGCGCCGATTCCCGCCCCGCCTTCCGGGCAGGTCCGGGGAAAGGAGCCCCCCTACCTGGGGGCGGTGGAAAAACTGCGGCCGGTCCAGCCTCCGGAGATCTACCGCCACGGTTCCCGGTCGTCCCGGAAAGTGGCCCTTACCATCGACGACGGCTGGGTGGAGGACAGGGAACTCCTGGACATCCTGGACATGTATGGCATCCGCTGCACCGTTTTCCTGCCCGGAAAGGTGGTGGCGGCGCGCCCCGCCTGGGTGAAAAGCCTGTCCGACAGGGGCTTCGAGGTGGCGAACCACAGCTACAGTCATCGGCTTCTGACGTACATGAGCGACGCCGAAATCGAAGACGATGTGGGAAAGGCCCAGAAGATCATCACCCGTGTCACCGGCAGGACCTACCCCTATTTCCGCCCCTCCGGGGGAGCGGTGGACGAACGGGTTCTGCGGGTCCTGGCCCGGATGGGCTATATCGTCATCATGTGGGAGAACGATGTCCTGGGCTACTGGAAAGACAGGCCCATGGAAACCCAGCTGGCCTACATCCGGGCCCACCGGGCCAACGGCAACATCATCCTCAGCCATTTCGGCTCCGCCCTCCGGACCGCGCAGGTTTTACGGATAATAATCCCCGAAATGCTGGCGGAGGGCTACCAGTTCGTCACCGTCACCGAGCTGCTCCAGGAAATGAAAACCTCCGGAGCCGCCACGGGAACCGGAACCGGTCAGGGTCCGGCGGGGGCCGGAGTCAGTCCCGGCCCGACAGGCGGTGAAAAAAGCTCCGGGTCGCCGGATTAGGCAGGAAGCCCAGGACCGCCTCCAGAAGACCTTCGAAGGTCTCCCCGAAAGACTCCAGAAGGCCTCCCGTCGGGCCCCGAAATCCCGCCCCCCGGCGGAAGGGCCGCAGAAGGCGGCAGCCCCCGGCCAGGACCAGGGACGCCGCGGGAACGAAGAGGCAGAGCGCCGTACCCAGGAAGAAACTGAACAACGCCGCATCCCCGGGTTTGGGGAAACCGCCGGTGAAGACCGCGTCGATCAGGAAGAGCCGGAAGGCCCAGACCGTCAGGCAGACCCCCGGCACCGCCGCCATGCCCAGCGCGACGGACGCGGCGGCGAAGGTCCCCAGGGCCCGGGCGGCGCGGCGGAGGGAAGACGTTTTCACGCCCCCGAGTATAGCCCGGCTACGGGGCCCTGTCAGCCTGGTGGCGGAAAAAGTCCGCTTTCGGGGCGCGTAGCGGTCTCGGCGGGCGCTCCCCAGAGGCCGCGCCCGGGGTGTCCGGATAAAAAAACGCCCCCTTCCGGGGGCGCCTTCGTCGATGCCGGGGTCTCCGGGGCGATATTTACTTCACGCCGCCTGCCTGGATGAGCTGCTCCGGAGTGACGATGCTCCCGAACTTCGCCTTCAGGTCCTTCAGGCCCTTTTCCTGCTCGTCGTAGATCTCGAAGATCCGCTTCGGGCAGTTCGGTTCCTTGGAGTAGGCGTCCCGCTGCAGGTCCAGCCGGGCGATGATGTTGTCCACATAGAAGGAGAACTGCTTGTCATACAGGTCCTTGGAGTAGGCCTTGCCGATGGTGTCGCCGAAGATCTTTTTGAGATCTTCGTAAAGGGGGATGAAGCCGATGGGGGTG
>Ga0302245_1001156_pt1 | contig 18778 bp, 16 predicted proteins | sample AAG_UR_Thr_MG_FD_193512 | JGI IMG/M metagenome (GOLD analysis project Ga0302245, IMG submission 193512) | Enriched activated sludge microbial communities from anaerobic digester in WTTP, New Holstein, Wisconsin, United States - AAG_UR_Thr | ecosystem: Engineered > Bioreactor > Anaerobic >... | reverse complement strand
GATGTGATTATTTGCTATGGTCACGGCCTGTATGCCTGCTTTATTTAGCAGGTGAGCAGTATCCATAGTTGTTTTAAAGATATATTTCTTATCAAGGGAACTATCGCCAAAACCTTTATTGGTCAAAGGCGTTTCCAGATTTGCCATGACAAAATCAAATGAATGTAAAAAGCTTTGTATGTTTTGCAGGGGATAATCCATACCCTTTTTGGTCATGGTATCTTTAATTGCCCATTCAAACATCATATCGCCAACAAAAAGGACACTGCTTTCAGATGATGATGCGGGATACTGCGCTGGCAGGCGATGCTCGGGAGTTGAACAGTATAATCCAGCGTGCAACAACAGCACTATAATGAAACCAATTCTTTGCACTTTCATTAATGCCCTTTCTGGATATAAGGATACAGATAAAGCTCACCTGCTATAAAATCTTTTATATTGGGCAAGTCTTCAACATCCTGCATCTGCGATGCAATAAGTGATTCTGGATACGAGCATTGAAACTCCTTTATTGATATATGGAAGTGACGTGCCTGAATTAATAATTGTAAAAAAGCAGTATCAGAAAATTCTGTTATTTCAAAACTATCACAATGCTTCATTGCAATCCCCTTAACAGGTGACAGGGGGTCAACGATATGTAACCCTGTTTCATTATTCAGGTAGGTAACAATTTCTTCATAAAACCCTTTAGGAGCGCTGTATGAGGAAGGTAGTCTATTCCCTGTAATAATATCTGATGTTTCAAAATGCTGAACGTAAGTTGCAATTGCCTGCCAGCCGGTAAACGCTTCAACAGGCATTATAAATAGGTAGTGCAATGAAAAATCCCGTGCATACGATAGTGCACTAACCAGCGCGCCTCCATACCCTAACGGTTCTTCATGAATGACAAAATGTATTCCAGCATCAGCAAGTTCAGATGCAGATTCAATCTCCGCGCCATCATCAATGATAAGTGGCATCATGTTGGGGAAAGGACATTCCTGTATATTGTCCAAATTCTTTTGTATCAATTCCTTATTATTGCGCGCAACAAAAGCTGCTAATATATCACTCATGTGGTAACATCCTGTTTAAATTTCCTGATGAAAAACCTTCACAATCAACCGCTACATATAAAAAACCAAGTTTCTTTAAAAATGCAACAACTTTATTACGGATGGTCGCATCCATAAAATATGCAATCTCTTCTTCTGGTATTTCTATACGCGCAATGGGATAATGATACCGCACCCGCACCGCTGTAAATCCCAATCCGGCTATAAAAGTTTCTGCTTTTGCAATACTATCAAGCATATTATTTGTTATATTAGTAAAATACGGAATGCGCGTTGCTAAACATGAGTTGGAAAATTGTGCATGCGGTATCTGCATATCTGCCAGAGCACTATAAATATCATCTTTTGTTATGCCAGCCTCAACAAACGGCGATAGTATCCCTAATTCTTCCAGCGCCTTTTTTCCGGGTCTGTAATCGTTACAATCAGAAGCATTGCTTGCATCAATGACATTTATAAAACTATTAGCGTGTGCATACGCAAGAATATTTTTAAAAATTTCATGTTTACAGTAGTAGCACCGCATTTCAGTATTTGCTATAATCTGGCGATTGCTCATTACCGATACTGTAATCTCGTGATACGGGATACGATGGTTCTGTGCAAAATAACGGGCATATTCTGTTTCGCCCGGAATGGTAAATTCGCTGATGCAATGAACCGCACAAAAATCCATACTCCGACGCATAGATATTGCAGCAAGCAATGTTGAATCATTACCCCCGGAATATGCCACGATAAACGGCTGGAGTTTTCTCAATATTTGATGTACTTGTTCAATCTTTTTTTCATCCATACGGTAACCATTATACCACAAATACCTTTTAGTGCAACTACTCTATAGAATCAATGTATCTAAAACCATGCGGTTGCACCAAATTCACCTTTACCATTTTTTATGTGCGATAGCTCCGATAATAATCTGACTGACAGTTGACATAATCTGCTGCGGTAGCTTAGCCTCACAGCCACATACGCAGCTGTACTGGAACAGGCTTCAGTTAGTATATTGCTGTTTGCTAAGGGAAGCATTGCGCAGTACACCTTTTTACCATTACTGTTTACATAGACAACACTCATAGCATGCTGCAGAGAACCCCACTGGACCCCATAGCCTGATCTGATATACCATGCTGAATCATCTCCCGTATATAGTCCGTATTTCATATTCAGTGATACATTTTTTGTAACCATCCAATCCAGCCCTGTTTGATACCGCGAATCCTGCTGCTCTGCACCTTCTTTATACAATGTCATGAGGCGATAATCCGTTTGTATCTGTAAGGATTGTATAGTAAACGTTGTCCTAATACAATGAAGTCGTTTATGAGGATATTCAGCATAATATGTTGATGGTACAAGATAGTTCTGGTCAATGTATGCCCATGAAAGCAGCATCCACCTGATTGGTTTTATCTGAGCTGAATAATAATAAATATCACGTGGCGCATTACCGCCAAATGAACTGCTGAATGGAGCATAGAAATATCGTTCTGTTTTTTGTATTATGCTGCGAAGTTGTATGCCTTTCTTTTTAACGGTAATCCCATACAGGTAAGCATTGTTGTATTGTGATGGTGAAGAGCTATTGCCTTTTACCTCTTTTTGTGCGATAGCCCATTCAGTAAATACTGTTAATATTTTATCCTGATATCTTCCATACAGGCTATACCCTCCAAAAGACTGCAATGCTGTTGCATCTACACTGTCTTTGTCAAATAATATTTTTGTATTTTCATGGTATAATCCCGTATGGTAATAGCATCCCTGTACAACAACATATTCAAAGGGCTGCAACGTTACATTGGCAAAATAGGTGATAATATTAACTGGTTCGGAATATAATCCATCCTTGCTATCATGTGAAAGCAAACCACTAATACTGTAAGGATACAGCTTTTCCTCAACATCATCAGATCGCATAAATCGCTCCTGCAATGATGCTCCAATACGCAATCGTATCTGCGGCTTGTTTAATCTATCATAGAGTGATACAACTATTCCATGCATCGCGTAGTCAGGGTTTCCGCTTTTACATAGTGATATCCCCGTTTCGCCGCTCCGTACAGGGAATGAGTATGGATCAGGATTATAAACAGCAGGCTTACCCAGCAACAGCCCTGATGCATTATGGATAAAATAATATCCAGCTACTATTGCCGCATATTCCCCTGTATTGCTAAAAGCCCATGTTGCCGTTGTTTTCCCATTATTTGTTTTTATCAGTGTTGCATAAACCTTTGCATAATCTGTTGTGACACTTATTGAGGAACGTAGATATCGTTGCCTATCAGATTCATAATCCATGGCATCCTCTCGATATTCAACTGATACGGTACTCAACGCCACCACTGTATGAATAAAAACTACCGTAAATACCATACTTAAAAGTGCAACTATTGTATTCCGCATGCAGCCCTGACCATTTTTTGTTGATAAGTATCAAGACTTTTATATAATGGCGATTGCAGTATCCCCTGTATACCCGCCTTTTGATATTCCTCAGCCAGGGATATGGCAATATCCGACGGTATATCGGCAGCTATCATTGACTGGAAGAGCTTCTTTATCTTTTTATTCTGCTCTTCTTTTGATATATATGTTCTGCCTTGATATTTCTTATGGTAATCCTTTTTTTCGTCTTTGTCATCATCACAATAATTACAGGTAACCTCCTGCAATTGACGTATCTGCTGTGTTGTAAATCCCAGCTGGTATAATGATTTTGTGCTGACAGCTCCAAACATCTCTCTATATTTGATAATACGCTGACACAAGACATCAGGTGCAATACCCAGAGCAATAAGCTCCTGTTGGCTGCATGTCTGTATATTGAGCTTTATTGCAGTATTTTGTTTATATTCACTATGAGCCGGGAAAGCATATCCCGCGCTTGCATAGGTTATCCCAAATCTATGCGTGTTTCCCAGAAATGAATGATGCTGAAGCATATAGTAAAGAAGGATATTGCCCCATGCAACATTCACACCGGCTGAAGATAGTTCCAGTTCCTTACTATATCCAACCAGTACGCTTACATGCCTGGTTATATATCCGTTTATCCATATACATTGCTGTATATCCCCATCATAGGAAAGCGTATATTCAACAGCACATCCATCAAAAATATCAGCATTGCATGAAAATATTGTAGTTGGCGTAATATACTCATCATCGCCGTAATGCTGTATATTGTTGGTGAATAAAGTGCACGACAATCGTTCGAAGGGAGTTACAGTAGTCAGCAATCCGTAATCAACACTATATTTTGTTGTGCTAAACTCTTCAGTTTTTATGGTAAGGATATAATCGTGCACCCTGCAACCCACCTTTATCCAGTGAGCTATCGCCCAATCAAGCCCTGCGGATAGTGTATCCTCACGATACTCGGGTATGCCAAAATAATGCCACCGTATTCCACCTTCATATTCTTTCCCCTTGTAGGCAACATTTGAATTTGTTTCTTTAAGCTGAGGAAAGCCAAAAGGATTTGCATAGCTAAGGCTGCACACAAACGCAGGATAGTTGCTGTACAATTTCCCCAATAACGGGTCCTGCATATGCAAGGGTAATGCTACTTTATATGCATTTTCAAACGCGCCTATAAGCATAGTTATTGTCAGCAGCAATGAACCCATTACTCAACCACGATGCAATAAAATTTTTTACTCTCGCGGTTGGCATTGTCCTGAGCCTCAGCAATTCCAAGATATAACCCACAGGTAAGATGCTTGATAGTATTGGTCCAATCAACCAGCTGGAAACCAGGTAATGTGTCAATCAGTGGGCTTTCGTATATTTTGTAGCCTATAGAGGAAAACAGGCGTATCCTGAACTTGCATGGCTGGACAGCAAAAACGGAAAGCTGCTGTATATTTTTTTTAGAAACAACTATCTTGCGTTTAATTTTTATGAATTCTGACCTTGAATGATTTATTGGCAAAATATTTGGGCGCCCTGCCGTTTGATATGATGTAATGACAAAATCGTTATGACCATTAGTATCCACCCCGCTTTTGCGGATAATACTTTGATATTCCAAAATTCCGCTTTGACCAATATCAACCATGCACTCTTCACTGGCAGAAGCACCTGCCCATTGATTATGTTGCATAGCGCTTTGAAGATATTGCCCAATTGATTGGTTAAGAGTGCCATCCCTGTTGGAATAAGCCACAAAATCAATTATCCCGCCATTTGACGGCTCATCATCACTATCTATTGCTACCACACAATCGGTATTCCATAAACTGTTGATATAGTTATTGCAATAGACATCAAGAACGCCATTGCTATTGGTATCTCCAGTAACATCACACTCATCTGTCACACCTGGTTTTGTAGGATGCACAACAACAAACCTGTCATCCCATGGTGTTTCAACTCTATCATAGCTGTATATTGTAACAGGAGATTGTGAAAGAGGTTCATTGGTTCCATAATACATGGTTACATACAGCGATGAAATATCCAATGATAGCTTCTGCTCAGAGCAGCAAAACAGCTCAACCCAATCGCCCCCTGGTACATTGCAGGCTATTTCATTAATGAGCAGTTGTGGATAACCAATAGAAGTGTGAAGCAAACACACAATAACAATAATCCAGCGCATACAAATCATCTCCTTTTTACAGGGTTTGTTTATTAATACGCCGGACTGTTAAAAAATTAAAAGAATGGGGGAATTTTTTTATTTTTTTACAAAAAATTTTTAAAATACCATCAATGCTTCAATTAATTGCTTGACCAACTAAATTTAAATGGAAAAGTATTTGCCATGGTAAAGCTCGATAATCCTTATTCACAGTATCGCCCCACATGGAAGGTTTTTATTCCAATGGTTGTGATGTACCCGTTAGTGAAAGTAGCGATGCAGTATGCATATTTTTCTTTTTTATATCAGTATAGCATTGTGCTTTTATTGTTAATTGTCATTGCACAATATTGTGATAAAGGACTCTTTACAAAAGAGCGGATTTTTGTCTTTGACCTTCCTTTTGAACGGAAGATATTTTACCTCATGGTCATGGTCATTATCCTGATCCCTATCCGTAATATAGCCATACAATTTACACAAAATCCTCAAACGTTACACTTCTATCAGGGGCAGATGCCATTGCTGGAGTCAATGCTTGTAATGGTAGCTATTATTGCGCCATGTGAAGAGCTTTTTTTCAGGGGATTTGTACAATACAACCTTAGCTTTTATTTTGGGAAATATGGGGCGATAGTTATTGGCGCATTATTCTATAGTTTGATAGGGGCAGCCGCACATTCACTATACCTTGCAGTCATCTTCTTCCTCATTGGCATAACGATAGGATATATCTACAGCAGGGTAAAATCACTGCTGCAAGCTGTGATTTTGCATGAAATAACCGTTATTTTTATGTATATCTACCCTTTTTAGTTATCTATCTTTAAGCGCTCCTTCCATACACCGTCCCAGTTGTTGTTAACATCACACGGTGCTTCATTTTTGCCAATTTTTGATATAATCAATAACACTATAATCGATGAAATGACCATTATAGTGACAAATATTGAATGCATAGCAACACTCCTTTTAAGCAATAGCTATAAGTATTATCAATAGTTGTAGGATATCGTTAAAAATAAGGTTTTCCGTCAAGCTTTTTATAAAATTTTTGTTATAGTGGCAACGTTGTTGTGTTATACTACATAATCGCCATTCTGTCAGTGGTGACAGCTATCCTTTTCTGGTAGATAGTACTTTTTAATGGTTCAACATTTGAAAAAGCTCTATACAGATCTAATTCAAATTCAAGTCCTAACATAATTGATGTAGCTATATTGTGTGTTTTTGCACAATCAAAGACTAAATGGCGTGTATTTATTCTATCTGGCTGAATAGCCTTCTGAACCAGCTCAGCATTGTGTGGGTTGATCTGGCCACCAACAGAGGTAATCTTCCCGGCTATCCTGGAACATTGAACAATATGTGCTGTTACACAAATAACATCATCGTCATCAACAACTTTCTTCATTGATTGAGAAAGATCACTTCTTCCAACAGTAACCTGATTAATATATGAAAAGTATGGATTGATACAGATTGCTGGAAGATTGTTATATGCAGTGATAGTTTCCACATTTATTGCTAAGTATGGCAAAGTACTATTGCCATAGATATCCATCATGGCCGAAACAAAATTTTCAAGTGCATATTCTGATTCAACCATTGGTGCTAAAATCCCATCAATGCCAATTGATTGACAGTAACGAATGTCATTTCGTGCTTCGGGTCCTCCTATTTTGACTATAACCGGTATATTGATAGCAATCTCCTTCATAAACAGTAACTCATTATATGTCATGTCTTCTACTTCTGTACCACCTTTCAATGCTACAAGTCCATGGATATGTATTAATTCATCCAATTTTGCTTCTAATGTTTCAATGAGTTTCATAATTACATTCTCCTTTCATAAGCAAGATGAAGGCACCTTACTATCCAATCATACTATCGGCATGATACCTTTTTTCATGTATCATTTTCCATTGAAACGTTATGATGAGCATTATTTATGAACAAATATATAAAACATCCTTGACAGAGTTGGGTGTTGATGATATATTATCATCAGACCATCTGATGATAAGTATTACAATACATTCATTCATGGAGAATCTAATATGATAAAAATAGCTGAACTGTTACCCCCTCACCCATCAGCTCTGTGGCGTATGGTTAAACAATGTGGTATTGAGCATGTTGTAGGTGGCATGCAACTTTACGCTGGCTGGGAAACGATGCCAAAAGATTTTTGGCCATGGAGCTATAACTCGTTAGTGCATATAAAAACTATCTATGAAGATGCTGGTTTTAAGCTCCAGGTCATTGAGTCACGCCCGCCAATGGATGCAATAAAATTAGGGCTGCCAGACAGAGACAGGGAGATTGAAAATGTCATTATGCTTGTAAAAAATATGGGTGCACTGGGAATTCCGGTGTGGTGTTACGAATGGATGCCTGTTTTTGGCTGGACACGTACTTCCACCACAACCCCTATACGCGGTGGTGCACTGGCTACCTCATACAACCACGAATATATGGAGCATGCACCGTTAACGGAATATGGCATCGTCACTGAAGAGCAACTATGGAAAAATTTAGAATATTTTTTAAAGGCGGTAATCCCTGAAGCTGAAAAAGCACATGTTAAACTTGCCATGCACCCTGACGATCCACCCGTTTCGCCCATTCGGGGCGTTGCCCGTATTATGCGTTCTATTGATAATTTTCAAAAGCTTCTTGATCTATATCCAAGCCCGGTCAATGGTATTGCACTGTGCCAGGGAAATTTTGCTCTTATGACCGACAACCTCCCCCGGGTTATACATCACTTTGGTAAACAGGGTAAGATATTCTTTGTACACTTCAGAAATGTAAAGGGTACACCCTATAAATTTACCGAAACCTTTCATGATGATGGCATGCTTGATATGTACCAATGCATGAAAGCGTACTATGACACAGGCTTTGACGGTGTTATGCGCCCTGACCATGTCCCCACCATGGAAGGAGATAGCAACGAAAATCCAGCATATTCATCCATAGGGAGGCTTTTTGCTATTGGGTACATGAAAGGGCTTCTGGAAGCTGTCAGCAAGGCATAATGTTTATGCTTTTCTTTTGGCTGTGTAGTCTTTGATATTGAGGATTACTGAAAAGCATAAACAAATAATAAAAACACCGGCTACGGTGATATCAGTTATGTGCGCATCGGGAGCATAGCCTGTTATTTCATGGAGTAAAAACTGTATATACGAATTATATACAATAGGTTTTCCCAGTGCATTTCGCACCTGCCAGTGCCAGTCGGTACAAAAGCAATAGCCCCAGCCATACCATATACCCAGTACACACCATGAAAAAGCGGTTAAAAGCATCGTCACAAGGTGAATCTTCCGTGTCCTTGCAAACATCCACCCTGTTATATTGAAGAGTGTCAACAGGGTATGGAAGACTAAAAAAAATATATCAAGTGCATGGAGCATCATAGTGCATTAGTATGCATATCATCCTATCATGGTATATGAAGGCAACACCCTGTAGATTGGCAAATGCAGGGATACTATTGTCTCATTATCTATCGCAGCAATCGGCTGCTTTTATTCTGTAGAATTGCCTCTACATCTGCTTTACCAACAATAAAATTATCACCATGAACGCTATGAGCCAGGGCACACAAGGCAAGTGCATTATCAACTGCTGTTTCAAGCGATTGCTGTTGTATCAATGAATAGATAAACCCTGCAGCAAGAGCATCCCCTGCACCAATACGGTCAACGATATGCGGCACCTCCACTGTTTTCATCGACACCTCTTTTTCTCGTGTTGCTGCTGCTGCGCCCACCGTTACTGCAGAAGCCGTAGCACCTTCTCTATAGGTTATCACAACCGCAGAAAGATTTGCATACGTATTAAAGAGTGCATGTATGGTGCTATGAATATTGTGTTTCTTTTCAGCACCGGGCAACAAAAAAAGCGCAAGATGCTCTTCATTCCCTATCAATATATTAATAGAGGGCATCAGCCGTAAAAATGCATCCCTGGCATCATTAACACTTTTCCATAGTGTCTGGCGATAGTTAATATCAAAAGAAACTATTCCCTTTTTTTCATTAACAATACTTGCTGCTTTAATGCTTTCTTCACAGATAGTATTTGAAAGCGCCAGGGTTATACCTGTTGTATGGAACCATGCATTGCTTGGGATTATTGCATTCCAATGAATGTCTTCATGCTGTAATTGTGTAAATGCGCTGTTGTTTCTGTCATAGATAAGCCGTGAAGCCCTGAGCCCGGCACCCTGTTCATAAAAATACAATCCCATGCGTGTATCCGGTTTCATCACAATGTCATCAGTGATGACGCCAAACCCCTGTAAATAACGCTTTGCAGCATCACCTAGAACTGTATCAGGCAGAGCAGAAACAATCCTGCATGGTATCCCCACCTGTGAAAGTATCACCGCACAGTTTGCCTCTGCTCCCCCAAAGTAAGCCTCAAACATATTTGTCTGAAACAGCCTGCTGTAGCCTGGAGGTGATAATCGCAGCAATACCTCGCCCCAGGCAATAAATTCAGTTATGGTAGTATTCTCTTTTTCCATCATCCAGTTCCATCATCAGTAACTATCGCCCATAATATTTTTTAGCTCATCATCAATGGGTATAGTTTATATAGTTACATTGAAAAATCTACCTTCATTATCACAGCATAGAAAAATAGTACAATAAAAAAAACAAAAAATAGCACCGACAGCACTCCTGTTATGGTAAGCAATTTTCCCGGGCGGTATATAGCTTCCAGATGCTTATGGCAGATATAGATACCAAGCCCTATGATCAATGGTAAAAAGATAGTATCAATAACTGCCGAGATTTGTAAAAGAATAACCGGCGCTGGAAATAGTACCGAGAAAAGAGCCGTTGACAGTACATATACAATCACAAACAGGCGGTAATAGTGTAACTTTGTATCATCCTTTTTACGACGCTGATACCATACTGAATTTGAAGCAACACGGCATAGCCCATCAATGTTTGCAAGCAGGGTGCTGAACAGCGTACCAAAAATCCCCACCAAAAAGATTATCTCACCTATGCGTCCAAAGTTTTCGCCGGCAATCTGTGATATCTGAAGAGCAAGCTTTTCACCCTGTGGCACCATTCCTTTGGGATGTAATATCACCGCACCTGCAATTAAAAACATCACGGTTAACAGCGCAGTGATAATGGTGTTGATAGTTAAATCTATCTGATTAATTTTTATCCATTTTTTGATCCTGTTTTTATCTTCATCATTGTCTATTGTTCTATTACCCTTTCCCCGTGTGCTTCCTTCAACCCACAACGAATACCACACAACACCGATGGCACCGGCACCCGACCATCCTAAAAGCGGTACAAGCTCACGCATGGTATTAAATGGAGCTCGGGGGATTAAACCCTCTGCTATTTCCTTTGGATTGGGGGATGTTTTTGCCAGAGCATATATCAAAAATAAAACCATTATCAACACTAAAATTCTTGATGCATTTTCCAGGGTAGTGTAGCTTCCCACATACAATAGTATACCAACAATGACGATTGAGCAAACTGTAGCTGCTTCCATTGAAATAGCAGGAAATATACCATAAATACAGCTCCCCACCGACAGCGCAATCCCTGCCATCCCCGATACACTTGCGATAAACACTATCCAGAATAAGACAATGATCCATCCTGTTTTTAATTTAAAAAGTTTAAAATCTAATTCTACCTGGGTAAACGCAATCAGCACATTTTCACCGGTTGCGATGGTATACCGTCCAGCCATTTCAAATATGGCATATTTCATAATCAGGGAAACAATAGGTGCCCACAACAGTAAATACCCAAAAAGTGCCCCTGCACGAGTGGCAAACACAAGCTCTGACACCCCGATGGCACTTGCTGACCATACAAGCCCCGGACCTAAAACCTTTAGTAATTGCTTCCCTTTCGGTGGATTCTCTATCATGGTAGTATCCCCCTTATAACGTTTTTTAAAGACGCAGAGATAGTATATTTTCCCCTGCCTTTGCCTATACCGTAACAGCTATTGTTTTCCCATGGGGCAATATAACTTTTTGTGCTTCCACATCCCATTGTTGCAACGTTTCATCAACAAGATGCTTACCCTTAACCTGATAATGGATGGGGATAACAATGTTTGGCTTGCATTCCCTCACAAACTGCGCTGCCTGCTGAAGATCCATCCCATCTTTTCCAATGATAGGATAGGTAGAGCATGCCACCTGCACCATGGCGATAGTTATTGTATAGGGGGTCAGAGCCTTTTTTAAGCTCTCCGTGTACAGGGTATCCCCTGAAAAATACAGCACCATGCTATCCTTTTTGATAATGAACCCAACGGCATCCTTTGCCATAGGGTGAAAGGCTGGAACAGCAATAACGCTAAATCCTTCACACTCAACAGACTGTCCTGGTGTCATAGCCTTTACCTTTGTTGCCTTATGCTTTACAGCCCTTTTCACTGCACTCGTTGAACCTATGATTGGTATATTTCGTTTAACTGCAACATCGATAGCACGCTTACACCAGTGGTCAACATGGTTGTGCGAAACCAGCATATAATGAATTGGCATTATCGATTCGGGATCAACAGTTAAAGGAACTGCCCGCAACAATTCAAAAGAACCCCACCATGGATCGGTCATAACCATTATGCCATCAAGGTTAATACATACCGTCGCCTGCCCAATAAGGGTAAATTCAATCTTCATACCCACCCTCGCATTTTAATATGATACTCATATGCATCGATGGTACTTTCAATATCATTTTTTACAGGCTTCCAGCCTAATGTTTTTTTTGCACGTGTATTGTCAAAGACATAGTCGCGTAATGCTATTTCTAGGTGTTGCGGCTCAACGGGCGATAGTTTTATGGCAGATAATCCTTTTACAAGAGTACGGGCAATCCATGCAGGAACTGAAATTATTTTTGGCTTTTTGCCGGCATGTTCAAAGAGCGCCTCTACAAGCTGTCGCGTTGTTGGCACATTGTCACTGGCAACATTTGCAATGATTATACCCTTTTTCATTTTTTCAAGACACAAATAGATTGCATTTGCAACATCGCGTACATCCACCATCTGCAATTTTGTTTTACCACCACCTGGCAGTATCACCGGATTCCCTTTGTACACCGCTTCCATCTGGGCAACTAAAAATGGCTCATTTTGCCCGGGACCATTGATCGTTGGTGGGCGCACTATTGAAACAGCACATCCTTTTTCTGCCAGCTGTATGCACATACGCTCTCCCTCAACCTTGTGCCTGCCGTAGGGGCATACGGGCTGTAACGGCACGTCTTCACTGCAGGGGACTGGAACATCAATGCCATATACCTCTACCGATGAGATATAGACAAGTTGCGGAATTTTTAATTCTTTGCATACCTCTACAACATTTTTTGTTCCCGTAACATTAATGGCAAACATGTCCTTTTCATCGCGCACAAACTGTGCCAGAGCCGCCGCACAATGGACGATAGCCTGTACACCCTTACATGCTTTTTGTATAATATCTTTCTGTACAATATCACCTTTCATAAAGGTAAACTTTTTATTGGAAATAACTGACGGTTCATTCATGTCTTTCAGGTCTATCCCTGTTACAGCAAAGTTTTTCTCTAACAGGGTTTTTACAACCTGTCGTCCTAAATAGCCCGAACATCCTGTTACGCATATCACTCTCATGGCTCCCTCCAGATAATTTATAGTTTACCGTATTTTTTATATATCTCCACCAGGGATTTTCCCCCTCGTATCTCTTCTCGTGAACGCCGTTCTGCTGTTACAACCTCCTCCGCCTTTTCCACTACCTCTTTCAAATCAACATCTTTGATGGGGATTACCACCACGCCATCACAATCAGCAAATATAATATCACCCGGGTTAACCCTGACACCACCGCACCAAATGGGTCCCCCAATGCCTACAAGGTCAACCCTCCCAACAGAATCAGTAGGTATATTGCCACGTGCCCATACCGGAAATTCTACCTCTATAACCCTGTTTATATCACGGATGGGGCCATCCACCACCGCTCCTTTCACACCACCATAATACTTGCAGGTTGTTGACATAAGTTCACCCCATGCCCCTGCTTCATAGAACTCGTTAGCATTGACCACTGCTACCTGTCCTTTTTGCATGGTTCCAAAAAGATCTTCCAGAACCTTTGCTACAAATTCAGGATCATACTCGCTAAGGCGCGTACTTTTGCGGGTTTTTGCTTCCTCCATGGTGAAAGCAGGACCGGCAATAGCAGCATCTGACATGATAGGACTAAATCCTGAACACATCGCCTGATGCATAAATCCCATCTCATCAAGCGTATCACATACTGCAGGTGTATAGGTTTTCTCCAACCTGATACATAGTTCAATTATTTGTTCATGGGTATATGTTGGTGCCATATAAAACCTCCTTTTATTGAATTTCAATAGTAACAAAACGTAATTCGTGAGGCTTTAGCGATAGATACTTTCTATTGGCCATATCACCTCTTTTTTCCCCAGAGCAGGTTGAATAATAAACTGCTACCGGCTGTTTTGATGTTATATCAATCCGGGTACTCTGTAATTTCCCCGCGGTTTCAAATAGTCCAACGGTAAACTTTTTATTGGTTATGGGGTACATCCACACCACTGCAATTGCTGGATTAGACAGTGCTACCGGTGAAGAGGTTGTATAACCATATTCCTTGAAACTTTTATCATACGCCTTTGCCAGTGCATCGTTGATGCTATCAGCGCTAAAAGTTGTGAAGGTACTCCTGAATACTGTTTTATCCTTCAGACTCTGCCCAAGTCCTACCTTTCCCCATAATGTCCACCCAATACAGCAGTGATAAAATCCATTACTGTCCCTGGAATAACTTGACTCGGGAACTATCGCTTTACTGTCCTTTGTCATAAACAAAGCATACATTGCATCATCCTTTACCATGGTAAAGGCATCACAGTGAAACGATGGTGGCAATCCATACATCCACTGGAAGGGATATAAGGTGTCATTGATACTTTTAAACGGCGCAGTATTCTTTGCGGCAGGAATGATATTGCCTCCATTATAAATGGATTCCCAGCGTAATGGAGTGAATGCAGCATCATAGTACAGTGCATCCGATGTTAAAGGATATGCAAAGGAATGCTCAGCTATCTGTGGCTGTGACCCGCTGAATGTCTGTATCAATTCAATCTTTTTTTCATCCGCTGGAAGCACAATCTCCTGGGTAAGGGTAAGCGAAGGTGTAAAAAGCTGGTAAAAAAAATACACCACCTTTAATAGCCATGGCGGTAATGAAACATGAAATGACTTATCCAGAAAATCTGCAATCAGTTCCATCCCTTTGTAATACTCTTTAACCGCACCCTCAATGATTATTCTATAATCATCATGATAACGGTAAACCAAAACATCAGGACTTTTAAATCCTTCAATGCATTGATAATAATCCCGCCGTGCACCATTTTCGCCACGCACTGCCTGCACATACTGATTAAATCCGTACTGAGCATTGTTTCGCATCCACTCTTTTTGCAGATCTTTATCATATACACCGGTAATGCTTCCTTTTTTTTGGTCGATAGTTACCCTGTAAAAATGACTATCGATAATAATGATATCTTTTTTATATTTTATTTTTTCCCAGCTCCGCCCGTCATGATACACCTCACTATATCCAGCCTTATGCATCAATATCTGCGGCAGCTTTATCCATTCGGAGCGGGTATTCATCCAATCTTTAACATCATCCGAGGTATAGTGTGTTTTGCCAAAAGGAACAGGCCGGGGATTGTGATCATTATTGAGGAGTATTGCTTTATATCCCGATTCAGCAACAATATGGAAAGAATCAACATCAATGGGCTTATCATGCACCAAAGCGTCAACAACGGTTGAAGCAAGCTGATACATCCCTCTATCAAACATGCAGTTTATCAAAAGCCTTTGAGGATCCGTCTGAATAAAGTCCAGATAAATCTGCTCGCCCCAGAATGGTGCCATCTCACCCGTGATGCGCGGTATTGCGCCGTTGTAGCGCGAACGCACATAATCAAAAAACTGCGAAGGTGTAGCAATGATAATCTCCGGATTTATCATTTTTTTATTCCATTCGCGGGCTATTTCAGAGGGGACGATATTTTGTGGCTGGTTGTCGCCACCCTGTGCAGGATAGTAAGGCAAAAGGTATGCATCGTAGGGATAGTCCCACTGTGCACTGCCATAATCAAAATTCTGTTGTATTTCAGCGGTAGGGTACCCTTTCTCAAGTTGCGCCAGATGCAGGGCAATGCTGTTCTCCATAGTGGTAAAAGCATGTTCATCAAATGGCAGTTTTAGACGCATAGCAAGGTCAAAGTTTTCGCCATAGCCATTGAGTCCAGCACTGTGCCATACCAGTACATCCGCACTGGCATCCGGCGAAACACAATAAAACAGCGGAGGGACAACATATCGTGAATCATTTGGACCAATCAAGAGATAGGGGATGTTATTTGCACACAGTATTTTGGTTACCTTTGAAAAATCCATGACATCATGGATACACGCTGTATGTATTGCTACATTGTACTTTTTTGCAATGGTAAAGGTTGATTGCAGCGAGGCTATGATTGCGTCAGGACTCATGAATCGATTCTGATGGGAAATAATGAATGCTCCCAGTTCAAAATCCCCCTTTTGTAATGCTTTTATAAGCTTTTGCTTTTTGTCCTGTTCAATGGTAGGATCCAATAAATATTCCTGAACCGCCCAGCTAACCTCAGTAAAAAGCTTAAATGACGCATCCTTGCCATACGGTTTTGTTTTATCTACCAGTTCCAGTTCAGCATCAATATTTTTGCAATTTTGTAATCGAATATTCTTCTGCGATTGGGTAAAGCCAATATCAACATGGGTAAATGGGACGCAGTATATCTTCCATGGTTTAACAGCAGGGATTGTAATCTTTTTTTTGACAGTGGTGGCATCACACTGCATGCTAAAGATAGCTTGATGCGTTCCTAAACCAGGCACCGTGATGTCCAAAAAGATACTGTTGCCTGGATTATCTGCATGCATTGTGCTGATAGAGCCATCAACTGATGTATGTATGGTCAGCTTTTGAATAGTTTCCCCCCTGGAAAATACAACCTGTACCCGACGGTAGAGAAGTGCATCCTTTTTATATACCAGCGGTGTTGGAGTAATAGTTACATCATTACTATCAATACCACCAACTCCATTAATTGCACAATAGGCTGGAAGTTGCAAAGAAGCAAAAGATATAATTATTAAAAAAAGTATGCTATATATGTATCGCATGACGTCCCTCTCTATAAAAAATTAAATGACACCCAGTTTTTTATACCATATCACAACATCCTCAATATGCTTATGCATATCCCGGTAAGCTTTCTTTTCATCACCATCCTTGATTGATTGAAATATGATAATATGTGAATCGTATTCCCACTGTAAAAATTCACGGTTGATATCAACATTTGAACGTCTTCCAATCAGAAACGAAAGAATTGCCTCAACGAAACGAGCACATACCATATTTTTTGATGCATAGGCCACACGCAGATGGAACTCCCCTGACCATCTATCAACCTCCTCGGGTTTATGTATCAATGCATCTATTGTAGTTAATGTTGCCTGTATCCTGGCAATATCCTCCTCATCACGCCGATTTGCTGCCATTGATGCTATCTGCGGTTCCACCATTAATCGTGCCTCAAAAAAATCACCAATGCTTGTTTCATCCACAAGAGGTGCTAAAATGTGTGGGCTTATGATATCCTCACGCCGTATCGAGCGTATAAAGGTACCTTCTCCAGGGCGTACCTCAAGAATGCCCATAAGCGCCAATGATTGGATTGCTTCACGCAAGGTAGAGCGTCCAACGCCCAATGTAACCATTAAATCCCTTTCGGGAGGAAGTTTTGCCCCTGGAGCAAATCCTCCATCCTTAATCTTTTCAATGATCATATCAACGATAGATTCCGAAAGCTTTACTCTCTTGATAGGCTGTAATGCATCCATGAATACCTCTGATTTTCTGATGGTCTGATGATAAGATATGATACCATATGGTTTTTGTCAAGAAAATATCTTGTTTTCAAAAAATATGTTGCATAATTTGCATGTAAATTATACAATATCCATCATGTATGATTACAAATTCATTTTCAGTCAGTATCCATTAGCAAACGCTGTTGCACCTAACCGCTTTGTAGCTCAAGCTATAGAATGCAATAGTGCTGACGAATATGGAAGACCAACAAAAGAAATCTTTGAGCGATATAAACAATTAGCTCACGGAAGATGGGGAATTATTTGTGTTGAAGCAATTGCAATATCCAATGAAGCAAAAGCCAGAAAACATGGGCTTGTTTTATCCTCACATTCAGTTCATCTCTTCAAACAATTAATACAGGCAATCAAAGCAATAGACAATCAAGCTATTGTTATTGTTCAACTTACCCATGCAGGAAGGCAGTGTTTTGATAGTAACCATAGAGTAAAAGTATATCCTGATAGCAGTACCATACCACTGCTCAGCACTGAGCAAATAAAAAAAATTCAGCAGCAATTTGAAGAGGCTATTGCATTAACAGCCGAAACCGGAGCAGATGGAATCGATATAAAAGCATGCCATGGATATCTTTTAGATGAAATGTTGCGCCCAGCAAACAACCGTGATGATCAGTTTGGCGGTGATTATAAAAACCGTTCATATCTTATAGCGTCATTATTCCGTTATGCCCGGCAGTACCATCCACATCTCATCGTGGGTTCGCGTATTTCAATGTATGAAGGTATACGTGGCGGTTGCGGTACAGGTTCTGCAAACGAGATTATTGAAGACCTCACAGATATGCTTTCGATACAATCCATTATGGTTAACGCAGGAGCACAGTATATTAATGTCTCAGCGGGGGTACCGGCAGTAACACCAGCGCTTACACGGCCCATTGCTTCCAATGCATTTGACCTATACCATCATATCCGTTACACATATACAACAAAGAAACAGTTAAGTAATATTGCAACTATTGGTTCAGCGTATACAGCAGCACAGGATAAATCATTATCATTAGCAGATGAAAATTGTGAAAAACAGTATGCTGATTTCATAGGATTT
>Ga0302245_1001139_pt1 | contig 18916 bp, 23 predicted proteins | sample AAG_UR_Thr_MG_FD_193512 | JGI IMG/M metagenome (GOLD analysis project Ga0302245, IMG submission 193512) | Enriched activated sludge microbial communities from anaerobic digester in WTTP, New Holstein, Wisconsin, United States - AAG_UR_Thr | ecosystem: Engineered > Bioreactor > Anaerobic >... | reverse complement strand
CAGAAAAAAAGCGCGGCTAGACTCCGCTTCTGATAGATATGGGATGTTTGGGCATATAAAAAGTGCTTGGTGATTTGCATGAAATATGAAAAAATTGACCCTCGGGTCTGGTGGATGATATAATGGCCAAATCGATATTCTGCCCGGTCTGCGAAAAAGACTTCGAGCTACCCAAAAACGAGCTTCGCAAGTCCACCCTTCAGCGCGGTAAGACCGGGGGTAAAGTCCTCATCGGATGCTGGAAATGTGCCCGCGTTCTGCAGGTATTGGATGCCCCCGAAGGCACAGATAAGGAAGTCGTGCAGTGGGCAGCCGAAGCGGAAAAGAATGATGATTGGTTATCTTGCGTCCCCCTCCTCGATTCGGAGACGGCTAAGATCCCATCAGGATCTAATGCAGACCTGTCATATGTCCGATACCAAGCCGGCCAGGGTGGGGATCTGCTGGATAGGAGGGCATATATGATGAGATACGGGGTCGATCCCCTGATCCACATGGCCCTGAATCCGGGCATGGGCGGATCGGTTTTCAAGATTACCGATTCTAGGAGATGATAACATAAGAGTACTTATTGCATTAGTTGTGGCCCTCGCGGCCATCGGCATGGCATCCGCATGGCCACTTGAGAACGGTGCGGTGAAGCTCTCAGAAATCAGCTTTGAGGAGCTGAAAGGCATGGAGAACAGCATCGATGCATCCGGCGTCCCCTCCGGGCTGGCAGAGTTCCTGGCTGACCACGGCGAAGGAGTGCCGGGCAACATCAGCAAGAGAGCACCTTTACGATTAGGAGGTATGTGACATGTTAGATAAGCTTGAACAGATCCTTCCAGGATCTAAGACCTACATCATCGCAGTGGCCATGTTCATCATTGGCCTGGCTGGATACATTGACCCCGGTGCTGCCGGATTCATCGGCGGCTTGATCGGCATGGACCCCGCAAACGTCCTGATGATCGCGGCCCTTGTAATGGCCGGCCTGCGAAAGATCACCAATGGCCCCGCTAAAGTCTGAGGGCCCTCTTCTTCTTTTTGCCCGGTGGACTGATTATGAAAAAAATAATGACGATGACATAGGGTGGATGGCAATGACAGGCAAAGTGTCAAAGCAATCCACTGCCGGATATATGACTTGTGCAAATATAAACGCTTCCGGGCCTTTGGCAGGTTGAAAATATGGCTGAAGATTGTGATCCGGCGGTTCTCCATGCAAGGGTATGCGTGTTGGAAGCCGATAACAAGCGGCATGATTCTGAGATAGGGCAGTTGTGGGGCGACGTGAGTACGCTAAAAGCATGTGCCGCCAGCCTGCCAGAGATGAAAGACGACGTTTCCCAAATCCGTATAGCGGTCGATCAGTTCAAGGACTGGATGACCCGCGAGGAAGGAGTCCGGACCGGGAAACAAGCGATATGGGCGACCTATCGCGAGCCTATCCTGAGACTGATCTACTTCTTGGCCAGCCTAGTTGTACTAGGGATATATGAGATCTGGCAGCACCTAGCGGGGACGGTCTGAATGAGGCTCACAGATCTGGATTGGCGGGAAGTCCTGAACGAATGGGAAGTAGGAGACCTCATGTACCTCCGGAGCATCATCGATGAAAAGCTTTCAATGTGCTCGCGGCGCAAGGCAATCATCAGGAGGGAGTAATCATGTCGGTCCTCATCTCGATTTTCCCGATGGCTGGCGAGGTTATAATCTATATCTGGAAGGCCATAGAACCCGACATGAAAGATCCGTTTTGGGAGGAATGAGATGATCACGGATGACGACCGGGAACGGTGGACCGATGAGTCCGCCACCAGTTTCCGTTTATGGGCCTCTGCAGAAAGGAAATCCAAAAGTATCAAGATAACCCAATTCGACCCTTCCCCCGTTATCAGGAAGGTGTTTTATGAAGCCGGCGATGCCCAGCTAGACGTTCTGTCTGAAGAGTTCGGCGTGGGCTATCGCTTCGACTTGAGATCGGCAGAAGCTGAGGCCTGGATCAGCGAATACTCCGGGCAACAGATAAAATACATTTCGGCTACCAACCAGGCGGCCATCCGGCAGATCAAGCTCATCGCATTCCAGGAAGGCATGACCATTCCGGAGCAGAAGAAGCTCATCAAGGAGCATATTGGCCTACTGCCTCAGCACGTGGTCGCGGTGCAGAACTATGAGGCGAACCTGCGAAAGTCTGGGATGGACGAAGGCTCTATAAGCCGGCTGACTGAGAAATACAGAAAAAAGCTCATCAATTACCGGGCTAAGATGATTGGCGTAACCGAAGGCATGGCAGCCAGTAACGAGGGTATCAGGAAAGCCAATGAAGATGCCATGAAGCGCGGTATCCTACCAGCAGACAAATATGAGCAGGTCTGGATTGCATCCGGGCTGCCCAACACCTGTGACCAATGCATGGCCGCGAATGGCAGCGCCGCTCCAATCGGCGGAACATTCCCGAACGGCTCCCGTGGCCCGCCCATACATCCTCATGATCATTGCACAGTCATAATTAGGAGGAAATGATGCCCAGAGTAACATGGAACGGTGAAGCCCTGGCGGCCAGAATCCTGTCGTCCGTGGTGGATGGTGCCGAAGAGTGGGCGCGGGCCGATGCAATGCCGTTGGCCGTAGAGAATTGCCCGATTGACCAGGGCGCGCTCAGAGGGTCTCAGACTGTGAAAAGAGAGGACAATTCTGTAATCATGGGCTTTGGGGGACAGGCCGCACCGTATGCACTGATTGTCCACGAGGACCAGACGGTTTACCATCCAGTGGGGAAAGCAAAATTTCTGGAAGACTCATTCAACGAAAAGCTGCCGGATCTTCCTGAAAAAATCGTAAATAGAATCAAGGGGTCACTATGACTATTGTATGGGATATGATGGATGCTCTGATAGCGGCAGGATATGCTACAGAGTTTGGAGTCGACATATTCTATCACTACTTCCAGCCAGAGCCGACCGCCCAGCTCATGGTCATGCAGAAGCGTGGCCTGAACCCACTTGTGACGGTAGACGATGTGACCTCCCAGCCCGGCCTCCAGGTCTACGTGATAGACAGCGACTTGGAAGCAGCGGAGATCAAAGCCGAAGCTATTTATAATTATTTCAAACTGTTGAAAGGCGTCGTGGGTCAGGCCATCTATGCGTCGGGTGTCCCGGTGTTCCTGGGGCCGATAGGCGATGGCCGATATAAGTTTGTGGTGGACTTCCAAGTATTTGGAAATTAATTCACATGTTTTTATCATTACCAGTTTAGTATAGAAAGTATTACCTCAGAGGTGTAGAAATGACAAGTGCGATTAGTGGAATGAAAGGCTCTCTTTGGGTATGCGCTACAGAAAATGGCTCATACGTAAAATTGGCTGAGTTGATAGACTGCAAACTCAGGATATCCGGGGCGGAGATCGACACAAGCAACGTTGATGACTCCGGGTGGGGCTCGAGCATCGCAGGCGCGAGGAGCTGGGAGGTTAGCGCAAGCAATAACTTTATTGTGACAGATCCAGCCTATATACTCATGATCGCTGCTCAGATCGCCAATTCGGACGTCTGGTGCATGATCCTGACAGACGGCACCCCCACGGCAACCCCCGTCGGCTGGAAGGGCAAAGGCGGCCTGAGCAGTACTGATATCGATGTGGCGGGAACCAAGACCCAGCAGAAAGTCGCATGGACAATCAAGAGCAGGGGCGCATTAGCCGCCGCGACCTGAGGCTGATAGATGACCTCAGCCGTGAGCGGCCTATCCGCCGCTCTTTTTCGGGATGAGCCGGAGGAGTATGTCGTCACGGCGAACCTCGGCTCTAATCGGGATATTTGCTTTGCCTCAAAAAATGGAACAGATGCCAGCGTAGAGATCATTGTCTCCGGAAACAACACGCCTCTGAGCATTTCAGACAGTGGAACGAAGATCACTATCAACAGTGCTACAAACTCAGGGGGAGTGGCCACCAGCACGGCCGCTCAGATTGTAGCCGCATTCAATGCAGATGCTGAAGCGGCTGCTCTCTTCACTGCTCGCCTCCCTCCGGGATCTACTGGCACAGGTGTGACCGGGGCCATGTCCGAAACCACCGCAGCCGATGGGGTCGCCGAGACGGGCCTGGCGTGCACGGACTCGGGTGATGGCCGGACGTTCCAAGCCGCTGCAGGATCGCGGTATTGGGATGACGGCGAAGCTCTAACCGTCTATATCGACGGAGCCAAGGCCACAAGCGGGTTCACTGTAAATTACTTGCAAGGGAAAGTTACTTTTGACAGTGACCAGACCGGCAAGACCATAACCGTTGATTGTGTCCGCCGCTCTCTTTTGGCATTCCAAAAAGTGTTTGGAATGTTCGAGGGCAAGCTGAAGATCTCGGGCAAGGAGATAGACACTTCCTCAGTAGATGATGATGGGTGGGGTTCCTCACTGATCGGCTCTCGGTCCTGGGAGCTAACAGCCGGAACTTTCTTCTACGATGGCGGCATACCTATAACTGCCCTGGCAGTTAAGTATCTGTGGAAGTTCTACAGTGTCCTTTCCACGGTGCCGCTATGCATTGGATGGGGCACTATAACCAGTATCGACAACATGACCGCCAACCCGAACGAAGCCCAAAAGCAAACCATAACCGTGAAGGGCGCGGGCGAACTGTTTATGGAATGAGCACCAAGAGCCGCAATGAAGGGCTTTCTAGTAGCCTGGAGCGGCTCTCCGAATCATTTTTTTAGGAGAGATAAACAATGGAATATGAAATAATTCTTAATGACAGGCCCATTAACTGGACTTTTGGGGCCATGAAGAAGTTTGAACGCGACTGCAAGAACATCCTGCGAAGGATGGATATCAAACCAGCTGCGGACCATACCGGCTATATGCTGGCGAAGTACTCCAAGATTGCAGAGGTTATGGAGGCGGCTGTCTCCGCTGCAACCGGATTATCTTCTGTGGAAGGCAAGAAAGGCGAGCCCTCGGAAGCCAGCCAGGCCATTGACGCCTACCTGCAGGACGGCGGAACTCTTGAAAATCTCCAAAGAGGCATGTATGAAGCCTTCCTGGAGAAAAACGACCCTTCTATTATTCCTCCCTGGTTGGAGGAGATCAGCCGAAACGAGGAAGCGGTGAAAATCAGCCAGGAGAAGGAAGCTCTCCGGGTGGAGATTGCCCGGCTGGAGCTGGAGAACGACCGGAAGAAGCTGGCCGAACTTTCTGGAAAACAGTCCACCGCGTAGGGCTGATCGATCTGGGCCTCCTCCCAGATCAACTATACAATCTTTCTACTAATGAGCTTCGGGCGCTCCATGAGCACCGGATGCAAGAGAAAGCCTGGGAACGTGAGACCGCCGCTTTTGAGGGCTTCTGCGCGGGCGCTGCTTTTGCTTTAGCCTGGAATGGAAAGCTAGGCACCTTTTCAGAGTTCTACTCCACCGACAAGGCGGAGCCCAAGAAAGAAACCACGTCCCAGGAATATATAGACAGATACAACTCCTGGAGCTGATCATTTTTGACTGAAGTCGGGCGAATTACAGCAATCATAGACGGGGACATCTCCAAGCTTACCTCCGCCCTGAACCTGGCCAGGTCACAGGCTACCAATGCCGTCGCCGGTATCGAGACCGGCATGAAAGGCGGCCTAAAGAACGGTCTGGCAGGGATCAACTGGAATGCCCTGGGCATGGACACGGCCAGCGATTATCTCCGGGGCATCACGGCTGGCATGGGGCCGATTGGGACCGCTCTCGAGGGAGTGGCTACTGCGCTCGGGCCTACCGGCATGGTTGCCGTTGCCGCTATCGCAGGCGGGGCAATCATCGCGAAGGCTGCCTATGATGCTGCCTCTGCCTGGGAAGCCGGGATGGCGCAGATCAGCAAGACCACCGGCATAGAAAGGGGTTCGTCTGGCTTCAACGATCTATCCGAGGATCTGAAAGACCTTTATGCGACGATGCCGACAACGATGTCGGAAATCCAGAACGTCGCCAAATCCGCCGGCTCCCTGGGTATCGAGGAGAGCAGCATAGCCGGCTACACCAGGGTCGCCCTTGAGATGGGCTCAGCTTTCGATATTCCTGCAGAAGAGGCTGCGGTAGCCGTCGGAAAGGTCCAATCCCAGCTCAAGAAGCTTCCCGATGGTGTCGAAGATTCGGCCCAATTCGCCAGAAACTTTGGCAGCGCGGTAGACTTCGCCGGCAACAGCATGAATGCCACTGAGCAGGAAGTTCTAGATTTCTCGACCAGAACGGCGGGAGCCCTTTCCCTCCTGGGCGGCTCAGCCTATGAGCTGGCCGGGTGGGGCGGTGCTACTGCTTCGGTATTTTCATCTTCACAGCTTGCGGCTGGAAGCTTCAACGCGGCCTTAACTCAGCTCACCGGCACCACCAAAGGCAGCCAGGAGGCGCAAGCCAAAGCGGCTGAACTCCTGGGAATCACCGCAGAAGAATTTCTTCACCTGATGGCCACAGATCCAACCGACACGATTCTGCGGCTAGGTAATGCCCTGGAGGGGCTAGATCCCGAAGAGGCAACCAAGGCCGCTGGAATCCTGGGCGGTGGATACGGTGACGACTTTTTCAAAAAGATGGTCGGGCATACCGATGAATGGCGCGGAAAAATTGATGAAGTGGTCGCGGCTGGAGAGAAAGGCGAATCGATAGGAAAGTCATTCGAAGCCGGCTCAGAAGGCGCAAAAGCCGCCATGCAGAAGCTTAAGAACAGCATAAGCACCATCCTGATAGACATTGGCGGGCCGATTCTGGCCGCTTTCACGCCTCTTCTGAGCGGCCTTGCGGAAGGGCTCAATAAGATCAGAGAGATAGGCGAGAACCTATGGGGACCGCTCACGACCGTCCTATCCCCCCTCACCGCAGGGGCAGGCATCCTGGCCGGGCACATCGGTACGATGGCCAGGATGAGCTTGGATGCTCTCGTGTTGGCCTCCCAGGCGATCAGCAAGGCATTTGAGTTGGGCGGCAAGTATGCCGAAGCGGTCAAGGCGGAGATACTGGAGATCATCGAGAACAGCGGGCCATTTAAGGCGGTCTCCAGCTTCGTGGATGACGTCGGCGATGCATTCCAGAGGCTCTATGACAAAGTTGCTGAAGTGGTCAGCAAAATAGCCGATGGCCTGAGCAATGCGATCCCAACGGCTATCAAAGGCACCGGGGACGCACTTGGGACACTGGCAGAGAAAGCGGGCCTCGGAGGAGTGGCCGATGCCGCCGGCGGAGTATTTGACTTTTTCGGAGATGTCAACGCTCGGGTATGGGGCGAAGAAGCCGGGGGAGAGTTCGAAGAGGGATTTGAGGAAGAGGTCGAAGACGAAGAGCTAACCGACGCGGTTATCAAAACGCTCACAGGCGACGAAGCGGTGGACGCTTTGCGGAAGTCGGGAAAGAACGCGGCTGATGTGTTCGGAAGTGAGTTTGCGGCACAGTTGGCGTTTTCCGGCCTGAGCGACCTGGCCATGCTGGATATAATCAATCGACAGACTAGCAGCACACACGAATACGGGGGGCTGTTTGGCCGTGGGTCTGGCACCAGGGTAGTGCAGGAAGATGGTATTGAATATTCGATATATTATAGATCAACTAAACTGGATACGGAAGTCTCCCTGAGTGTAGATGGTCAAACAATGGCTTCCGGCTCTGGATATGGCTCGCAAGGAGAAGCCATCCAGGACCTATTCGACCAGGCCGGGTTTCCGCTATCAGAAGCAACTTCGCTCAAGCTCCAGAACAGAGGCGGGGACGCCGCGAAGCTGGAACTGGAATCAGAATTAAACCTATGGGCAGATTTCAACTCAGAAGCAAGCCTTCTGAAGTTCGAAACCGATAACAAGGAAGCTTTCAACAAGGTATCGGATATCGTCAAGACCAACCTCTACCGGGCAGCCAGGGACATCGAACAGAACGGCCAGATGATGGCCGACCTCCTGGGCTCCTCGATGGGGCTGGCAGCCGGTCAGGTCGGTCCGGCAACGCTCGATGAGTCCCTGCAGAACGTGCTCAATGCGATGGCGGATCCTGGTAGCGTCGATACCGCGATCCTGGAGACCTCCCTCTCCCATCTGATGGGTGCGAGCCTGATATCGGCATCGGACAGCGATGAAATCAAGGCGGCAGCGCAGGAAGTGAATAAGAATCTGGTGGGTGGCATGGCCATAGAGCTGCCGTCTTTGGCGGAGATCATCGAGAACCCGAAGCTGATAAATGAGAGCTTTGAGGATATGGCAAAGTTCCAAGAGGGGTATCTGATCCCTCGGATTAGCCAGAATATGGATGACGTGAAGGAACTTCTAACCGATGGCGTCTCGGAAGAGGCTCTTTACGAAGCTTACATTAAGCCCTTGAAAGGCATTGAGGGCGAACTTCCAACCATCCTCCAAGACCTCATAAGAGATCTGGAGGAAGGCACCATTGACATGGAGCAGTTTCTCAAGACCTATTATGAGGACGTTGCTGGAAAGGCGGACGAGAAATCAGCGTCCGCACTTGAGGACATCAAGTCTGCCAATGCGATGTTTTACGGGGAGTTCCTGTCAGATAATGCCCAATGGCAGAGCTACGTAAACGAGTACGGCGGTTATGTCGGGCCAACCAAGCTCTACGGCGCGTACCGCGATGCGATGGATGCGGAGATAGCAGCCGCGCAAAAGGTAAACCAGAAGTACGGAATCTCGACGGTGGGATCTATCGGCATGGTCGCCGAAATCGACACCACCGAAGCCCTATCGGCTACCGAGGAGCTGGTTGCCAGAATCCAGGAATCCCGGCCAGACATGGTCCTGAATCTCGACACCAATGCGGCATACACCCAATGGGGCCACTTGGTTCAGGACATGGAGAACCTGACCATCCGGCTCCCCGTGGAACTCGATATAAAAGTTTATACTCCAGAAATCCGGGCAATTGTGGACGCGGCCATAGTCGATGCCCTTGCATGAGGCGATAAAATGACTGTTGTACCAGATATATATCGAATTACCGGGGCAGCTCCGGGAACGGCTGCTGTCGTCACGTCTCTCAGCTTTGGGGCGTGGGATAGCAATGCATCGCTTGAGTCTCATGCAGTGAGGAGAAGTGCGAGCGGGCGGTCTTATGTGGTCACTCTTGCCATCGGTTCCGCTGCTGGAATGAACGCCACCAGGTTCAAGCTGTGGGGAGTCCTTAGCGGCGGATCGCTGGATGCCAATGTCACAGTGGACATAGCCACGACACTGAAAACCAGCTACGCGCAGGCCACGGGCACGATAGATGACCACGGCAATACGCTCGTTAGCATCTACGGGGGGGCGGTCGAGAACTTCCTGACATATACGGCACTGGCTCCAAAAATCATTAGCGGAACCGATGTAATCAAGACCACCGGCACCGGTCTGTTCACCAAGTACATCCCCCTCCAGATCAATGTCGGGGCGTCCGCTGCACTCGGGGAGCATCCGGCGGACCCAGTGAAGCTCTACATATACGCGGCGGCAGCGGAGACGTCATAATGCAAGCTGGCTTAGGGTGCATGGGCTACTCGTGGGTAGGGACCGATTACCGCCAGGATACCGGCTTTGCTGACCCGGTGGAGATGGAGACTCTGGTCTTTGACTGGATATCGAGCAATCCGGTTCAGGTCCGCACTCTGGTATTCGGCTCTTTCGTGGGCATCGGAACAACGATAGCAGAAGCCACAGAAATCACCGGAAAGCTCTATGACCTCAAGCGAATCGGATATTGGCCGAAGATCAAGGACTACCCGGTGCCGGGCACCAGGAAGACGATCAAGATCCACGAAGGCGCTGAAGGGCCGGGCATCCAATTTCTTGTCAAGTGGCTGACCGACAGGAACGCCGCTTATGCATTCCTCAACCAGCTTGCCCTCATCAAGCCCTCCGATTATGTCCGGTTCTATCACCGAGACTCACTCTGGTATCTCCGGGTGTATATGGCGGGCCATGCGCCATATTTCGAACGCAACCGCTCTGATCAGTGGACGCACGAAGTTAAGCTCTGGTTCGAAGATCCGTACATGTACTCAGAGATCCACCAGGAGTGGAACGTCGTGGCCGGCACCTTGCCCCAGACTTCCGAGGCGATGGACAACTATGGGCATGTAGCGGACGGCTTTGAGGAGATCACCATCACCGGGCACTATGACGGCACCAACCACGTCGAGGATCTGGTGCTCTCTGTGGCGGATGGCTACAGCATGACGCTCTCCGACAAGCTCCTGCCAGATGAGGCCATAACCCTGGCAGTGGACGGCTCCCTGGAGACCTCATGGACTGCAGATATCTCCAGCATGGCGGCTATCAGGGAGTGGACAACAACCCGGTATCTGGTGACCTTCGACACCGACCACGCCGTTATCGCCGCATCCGGTTATGCGATTGTGGATTTGAGCGGACCCTGGCCAACCAAGAAGCCTGTCAAGATGACCGCGACTCTGACACCGACAGGCACGGCTTCGGTTCAGGTATCAACGGATGGCGGGGCCACATATGCTGATGCAGTGACCTATGCCAATATCGAGAGCGGTGTTTCTGCTGTCTACTATCTCACCGGTAGCGGAAAGGTGGCCGATATCAAAATCAAGTTCAATTGCCCGGCGGGCAGCACGATGCTGATTCATGCTCTGAAAATAGAGAGGGAGCTGGATTGCTCCGGGGCAGATCTGCCTGTTGTGGAGCCCGGTGAGGCGAAGGCTTTCACGGTCTCCTGTAATTTGGCCGCATCCACGTCCGCCACAATCAATGGCGAATATCACCCCCGGAGAGAGGCGATTTAGGCCTCTGGTTCTATCTCCGGACCGACCAGGGATACCACCTTCCGGGATCTGGCCCCAGTATTGCTGGATTCTTTCTTATCCAGCTTCTCCTTGATCTCCTGCAGGGAGGCCAGGATTTCGGCATACTGGTCCCCTGAGAGATTGCCGGAGAGAGCTACCAGGGCGGCGGCATAACCGTCTGCGTATCCCTTATCATAGTCGGTGCTATTCTGCGACGTTGCCGCCGCCGGCAGGACCATCAGGCCCGCCGCTAATAGAGCAAATATGGCTTTCATTGCTTTTTCATCCCATCAAATTCTTTAAGAAGGGCGTTTATTGCCGCGTCTTTGGTCGTATAGTCATTCATTACCTGGTATATCTTCAGAATCTTGTTTGACTCCTCATCTACCAACGCATTAATTCTTGGCATAACTAATAATATGTAATATGCATTACTTATACTTTTCGGAGGTTTATGAGTCTTATCTTCAAGGCGACCAATCCCGGCGCTACTCAGCCCACCTGGCCACAGCCCACCGGCTGGAGGCACGAGTCATATTTCGACAAGCCGGATGTTCTTTCGTTGGACCTGGCCGGCTATCATGGCGTTGCTGACCGGGCGATTATCGAGGCCTACATCGCGGAGGAGGCTGACGGGGATAGCTTCTCAGATATCGTCTTCCGGGGCTACCTACTCCCCCCAGATGAGGCAGGGGCGAAGGTTAGCAAGGCCACTATCCCGAGCATAGAGAAGATCCTGGATGGTTCGCGGTGGACTGTGCCGGTCAGGTATCCAGCCGGGACGACCCTGACAAAGATGCTGACCCACGACTGGCCGGCCAGCTCCTCGGAAAAGCCTGGCCTGTTGTGCATGGCCAACCACATGGTGCAACCTGGGTCGTTTGTGCTCCATTCCGGCAACGTCTGGAAGTTGGGGCAGGGAGGTTCATCATTTTTAGGCTCGCTGCAAACGAAACACGTTTTCATAGATTCGGTGCAACAGTCATGGGGATCTTCGGCGGTTCTCTCCAGCGGGCAGTTCTGGCAAGACGCTGATTACCTATACGTCTACTCAGCCCGAAATCCGTATTACTCTATCGTCTTGGTGGAGGGAATTTATGAAACCAATATCAGGCTCGGGGCCATCGAAAACGGCTCGACCGCCTTCGCCTATTCGTGGAGGATCGGAGCGGCCAACGTCTATAAGGAGATAACCCGGCTGATCCTGGCCACTGACCAGGAGTGGCAATTTTCGCATAACCAAGACGGCTATACCTATTTGACTGTAGCGGAATCGATAGGCCGGGGGGCATCGAACACCAATTATCCCACATACCGATACGACCTCTGCGAAATCATCAGGCAGAAGCGATTGACCACCGGCGGAGCCAGGCCTGTCCATGCTCTGAGGGGGGAAGGAATCGGGAAAGGACAGTCGAAGCAATATTATACGGAGGCATCCTTTCCCCAGGGTCTCCGGTTCGTGGAAAGGGCCGAATACTCCAGCCAATTCGCCGATCAGCTCCAAGGGACCATCGGCAAGCTCTATGATAATTACCAAGACCAGAGCGCATGGAAGATCATCGCGGAGGACGATCCTTCTCTGATGCCCGGCGACTGGATTAAGATCGTGCCGGAGTTCGATCAGCCGGTGATCGAGCGAGTAAAACAGATCACCCGCTCAAGCGATTCCCCGATGGTGATTTATGCCGGCCAGAGGCCGCACGATGCTGAAGACCTCCTTCGGGCAAAATTTGATTGGCGCGACCAGATGCAGACGGATCTAGACCTCCAATTCTCATCAATCAACTGCAATGGCCAGGAGAACGTCGACAGTGCTACCCCATGCGACATAATTTTGGAAGTCCCTGAAGACGATTGGGACGATGAGCTAGATTCGACCTGGCTGATGTCAATCAAGATAACTGCTTTCGAATCTTCTGTAAGTGGTGGTGGGGGCGCGGCTACTAACCACGGCGTAGGAAATAACGAAACGTACACCGGCGAAAGTGGCGCGCACAACGACCATGATTTGGGTGGAGTCACCGGGCAGGCCACGAAAGGAAATGTTTACGATATCATCGATTCGGTATCGGTGGACTATATCTATATCGGTGAGCACAAAGTAGTCGAAGACGTAACTTTCTACAACAGTGTCACCCAAAAACTGGCAGGGGAGAACCATATTCACGGTTTTGGCGACTATACCTACCCAGGAACCGCCGATGACCACGATAACCCACTGCCGATCAATCCCGCCCAGCCGATATCAATCACACAATTTGTCAAAAGAGCAGACGGACTAGGCAGCCTGGCCTATGTTACCGTCACAGCACAAATAATCAATTCCAGTTATCCAAGTGGCGTAACGGTGCCGGGCACGCCCTACTATGACGTTGCGATAAACGAAACTATTTCAGATCTGGATGTCCGTGGCCTCATAGTCCCTGGTCAGAACACTGTAAGAATTTCAATAGCCAAATATGGCGGCTCGGGTGATGTGAAGGCCCGCGCACACGTTTCGATAAGCGGAAAGGTCGCACTTAATTACTGAGGTGGATTATGGAGAATATAGCTCTTGAGAAAATCATGGTTGAATTGGAAGACGCCGGAAACGGTCAAAAGAGACTAAAGAGGCTCAAGAACGGACTGAAGCCTATGGAGGTTCTATCTGAATTAATCGCAGAGGAGAACGACGCTTTCAAGAGAGAATATAAACGGAATGGCTTTGATTGGACGATCTATGAAGAGCCCGGTGAACCAGGAGAAAGGCCACATCTGATATTCGTTTTGATTGACAAGACGGCAGGAGAAGACGAACGAAAGCCACTCCGCCGCTTTGTTCTCTGGGACAAAGAGACAGACAAGCCGGTCCCAATACCTTTAAAAATTCCTAACAAGCCTGGAATGCGAACGATGGCCAGGGCGGAAACTCTGGAGCATGTCGGAAACTTCTTAGACTTTACGAAGATGAGGGCGAAGGCAGAAGAGCGCGGCTTGGAGATCAGACACGCCGAATCATGGCACGCGCTTGAGAAGGCAGCCCGCCGGATGGAGGTGTAGGCATGGCCGATATTCCCGAATTAACAGTCGAGCGCGGCTGGATGTGGCAACCCATTTGGGAGACTGCGCGGCAACGCTGGCAAGCCGGCGTCTATTACAGCTCGGGCGGATGCGCCAATGAGCAAGCCATCCCAGATATGAGTATCCAGGTGGACGAACTGGTGGGCAACGGGCATACCACCTCAGCGGGCAACGTCTCGATAGACGCGGCCCATGCTACCCTGGCCAGGATGGATGTCCTTTACCAAACGGCAGCAGGCGCTTTCGCGGTTCACAGGGGGGACGACCTGGCTATAGATGACCCGCTGGGCCTCTATAATCCATCCACACACGCGAATTGGCAAACCCTGGCCTCGCCCTATCCCAAAGCAAGCGTTCCCGCCGGTGTGCCGCTCTACATTATCTTTGTGGCTCCGGCGGTAACTGCGATCTATGATGAGGATCTGATGCCAATCGCATGCAAGGGTCCGATGCCTCCGGCCATTGCATCAGCCGGCACAGGCGTATCAATCGCCGGGCCGGTTAGGATCACACACGACGGGGGCCTATCTCAGGCTATCCTTACGAGCCCCGCGCTATGCGAAATAGATTCGATTGTCGTGCAATGTGCACAGGCCCCCGACGGCACAGTTTCGCTTAATGTGGGGTGGGCGGCGGACACGGATGCACTGATGGCCAACGCGGAAGTCCCTACAACTTTGAACAGTTCGGTCATCAACCATCCCAACCAGGAACTTACATCCGCGACGGCCATAGTCGCAACCGTTGGTGGTTCTGGCACCGTTGGGGAGTGGCTCGTCTGGCTGAAATACTCCGAATATTCACCAGCTTGAGGTAATTTTTATGAGAAAGTTAATACTTATCTTAGCCCTGGCTCTGCTCATAGGCAGCGCGGGGGCCATCAAATGGAGCGGCATTGAGCTTAGGGAGGACGCAAACCTCACGATGGATGACGGTTTCGTGAATGGAACGGGGGGCATCGTTTTCAACGGCACCGCGCCGACTAGCACCGAGGGGGTGTTATATAGCGACTCGGGCATACTGAAGTTCAATGGCGCGTCTGTAGGCGGCAGCGGGTCTCCAGCGTATACCACCATCTTGAAAATAGCATCTGGATCGATATACGAGTACGACGGAGACGGCAATATGCTGGATAGTGGAAGCAGTAGCACGCCGGCAGACGTCCATGATATCATCGAGCATGCTATAGGGCGAGGCGGCACATGCCTAATGCTGGCGGGCACCTACGATATCGGCGCGAATGAGATCAATCCTCCGACAGATGGCTCTCGGTGGGTGCTGGAAGGGGCGGATCGGGAGACCGTCATCATAAAGGGATCGGGCACGCAGGTCTTCAATTTTGCGAGCACGTCAGGCACGTATCGAGAGACCGGATGCATCCGGGATCTGACCATAGACGGCTCGACGGGCACCGCCCACGGGATAGTCATAGCCGCGAAATACTGTTGGACGGAAATAGCCAACAGGGTCAACATTGAAAATTGCGTAGATGCAATCAGTATCAGCGATTCGGTTGATTTGGACTTCACAGATGTAAGAATTTCGACATGCTCATACGGAGTTAAAATCCTGACAGGCTGCACCGCAATAAACTTCGTGCGGCCCTATATCGACACCATCACCAACCAGGGAATCTACTTAGAGGGAGAAGTGTGTGGATGCAAATTTTCTGATGGTGTGGTTGAAATGTGTGGTAATCCTGCGATCAAATTCTACCGCACCAGTAGCGGAAAACCGAGCGGTTGTGTGCTAGATTCTCTCTGGATCGAGGAAGACGGAACTAATGACCTAATCCTCTTCGATGGAAATACCGGTACGAGCGGCTGGTATGGGCCAACTGGAAATATCATCCAGCGATGCACATTTCATTGCGGATCGGACGTGAATGCGTTCGTGATTACTCGCGGCAGGCGAAACATTTTCTCAGAGAACGTCTGCTTTGGGTCCGGTAGCAACCATTTCACCATCTCGGAGGGTGCGTATTCGGAGACCAACCTGATCCTGAATTGCGTCACCACCGGCTCAGGCCATTGGGTGGTGTCGGATTCCGGGACCACAAACGTGAAAACAAACGTCGCCGAGGCCGAATGAGCGGCACGTTCCGGCCCCGGCTTATGTGCTGTGGATTGCTGTCCATAAGGATGGATATGGCGGATTGCCTCATGGCCGCATCCCCGCGCTGGAAGCACTGGGCGACCTCATCAAATCGGGTCATATCTTCCTCCAAAAATGGGGCTCAGGCCCCTACCTCATACTCTGCATCTATCGATTGATCCATTTCGGCGGAGTCATAGAGGCCGCCAAAGGTTCCGGGGAAGGCTTCTCGGAGCACCTGGACAAGAGCCACTTTCCTTATCATGGTCGCGGGCATCTTGACCCAAAGGTTCTTCTTGGTATCATAATCAGATAGAGGGACTTCTATCCTATATTTCCCGGCACGATCCTTGCGTTCGACTTCGGCCCATTCCCTCTTGGCATACTCAATGATTGATTGATTCATATATATAGCTTTCGGTGATATCGATGATGAAACGGTATTGTGTCAATATATCAGATGAGGCGGCGGCGGTCTGGTTTGCCCACCAGGCCAAAACCGGCCTCAAGCGCGACCCTGCCCTGGAGGCCCTCCTGCTGGAGTTTGGTGGGCTCAAGCCACCTGAGCCGGTCGAGCCCGAGTATCCCACAGATTACGATGTCGAGGTCAGCCAAAAGGGAGACCTAATCCTGGTCCGGTCGGGCCTTAATACTCTCCTATCCACCGTCAAAAGCGACGCTGCAAACGCTTTCCAGGTTGCCGTCTCTGCCGTTCCTCCGGGCGGCTCTCTGGGAATCGGCGAAGGGCTCTATGAGCTTCCAGCCCTCTATCCCGTCGCTCTGGATGCGGATGGAAGTAATATATTCTACTGCTGCATTCCGATTATGGACAAATCCATGCACATCCACGGAGCCGGACCCGGCAAAACCATCCTCAAGCTCGCTGCCTGGCAGCGGAGTGCATCCAGGCATGTGGTGATGATGCTGATCAGAGGGACGGGGCCGATGGCTCCGGGCTATTCCTCCTTTTCGGTGGATGGCCTGACTCTCGACGGGAACGTGAAATATCAGTATTCGGGAACCCAACACGACGGCGAAGCCCTGATCCTGGTGGGATCTGCCAGGCGGAACGGGAAATATGCCAACCTGGAGCTGCGAAACTCACATGGCGCGGGCCTCTACCTTGGGAACAATGGCGGCGGATCGGGAACCAATGAGCTGATCCAGAATTGCATCGCCCGAAGCTGCGCGGACAAAGGGATCATGCTCGATACCTGCCAGGATAGCCGGGTGGAGGATTGCCAGGCGTGGGCCTGCCAGGAGGGGCTATGCCTGTATGGAAATGATGACTGGCAGACCAGGGGGGCGGATCGGGTCACGGTGGCCGGCTTCCAGACAGATAGCCAGGTTATGGTCTGGCAGGTGAACGACTTCAAGCTGGATGGCCTGGATATGGACTGCTCCAAGGCGGCCTCCTCCTATGGTCTGGTGGTCAGGGACGGGTCCGGCCAGGTGCTCCTATCCCAGCTCAAGAGCGATAAGAAGAAAACAGGAGCCTATGGCAGCGCCACACACCTCTATCGCGGTGCGGCGGTAGGATTCCAGAACTGCCAGATCTCGGGATATTATGGCATCCGGGCAATCGAGCGCGCAAAAGTCCTCGCGACCAACTGCGATATATCAGCATCCGGCGCTTGCTTCGCGATGGTCGATCAGAACGCGCCGATGGAGGCTAGCATCACCGCGGAAGGCTGCAAGACCTCGGGGAAGAAGGTCGAGCTGCAGGAAGGGGCGACGTTCGAAGAGATATGAAAAAAGAGGAGGCAAGGGGCAGAGATCATCTGCCCGGCCACGAGAGTCCTCCATCTCAGACCACCGTCGTGAGTTCTCTCACATTACAGGTGTCGTTCGAGACGAACACCCTGTGGATTTTCGGCGATCCCTCCACCACCGCGCAGACCCATATCGCGCCGTGGTTCCCTTCGCGGCTCTGCTCAGAGCCTGTGATTTGGTAGACAACCCTCCCATCAGAAGTGTCCACTAACTCCCCCGAGCTGCGACCTCCTCGACTGGTGCTCCTTAAATCCCAATTTACCAGCACCAGCCGGTATCTTATGGCCGGGCGGTTCGGATCTTGGGTGGCGGGGTAGATATGTACCACCGGGCGGATGCCATAGTACAGCTTTCCCTGTTCGTATTTGTACATACTCACGGGCATACCACGCCCGACTGTTCGTGGTTTCCCCGCCACAAAGTCGTGGTACTTGTTCCTTCGATCCCACTTGAAGATCGCGATGCAAGGCGACCCCCTATCGGGAATCCCCTTGTTAAACTTGAAAACGATCCCGTCTTTCCATGAACGGGTTGCTGGACTGTAGAACGTCTGTTCATCCTTTTTCCATAGACGATCTACGTCTATGTCAAAAATTGCCAGAGTGGTGTGCTTCTGGGCCTCTGGTTTTTCCGGATATGCGGGACGTTCTGGCGGCTCCGTTTGGACACTGGCGGGCACTGGTGTCCCTTCTTTCCAGTCGTGCAGTGCGCAATCACCACAACTTTCGTGGCGTGCGCACTCAAACTTGAATTTTTCGTAGCATTCCATTACAAATCACCTTCTGTATGTGGGCTTCCCACGGAGACCAAACTCCTTTTCGAATGCCCTGTTTGGAGTTAAGCCCCTCAGTGAGTAGGGGAACCCCAAGATCTCGCTGATTGCTTTCATTATCGGCATCGCGGGAAGTCCGGTCGTCTCTCTGATCTCCTTCCTACTGATGGTTGTGTTTGTCCTGTGGGTCTGGCACAGCCACAGAACCTCTTTCACCGCCTCTGCGGTGGTTTTGTGCTTCTGGGCGGCCTCCCAGATCCTGTCGTCTGGGATCTCGGCTTTGACGTGCCGCCACCGGGTCATCTCCAGGCAGCGCAACTGCCCGGAAACGTCGTTGTAATGCGTGACCGCCCACATAACAGCCCGTTGCGAGCTTTGAGATACGTGGTCGAACCCGCTCTGCCCGCGGGTGTACTGTGGATATACTCGATCTTGCCATATCTGCATCAGGCCACCTCCTCGTAATCA
>Ga0302245_1001138_pt1 | contig 18940 bp, 15 predicted proteins | sample AAG_UR_Thr_MG_FD_193512 | JGI IMG/M metagenome (GOLD analysis project Ga0302245, IMG submission 193512) | Enriched activated sludge microbial communities from anaerobic digester in WTTP, New Holstein, Wisconsin, United States - AAG_UR_Thr | ecosystem: Engineered > Bioreactor > Anaerobic >... | reverse complement strand
AACAGTTATGAACACGATGAAAATGGGATAACCACGGAAGATCCGGGACAAACTATACAAATGCAGGACAAACGCATGCGTAAGGAGAAGTTTTTGACACAGCATTTGGAAAACATAAAGGCAGTGAATGCATATGGAGCCGGGGATAAAGACACTGCGATTCTTTGCTGGGGTTCCAATAAAGGAGTTTGCGTAGAAATCGGAAAGAAACTGGGTATCAGGGTAATACAGCCTGTTATTCTAAATCCTTTCCCTGTTACACAGTTTAAGGAGGCTTTATCCGGCGTAAAAAAGCTTATTTCTGTGGAAAATAATTCAACCGGACAGATGGCCGCTCTTGTCAATAATCATGGTTTTGATGTTCACGGGAAGATTTTGAAATACGACGGGCGGGCATTCAGTCCCGAAGAATTGGAAGAAAAAATGAAAGGAGTGATATTGTGAAAACTCAGGATCTCAGAACTTACGCTAAAAACACATGGTGTCCCGGGTGCGGTAATTTCGCGATTCTCAATTCCATAAAAGCGGTTCTTAAAAATCTGCAGGAAGAAGGAACGCCTCTGGAGAATGTGGTGCTGGTTTCTGGAATCGGATGTCATGCCAAAATAGTTGATTACATCGATACAAACAGTTTTTATTCCATTCATGGAAGAGCGACACCGGTCGCAGAAGGAATAAAAATTGCTAATCAAAACCTGAAGGTTATCGGTTTTGCAGGAGATGGCGACGCATATGGGGAAGGTATAGAACATTTGATATTTGCCGCCAAAAGAAACGCCGATATCACGATGATTATTCATAACAACCGTGTCTACGGCTTAACCACGGGGCAATACTCCCCCACTTCGCCCCTCGGGTTCAAAGGACGCTCAACTCCGGGAGGCAGTATAGAACCTCCAATGAATCCGCTGGAGCTTATGCTAACCAGTGGAGCCACTTTTCTTGCCCGGGGTTGTTCGAACAACATAGAGTTTCTTCAAAATATCTTTAAGGAAGCATTAAACCATAAGGGCTTTGCTTTAGTAGATGTTCTTCAGGTCTGCTTCACTTTTTACAACATGTACCAATATTATGAAAAGAAGGTTTACGAATTAAAGGAGCATAATGCGGGAGACTATTCTGAAGCGCTTAAAAAAATAAGGGAGTGGGATTACCATAACGACTCGCCAATAGCGCTGGGCGTTTTTTACAAAAAGGAATCTGTCACATTTGAAGAGAGACTTTCCGGTTACAGATCGGACAAAAAGGATGTTGAATCAGGCATAAAGAAGGCATTGTCAAAAACCATATAGACCAGGGATACGATATGAGCAAAGATACTCGCAGGATGAATAAACCGTCGGGTTCTTCAAATAATAACGTAAAAGATGTTTACAGTGATGCTCTTTCCTGCAGATTGAAAGCCCTTGAGAGTTCAAGATGGTTTCCGGTCACAGGAAAGCGAATGGAGATAAACAGAAATAAAATGGTTTATTGGCAAGCCGCCGGCTTGAAAGCGGATTCAACCACGAAGAGTAAGCAGAAAGAACGGCATTATTTAAAAGGATTAAGGAAGGGCCGTCAGAAAAAACAGAACATTCAGAAAGGCATGATAAATACCGCTGTAAAGTATACGGATATATCTATGGCAGTAAAAATAGCGTATGGATCATGTCATGAGTCATGGAACTTCTTTCCGCGGCTTACCCGACTATTGGGCCCGTCTGAAGTGAGGTGTAAATAAAAGCCTGTTTGAAAAAATGGAGGAGAAGAACATGAGTAGGCAAATCACGCTAAAGTCAAAACCGTTAACCCTGGTAGGCAGGAAAACAAAAGAAGGATATTCCGCTCCCCAATTCACTGTTACCAACGCCGAATTGAAAGATGTCAGGCTCAGCGAGTATGGAGATTCCATAAAAATAATCACTTCATTCCTTTCCCTTGATACGCCCACCTGTGATTTACAGGTCAAGGAATTCAATAAGCAGGCGCATAATCTGTCGAATGACGTGAGAATTATCGGAATCAGCCAGGATTTGCCATTTGCTCAGAAACGTTTTTGCGAGACAAATAATATAGACATGGTAACCACCCTTTCGGATTACAGGAATAATTCCTTCGGACTCAATTATGGACTTCTTATAAAGGAATTAAATCTTCTTGCGCGCTCTGTAATAATCCTGGACAAGAATAACACAATCCGCTACATTCAGCTTGTCCGTGAAGCAAGTAATCCTCCTGATTACAAAGCTGTTCTTCAATCTCTTAAAGAAATATTGAAAAATCCCGCCATGAAGGCGCCGCAGGAGATTTTGCCGGACTGCGCCCCGGATATAGTTTCAAAGCCGCCTCTTGATAAAGACCGCCTGAAGAGCCTGTGCAGTATCTTTGAAGATTGGGAGCTGACCCACGACAGGACAATAAGAAAAACTTTCAGGTTCAATGATTTCACAGAAGCAAGGTATTTCGTGGACACAGTCAGCATCATAACCGAGGAGCAGAAGCATTACCCGGTTATATCAATAGATTACAACAAAGTTACCATTTCACTTCAAACCCGCGTACTGGGAGCTCTAAGCGAGAACGATTTTATAATGGCTCAGATAATTGATGAATTGGGAGATAAAAATGACTAAAAAACGTGACATGTCCAATGCAGGAACTGTCTTCCTGGCAGCTTTCTTTATGCTCCTTTTTTTCAAAAACGCTTCAACGGCTATTCATACCGAGACGGTTGAATATAAAGACGGCAGTTCCGTGTTGGAAGGCTATCTTGCCTATGACGATTCCATCAGGGGAAAACGGCCGGGCATCCTGGTAATTCACGAATGGACAGGTGTCGGTGACTATGTCATGCATCGCGTCAAACAGCTGGCAGAGACAGGTTACGTGGCTTTTGCAGCCGATATATACGGAAAAGGAATACGGCCGAAAAACAGGGAGGAAGCTGCCAGGCAGTCCGGCATATACCGCTCAGACCGGGCTCTCCTGAGATCGAGAGCTAAAGCGGGTTTGGACATATTGCGGAAACATCCTCTTGTTGAAACGTCCAGCACGGCTGTCATAGGTTATTGTTTCGGCGGAGGTGCGGCCCTGGAACTTGCCAGAAGCGGTGCGGACATAAAGGGAGCGGTGAGCTTTCACGGAAATCTCGACACTCCGAATCCGGAGGATGCACGAAACATAAAGGGTAAAATTCTTGTTTTGCACGGCGCCGATGATCCCGGCATAACCCTTGACCAGGTTGGCACTTTCCAAAAAGAAATGCGGGATGCCGGAGTTGATTGGTACATGTCAACCTACGGCAACGCGGTTCACAGTTTTACCAATCCTGCTTCCGGCGACGACCCTTCAAAAGGAGCGGCATATAACAGGGAAGCCGACATGCGCTCCTGGAGAGAAATGATTTCGTTCTTCGACGAGATATTTCACGGTAATAAGATACCGTTGAAAGCCCGTGCGGAACTCATGGACAGCAAAAGGAAACCCATAGGCAGTGTGACATTTACGGAAAACGAACACGGCCTGGTACGAATTGAAGTTGATTTAAGTTCTTTTTTGGCGGGTAAACACGCCCTGCATATACATGAAAGCCCTCTTTGCGAACCTCCTGATTTCAAATCGGCAGGAGGTCATTTCAATCCGAATATGACTGAACACGGGTTCCTTAATCAAAAGGGACCCCATGCTGGAGACCTTCCTAATATAATCGTAGACGATAAAGGCAATTGCCGTATGTCTTTTACGACAAATCAGATTACCCTGAAACCGAATCTAAGCAATTCCTTATTAAGGTCACCTGGCACTTCTGTAATTATCCATGAAATGCCCGATGACTATTTTACCGACCCTGCCGGAGGAGGGGGTAAACGAATTGCTTGCGGCACAATAAGATCCATGGGAGAGATGAAATGAATTGCATGGCAATCAGATTTTTAATGGAGCAGGAGGCATCAAAACCAAAGGAGGATATGGTGAAAATCTTGAAACATAAGCAGATAGGCAGGTGGAAATCCCGGTTATTGATGATGATCGGAATCGCCGCGGTAATACTCAGAACCATCCCTGGTAATGCAGTGAACATTTCTGCGGTTGCTTCTGACGGCGGTAATGCAGGTTCTTTTCGCTGGATTGTTGAAGAGGATCTCACATATCAGTCGATTCCCGGAGAAATGGACCCTCATTCTCAGGCTGTCAGTTTCCATCGCAGTTATATGCCCGTGGTGGCAACCGGGACATCGGCAAATCCGACTATCGCTCTGGATCCGTTAAAACACTACTACGTATCGGTTCTCCCGGACAGCGGATACACAATAGGAGGTGCGCAGATCGCGCCGGGGCAGGAGACGGTGAATGTTTACGTCAATAAACTACCCCTCCCCACTGCTCAGATTACAGTCTTTGTCTTTGAAGACAATAATCCGATAAATAATGCTCCGGACGAACCGCAGGAAACCGGGCTGGAAGGTTTTTCCGTTATCGTGGCCGACGCCGGAGGCCGTTATGGCCAGGTTGGCGGTCAGATGATGATGGATGCTTATGGCAATCCTTTTGGAACTACTTATGATCCTGACGGGAATGTTATAACAATGGGCAAAGGGACTATTCTTACCGATGCGAACGGCATGGCAATAATAAAGAATCTTTATCCCGGCAAGTATACCATACAGGTTGTGCCGCCTGCAGGGAAGAATTGGCAGCAGACAAGCACAATTGAAGGAACGAAGGGAATCGACGCCTGGGTCAAACCCAATGAACCGGCGTATTTTCAGGAATTCGGCCCGCCTGGTTACCATGTTTTCGTGGGTTTCGTAAGACCGATGAATGATGAGACTGTCCTCACCGGCGGGAGTACCATAACCGGACGCATAGTGAATCTGCACATGTCGCGGCCTCCTGATTACACTTTTCATGCAGGAGCTCCTTTTGAGCAGACCACTCCCTGGGTCGGCCTCAATGAAGGCGCCGCAAGAACTGGCCGCGGGATATTCGCCATGAGATGTAACAGCGACGGATCATTCTCTATTCCAAACGTCCCGGCCGGCCAGTACCAGCTGGTTGTATGGGATGACAACCTTGATATTATTTTTGCTTTCCTTTCCTTAGACGTACCGGAGGAAGGCGGCAACGTCATGCTTGGGGACGTGCCTGTTTTTAACTGGTTCGGCAGTTTGATGAACCTGGTATTCTTCGATGCAAACTCCGACGGTTTCATGAATGACGGGGAAATGCCCATGAAGAACCAGAACATTAATATCCGTTTCCGGGACGGAACGATCTATCAGTCGGCCACGACAAACGTAAACGGCGAGGCCTTTTTTGACGAGGTCTTTCCATTCTTCAACTGGCTGGTGGCCGAAGTGGATTTCGCCCGTTTCAAGGCCACGGGGGTAACCGTTGTGGTTGATGCCGGCGGAGCCATAGATCTGGCCGACCCTTATTCCTTCGGGGGACGGCTCAATCCCCAACCTCAGTCTGAGAACGGACTTGCGCCTTACAGGACGGAGACCGGCGTGGCGCTTACAGAGGCCTTCCAGTTGTTCCTCGGGCAGACAAATGTGCTCTTATGGGGCAAGCAGACATATTCTGAAGGCGAAAACGGCGGGATTTCCGGAATAGTATTCTATGACACCACACGAGCGGAAAATGATCCGCGATACTGCTTTGGAGAACCGTTTCAACCCGGTATTCCGAATGTAGTCATGAACCTTTATGCCGACGGGGACATTGACAATTTTCCATTAGGGAATTTTCCGGGCGCTGAAGATATTGACCGGAACGACAACGGACTATTTGATGCGGCCGATGGAGTTATTGATGACATTGACGGCGACAACATAATAGTCTTGAGCGATGCCGATAATTATCCTTTCGGGAATTTTCCGGGCGTTGAAGATATTGACCGGAACGATAACGGAACGCTGGATTACGGCGATGCCATTCAAACGACTGTCACAGACAGTTGGGACGACAGTACTCCGACCGGTGCGCAAGGGCCGCCTTTCATAGTTCATGGGGTACCTACGGACTGCTATGACGGATTGAGGAATTTCAACCAGGCAAGACCCGGCGTATTCGACGGAGGTTATGCTTTTGACTCCTGGTTCCCCGGAGGCATTGCATCAGGATCCGGAGAATCTGCCGGCTTACCTGCAGGCACTTACATAGTGGAGATGGTGCCGCCCCGTTCGCCAATTGACGGAAGCGAGACATATAAGGTTGTAAAAGAAGAGGATAAGAACGTTGATTTCGGCGATGAATACATAAACCCGCTTCTTCTGCCTGCAGTGCCTGTTGGAGACATGCATGTTGTTCCGGACTTCCTTTCGCTTTTTCCCGGGGTACCCTGTGTCTATGCAGGAGAAAGCAGACCTCTCTGCGACCGGAAGCAGATAATGCTGAATGACGCGCAGAACGCAGCGGCTGATTTCTTCCTGTTCACAGATGTTCCTATCGCCGGACATCTTACAGGTTTTATTCTTGACGATCTTTCAAATGAATTCGATCCCGCTTCGCCCCAGTTCGGAGAAAAATATGCACCGCCATGACTGCCTGTTTCAATTCGTGACTGGACAGGGCGTGAGATATCACGGGTTTACTCGGATGAATGGGGTAACTATAACGCCCTGGTCCCTTCAACTTACACGACAAACGCCCCGTCGCCAAGCGGAATCTCTCCCAATATGGTAACCGTTGCTCTCAATGATCCGGGCTTTATACCGGATCAGGGCAATCCGGAAAATTTTGTTACAGACCCTTTTTATAATCCTCAGTACAGCCAGTTCAGCTATACTTTTCAGTATATGCCGGGCACAACCACTTATCTTGATACTCCGGTAGTGCCGGTTGCAGCGTTTGCAGGGCCTGACCAGTACCCGCTTGATTGTGAACTGCCTGACGGCACGCCGCGCATATATACCGTGAACGGTCCTGACGGCGGACCTTATGCATCCGGAACCGGCCAGCAGGTTACAATAGTCTCTAAAGGCACCCAATCTGTTCTAAATCCTTCCTATGACGGTCCCGGAGGTTCCAACTCAAAAAACATTCAACGCGACTACGGCTTCGGCAATACTGAAGGAACCGTAATGATCGGAGGCAAGGAACTGTCAATTGATTCATGGGATTCCTCATCAATTACCGGAACCCTCTCGGAAGGAACCGTAACAGGACAGCTCGTTGTTACGCGCGGCGATAACGGCCGCAAAAGCATTGCCGGCATAACCATGACGATAGGCGGAACAGAGCCTGTCAGAGTTCCGGCGGGAGGATCTATCCAGGAGGCAATCGATTCTGCCCAATACGGCGATCTTATCCTTGTACCGCCTGGAAACTATTATGAACTCCTCATAATGTGGAAACCGGTAAAATTGCAGGGATACGGCGAAGGGTCCACAATTATTAACGCGGTGAAGACTCCTTCTGAAAAACTTGCGGCATGGAGACAGAAGGTCGAGGGGCTTGTTGCAAACGGATCGGTTAATCTGCTCCCCGGGCAAGCAATCGGGATGGATGGATTTGAACCGGGCATGTTGTTCACGGAACAGGGAAGCGGCATCCTTGTTTTGGCGAAGAATGACATACCTTCAGACGGAGGATTCGGGCTTGTGGAAGGCGTCCCGAATTCACGAATAGACGGACTCACAGTTACCGGCGGAGACACCGCCGGAGGTATTGTCGTCAACGGTTATGCCCGGAATCTTGAGATAAGCAACAACCTGATTACCGGGAATGCAGGAGTGCTCGGTGGTGGCGTGCGCATCGGACATCCTTCGCTTGTGACAGAGGGTCCCGGAGGCGAGATCTATCAGGGCAGTTACAACGAAGACGTCCGGATACATCATAACCACATAAAAACCAACGCCGGCATGGAAGAATCAGGCGGCGGTATTTCAATCTACGCAGGCGCCGACGGCTACCAGATTATGCACAACGCGATCTGTGGCAATTATTCAATGGGTGAAGGCGCCGGGATCGGCCATATGGGTTTGAGTAACGATGGTCTGATAATGAACAATTTTATCATGTTCAACCAGACTTTCAACCAGGCAACAACAGTTTCGGGAGGAGGCATCAATATCATGGGTGAAGCGCCTCTTATCGCAGGCTCTCTGAGCCCCGGAGCAGGCAGCGTGAAGATAATTTCCAACCTAATACAGGGCAACAATGCCGGAGCGGGAGACGGCGGAGGCATCAGGGTAAACCGTTTGAACGGACAGGACGTAGCCGACGCTTCGGAAACTCCTGAATCCTGGTATGTGGTGGAAATATTCAACAACATGATTGTTAATAATGTAGCCGGACTTGCCGGCGGCGGTATTTCCCTGCAGGATGCGGCTATGGTAAAGATCATAAATAACACCATCTCCTCAAATGACAGCACAGCAACTGCCGGAGAAGCGTTTACTCCGGGTCAGCCCGAGAGATCCAATCCCCAGCCTGCAGGGATTGTTTCCAGGGGCCATACAGCGGCGTTTAGAAACGCTTTTGCAGCTACGGAAGCGACGGAACCATACAGAGAGTTCTCCAATCCTGCGCTGCTGAACAACATTGTATATCAGAACCGGTCATTTTATTTCGTGGCAGACAACACGATGAACCCGCCGGTTTACGGATTGCTGCCCGACGTAAGCAACGGGGAAGGTGCGGTCTACAATGACCTGGCCGTGCTCGGAACAATGACACCGCAGATGCTCTCGCCCATGTATTGCTTGATTACTGACACAACCGGCTACGATGCAACCAACATATCCGATGATCCGCTCTTCATAGATCCCTACTTCAACGGAGCACGAAATTCTATAATTTATCCGGAAGCTACCACCGCTATCCAGGTAGCCGCGGCTTTTGATGAAGGAGGAAACTTCATTGACGTGCATTTCGGACCGTTAACGATGACAGGCAATTATCATATTGCCGCAGGGTCGCCTGCCGTAGACACCGGCTCGGTTCCGGGGATGGTGGAAGAATATCCCGAACTGGCGGTTGACATCGACAGGCAGAAACGCCCCGTGGGCGACAGGGTTGATATCGGAGCCGACGAGTCAAGTAATGAAGAGGCCGGCCAGGGAGAAGGCCTTTTTAAGGGGCCCGGCGATATTGCGCCCATGGATGATACAGGAGATGCTCCCGCAACAAGGGAATCAGGCCATGGATGCTTCATTGCAACGGCCGCTTTCGGTTCTTACCAGGAAAAACACGTACAGATACTCAGAGAATTCCGTGACAGATATCTTCTTACAAATGCGGCAGGCCGCGCTTTTGTCAGGTGGTACTACCTGCACAGTCCCGCTTTCGCCGATATGATACGCGGGAACGAAACCGCCAGGTCTATCGTGCGAATAGCCCTGATGCCTGCATATGCCGGAGCATGGGCGTTACTGCACAGAATAGTCTTCACGTACGGTTTCAGTGCGGCATTGCTCCTTATGCTGATTCTGCTAAGGAAGAGAAGATCCGCGCATTTAATAATGATTCTTGCGGGATTTCTAACTTTGCCGGTTGCGCTATCTGCGGCCGTTAATGTACAGCTTCCCGGAGATACCGACGGCGACTGCCTTATTGATGCACCGGATCCGGAACATCCGAATGCCGTTGGAATGCATCTGGCTGCCGGAGACGGTTTCGCGGTAATGGCTGACGGAACGGTAATGTACTGCTTTGGATTCTCGAACGTTACCGGCATCATGCCGGACATGGTGATGCACCACGGCATGCTTGGAGCAAATCTTTCTTCTCCCACAATAGTGCTTGATGAGGGTGACGAGTTTTATCTCACCCTGACCAACGTAGGGATGATGCTCAGGCCCGATCTCTTCGATCCGCATACCGTCCACTGGCATGGATTCCCGCAGGCGGCTTCCATATTTGACGGCGTTCCGGATGCAAGCATCGCCATAAACATGGGGGCAAGTCTGACTTACTATTATAACGTTGTGGAACCGGGAACATATTTTTATCATTGCCACGTTGAGGCGACGGAACATATGCAGATGGGGATGATAGGCAATCTCTATGTCCGCCCGGCGCAGGATAAATTGCCGTCCGGAACCGACCTGAACGGTTTCCTGCACCAGGAAGGTTACAGGTATGCATACAACGACGAGGACGGGTCCACTTATTACGACGTGGATTACCCTGTTCAGATTACTTCTTTTGACCCCTTGTTTCATGACGCTTCTGTCAGCGTACAGCCTCTTCCGTTTGCCTATATGGATGATAAATATCCTCTGTTTAACGGACGGGGATATCCCGATACGGTCAATCCTGCCGCGCTGCCTGCGCCTCAGGAAAACGGAGGCAAGGTTTCACAAAAAACAAGTTCTCTGATTACGGCGCAGCCCGGACAAAAAATATTACTGAGGATTTCCAATTCAAGCGTCACAGAGTTTTTCACGGTAACTGCCCTGGGAATCCCCATGCAAGTTGTGGGCCAGGACGCCCGCTTGTTGAGGGGTCCGAGTCCTGACGGCGGAATAACGCCCGGACGAGCTCTTGACTATATGACATCTTCGGTCACTGTCGGCGGAGGCGAAAGCAGGGATGTAATCCTTGATACGGCGGGAGTGCCGGCTGGAACCTATTTTTTGTATACCACCAACCTTAATTTTTTGAGCAACGGCAACGAGGATTTCGGCGGGCTTATGACAGAAATAGTCATAGGCGCTGAATAATCAAAGGAGGACATTATGTGGAAAAAACTCTGGAAAAGCATAGCCGCTGGCACGGTTCTCGCAGGATTGTGTATCTGCCTGGCCGCCTCAGACGCGACGGCTTCTATAGAAGGTCTGACCGGCAGCAGTTTCACTCTCACTGCGAAAACCGGCAATATCACCACGGGCGACGGAGGAAGCGTTTTTATATGGGGATATGCCAACGGCGGGAGTACGGTTCAGTACCCGGGACCTACGTTGATCCTGCAACAGAATGATATGATAACCGTTACTCTCAATAATCAACTGAACGTTCCGGTGTCAATTGTATTTCCTGGACAAACGGGGGTGAACGCCACCGGAGGCGTCCAGGGACTTCTTACCAGAGAAGCTCCGCCCGGAGGAAGCGTCACCTATACTTTCAGGGCTCTTCAACCTGGAACCTACGCATATCACAGCGGAACGGATATAGCACTGCAGATAGAAATGGGACTGGTAGGCGCAATTATAGTGAGGCCATCAGGGGCGGCAATGACTGCGTATGGGACGGCGGATTCAATGTATGACCATGAGTATCTTTTTCTCCTTACGGAAATGGATCCCCGCATACATGAGATTGTCAGATTTCAGGGGCCTGAGGGACTGGCCGGCAAGAATTATCTGACAAACTATTTTCCCGTGCTCTGGTTTATAAACGGACGCTGCGCTCCTGACACCATGCTGGATTCCGGCGTGCCCTGGCTGCCTGCCCAGCCATATAATTGTATGCCCATGATGCACCCGGGCGAAAGATTGCTCATGCGTGTAATAGGCGGCGGACGGGACCTTCATCCTTTTCATCACCACGGTAATCACGCCAGGGTAATAGCACGGGATGGACGTCTGCTTGAGAGTACTTCCGGAGCCGGAGCGGATTTATCTCACGAGGTTTTCACTATTCAGTCGGTTCCCGGCAAAACGGCGGATGCGATTTTCGAATGGACAGGCAAAGGTCTTGGCTGGGATATCTACGGGCACACTCCTGAGGATCCTCTTCAACCCAATGAGTACGCCCCTGACCATGGAAAGCCATTTCCGGTAATGCTTCCTGAAAAACAGGATTTAACTTTTGGCGCGATGTACGGGGGAAGTCCGTTTCTCGGCGTCCAGGGAGGGCTTCCGCCCGGGCAGGGAACTGAAAACGCAGAGGGATTTTTCTCCTATATGTGGCATTCGCACACTGAAAAAGAGATGGTCAACTACGATGTTTTTCCAGGCGGGATGATGACTATGCTGGTTATCGTTCCTCCGGGTGTGCCCATAGGCATGCCTATGGAACAAAGGGAGGAAAAATGAATATGAAAAAACAAATATTCAAGATACGTTGGGCAACGTCCCTTTTTATATTTTCCCTGCTTGGGAAAACAATATTCGGAGCGGAAGTTTATCTCATTGCAAGGGAATTCACAAAGGTCATGCCCGACTTAACAACGGTTACAATGTGGGGATTTACCCAAGCCGACAGCGGATTCAATGCTTTGGGAACCCCCCAATCTCCCGGACCGGAAATCATTGTCCCCGTCAATGACAATACCCTCAACGTGCATCTGCGTAACGAGCTGGATGTCCCAATTTCTCTCATCATGCACGGGCAGGTAACTTCGATGACTCCCGTGAAATTTTCGGACGGACAGGGCAGACAGCGGGTAAGGTCTTTTACGCACGAGACAGCTCCCGGCGAAACAGGCATTTATAGCTGGACAAACATAAAACCCGGCACATATCTTTACCAGAGCGGCACACATCCCGCAGTCCAGGTACAGATGGGATTGTATGGTGCGATGGTAAAAGATTCCTCTGCCGGCGCCGCATATCCCGGCATCCGGTACGATAAATATTTCACATTGTTTTACAGTGAAATTGATCCGGCTCTGCATGCCGCAGTCGATGACGGCACTTATGGCACCCCTGCATATCCAAGCACGGTGAATTACAATCCAAGGTATTTTCTGATTGGTGTTCAGCAGGCATTGGACGAGCAGTCTCTTCTCATAAATCCCGGCGACAGGATATTATTGCGCATGGTCAATTCGGGACTCCAAACGCGCGTGCCGACTCTTTTGAATTCCTACATGACAATAGTTGCCGAAGACGGTTATCTATATCGTGATACCCGTTCCGAATACTCGGTTCTCATGCCGGCCGCAAAGACTGCGGACGTAATGTTCATAGCGTCAGGCACAGGCTCGTACCCTTTATTTGACCGCACAGGAGAGACTGTTGTCCTGCAATCTGAACTCCCGGCATCCGGCGGTGGCGGCGGCTGTTTCATTGCAACGGCGGCCTTCGGTTCATACCAGGAAAGACATGTGCGCGTCCTCAGGGAATTCAGGGACAGGTATCTCGTTAAAAACAGTATGGGCAGGGCCTTCGTCCGGTGGTACTATCGCCACAGTCCGCATTATGCCGGCATAATAGCCCGCAGTGAAAGCATGCGGTTCCTTACGCGTCTGGCCTTGTTGCCGGTATATGCATGCGCATGGCTTGCGATGCAAAAAGCCTTGTTTTTCATGTTCTGCGACCTGCTATTTGCAGGATGCATATCAATCAGGCGAAAGACCGCTGAGGCGGAAAGATGACCTGTTCATTCATGCCGTTGGCAAAAATGGCAATTGTTACGGCGCTTATCACGATAGCGGGTTGCGGAAGCGCGCAGACATTCAATAAGCAGTTATCCGGTCCCGTCAAAGAAAAAACGGGATCTGTGATTAAAGAAGAGGAATTCGGAATACGAGTTGAAAGAGTAAATCTTTCGGCAGGCGGTTACATGATTGATTTCCGTTATCGCGTGGTTAACAAGAAAAAAGCATCACCGCTTTTCAAAACCGGACTTGACACATATCTTATCGAACAGAACAGCGGAAAGAAATTTGCTGTACCCGTAACCAAAACAGGCCCTGTCAAATCTGTCGGAAATCCGGTAGAAAACAGGGTGTACTTCTCTTTCTTCGCAAACCCCGGCAGATACGTGAAGAAAGGAAACAAGGTTACCGTAGTAATTGGGAATATGAGATTGGAGAATCTCGTGGTGGAATGACGGAAATTAAAAAGCGGGAATACCGGCGGCATTGGCATTCCCGCATAACGGAGGTGATAAACATGGTTAAAATGCCCAGAATAAAGACTTGTGATGCGAAAATGTGCGGTTATAACAGAGATGGGATATGCTACACAATAGCTATCAACGTTGGAGCTTCCGGCCCCAGATGCAACGCATTCGTGCAGGCAGACATAAAATGCGGAGGAGATGAAATAACCAGCGGTGTTGGCGCATGTAAAATGAAAGAATGTCAATACAACGACTGCCTTATATGCACTGCGCCGGACATAAGCGTTAAATGGCATGGCATCCAGGCATTATGTCAGACTTTCACGAAAAGGTGAAGGGACATCCGTTAAAGTGTGTATCGGCCTTTGCCACTTCTTCGCATAACGCAGATATTCAACATAGGAGATAAGAATGAAAAAGCTATTTCAAAGCGGCGACTGGGCAAAAGAAAAACACGTCCCGGTTATAGAAATCATTGAAGCTGATAAGGAAAAAGGCGTAAGGATCAAATTGTCTGTAGGCAAAGGAAATCCGCACCCGAATACAACCGCTCATCATATATTATGGATAGAAGTATATTTTCTGATGGAAGGAGACAAATTTCCTTATCAGGTGGGCCGTATCGAATTTACTTCTCACGGAGCGTCAACGAACGGAGCGGATACAAGTAGCGTATATACTGCGCCTGACGCGGAGCTGACCTTCGGAACGGCAAAAAATGGAACCATATATGCCGCTTCTTACTGCAATATACACGGCCTGTGGGAAGGAGAAACCATTTTGAAGTTATAAAACTGCGGGTTCCATGAAGAGAATGAGAGAAGTGAAGCGATATGCAGTTTGGCGATTGCATAATCGGTCAGGAAGAGATCATGCTGGTTCACTTCAGAGATTTTGTAAGGAAACACATGAAAGGTTTTACGTGAGGAATGCCAATATCAGGGGTTTTCTTCCTGTTGGGCAGTCCGCCAAAGAATCAGTCGCGGAAGAGGGGAGGATGAAGGTGGGTAAATATGGGCCACCTCTTTTCATCTCCCTCCCGTAATCTCCCCTCCCGGGGGAGGGGAGATGCGGGCAAGAGAGCCTCACGGGAGAGGAAAAAAGCAAGACAAAAACATAGCCGGGTTTGGCAGAACGAATTCTGAGACGCGGAGAAAAAGAATGTTAAAAGACTTGCACCCAAAGATTTCCATTATAGGATGTGGCAATGTAGGAGTCAGGTATGCTTACGGTTTATTAATGAAAGGAATAGGCAGAGAAATTGTTATCGTTGATACAGACAGGAAAAAACTCGAAGGAGAAGTGGCCGACCTGTCACACGGCATGCCATATACAACAAATCCCATACAAATTACGGCAGGAGACTACAGCGATATAAGGAACTCGGAACTCGTAGTTATCACTGCCGGAAAGAAGCAGGAAAAGGGCCAGACAAGAACTGAGCTTGCAAAGAATAATGTTGATTTATTTAAAAAAATAATCCCTGAGGTTATGTTATACAGCCCAAATTCTGTTTTTCTTGTGGTGACCAATCCGCTGGATGCCATGACTTACGCCGCATATAAAATTTCAGGAAAACCTTCTTCTGAAGTTATAGGTTCAGGGACAGTCCTTGACACTGCGCGTTTCAGATATTTACTCGCTTCAAGATGTTCCGTAGACGCGCGGAATATACACGCCTACATCCTTGGAGAACACGGGGATACAGAATTTCCCGTATGGAGCAGAGCAATGGTTGGAGGCATGTTTTTCAACGAATACTGCAAGGCATTTTGTACCAGAGGTGACAGTTGTAATATAACGGTGAAGAGATCTAAGATAGTGGAAGAAGTTAAAAACTCCGCTTATAATATAATCGAAAACAAAGGAGAAACCTCGTACGGAATAGGCCTTTCGCTGGTCAGAATTACCCGTGCAATAATAAACAATGAGAATGCAATCCTTCCTGTCTCCGTCCATATGGAAAATTTTTACGGAATAAGCGACTGTTATCTGAGTTTGCCCTCCATCATCAACAGGAAGGGAATCAGGGAAGTTTTAATGTTGCAACTTGATGAGAAAGAGAAATCCTGTCTTGAATACTCGTCCGCCGCTATAAAAAGGGTTATTAAAAAAGCGAAGTTAGCTTAAGGAGTTGCAAATGGATACAAAGATCATGGTACTTTATTACAGCATGTTCGGCAATACATACAAAATGGCGAAAGCAGTCTGTTCAGGGATAAAGAAAGAAAATGGCATCCCTCTTCTCAGAACCGTCCCGGAGCTTCTTCCGAAGGAAATCATTGAAAATGATGAAAAGATAAAAACTGCAAAGGAAGCACAAAAGGACGTAGCGATTGTTAAACTTGAAGAATTGGAAGAAATAGACGGTATTGTTGTCGGCAGTCCGACAAGATTTGGAAACATGTGTTCGCAAATGAGGAATTTTTTTGACACGACGGGAGATATATGGCTTAAAGGCGCTCTGATAAATAAACCCGCAGGTTTTTTCTGCTGCACGGCAACAATGCACGGCGGACAGGAAACCACTCTTATATCAATGATGTTTACACTGCTGCACCAAGGAGCTTTAATATTAGGGATTCCTTATTCCGTAAAGGAGATTATTGAGACAAAATCCGGCGGAACGCCATACGGACCTACTGCCGTTGTAGGTTTGGACGCTTCATCCCCGCCCAATGTTACAGACCTGAAAGTATCTGAGGAACTCGGCAAAAGAGTCACAATAATATCCGGAAAACTAAAAAATGTATGAAAATATAATAGTGGGCGGCGGGCCTGCCGGAATAACCGGAGGCATTTATCTTGCAAGAAAAAAGGTCAGGTTTCTCATGTTGACCATGGATCTCGGAGGACAAACCCTCTTAACGGAAAGGATTGAAAACTATTCCGGGCACCAGTATATCACAGGACCCGAACTTGCCGAGAAGTTTGCCCTTCATCTAAGAGAATTCAACATAGAATTAAATGAAGGAGAAAAAGTAACCGGCATAGTCAAAACCAACGACGCTTTTATCGTTTCATCGGAAAAGAAAGAATACCGGTCAAAAACGGTCATTATATGTACCGGCAGAAAACCCAGGGAACTTGCTGTTCCGGGAGAATCAGAATTCAAAAACAGGGGCGTCACTTATTGCGCAACCTGTGACGGCCCAATATTCAGCGGCAAGGCAGTGGCGATTATTGGCGGAGGAAACGCCGGATTGGAGGTGGCTTTGCAGATGACCAGGATTGCCAGCAAGATTTACTTAATAGAAAAACTGCCTAAGCTTATTGCCGATAAGATATTGAGAGATAAGCTCATGGAGGAGAAAAAAGCGGAAATACTGGTCGGAACTGAAGTAACAAGAATATACGGCGATAACTTCGTAACCGGAATTGGCATCAAAAATACCGAAGGAATCAAAAGGGTTCTTCCTGTAGAAGGAGTTCTTGTAGAGATAGGCTCCATTCCCAATTCAGGGATCATTGACGGTGTTGCAAAAAACAGATTCGGAGAAATAATCGTGAATTGTTCGGCAGAAACGTCATTACCAGGACTTTTCGCGGCAGGCGATGTCACAAACGTGTATAAAAAACAGCTGATAATTGCTTGTGGAGAAGGAGCAAAAGCGGCAATTGCGGCTTCTGAATATCTGGATTTTCACCAGGGATAAAAGATTGACGTTTACCGTTTTTTTTTCGTCTTTAACCATGTGAGTTGAGCTGTTTACAATCATCCCTGGGGAACAGAAAGCGCTATAACATGCCGTATGCCGTAAATACTTTATCATAAGGAAAAAGGGAGGCAAAATGAAAAATTCAATAAAAAAGATAAGTTATGATGAATTTATCGCTATCAGAAATTCAGATAAGAAGCCCATACTCATAGACGTCCTTTCCCGGGATAGTTTTAAAAGGGGACATATAGAAGGAGCCTTATCATTTCCCCTGGATACCATTAACAAGGAGACGGCTGAAAACGTTCTGCTCAAAGATGAACTCCTGATAGTTTACTGCGGCAGTTTCCAATGCACCGCCTCAACAAAGGCGGCCGAAAAACTGTCGACCCTGGGCTACAATGTGCTTGATTATAAGGGCGGGCTGAAGGAATGGCAGGAAAAGGGCAACAAACTTATCAGTGAAGAGTGAAATAATACAACGCCGCCAAATAAAATCTTTGCGGTTTAATGTCGCATCAGAAATCTCTTCCGTTTTAAGAGAACCCGGCAAATATAAGAAAATCGTTATTCCTTCATATTATGAAAACGGTAACCAAACCTCCTACTGCACCAGGTTACGGCAGGTAATTCTTCCTATGCTGAAGCTTCTGAAGGTAAACCTTATATGTCTTCAAGAATGAACACTTCCCGCTTTTCCCCTCTACCCTTGCGACAGTACGACAAAGTTTTAACTCAGCGGAGGGAGAGGACATGTTTCCATAACCTTGCGAAGGAGGATTTATGGAGGGGAGAAAGGTTCTGGTGCGAAAAATAATGAGCAACGTATAGCACAAAGGGCAAGTCAGTGCCTGTCCGCCAGGTTTTAACGCAGGCAGAAGCCCGTTGACGAAGCCCGCAGGGCAAGAGGGGTGAGGGGGCTTTATAATGGTAACCGCATCATATACATGAAAACTAAAGTTTTCGTCCACAAGAAAATGAGACTATGTAAAATTTTGTAATTTTGTCCGGGATAACTTGCTAAGCCTATATTTATCAGCAATTTTAATATTCAATTCATTATGACGAAATTTCAGCAATGAAGAAACTATTTATTGACAAAAGATATTATGGTAATATATTACAACCGGTCAAAGAATTTGAGGAGGCATCCTGAATCTTTGGCCCTAAATTCTTAAAGGAGCTTATCTATGCCGAAAATTTTGATAAATTCTGGAATCAAAATCGTCGGCCGTATACCGTGGGGCTCGCACATCTGTCAATTCTATCATTCCAAAAAAGATCTTCTGGATATCCTTCTGCCTTATTTCAAGGAAGGATTGAAGAACAATGAATCCTGCATGTGGATCACTTCCGAACCGCTAAATGTCCGTGAAGCAAAAAATGCTCTCAATAAAAAAGTAAAGGATCTGAATAGTTTGATTGATAAAGGACAGATAGAAATATTGAACTACAGCCAGTGGTATGCAAAAAGCGGCGGATTAGACACAAAGAAAGCCTTGACAACATTGAGAAAAAAGGAACAGACAGCGTTGAAGAACGGCTTTTCAGGCCTTCGCCTC
>Ga0302245_1001130_pt1 | contig 19032 bp, 10 predicted proteins | sample AAG_UR_Thr_MG_FD_193512 | JGI IMG/M metagenome (GOLD analysis project Ga0302245, IMG submission 193512) | Enriched activated sludge microbial communities from anaerobic digester in WTTP, New Holstein, Wisconsin, United States - AAG_UR_Thr | ecosystem: Engineered > Bioreactor > Anaerobic >... | reverse complement strand
ACCAACGACCGCCGCTTTTCCATGACCGCCAAGACCCTCCCGGGGCTGGAGGAGGTCCTGGCCCGGGAGCTGGAAGCCCTGGGGGCGGAGGAGGTGCGGCCGGGAAACCTGGCGGCGTCCTTCTCCGGAGATCGGGAGCTTCTGTACCGGACGAACCTCCACCTCCGGACCGCCCTGCGGGTCCTGGTTCCCGTGGCCTCCTTCCGGGCCCGGGACGCGGAGGAGATCCACCGGGAGTCGATGGCGGTTCCGTGGGAGACCTGGATAGGTCCCGACGATACCATCGCGGTGGACGCATCGGTGGCCCCGGGCTCTCCCTTCAACCCCAACTACAGCGTCCTGAAGGTGAAGGACGCCGTGGCGGACCGCTTCAACCGCCGGGCGGGGCGGCGGCCCGGGGTGGACACGAAAAACCCCACCCTGCGGATAAACCTGCGCGCCGCCGGCGAGGACTGCGTCCTGTCCCTGGATTCCTCGGGAGAATCCCTGCATCGCCGGGGCTACAGGCTGGAAAAGACCGAGGCCCCTTTGAGCGAGGTCCTGGCGGCGGGGCTCCTCCTTCTGTCCGGCTGGGAACCGGAGCAGCCCCTGCTGGACCCCATGTGCGGCTCCGGCACCTTTCTGGCCGAGGCGGGCCTCATGGCCTCCCGCATTCCCCCGGGCTTCCTGCGCCGGGATTTCGGCTTCATGGGCTGGAGGGGGTTCGACCGCCGGCTCTGGGAAAGGCTCCGGGCCGATGCCCTGGCGTCCCGGAGGAACCTCCCCGCCCCCATCCGGGGAAGCGACAAGGACCCGGAAGCGGTGGCGACCGCCCGCTCCAACCTGGCCCGGGCGGGTCTGGAGAAACATATCAGCGTGGAGAGGCGGAGCTTCCAGGAGACCCGGGGAGATTTTCCTCCCGGATCCCGGGGATTTCTCGTCATGAATCCCCCCTACGGCAAGAGGCTGCAGGACGGGGAAATCGACGATCTTTACAAAACCATCGGCGACACCCTGAAACGGAACTATCCCGACACCACCGCCTGGATCTTCAGCTCCAACCTGGAGGCGATCAGGCACATCGGGCTTCGGCCCTTCACCCGGATTCCCCTGCGCAACGGCCCCCTGGAATGCCGTTTTCTGGGCTTCCGGATATTTCCCCCGATAAAGGACTAGACCATGGCTCTGCTTCTGGGCATCGACACCGGCGGGACCTACACCGACGCGGTGCTGTACCGGGAAAACGGCGGCGTCATCGCCTCCGCCAAGGCCCTGACCACCCCGGGACAGCTGGAGAGGGGCATCGAAAATGCCCTGTCCGCCCTCCCCTCCCGGACCCTCACGGAGGTGGACCTGGTGTCCCTCTCCACCACTCTGGCCACCAATGCCGTCGTCGAAGGCCGTGGCGGACGGGTCTGTCTCCTTCTTTTAGGGTATCCCGACGACGCCCTGGGGCGGGCGGGGCTGGGGGAGGCCCTGGGGGAGGATCCGGCCATCTTCATCCGGGGGGGCCACGATGTGACGGGGGCCGAACAGGAGCCCCTGGACGAGGAGGCGGTGGAGGCCGCGGCCCGGGACTGGGGAGGCCGGGTGGCGGCCTTCGCGGTTTCCGGGTACTTCGGCGTCAAGAACCCCGGCCACGAGAACCGGGCCCGCCGCGTAATCCGGGACCTGACGGGCCTCCCCGTCACCTGCGGCCACGAACTCACCGCCCAGCTCCACGCCTCCCGGCGGGCCCTGACGGCGGCCTTCAACGCCCGGCTGGTGCCCCTCCTGGGCGACCTCATCCGCGCCGTGGGGGGGCATCTGGAAAAAAGGGGAATCACCGCTCCCCTCATGGTGGTGAAGGGGGACGGCTCGCTGATGGGGGCGGACTTCGCCCTGGAGCACCCCATCGAGACCATTCTCTCCGGCCCCGCCGCCAGCGTCGTGGGGGCCACCTTCCTGTCGGGGCTGCGGGACGGGGTGGTCTCCGACATGGGGGGCACCACCACCGACGTGGCTGTCCTCCGGGACGGCCGCCCGGTTCTGAACACCCAGGGGGCGGTGGTGGGGGGTCGCCATCTCTTCGTGGAGGCGGCCAGGATCTTCACCTTCGGTCTGGGGGGGGACAGCGAGGTGCGCCTGGACGAGGGGGGACGGGTGCGCCTGGGGCCCGGCCGGGTCGTTCCGCTTTGTCTCCTGGGGGCGGACCATCCCCACGTCCTCCCGGTTCTGGAGGCCCAGGCCGGGGGGGAGGAGTTCTCCGGGGACGAGGGCCGTTTCGTCCTGGGCCGCCCCGCCCCGGGCGCGCTCCGGGAAGGGGAGCTGACCACCACCCAGAGGGAGATCCTCCGGGCGGTGCGGGAGGCTCCCCGCCCGCTGACGGACCTGGTGGAGGCGGCGGAGTCCCCCTACCTCCTCCGGCGGGATCTCGCCCGCCTCGCTGCCGCCGGGGCGGTGATCCTGGCGGGCTTCACTCCCAGCGACGCCGCCCATGTCTTGGGCTATCAGAACGGATGGAACCGGGAGGCGGCGGAGGCGGCGGCGAGGCTTTTTCTTCGCCGGGGCGGCCTTCGGGAAGACATCCGGGAGCTGTGCCGGAGGGTGTACCTGGAGGTCTGCGCCGCATCCGCCTCGGCGGTCCTGGAAACCTCCCTGGCGGAGGGGAACGGTATCGAGGTGGGCCGGCGCCGGGATCTCTTCTCCTTCTTTGCGTCCGCCGCCTTCGGAGGCGGCTTCGCGAACGGCGACGGGGACGCCGGCCCCCCATCGGTGAAGGTCAGCTTCGCCCTTGCCCGGAAGATCGTCGGAATCGGCGCCCCCGCCGCCACCTACTACCCCCGGGTCGGGGGCATGCTGTCCACGGAGACGGTCATCCCCCGCCACGCCGAGGTGGCGGGAGCGGTGGGAGCCGTGGCGGGGAATGTCTTTCAGAAGGTGGAGGTCCTCATCGAACCTCTGGCGGATGCGGGAGGATACCGGGTGCACGGCCCGGAGGGGGCCCGGGACTTTCCGGAGCTGGAGGAGGCGGTCCGTCACGGGGAGGCCCGGGCCCGGGCCGAAGCGGAGAGCCTGGCCCGGCGGGCGGGGGCGGAGAACCCTGATGTCCGGGCAAGCCGGCGGGACCTGACCGGCCGGGCCCTGGATGGGGAGATCCTTCTGGAAGTCCGCGTCACCGCCGCCGCCTCGGGCCGCCCCCGGATGGGCCGGCCCGCGTAAGAGGCGGCTCCTTCGCAGACGGCCTCCCGGGTTCCCTATACGACGGCCTCATCGGGGAGGGGCGGCCCGGGAACAAGCTCCGGGCTCCCTGTATCGGCGAACCCCAGGGCGCAGGGGGCGCCGCCCCGGCCTGTCAGGCGGTGGCTTCCTCTCCCCGGGCCATCAGGATCTTGCCGGTCCTGACGCTTTCCATGACCCCGTAGGGTTCGAAGATCTTGTTCACCGCGTCCAGCTTCTCCGTGGTCCCCGCTACCTGGAGGGTTACGCTCTTGTCCGACAGGTCCACGATCTCGCCGCTGAAAGCCTGGGCGATCTGCAGGATGTCGGTCCTGGCCTCCGGGGCGCAGCGGACCTTGACGATGGCCAGCTCCCTCTCGATGATGTTCTCCCCGGTCCGGTCCCGGGCATGGATGACATCCACCAGCTTGTTCAGCTGCTTCAGTATCTGGTCCAGGGTCTTCGATTCCCCGGTGGCCATGATGTTCATGACGGAGAAGGCGGGGTCCTGGGACGGGGATACCACCAGACTGTCGATGTTGTAGCCCCGCCGGGCGAAGACCAGAGCGATGCGGATCAGCACCCCCGGCTTGTTGCTCACCAGAAGACTTATGGTGTGTTTTTTTCCCTGACCGTTCAGCAGTGTTTCCATTTCATGTTCCTCCCACCGGTTTTTCCAGTTTCACCTTCGGCGGTTCCAGTATCATGTCCCCCAGGCTCGCGCCGGCGGGGATCATGGGGAATACATTGGTTTCCTTCTCCACCTCCGCGTCGATGAGGCAGGGCCCGTCGTTGTAGGCCAGGGCCTCCTTCAGCACCCGGCGCACGTCGGCGCTGCGCCGGATCCGGAAGCCCTTGCAGCCGTAGCTTTCGGCGAGCTTGACGAAGTTGGGATTTCCCTCCAGGTCCACCCCGGAGAGGCGGTTGTCGTAGAACATGTTCTGCCACTGACGCACCATGCCGAGGTAGTTGTTGTTGATGAGGAGGATCTTCAGCGGCAGCTTCTGCACGAAGGCCGTGGACAGTTCGAAGAGAGTCATCTGAAAGCCCCCGTCCCCGACGATGGCCACCACGGTCCTGTCCGGATTCGCCAGCTGGGCGCCGATGGCGGCGGGAAAGCCGAAGCCCATGGTCCCCGCTCCGCCGGAGGAGATCCAGCTCCGGGGACTGTCGGTCTTGTAGAACTGGGCGGCCCACATCTGGTGCTGCCCCACGTCGGTGGTGACGATGGCCTTGCCTTCCGTCAGCTTGTACATCTCGTCGATGACATGCTGAGCCTTCAGCTTGCCCTCCTTCCGGTACTTCAGCGGGAAATTCCGCTTCCACTGGGAGATCTGCCGGAGCCAGCCGTTGGTCCTGCCCTGACGGAGGATGCCGTTCAGCTCCTCCAGGACGGTTTTCGCATCCCCCACGATTCCGCAATCCACCTTGACGATCTTGTTGATCTCCGCCTGGTCGATGTCGATGTGGATCTTCTTGGCGGTGACGCAGAACTTGGACACATTACCGACGATCCTGTCGTCCCAGCGGGAGCCCACGGACATCACCAGGTCGCAGGCGTTCAGGGCCTTGTTGGCGTAGGCGGTGCCGTGCATCCCCGGCATTCCCAGGCTCAGTTCGTGGGTCTCGGGGAAACCCCCCTTGCCCAGCAGCGTGGTGGTCACCGGGATGCTCATCCTCTCCGCCAGATACCGCAGGGGTTTCTCCGCCCCGGAGATGATGACCCCCTGTCCGCAGATGATGACCGGCCTCTCCGCCCTCTCCAGCAGGGTGGCGGCCAACTCGATGTCTTCCAGCCTTCCCTCCTTCGGGATCCGGTAGCCCGGAAGCTGCGGGGCCTCGGTCAGGTCCGGAACGAAGGAGGCGCTGGAGATATTCTTGGGCACGTCGATGAGCACCGGGCTGGGCCGCCCGGAGTTGGCCAGATGGAAGGCCTCCTTCATGATCCGGGGGATGTCCCGGGGATCCTTGATGAGGTAGGAATGCTTGACCACCGGAAAGGATATCCCTGAAATGTCCGCCTCCTGGAAGGCGTCCATCCCCAGGTTCGTGGTGAGCTGCTGGCCGCAGATGATGACCAGGGGCACCGAATCCATATGGGCGGTGAGGATGCCGGTGATGGTGTTGGTGGCCCCGGGTCCGGATGTGACCAGAACGACTCCCGTCTTTCCCGACGAGCGGGCGTAGCCGTCGGCCATGTGCACCGCCCCCTGCTCGTGCCGGGTGAGGATCAGTTTGATGGGCGAGTCCACCAGGGCGTCGTACATGGGAATGGCGTTTCCGCCGGGAAGACCGAATATGTACTCCACCCCCTGCTGCTGGATCGCGTCGATGATCAGCTCGGCGCCGGTTCGTTGTTTCATCCCAGATCTCCTTCACAGAAAAACAGTTTCCAAGAAATATACTTATTTCTGCGGAGAGTCAAGGGGTTCCATATCCAAAGCGTAAAATTTACACCATTTTTACGCGAAAATGACGTTTTTTTTTAAAACAACGTTCATTCTCTGCCGATTTTTCGCTCATTTTTCCCCGATTCACCGGAACACCTCATTATTCCGCGGTTTTTTTTTCCGAACTCTCCGGAATGGGCGCGATTGATGAAGCCCCCGATCCGTGCTATCCTCCCCTCCATGCTCGCGTTCCTTGCCGAAACGAAAAAAGCCATGCTGGGCTTTTTGGACGATTTTTTCACCGAAGTCGGGGAAGATTACGGGAAAATCAACCGCTGGGGTCCGGACACCCTGCCCCGGCTACGGGACTTCCTCTCCGGGGGCAAGATGATCCGGGGCGGGCTGGTCCGCTTCACCCACGACATGCACCGGGGCCTGGCCCTCGGGGATGCCGTTGCCGCCGGGGCAGCCATGGAGCTCTTTCAGTCCGCCTTCCTTATTCACGACGACATCATGGACCGGGACCTGGTCCGCCGGGGCAAGCCCTCGGTGCACGCCCAGTACCGGAGCCTTTGCGCCGCCGAGGGGCTCCGGGACGCCGACCGGGTCGGGGAGGCCCTGGGGATCTGCGCCGGGGACATCGCCATATTTCTTGCCTTCGAGATCCTCGCCTCCCTGCGGTCCGACCCGGGGACCGCATGCCGGCTGCTGCGCCTCTTCAGCCGGGAACTCCAGTACGTCGGTCTGGCCCAGATGGCGGATGTCCACAACGGGGCGTCGGACCGGCCCATCTCCCGGGAAGAAACCCTGGCGATGTACCGCTACAAGACGGGACGGTACACCTTTTCCCTCCCCTTCGCCGCGGGCCTCGTTCTCGCCGGGGCCGGCGAGGCCGCCGTCGACGACTTCACCCGGCTGGGCGAGACTCTGGGCCTGCTTTTCCAGATCAAGGACGACGAGCTGGGCATCTGGGGCCGGGAGGCGGAACTGGGCAAACCCGTGGGTTCGGATGTCGCGGAAAACAAGAAGACCCTGTACCGGGAAATTCTGTTCCGCCGCGCCGCGGGCCCGGCCCGGGACAGGCTGGCGGCCGTTTTCGGCGGGCCTGCCCCCTCCGCGGCGGACCTGGACTTCGTCCGGGAACAGCTGGAGACATCGGGCGTCCGCGGGGAGGTGGCGGCCCTGGTGGACGGGCTTTCCGCCGAGGCCGGGAGGCTCATCACCTCCCTTGCCGCGGGAAAGGGGGAACCCTGGCGGGAAATGCTGGAGGAGCTTCTGGCCTTCAATCTGGGACGGACGAAGTAGGCGGGTCTACAAGGCTTCCAGGAAGGAGACCACCTCCCGCTCCACGAAGGAGGGAGTCGATGAGGAGGACACCACCTGGGCGGTTTTCCATGAGGAGAAGTCCAGCCCCAGACCTTCCAGCTCCTCCCGGCTGCTGACGAAATAGGTGTCCTTCGCCCCGGCGGCCAGGATGTTGAAGAGCTTGGTGGCGTTGGAGGACATCCGGTCGCCGATGACGAAGGTGACATCCACCTCCTTCTGCAGTTTCGCCGCCTCCCTCTCCCGGAGGGAGGTGATGGAGCAGATGGAGTCGTGAATTTCCACCGGGATGCCCAGCCCCTCCGCCGCCTCTTTTACCCGCAGGCCCGCAAATTCGAACAGCTCCGCCTCGCCGGTGGTCTGGGAAAGGATCAGAATCTTCCCGATGGGGGAACCCATCAGCGCCGAGGCGAAACGCTCCACATCCCCGCGGGTTTCCAGGACCTCCGCCTTCTCCGCGTAGCTCAGAAGCCCCTGCACCTCGGGATGGTTCCGCTTCCCGGTGATCAGGACGAAGAAGCCCCGCCGGGAGTAATCCCTGATGATGAGCTGAACCTTCTTGACCTTCGGGCAGGTGAGGTCCAGCATTTCGTAGCGGCCCTGCAGCTCCTCCTCCACCTTCCGGTCCAGGCCGTGGGTCCGGAGAACCAGGACGCTCCCCGGAGGCGCCTCTCCGGGGGTCTGAATGGTCCGGATGGATTTTTCCGCCAGATGGTCGATGTAGGTCTGGTTGTGGATCAGGTAGCCCAGGACCGAAATCTGTTCTCCGGTGAGTTTTTCCCGGGCCCGGAAAATCTTTCTTTCCGCCTGGACCACTCCGGGGCAGAAACCCGAATACCGGGCGGTGAGAACCCGCACCCTCAGACCTCCGTCCGGACGGGGGCCCGCCGCCCCCGGAGAGCCGGCGGCGGACCGGATTTCCCGCCTGAGGCTGTCATGCCCTTTCTACCATCCCCGGCCGGCGAGCTTCTGCCCTTCGTCCAGGTCCCGGGAGCTTATCCCCACCATGGGTTCCCCCAGGTCCGTGGAGATCTCCGCCAGCTTCTTCGGGTCCCGGAAGTGGGCCACCGCCTGGACTATGGCGCGGGCCCGCCGGATGGGGTCTTTGGACTTGAAGACCCCGGAGCCCACGAAGACCCCTTCCGCGCCCAGCGCCATCATCAGCGCCGCGTCCGCCGGCGTGGCCACCCCCCCGGCGGAAAAGTTGGGCACCGGAAGCTTCCCGGTCCGGGACACTTCCAGAACCAGATCGAAGGGGGCGCCCATCTCCTTGGCGGCGCTCATCAGCTCGTCCCGGGGCAGACCCAGGATCCGGCGAAGGTCGTCCATCACCGTCCGCATGTGCCGGACCGCCTCCACGATGTCCCCCGTCCCGGCCTCGCCCTTGGTGCGGATCATCGCCGCCCCCTCGCCGATCCGGCGGAGGGCCTCCCCCAGATTGCGGCATCCGCAGACGAAGGGCGCGGTGTAGTCGTGCTTGAACACATGGAAACGGTCGTCCGCCGGGGTCAGGACCTCGCTCTCGTCGATGAAATCCACCTCCAGGGCTTCCAGGATCCGCGCCTCCATGATGTGCCCGATGCGGCACTTGGCCATGACGGGGATCGTCACCGCCTTCTGTATCTCTTTTATCAGCTTCGGGTCCGACATCCGGGCCACCCCGCCCTGGGCGCGGATGTCCGCCGGGACCCTCTCCAGGGCCATGACGGCGACGGCCCCGGCATCCTGGGCGATCTTCGCCTGCTCGGCGTTGACCACATCCATGATGACGCCGCCCTTCAGTTTTTCCGCGAAACGGATCTTTTCGACCCACGCGGAATTCCTTTTGTCCGACCCGATAATGTCACTCATTCCTCTTCCTCCGGATAGGGAAATTAAATCAAAATCGGAGCATGCCGTCAAGGCGCGGCTACCGGACCTGCTCCCGGGAAAAATCCTCCCCCGCGGCGCGCCGCGGCCTTCCCCCGATTTGGGCCGCCGCAGGCCCGACCTGTTGACACAAACCGGAAATATCTTTACTATCCCCTAGCGAAATGGGGGCGTAGCGAAGCTGGTTATCGCGCCGGCCTGTCAAGCCGGAGATCGCGGGTTCAAGTCCCGTCGCTCCCGTTCCCCCTCCCTTCGGCGGGGGTTTTTTTTCGGGCTGTAGCGCAGTGGCTAGCGCGCTTGGTTCGGGACCAAGAAGCCGCGGGTTCAAATCCCGCCAGCCCGAGAAAATTTCTCTTTACAGCAATGATAATTACCATCGCCTGGCCTATTGGCCTCCTGTCCCGGGTTTAACCGGCTCACCTTCCAGCTCACCTTTTAAAATTTGAAAACTGCCCCCCTACTCCTTCTCAAACCCCTGGTTGCGAAAACCCAGGGTCCGGGCATTCTCCGTTACGGTGCGGATCAGGCTGTCCGAGGCTCCATCGGGGAGTTCGGCGTCGATGTCCAGGGTGATGGTAAGCCGGGCCCCGTTCTGGGTGGCCAGGTGGGAGATGATTTCCTCGGCGATGCGGCCTGCGTCCCGGCCCACCCGCAGGGGGTTCAGCTCCACGGAGCCGTGGAAGCGCTTTACCCGTGGGGATGGGGCGTCCTGAGGCGTCCCGGGGGCGGAAGGGGCCGCGGGGCTCGCTCCCACCGAAACAATCACCAGGGCCTGGGCCTGCAGACCCGGGATCTCCGCCTGCAGGGTAAAGCTGCCGGTCTCGGCTCCGGCGGTGAAAAGCCCCTGCTGATCCACACTGCCCCCGGTGGCGGTCCACCGGGCCTGCCCCGTGGGGATCTCTTTCCCGTCGGCATCGTATCCCCGTAGGGAAAAGGCCGCCTGCGATGCAGGGGGGATTTCCGCCCGGCCGGGGAGGATTTCCAGCCTGACGGGCCGGGACTCTTTTTCCATCTGCCGCCGGGCAACCGGGGGCTTTACCAGAAGGGCGGAGCTGTCGGAATCGAGAAAGGAGAGCTGCTGCCCTCCCCGGAGGCCCCGATACCGCCCCTCCTGGGCATCGTACTCGTCGGCCCAGGCAAAGGAATCCTGATCCCAGGTCAGGAGCCCCACGCCGTCACGAACAGCCTGGACCAGAACCTCCGGGGAGAGAAGACGGGGAAGGTAGAGGTAGCGGGCGAAGTCTTCCGCAAGCTGCCGGACCGGCACATGGTCCCCCCGCCAGAGGGGGATTCTGTCCAGCTCCATCCGGAGGCGGGTGGCGGAGAAGGCGGTTATCAGGTATTCGTCGGATTTGAGCTTCCGGGATACCCGGGCCGCCAGAGGCTCCGAGCCGGATACCCGCAGGGCCTCCCATTCCATGGGGGCCTGGGGGTTTTTCTGGCCGGGAACCAGGACCCACTGGTAGGTTTCGGGGATCCGGGCGCCGACGGTGGCGTCAGCGCTCTTCAGCTGCTGCTCCGCCTGCTTCACCTGGAAGGGGGAGAGATTCAGCGCCTCCTTCTCGGCGATGATGGAGGACCAGGCCAGATACTTCCGCGCCGCGTCATCCAGGTCCTGCAGGCGGGTTTTGTCCGGGGCCAGAAAGACCAGGCTGTTCCGGTAGATCCGTGGGGAGGAGCCCCGGTTCTCGTGAATCCCCCTGGCCTCTTTTTCCGCGGGGCTCTCCTCTTCCCGGGCGTAGGGAAAGGAGATACCCAGAACCACCAGCCGGGTCTCTCTCTCGTCGGGGATATCCTGCCCCCCCTGGGGGAAGGGGTGAACCCGCCGGAAGTCCCCCTTCTCCCGGAGGGCCTCCCGGACCCGGGTCTCCAGTTCCTGGGCCACCTTGTCGGGGTTCCGCTTCAGCTGTTCCGCCCGGTCTTCAGCGAGCTTGGTCACCGTGGGCTGGGTGGAGTACCAGTAATGGGGCCCGTCCTGGTACAGGTAGGTGGCGGTGGCGGCCAGGCGGCGCAGGGCGTCGCCGAAGAGGGCGGGAGGCTCTCCCGGGATCATGCAGCCCAGCTTGATTCTTCGGTCTTCGATGCCATGGCGGGCCGCGTCGGTGGTGGGGGCGGAGCCGAGAAAAATGGTCCGGGCCACCCGGCGGGTGGCGGAGTACTTGCCCAGATTGGGGACCTCTCCGTCGATCTTTAGAGGAAGAGACCCGGGGCCGTCCACATCCTTCTCGATGATGGGCATCCAGTTGTCCGAGAGGTAGCGGGTCATCTCGAACTGCACCTGGGGGTCGTCGATGGCGATATTGGCGGGAAGGATAAGGGGGTTCCTGTCCCCCTTTTCCCAGAGACAGTGAATGACCGCGGCCATGAGTCGCAGGACTCCCCGGGTCCTTTGAAATTTCAGGAGGCTGGACCAGTCGTTGTAGAGCCGGTCGAAGACCTCGGGATGGATGGGATAGGCCGCCTTGATGCGCTTTTCGTAATCCCCCTGGCGGCACTCCGGCGGGAACTCCTGCTGCTGGGAATTATAGAGATCCATGAAGGCCCGGGCCACGATATCCCGGTCCTTGAAACGGGCATCCTCCGCCAGGGGCTCGAAGAGGCGGCGGCGCACAATTTCGAAGCCTTCCTCCGCCGTGGCGGGCCTCCAGGAAGACTCCACCCGGCCGATGACATTCCGCAGCCGCACCAGGGCCTCCCTCCCCTTCGCCCCCCCCACCTCGGCGTCATCCGCCAGGGTGTGGGGAGAGCCCGTGTCGTCGGAGGCGGGAAGGCTGACCACCAGGAGGCAGTTCTTCGCCAACTTGGCCGATTCGGTCAGGGCCTGGGCGAAACTGAAATGGGTTTCGAAGCTTCCCGCCGGCAGGTCCCCCCCGTCGTGGAGCTGGCGGGCGTAGGCCACCCATTCGTCCACCAGGATAAGGCAGGGACCGTAGCGGTTGAAGAGTTCCCGCAGGGCGTCGCCGGGACTGGTGGCCTTATCGTCGTCGGCGGCTATGCGGCCGAAGGCCTCCCGGCCGCCTAACTGCCAGGCGATCTCCCCCCACAGGGTTTTGACCACCGTGCCGTCCTTCTTCACCACCGGGTTTCCCGGAGAGATCTTGTTTCCCACAAGCACGACCCGGCGGACCCGGGGCACCGCGGAGATCCCTCCCTCCCGCATCAGGTCTTCCACCCCGGGAAGCTCCGTGGGCCTGGTCCCGGAAAAAAGATGGTAGAGGGCCAGCATGGAGTGGGTTTTTCCGCCGCCGAAGTTGGTCTGGAGCTGCACCACCGGATCCCCCTCGCCGGAGCCCAGACGCTTCAGGGCCCCCACGAGAAGGCCCTTGAGACTCTCGGTAAGAAAGGTGCGGCGGAAGAACTCCGCCGGGTCCCGGTATTCGTCGGTCCCCTCCCCCAGATGGACCTGCCAGAGGTCCGCGGCGAACTCCGCCTGCTGGTACCGGCCCGAGGCCACATCCCGGTGGGGAGTCACCACCTCCCGCCAGGGTTTGAGCCCCGCCGCGTCCGCCCGATCAATGACCGAAACGGTGACCTTCCGCTTCTGCTGCCGCACCTGCTCGTCGTAGCGGAGCCGGAGAAGCTCGGTCTTCATTTTTTCCACCTCGGCGGACTGGGGGGCGGAGACGGCGGTGAGCATCCGGAAAACCGAGTCCAGGGCCCGGTAGGCGTCGTCGCTGGAGAAGGCCTCCTGATGAGCCCAGTCGTTCCGGTGGTCCCGCAGTTCGCTGACCAGGCTCCGTTCGGCCCGGCCCAGGGTCTGGTTAAAAACATCGTTCCACTTCACCCACATGAAGTTGAGAAGAGCCTGGGCGTCCCAGGAGGAGATCTTCTTTCCCGCCAGGATCCGGTCCCCTTCGGTGAAGTCCCGGAACACCCCACGGGCCCTCTCCTCGCCGAAGCGGGCCAGGACCTCCCGTTCCACAAAGGGGGCCAGCCCCTCTTTAAGAAGTTCCAGGGACTTTCCCACGCGTTCATGATTGGTCATGGCCATGACGGTACTCTCCTCATGCGCTTAATTGTTTTCAATGGACCTCATCAAAGAGTTCCCCCTCCCGGGGCCCCGCCTCCTTCTCCTGGCCGGCGAGGCGCAGGATTTCGGGCCAGCTCCGGACAAGGCTGTTGTAGGACAGGGCTTCGGCGGCCCGCTTTTTTCGTTCGCAGAGGGTGTAGAGGCGGTAGCAGAGTTCCCGGGCCCTTTCCGCCCGGGGGCCCAGGAGCCCCGCCAGTTGGGCGGCAGCCCCTTCGCCGCCGGATTCCAGCACCCGAACCAGATGGTGCAGGACCTTCCAGTCCGACAGGCGGGGGTCGGCGCCGGGCGTCCATAGGGCATCCAGTTCCCCGGGCCGGAGAAGGCGGACCTTCCCCTTGCCGGAGACGAGGAGACCCGCCTCGGCCATGCCCGCCACGCTGGTGTCCTTGGCCTTGGAGAGGGTCTCGGCCACGCCGAATTCTCCTTCGGCGAAGCCGAACTGCTCGAACCAGGCCAGGGCCCAGCGGCTGTGGGCGTCGAAGTCCCCCTCCTGCTCCGCCAGGTACTCGTCCAGGACCTGGTTGATCAGGGCCAGGGCCTCCCGCACCGGGACCTCCCGGCCGGAGGCGTCGATGACCCGGGCGTAACGGGTGTAGACCCCCATCCCCGGCCCGATGGCCGCCTGGGCCAGGTCCACCGGGGCAATGAAGGCCCCGGAGCCCGAGGGGACAGGCCGGGGCCCCCCCCCGGAAGAGTTCCCCGGGGGAAGGCCCTGGAGGATGCGCAGGGCCGGCGGCAGCTCCTCTTTCAGGGCCTCCACGAACTCCCGCCGGGTTGCCGTGGGAGCCCCGGCCTCCCGCTTCCGGCAGACCAGAACCACGCTGGAGGCCAGGGCGTTGGTTCCCTGGCCGATCATGCGACTCTCATTTTCTGTTCTGATAGGCCATGTTCCGGTGATGGAAAAACCCGCTTCGATGACTGCCCCGAGGAAGGTCTCCCAGCCAGTGCTGGCCGTTCCCCCTTCGGACTCTTTTTCCGCCTGCTTGAAGGCGTAATAAATGGACACGGGAAAAGCGGGATGAGCCTGCCGGGCCAGCTGCCCCATTGCAGCAGTCATCCCATCCAGAAAAAAGGTCTCTGCCTCTTCCTTGCTGCCATGGCGATAAGGTGTTGCCACCAACTCTTCAACCTTGGGGACAGCCAGAGTTGAGAAGAGATCGGTAAACACATTGCGCAAGGAACGGCGCAGCCAAACATAAAAAAAATCCGACAGATCGGCGTATCCGATATTATCGTAATACGGTGGATCGGTGGAAATGATTTTCTTTTCAGAAATTGATTGGGTTGCTGCGTCGGATTGCATCGAAAACCCCGCAGCGCGGTTATCTACCCATTCAAAGGATTTGGCAAAAGCCTTAACGATGCCATCGATGAAAACACTCCATGAACCGGAGCTATTTCCCAGCGGGTTTCCTTCGGCAAAATCCCAAACCATGGGAATTGCCTGGCGGGCAAATAGGTGCCTAGGACATTGTGCATTGGGTTCCCACGCACACAAACTATTGCCCAAATCTGCCTGTTTACTCAAAGCAAAGGCCAAATAAACCGCCACCGCATCGGCATAGGCGGCGGGTCCGGTGCCGTTCCGGGAGAGAGGCCTCCCGTCGGAAAGAGAGGCTTCAGGGTCCGGGGAGGAGGAACCGGAATCGGGGTTTTCCTTGCCCCCCGGGTCCGCCGCCCCGGGATCTTTTCCCCCCCAGCCTTTTTTTGCATCCTCCAGCACCTTCTCCCGGGCTTCCAGAACCAGGTCCGAAAAGGTGGTCAGGGCCACCAGCTGCCGCGGGGTGAAGAGGTCGGCGAAGGTCCTGAATCCATACAGTGGCGGAGAAAACCAACGGGGGTTATCCGGCATTGGCACATCGGATGTCCATTCTGGCCTTGCTTGCCGGGCCATCGCCTCGTGATCTGGATTGGGCGACAGGTATACCCGCCCCCGCTCTCCTTCGGCCACAATGGCCATGAGGCGAGAACCCATGCGGCCCGCCCTGCCTTCCGCCTTGATGTAATCACCGGACATGGGAGTCCCGGACATCACGCAGGCGAAATTGCCGCCCCTGGCAAGTTTCGTCCCCCTTTTCGCCCCTTCCGGATCCCGGGGCTTTCCCACCCGCACGGCAAAATGGTAGGGCCGGGACGACCGGCCGCCATCCCCTTCCGGGTTCCTCTCCTTCACCACCTCCACGAAGGCCTCCTTACCCTTCTTGGTGGAGAGCATGAAGGTGGAGGCCAGGGGCACATCCACATGGGCAAAGGCGGGGTTGGGGCTCTTGACTGTGCGGGCCCAGATCCAGGCGATGACGGTGAGTTTTTCACCCAGATAGGGTTTCAGGTCGGGCCGCTCCCTGACCATTCCGGCCGTCACCTCGACCTGGGGGTAGAGGTGACCGATGCGCTTTTCCGCTTCGTCGCGCATCCACTGGCCGTACCAGCGCACATCCTCGGCAAGGCCCGCCGCCCCCTGCCATGCAGGCCCGATAAGGTCTTCCCTCCCCCGGGATTGGGGATTCACCGGCGCCCGCCCGGCAAAGCGGGGGGGAATTTCGATCATCGCCTTGTTGATGAGGACCGCCACGGGGTTCAGGTCCGAGGCGTAGGATTTCAGCCCCAGGCGCTGGGCCTCCAGGGGCAGGGCGCCCCCGCCGGCGAAGGGGTCGTGGAAGGCCGGGAGCCGGTGAGGGTCGAAGATCTCCGCCCCCCGGGGATGGTCGGCATTGGCCGCGCAGGTGCGCCGCCAGCTTTTCCAGATCTCCTCCCGGGCCCGCCGGAGGACCTCCTCGTTGGTGGTGTTCTCCCAGAGAACCAGGTCCTCCATAATTTTGAAAAGACACCGCCTCTCCCTCTCCTGGTCCCTCACCGTGGGGAAGAGGTCCGGCCAGGCCGAGGGGTCGTCCACCATCTGGGCGAAGATCACCGCCCGGGCCGCCGCCAGGGGACGGCGGGCCCACCAGAGGTGCAGGGTGCTGGGATGCCCGTGGCGGATGCTCTTCTCCCGGGCGGAGGCCCTGTTCACCGCCTCCAGGGGAAGGGCGACTTCGATGAGTTTTTTCCGGCTGGTCATGAGGGTTTCCTTTGCAGTCTTCTTTCCTTGCGCATATTCATCATGCATCATCCTTGCAGAATTTCAATGAGTTCCCGGTGCACGAAGAGGCGGTACCGTCCCAGCTCCAGATGCTCCAGGATCCCCGCCCTGGCCAGGACCTTCAGATAGCGGGAGGCGGTGGTGTAGTGGATGTCCAGGGCCCGCCCCAGATTGACCGGGGAGAGGATGGGGCTGAGGAAGATCTGCTCGGTGATCTCCGTCCGGGAGATGGGACCGGGAAGGGCGCGGATCCTTTCCCGCTGCCGGTGCTGGAGGCTGATAAGCCGCTGCAGGGCTTCGGTGGTTTTCCGGGCCTGTTCGGACATGCCCCGGAGAAGAAAGAGAACCCAGTCCTCCCAGGCTCCTTGGGCGGACACTTCTCCCAGGAGGCGGTAGTACTCCCCCCGGTTGCGGTTGATGAAGGCCGAGAGGTAGAGGACCGGGAGCTTTAGAAGCCCGTCCTGGATTAGGCTCAGCACCAGGAGGATGCGGCCGGTGCGGCCGTTTCCGTCGGGGAAGGGATGGATGGCTTCGAACTGATAATGAAGAAGGGCGGCCTTCACCAGGGGATCCAGGTCCCGGCCCCCCTCACTCTGAAATTTTTCCCAGTCCGCCATGAGGGACGGAACGCGGTCCGCCGGGGGCGGCCGGTAGATGATCTCGCCGGTAAGGCTGTTCCGGATCAGATTGGGCCCCCGCCTGTACTCCCCCCCGTAGCGGGGCATGAGCTTCCGGAAGACGCCGCAGATAATCCTGTTTCCCAGAGGCAGGTCCGCCAGCTGCTCCCAGCCCCAGAGAAGGGCGTCGCGGTAGCGCAGAACCTCCTTGTCCGGCGCCCGCCGTTCTTCCTCGGGAAAAAGCAGCCCCTGCAGGGCCTGCTCCACAGTGGTATTGATGTTTTCGATGCCCGAACTTTCCACCGATTCCCGTATGGTGGAGGGGGTCACAAAAAGAAAGGGGTTGGGAACGGAAAAGGAGAAACCGTTCAGCTCCCCCAGGGCAGTCCGGGCCTCCAGAAGGAGGCGGACGATATCTTTCCGGGAGAAATCCACCGGCGGCGGCAGAGGGGCGGTGATGAAAGGGGCTTCCCGGTCCATGGGCTCAGTATATCATGAAAACTGTAATTTTGCGATATATAAGCGTCCTTATATCACAAAATGTGACAGGCTCCGGAGCTCATCCATCAGGTTCCTGGTTTCCCCAGTTCTTATTTTTTGAGGATGCTCTCCATAACTTTATAGACCCTGGTGCCACAGGAAACAGGCCAGCGGGCGGATTTTTCCACATCCATTTCCTCCGCCCTCTTCCGGGCCAGATCCACCAGCGGCATGTAATCGAGTACATTCGTCAGGTTCTTCGAGTATGATCCGGCAGCGGTACGCAGCAAATCAACAATGGTGAGGCATTTCCCTTGGGACATGTGCCCGATTTCCTCGGCACTGAAACTCTCCGGATCCCGATGGTGCAGAAGAAGCCAGAACTCAAAACAGGGCCTGCTTACGGCGAGAAGTATTTTTTTTGACACTGCCTTTGCCGCGATGTCCGCAAGCTTGGCTTCTCCCCAGCGGTCGTAATCAAAAATCATCCACAATTCGTCATCCCCGCGGAGGTTGTATCGTCGTTTGAAGTCATCAAGATCGGCCATGATGTTTTCCGGCGCCGAAGCGGTATCCCCTCGCGGTAGAATCTCGAGATGAACCCGGGAAGGGCTGGGTAAAAGATTCCTCCTCACAGCCTCGAAATAGACGGGCTCGGTTTTTTTCCCTTCGCAGGCCAGGACGATAAGCCGCGCATCACGGAATCCGCTGCGACGAATGAAGGAGCGGCGCTTCTTTAAAGAACCCATTCGTCACTTCCCATATTCTTCACGATCGGGATGGCGCCAAACCGGCCCTGGAGGTATCCTCTCCTGATATCCTTGTCGTACCTTGGTTTGAACTCCTCCAAAGAATAGAGATGAGACATGGATGAACGGTCTTTTTCGACGAACCATATTTCGTCCTTCCTGAATAACTCGAGGTCCAGAAGGTCCAGTTCATGGGTGGTTGCCAGAACCTGGCTGGTTTTCTTTGAATGGGTGAAAAAGAATTCGAAAAAAGCGCGGGAAAGCTGAGAATGCATGCTTCGATCTATCTCGTCTATTAAAAACAGATTTTCCGAATCCGCCATCGCTACCAGGGCGGGAATCAGATCTATCAGCCGGTTGGTCCCGTCGGATTCCTCCATCAAGTCGAACAAGACCGGCTCCGAGCCGTCGGGCGAAAGATGACGGACGAGCATTCGGAATGCCTTCAATGTTCCATCGTCTTCGCGAACAAAACGGTAGTTTTGACCGAAGGCATTGAGAAGTGTCATCGATTTTCCTGGCAGAAGGGTCTTCGCAATGTCGTCTCGTATCACTTTTGGAATATTTTCAAGTTCCGTATTGAAATCAATTTCCGCAACTTCAATGCCGTCTATTCCCAGGTCAAAGTTTTCGAAAAATTTGGTGTAGTTGTCCTTCAATCTTTCGTTTGATCGGACAAGAAATTCGATGGAATCGCTTTTGGAATCGGGATAAATAATGACCAACCGGTCTTTGAACCAGTCGTAAACAGGGCGAAACCAGGCGGCATTTCTGTCTATCGTTTCCCGTAAAAACAGCTGATTCGGCCGCGTGCCTTGGGCGATAAACTGAAAAAATTTCTTCTCTTCGGCTTTTTTTAAAAAATTTCCTTCTGCGATTTTTACTTTTCCATTCTGTGTCGTACGATGAAAAAGCTCTTTTTCCGCAGTCTTCCCGATGAGGGTAAGCCTCTCTTCGATAACTTCTCTCTCATCAAACACCGCTTTGTACGCGTATATTTTTCTGTCAACGCTTATCTCGAATTCAAAAGAACTGGGCCTCCGGCCTGCCGTTTTTTCCAGTTTGAAAGGGCGGCGAGGAATTATGTCATCCGCTCTGGTGCCGCGAAGAATTAAACGGCGGGCAAAATCGAAGCATTTGACGAGGTTTGATTTTCCCGACGCATTGGCTCCGTACACAATGGCAGCTTTCAGAATATTCGGATCTCGTCTATTTGATGAGGCCACCACATGATTGGGAAGGGTTTTAGTTCTTCCGGCCACAAAACTGATAGTCTGGGGAGAATTAAACGAAAAAAGGTTTTCAAAAGTGGCCCTGA
>Ga0302245_1001127_pt1 | contig 19068 bp, 13 predicted proteins | sample AAG_UR_Thr_MG_FD_193512 | JGI IMG/M metagenome (GOLD analysis project Ga0302245, IMG submission 193512) | Enriched activated sludge microbial communities from anaerobic digester in WTTP, New Holstein, Wisconsin, United States - AAG_UR_Thr | ecosystem: Engineered > Bioreactor > Anaerobic >... | reverse complement strand
GTGATATTCTACGACGGGGACGAGGAGTCCATCCTCCGGCGGGCGGTCTGGAACGGGCGTCAGCGGAACGAGTACTGGAACCCCTTCACCCCTGCAGCCCTGGCGGCGGGGACCCTGACGGGCATGATTTTCACCTATTTTTTCCTCAAGAATCCCCCCTCCCGGATTCCCGGCATTCTTTCGGTGGGGGCGGCCCTGGTTCCGGTTCTGCCCTTCCTTCCTCCGGGGATCTTCGCCTTTCTGCTGTACCGGCGCCTCTGGGCCCGGGCCCGCCTGCTTCGGGCGGAGCGGGACCTGGTCCGGCTGCCCCTGCGCTTTCACGGCGAGGGAGGCGGGACGGGAACCCTGGCGGCGGTTCGCGCCGCCGGGGCGGCAGGTGGGGAGGCACGGCCGCGGGCCGCCGCGGGGACCGCTGCCCGGGCGCCCTGGTTACGGGCGGCCCGGGCCGCGGCGCGAACCGCCGCCCGGGAGCCGGTCCGGGATGTGGTCCTTCCCGACGGGGAAAGATACGGCTGCCGGGTGCATCACGGGAGGGCTTCCGAGATCCTGGCCCGGGGCGGGAGCATCCGCTCCACCTCCCGGTGGAGGCCCAGGGCGGGGGAGGAGGCGGATTTTTTCTGGTTCGGGATCGTCGACGACCGGGAAGACAGCCTGCCGGGAAAATCCTCCGACCCTTTCGTCGAGTGTGTGGCGACGCCCGGCCACCCCGAGGAGCTCGCCCGGGTCTGCGAGAAACAGGCGAGGCGGCTGGAGGCCCTGTCGGTGCTGCTCTTTTTTTCCGGGTTCGGGGTTAATCTGCTTCTGGCTCTGCGCTTTCTGGCCCGGCTTATCCCTTAGCCGCCCTTCTTCTTGCGGGCATAGTTCACCAGGATCTTCCTGCCCCCCAGGGTGGCCCCGTTGGCCGCTTCGATGACCGAGGGGGCCTTTTCGTTGACGATATCCACGAAGGAATAGTTGTCCAGGATTTTTATTTCCCCGATTTCCCAGGGGTCCAGGTCGGGGGTTTTTTCGGTTATCAGATTCGCGATGTCCCGGGACTGGAGTCTGCGGTTTTTTCCCGCCCCGAAGAACAGGGTGGTCATGCCGGGAGGGGAAAACGTTCCGGCCTCGCCGGATTTTCCTTTCCGCTCGGAGATTTCGAAGAACTGCTTGACCAGGTAGGCGGCCACATAAGAACGGAGAAATATCGACACGTTTCCGGTAAAAAGCTTCCTGTAGCGATTGAGTTCCTCCGGGTTCTCCTCCTCCTTTATCCTGCGCACCATGCTCCTGAGGAGGCCCCGGATCGCTTCATCGTCCCGGGGTATGTCCCTTTCTTCCATTTTCACGTCGCTGCTCCCCCATGACTGTAATAAAGCGGCGCGTTCCCGCTCCTCGATAATTATAATGAAATGCCCCGGGTTCCCGCAATCCCGCAGGTCCCTCCGTGCCCGGTCGAAAGCCTCCGGGGGCGGAACGGCATTGCAGACCAGGCTCTCTCCCCGCCCGGGGGTCCAGTCTTTCCCGCTGTCCAGCCGAATCCGGGATTTCCCCGCCCGGTCCTCCCGGCGGTCCAGGTCCGACGCGGGAAAAAACCGCCCCAGCATCCGCCGGACCTCCTCCCGACCCCCGGACCAGCGGATACGGAATCGGCCGGCCGGGTTTGACATCCCGGCCAGAAGAATCCGCAGAAGGGCCTGAGGCTTCCCTCCCTCCGGGACGACATGGAATCGGGCACAGGGCCCGCTTTCCGGGAGCCGGAGGGTGCGGGGGCGGCGCAGCAGAGACCGCAGATCCTGGAGGTCCTTCCCCGGGGAGGGGGCGACCAGCAGGGTCCGGGGTTTGAATCCGGTTCGGGAATAGATAAAACGGACATCCGCGGCGAAGCCGTTCATGTCCCCGTCGCCGGGACAGTGGACGATGACCTGTGAGGTTCCGGAGAGGTCCGCATTTTCCCGCCGAAGGTGGTCGATGAGTCTTTCCGGGGTGCCCACGAGAATGTCCCGGGGGTCGGATAGTCTTCGGCTCTCCTTTCGGGGGTTGTCCTCCACCCCGATGATGAGGACCCGGGGGGGGGACGCCGTTCCCCCGGAAAGTTCCCGGGCCTGGGTCTGGATATCCGCCGCCGCCTCCGAAGATGGGACGATGAGGAGGGCGCCTCCGCCCTTTTCCCGGCGGCTCCGGTGGAAGAGGGCGGGCAGATACTGCCGGAGAACCCGCGAATCCGCTGAAGTGATGAGAACGGCGTCTCTGGGGCTGTCCAGGACATGCCGGATCGCATCTCCGCCGTTCTGAATGTCCGAGGGCGTTCCCGCCCGGGGCGGACCCGCCGGGAGAGACTCTCCGCCGGGAGAATTGTTTCGCTTCAATCCCATAAAACGTCCACAATACAGGATAAATGGGGTAGAATGGATTGTCAAGAAACAGGATATCCGAACTTTCGCCCACGATGGCTCTGGAGGGAAGGACCATGAAGCGATTTTTTTGGTTGATGGCGGCCCTGCTGACGGCGTCCGCCGTTTCCGGTGAAAAGTTCCGGTATCTCTACACGGCGGGGGAAAAGTACCGGATCCTTTCCACCGTCCAGGAAGAAGTGTTCATCAACGGCTGGTTTTCCCATCGGGCGGATATCTTGAACCGCATCACCGTGGAAGTGCGGGAAACCGACGACCGGGGAGGGGCTTTTCTTCGCTGCACCTACCGGACATCCGAGGAAGCGCAGGGACCCCGGAAGGTCTTTTCCTGGGGGCAGTATTATGACAGCGAGTTTCATCGGGACTCGCAGGGCAATTTCGTCATCGAACCGCATTATTTCATGCCCATCGTCCGGGATGTGCCGGTTTTTCCCGAACGGGACCTGCGGCCCGGGGATTCCTGGGTGGCTCCGGGGGAAGAGGTCCACGATTTCCGGGCTTCCTTCGGACTCCAGGAGGCGGTCCGGATCCCTCTGATCGTGAGCTATCGCTACGAGGGCTCCAAAATGAAGGACGGCCGGGAGTATCAGGTGGTCTCGTTACGATACCAGCCGCTTCATTACCCTAAATTCAAGGAAGAAAAGGGCCTTATGGTCCCCGAAAGGATCTCGGGATCTTCCCAGCAGCTTCTTTACTGGGACAGTTCCCGGGGAAGGCCCCAGTCCTACGAAGAGACGTTCTCCTTCGTCTTCAATTTTTCCGGAGGCTTCCAGGTGGAGTACCGGGGTGCAGCCCAGGCCCATGTGGTGGATTCCGACCCCATGGACAGGGACCTCCTGGTCCGGGAGATCGAAGGGGATATCCGGAGTCTGCAGATCCCCGATACCCGGGTGGGCAGGGACGATCTGGGGGTCACCCTGACGCTGGAAAACATCCAGTTCCCCGCGGATTCCGCCGAACTCACCCCCGGGGAGAAAGAGAAACTCCGCCGGATAGGGGAGATCCTGAAAAAATACCCCCAGCGAGACATCCTGGTCACCGGCCACACCGCCCTGGCGGGAACGGAGGAGGGGCGTCAGCGGCTGTCGGAAGAACGGGCCGAAGCCGTGGGCGCCTTCATGCTGCAGGAAGGAGTGCGGTCCCGGGACCGGATGATCTATCGGGGCATGGGAGCCAGAGTCCCCGTGGCGGACAATTCCACCGAAGCCGGGATGAAAAAGAACCGCCGGGTGGAAATCACCATCATGGAAAATTAATCCTCCTCCGAGCCCCGGGGCCTGCGCCCCAGAAGACTGGCCTTGACGGGGGCGCCCCGGGGATTTTTCTTCCGCAAGGAAAAGACGGTCTTTTCCACGATCCCCTTCCGGTCGAACTCGGACGGAAACAGTTCCGGCTGCACCGGCTCTTCCTCCCCCCGGACATCCTCGAAACCGATTCCCACGAGCCTGAGAGGCTGGGAGCGGTCCCACTTCGCGGCAAGAAGCTCCGTCCCCACCCGATGCAGTTCCTCGGCGCTGGACAGCGGGCGACCCTGGGTGGAGCGGCAGGAGATGGTGGTGAAATCCCCATACCGGAGCTTGACCGTCACGGTCCGGGAGCTGCCGCCTTCGTCGAAGAGCCGGTGCATCACATGGTGGGCCAGATCCAGGAGGGCGAGATGGATCAGCTCCGGGTCCGCCGTGTCGGAGCCGAAGGTGGTTTCGGCGCTGATGGAGTGGCTCCTGGCCGTCTCGGGGTAGAGGCCCGGGTCCATGCCCCGCACGGCCTTGTACAGAAAAGCCCCCCCCGCCTGTCCCATCCGGCTCTGCAGGCTCTTCAAGTCCAGCCTCCGGATCCGGTCCGTCCCGTCCAGCCCCAGTTCCCGCAGCCGGGCCAGGGTGCGGGCGCCCACGCCCCAGAGCTTCGTCAGGCCCACCGCGTCGATGAAGGCCTCCTCCGACCCGGGGTCCACCTGGTGCAGACCGTCGGGTTTGCGGAAATCCGAGGCCATCTTGGCCAGGAAACGGTTGGGGGCTATACCCACGGAGGAGGAGACTCCCGCCCGGTCCCGGATGCGGGTTTTCAGGAGGGCCGCGGCCTCGACGGGGGGGCCGAAGAGGCGGGACGTGCCGGTCATGTCCAGGGAGGCTTCGTCGATGGAAATGGGGCGGACCAGAGGGGAGAACTCCCGGAGAAGCTCCATGACCTTCCGGGAAACCTCGGTGTACCGCCCCATCCGCACCGGGAGGAAGACCGCCCCGGGACAGCGCCGCCACGCCTCGGAGATGGGCATGGCGGAGCGGATCCCGAAGACCCGGGCTTCGTAGGAGCAGGCGGAGACCACGCCCCGGCCGCCGGGCCTGGCTCCGACGACCACGGGGCGGCCCCGAAGCTCCGGATTGTCCATCTGCTCCACCGAGGCGTAAAAGGCGTCCAGGTCGACATGAAAGAATACCGGCGGGTTACTCATCCGCCTTCAGTATAAACGATTCCCGGGCTGTGGAGGAGAGGCGGATGCTGAAGGGGCGGCCGGACAGGGAGAATTCCCGGGACAGGCGGGAGGACCTGACGCTGATTTCCGCCTCCGCAGGGAGTTCCGCCGGCAGGGTCAGGACGATGTCCAGAGGGACCGGCGGCCGCCTCCCGATGTGAAACTCCACCTGCCTCCCGGACAGGTCCGGGGAGTGGGGGAAATTGGAGTCGTACACCAGGACGGAAAGAGGCGACCGGAGCCGGAAATGCATCTCCTCCACCGGCAGGGGAGGTTCCAGGCGCAGAGTGAAGGTTTCCCGGTCCAGGAAGCCCCGCTTCCGGACGGACTTCCCGAGGCCCGGGGAGGTTCCCCCCACATCGAAGACCGCCGTCCTCCGGCGGGTGGAAACGGAATGGAACTCTCCGCCGAAGGAAAACTCCAGGTCTCCCAGGGGCGCAGGGCTGGACAGGCTCAGGGTATGCGCCGCCTTTCCGGAGTCGATGTCTTCCCGGACTTCCAGGGGCTGCGGATTTTTCCGGTACGGGTTCATCAGCAGGGCATGGGCGGTAAGGATGAGCGCCGTGGACGCGAAAAAACCGGTGAAGATCTTCAGGATGAACCCGGATTTTCCTTTCCTGCGGTGCGGGATCAGGAGGTCCATCCGTAAAAGCATGAGGAAAAAGGGAAGCAGGATGAAGGCGGTCAGAAGGTTCCCCTTGACGGGGGAGCCGATCAGGATCCGTGCCACCTCCGGTTCGGGCAGACTGAAGGTTGCGTGCATCGCCGTGTACAGCCCCAGGGGCGCGGCGAAAACCAGCAGAAACTTGACCGCTCTTTTTTTGACGATGGAAAAGAGGATGGCCGCGAGGTAGGCTCCGACGAAGTGGGGCCCGTAGGACAGGTTGAAGAGCGAAAAGAGGACCACATCGATGAAAAGGACAAAGATCGCCGCCGCCGAATAGAAGCTGCCGTTTTTTGCCATGGGCAGTTTCTTGAGATGGTGAAAGGAAATGGCGCTGGCGCAGGCGGTGATCGAAATCTTCAGGGCGAAGAAAAGAAAGGGGGAGAGGTCGGGCAGCCCCGGCGTCCCCCGAAGGGCGGCGATCCCCCGGACCGCCGCGGTTCCGAGGAACAGAAAAAAGGCCACCAGGAAAAAGAAGATGGGAAGGTTCCAGAGGTTTCGCCGGAAAGTGCGCAGATAGCGGAGGAAGGGTTTCCGGAAAAAAAGCGGGTAGAGAAAACTCGAACCCAGAACCACCAGGAGAACCCCGATCAGGGCGGGCTCTTCCAGCAAGAAACCCGGAGCGGGGCGGGGGAAGAAAATGTAGTGCCGGTCCCATTCTTCGGGAAAACCCCCGGCGCTCTCCCGGAGGAAGGCCCGGAAGAAATCCCGGAAGGCCCCGGGATTGGAGTCTCCGCGCCAGGGGAGGCCCCCTTCGACGCTGATGACGGGAAGGTTGGCCCGCAGATACTCTCCGGCGGGGCCTCGGGTGTCCGCAAGACCGAAGCGGAAGGCCTGGTTCCGGCCTCCCAGGACCCGGCAGGAAAGCCCCGATGAGGAGACCGCGCTGAGGAGCCTTTGCACCATCCATGCCGGGGAGACCTCTCCCCGGGCGCCGGTCTGGAAGAGCATCTCCTCCCCGTTCCGGAGATCGATGTACAGGACCGCCGAGGGTTGGGCGGGAAAGAAGTCCTGCAAAAAGAGCCGGCTCCCCAGGGGAGGGCCCTCTTCCCCGCCGAGGAAGAGAAAACGCAGGCCGATGGGAGGTTTCTCCCGGAGGTCCGCCAGGAGGGCCAGGGCCAGGGCCGCCGGCGGGACAACAGGAGAGCCCGGGTCCCCGGCCCGGTCCGGACCTGCCGGGGCGGCGACGATCAGGGTGGAGGGATGGTCCCCGGGAACGGCGACCTCGACGATGCGGGAGAAGGAGTGGGCGCCGGAAAGACCGGAAAAATCCCGGGACTCCGGGGAAAGACCCAGGAGACGGACCTGTTTCTCCACATAGAAGAGGGTTTCCTCTTCCGATGTCTGCAGAAGGGAGGACCGGAACTCCGTCAGACGGGCGCCGAAATCATCTCCCCGGGAGGGGACCGGGAGGAGAAGACCCACCAGGATCAGGAGAGGGATCATTCCTTCAGGAGGATAAGTAAAATCGCGGCTCTGTCAAGGTTTCGCGGATCCTCGCTATGCCCCGGACGGGATCTGGTGTATCATGGCATCATGGAAATCCTCCCCGAAATAGCGAAGAGGGTCAGCGTCCGGGATTTTCAGGACCGGGAGGTTCCCGGGGACGTCCTGGAACGGATCCTGGAAGCGGGCAGGTTGGCCCCGTCGGCGAAAAACCGTCAGCCCTGGCGTTTCGTCGCCGTCACGGATCCGGAAAAGCGGAAGCTGCTGGAAAAGGCGAGTTTCGGTCAGGAGCATGTGGGAAGCGCTCCGGTGGTGGTGGCCTGCTGCACCACCAACATCGAATACCGGATGCCCAACGGCCAGCTCTCCTATCCCATCGACATAAGTCTCGCCGCCTCCTTCATGATGCTCCAGGCGGTGCGGGAGGGTCTGGGCACCTGCATCGTCACCACCTACGACGAAACCCAGGCGCGGGAAATCATCACCGTTCCCTTTTCCATGCGGGTGGTTCTGCTTCTGGCGCTGGGATACGGGAAGGAGAAAGAGGCCGGACTCCGGGAGAGGCTTCCCCTGTCCCGGGTGTCCTCCATCGATCACTGGTAGCTGAACCGCAGCAGCTTGCGCATCCGGTGGCGTTTCAGCCCCAGCTGCAGCAGGGTCTCCAGCAGCTCGGGGTAGCTCATCCCATCGTAGGCGCACATCCGGGGAAACATGCTGATGCTGGTGAAGCCGGGGATGGTGTTGATCTCGTTTAAAAAGAGTTTTTCCGTGTCCCGGTCCAGGAAGAAGTCCACCCGGGCCATGCCCTCCGCCTCGGCCAGCCGGTAGGCCTGGGCGGCGATGTTCTTTATCGCCGCGATCTCGTCGGTGTCCAGTTCCGCCGGGATCAGGAGCCGGGCCCCGTCGGGGTCGATGTATTTGGCCTCGTAGCTGTAAAACTCGTGGCTGGGAACGATTTCCCCGGGGGTGAAAACCCGGACGCCGTGGTTCCCCAGGACGCTGCATTCGATTTCCCGGGCATTCACCGCCTTCTCCACCATGGCTTTGGTGTCGAACTGGAAGGCCGTTTTCAGGGCCTCCGAAAGTCCATGCCGCTGGTGGACCTTGGTGATGCCCACGGAGGAGCCGATCCCCGAGGGTTTGACGAACACCGGGAAGCCCAGCTTCTTCTCCACCGCGTTCAGGAAGGCCTCCTCCGCCACGGGGTTGTTTTCGAAATCTTCCTTGTGGAAGGAGAGCCAGGGAACCACGGGGAGTCCCGCCTCTTTCCAGACCCGCTTTATCTTGTCCTTGTCCATGGAAAGGGCCGATCCCAGAACTCCGGAGCCCACGTAGGGCAGGGAGGCGGCCTCCAGCAGCCCCTGGGGGATTCCGTCCTCTCCGAAACTCCCGTGGAGCACGGGAAAGACGATGTCCAGGTCCAGAATCCCGCCCTCCAGGCTCATGCCCCGGCCGGGAACCACCGACAGAACCGCCGCCGGGTCCCGGAGGATTTCCAGGGGGCCGTCGCTGCGCCGGGCCTGGTCCGCCGCATCCTCGGGCTGCAGGTAGAAGGTCCCGTCCCTGTCGATTCCCGCCAGCAGGAGGTGGTGACCGGCGTCGAGATTCCTGACCACCGAAGCGGCGGACCTGAGGGACACCTCGTGCTCCCCCGACTTTCCTCCGTAGAGTACCAGTATCTTCATAATGGGGCGATTATAGCCCGGAAGCGGAAAAGAATCACTCTGTTTCTTCGAGGATCTCCGCCGCCACCCGGATTTCGTCCCAGGGAACCGGGCCGTCCCGGCCGATGATGCTGGCCTCGTGCCCCTTTCCCAGCAGGAGAACCGTGTCCCCCGGACGCGCCCGCCGGTAGGCCTCCCGGATGGCTTCCCTCCGGTCGGGGATGATCAGCAGTTCCTCCCCCCGGCGCAGCCCGGGGCAGCCCGCCGCGATCTCCTCCAGAAGGGCCCGGGGGTCTTCCCCCCGGGGATCTTCGTCCGCCAGAATCACCAGCCCCGAATAGCGGGCGGCGATCTCCCCCTGGATGGGGCGTTTCTCCCGGTCCCGCTCGCCCCCGGAGCCGAAGACGGCGATGACCTTCCCCGGGGTGTACTGCCGGACCATGGGGAAGAGGCGGGCGAAGGATCCGGGGGTGTGGGCGTAATCCACCAGGACCGTGAAGGGCTGGCCCCGATCCACCAGGGACATCCGGCCCCGGACTCCCCGCAGGGCTTCCAGGGCGGGGACGAGGTCCACCGCGGAAACCCCCAGAAGGCGGCCGACGGCGGCGGCGGCGGCCAGGACGTTTTCCACATTGAAAGCGCCGGGGAGACCGATCCGCACCGGCGCCCGGCCCTTTCCGTCGTGGAGGAGGAAATCGGTTCCCGTCATGTCGGGTCGGAGATCCGTGGCCCGCAGGTCCGCCTCGGGAGCCAGGACAGCGTAGGAAACCAGGGGGACCGGGGTTTCCCGACGGACGAAGTCCCAGCTCCGGTCGTCGGCGTTGGCCACCCCGAAGGCGGGGCAGCCCTTGATCGCGGAGCGGGGGATGGAGAGCCGGCGGAAGAGGTTCGTCTTGTCCGACAGGTAGTTTTCCCAGGTCCCGTGGAACTCCAGATGTTCGTGGGTGACATTGGTCAGGACCGCGGCGTCGAAGTCCACATCCCGCAGACGCATGGTCCTGTCCGAGAGGCCGTGGGAGGTGGCCTCCACCACGGCGTATTCCTTTCCGTTGTCCAGCATTTCCCGGAGCGCCCTGTGGATTATGGGCGCCTCCGGCGTGGATTGCCGGTAGGGGTTCTTCTCCAGGGTGTCTGCGGACAGGAAGGACACGGTGGAGAGGAGGCCGGACTTTTTCCCCGCCGCCTCCAGAAGCTGATGGATGAAATAGGCGGTGCTGCTTTTTCCGTCGGTCCCGGTGACGCCGACGATCTTGAGCCGGGAAGCGGGGTGGTCGAACATGGCGGCGGATATGCGGGACATGGCCGCCCGGGGGTCGGGAACCCGGACATAGGCGGCCCCGTCGAAGGAGGGCGGGGCTTCCCGGCGGGCCAGCACCGCGGCGGCGCCGGCCGCCACGGCGTCGCTGATGTACTTCTCGCCGTCGGTGTGGACCCCCTCCAGGGCGAAGAACAGGCTCCCCCGCCGGGCCTGGCGGGAGTCGTAGACCAGGTCCCGGATCGGGGGGTCCCCGCCCTGGACCACCGCCTCCGGCGCCGCCCGGAGCAGTTCGGACAGAAGTTTTTCCTTCATGGGCGGATCCTACCAGCGGGGGCGGGCTTCCGCAAGGGCCGGAGGGTCTGTCCCGGGGCGGTGTTTTCCGGCAGGGCCCGCCGCCGCCCCGGGGGAAACCCTTCCCCCTCAGCGCCCCGCGGGACCGTAGAGGTACTTGAAGTAGTTCATGTCCGTGGTCAGGGTCTTTCGGAAGTTGGGCAGGGTGGCCCGGTAGGATTCGATGGAACGCCAGAACTCGAAGAAGTCCGGATCCGCGCTGTAGGTGTCGGTGTATATCTTGGCGGCCTGGGCGTCGGCGGTTCCCCGGATGGTTTCCGCCTCCTCGTAGGCCTTGGAAAGGACAGCCCGCTTCTCGTTCTCCGTCTTTCCCAGCCATTCCTTCTTCTTTCCTTCGCCGAAGGCCCGGTAGGCCTGGGCGATCTGGTTCCGGTCCTTGATCATCCTGTTGTAGACGCTTTCGGTGAGATCGTCGGAGTAGCGGATCTGCCTGACGATGACGTCGATGACCTCGATGCCGAAGTCGGGAACGATCTTTTTGACCTCCTGCTGGACCTGCTCGGAGAGCTTCTGCCGGCCTTTCTGGATGGATTCCTGTTTCGCCTGGGAGGAGGTGAAGTGGGACAGCTCCCGGATCTCCTCGATGTCTCCCGACTCGGCCTGGGTCAGGATCTCCGTCCTCTTGATCTCGTTGATGATGTTGGAGTTGCGGACCGCCTCCCGGAGATAGTTTTCCGCGATGGTGGTGCGCACCACCGAGTCGATGATGTCGTTGAGCCGGTCCAGGGCTCGTTCCACGGTGTTGACCGAGGCATAGAACCGGGTGGGATCCATGATGCGCCACCGGGCTGTGACGTCCACCCAGATGAACTGGTTCTCCCGGGTGGGCACCCGCTGGGGCTCTCCGTCCCAGGAAAGGATCTTTTTCGAGTACTTCACCACGTTGTCCACCACCGGAAGCTTGAACTTGAGCCCCGCCGATGTCTCCTGGTTGACGATTTCCCCGAAGCGCACCACCACCGACTGTTCTCCCTCGTCGAGGATGAAGAAGGGCCCCATCAGGAGGAGGATCCCCAGGACGATGGAAAGAACGATAAGAACGGTCATGGACTTTTTCATCGGGCCCCTCCCGCCGTCCCCTGGGATTCGATGTTCTTCAGGGGAAGGAAATTTTTCAGGTTTTTGTCGATGAGGTCCACGTTTTTCTCGCCCCGGAAAACGTCCTCGATCATTTCGTAGTAGAGTCTGGTCCGGGTGGTGTTCCGGTCCTTCCGGTACTCGTTCAGCACCGAGCGGAAGCGGGCCACATCGCCCCGGGCCCGGTTGACCCGTTCGGCGGCGTAGCCCTTGGCGATCTGAACCAGCTGTTCCGCCTCCCCCTTGGCCTTGGGGATTTCCTTGTTGTAGGCCTCTTTGCCCTCGTTGATGAAACGGTTCATGTCCTGGATGGCCTTGTTGACGTCCTCGAAGGCGTCCTGGACCGTCCCCTTGGGGGGCACCACGTTCTGGAGCTTCACCGTGGTTATCCGGATGCCCGCCTGATAGCTCTGGAAGATGTCGTTCATCAGCTCCTGGCCCTGGACTTCGATGGCGGTCCTCTCCGGACCCAGAACGTCCAGAATGGCCCGGTCCCCCACCAGCATGTTGACCACCGACTGGGAAATGTCCCGGATGGTCTTGATGTGATTTTCGATGTTGAAGAGCCAGTTCTTGGGGTCCACGATCCGGAACTGGATGATCCACTCCACATCCGCGATGTTCAGATCCCCGGTGAGCATGATGGACTCTTCCGGGAAGTTGCGATTGTCGTAGACCGTGGGCAGTCCCGGCCGCTGGGTGCGGAAGCCGAAGGCCATGTTCTGCACCACCTGGGTGGGGACATTGAAATTCTTTTCGATGTTGAAGGGCAGCTTGAAGTGGAGTCCCGGCTGGGCCATCCGGTTCATCTTTCCGAACCGGAGCACCACGGCCTCCTCGGTCTGGTCCACCACAAAGAAACTGCTCATGACCACCGATGCCGCCGCGACAACAGCCAGGATGACCAGTATCATTTTGGGCTGAAGCGTGAAGGGCAGTTTCGGCGGCGTTACGTCACGTATGGGCATATCGCCTCCCTGATTTGCGCTACCCCCCCAAGCTACCCGTAAGCCCGGGCAAAGTCAAGACGAGGGCTTCCGCGGGAAGGCCTTCGGGGCCCTCCGCATTGATTCTTTTCCCCGCAGAAAGTATAGTTCCCTACCATGAAGAAAAGACTCATCACCTCCGCTTTGCCCTATGTCAACAACATCCCCCATCTGGGAAATCTCATCCAGGTTTTGAGCGCCGACGTTTTCGCCCGTTTCTGCCGCCTGGAGGGGTACGAAACCCTGTACATCTGCGGCACCGACGAATACGGCACCGCCACCGAGACCAGGGCCCTGGAGGAGGGGATAAGCCCCCGGGAACTCTGCGACCGCTATTACGCCGTGCACAAGGATATTTACGACTGGTTCACCATCGCCTTCGACAAGTTCGGCCGCACCTCCTGTCCGGAGCACACCGGGATCACCCAGGACATCTTTCTCCACCTGGATCGGAACGGCTACATCAGGGAGAAAACCATCGATCAGCTCTACTGCGGGACCTGCGCCCGCTTCCTGGCGGACCGCTACGTCCGGGGCCTCTGCCCCCACTGCGGCTACCCCGAGGCCCGGGGAGACCAGTGCGAGAACTGCGGCAAGCTCCTGGAGCCCACGGAGCTCCTGGAGCCCCGATGCGGCGTCTGCGGCGGCGCCCCGTCGATACGATCGACGAGGCACCTGTACATCGATCTGCCCGCCGTGCGGCCCCTGCTGGAAAAGTGGATCGGCCAGGCCTCCGTCCGGGGCTTCTGGTCCCGCAACGCGGTGAAGATGACCGAGGCCTGGATCCGGGACGGGCTCAAGGAGAGGGCCATCACCCGGGACCTGAAATGGGGAATACCGGTGCCGAAAAAGGGATTCGAGGACAAGGTCTTCTACGTCTGGTTCGACGCCCCCATCGGTTACATATCCATCACCGCTTCCCACACCGGTGACTGGGAAAAATGGTGGCGCAACCCCGGGGAGGTGGAGCTCTTCCAGTTCATCGGCAAGGACAACATCCCCTTTCACACCGTCATCTTCCCCGCCTCCCTTCTGGGCAGCGGACAGACCTGGACCATGCTGCACCACATGTCCTCCACCGAGTATCTGAACTACGAGAGCGGCAAGTTCTCCAAGAGCAAGGGAATCGGCATTTTCGGCACCGACGCCCGGGACACGGGGATCCCCGCCGACGTCTGGCGGTTCTACATCTTTTACAACCGTCCGGAGACCTCGGATTATCTGTTTACCTGGAAGGACTTTCAGGAGAAGGTGAACTCGGAGCTCATCGGCAACCTGGGCAACCTGGTGAATCGGACCCTGACCTTCATCTCCCGGTACTACGACGGAAAGGTGCCTCCGGGGCCCGCGGACGACGGTTTCATCCGGGAAATCGGCCCCCTGGTGGAAAGAATCCGGGCCCATTACGATCGGGCGGAGCTCCGGGAGGCCTTCCGGGAGACCCTGGCCCTTTCCTCCTTCGGCAACAAGGCATTCCAGGACGGGGAGCCCTGGAAGACCCGGGTCTCGGACCCGGAGAAGGCGGCGGCCCTTTTACGGAACCTGGTTCATCTGGTCCGGGATCTGGCGCTCCTCTGCGCCCCGGTCCTTCCCACCACGGCGAAACGGATCGCCGGCTTTCTGGGGGTGGAAAACCTGGACTGGAAGGATCTTCTCCGGCCCGGCGGGATTGCGGCGGTCTCGTCTCCGGAGATCCTTTTCCGGCGGATCGAAGACGGAGAGGTGGAGGCCCTGCGGGAAAGGTTCTCCGGCAGCCAGAAGGAGAGGAGCGGAAAAGACAGGGCCGATGCGCCGCCGGCGGGTCCGGGCGCGCCGGCGGGAATCCCGGGCGGCGGGCATGACTCCCCCGGGGCCGCTGCGCCGGAGAAAAGCTTCGCCGCCGCGGTGGACCTGCGGATCGCCCGGATAACCCGGGTGGAGCGGCACCCGGAGGCGGAAAAGCTGTACATCGAAACCATCGACACCGGGGGCGCGGAGCGGGTCATCGTCTCCGGGCTGGTCCCCCACTACCGGGAGGAGGAGCTTCTGGGGCGGAACATAGTCCTGGTGGCGAACCTGAAACCCGCCAAACTGCGGGGTGTGGTCAGCCAGGGGATGCTGCTGGCGGCGGAGGCCGACGGCGTCGTGGAGGTGCTCTTCGCCCCCGACGCGGCACCGGGGGACCCTGTTCTGCCCGCCGGCACCGAGGCCCCCGCCGATCCTCCCGGGGAGATCGGCATCGACGCCTTTTTCTCCCATCCCATCACGGTGGTGGACGGCCAGGTCCGGGTGGGAGACAGACCCCTGGAAGCCGGAGGTCGGCCCCTGAGGACCCATCGGGTCCGGAACGGAAAGGTCGGATAGCGGAGGAGAGCGTGGCGAAGAACCCCTCCGGGAGCCCGGACACCGGTCCGGGCCGGGATTGCGGGCAAAGCGGGTTTTCCGATACTTCCGCCGGAGCGACGAAGAAGCCGACCCCCGGCCCGGGCCGGGATGGTTTGAGAAACAGCGGTTCCGGCGTTTCCGCCGGAACCGCCAGGAAACCGGCTCCCGGGAGCCCGGACCTGGCGCTCCTGCCCATTGAGGCCATGGCGGCGGACTCGTCTCACCTTCTTCAGAGCGGCTTCTGGGCCGCCTTCAAGGAGAGTTCCGGCTGGAGGGCTCTGGCCTTCCGGGTCCGGCGGCCGGGGTTCGGGGGGGATGCTCCGCTCCTGGTTCTGGTCCGGCCCCTGGCGGCGGGCTTCAGCCTGGCCTATGTTCCCCATGGCCCGGAACCGGGGGAACCGCCCCCGGATTGTCCCTGTTCGTATCTGGAAGCCCTGTCCCGGGCCCTGAAGCCTCATCTTCCCCGGAGGTGCCTCTTCATCCGGTACGATGTTCCCTGGGGAACTGAAGGGGCGGACAATTTTCCTCCGCCCTTCTGCCCCCCTTTCCGGAAGGCCCGGCTGGACATCCAGCCGCCGGACACGGTGGTCCTGGATCTGGGCAAGAGCGAGGAAGCTCTCCTGGCGGAGATGAAACCCAAGACCCGGTACAACATCCGCCTGGCGGAAAAAAAGGGTGTCCGGGTCTACCCGGCGCCGCCGTCGAGCCTTCCCCGGTGGTACGGGCTCTACCGGGAAACCGCCGCCCGGGACGGCATAAGCCTCCATCGGGAGGAGTATTACCGCTCCCTTTTCGACATGGCGGCCACCCACCCCGGCCCGCGGCCCCGACTCCACCTCCTCTTCGCCGAAGCCGAGGGCCGGCTGGTGGCGGGGGTCATCGTCGCGGTCTTCGGAATCCGGGCCTATTACCTCTACGGGGCGGCTTCCAACGAGCTGCGGAACTACATGGCCTCCTACGCCCTGCAGTGGAGCGCCATCAGACTTGCCCGGGAGGAGGGCGCCCGGAGCTACGACCTCTTCGGCATCCCGCCCCGGGATGACCCGGACCACGCCATGTACGGACTGTACCGCTTCAAGACCGGTTTCGGCGGCACGATCCTCCACCGGCCCGGAAGCTGGGACTACCCGCTGCGGCCCCTATGCCATCGGGCCTACCGGGGGGCGGAGGCCCTCCGGGTCTGGTACCACAAATCCTTCCGAAAGCGCCGGGCCGCCCGGGGACGCGGCGGGTCCTGAGGCCCGGGGGTGACCCTTCATCCCGGGCCACCCCTCGAACCGGGCCACCCCTCGAACCGGGCCGCCCTCGAACCCGGCCGCCCTCGAACCCGGCCGCCCTCGAACCAGGCCGCCCGGGGACGCAGCGGATCCTGAGGCCCGGGGGTGACCCTTCAGCCCGGACCGCCCTCGAACCCGGCCGCCCTCGAACCAGGCCGCCCGGGGACGCGGCGGGTCCTGAGGCCCGGGGGTGACCCTTCAGCCCGGGCCACCCCTCGAACCGGGCCGCCCTCGAACCAGGCCGCCCGGGGACGCGGCGGGTCCTGAGGCCCGGGGGTGACCCTTCAGCCCGGACCACCCCTCGAACCAGGCCGCCCCTCTGCGGGGTCGCAGAAAAAGGTGGAAGTCCCGGGCCTTCCGGGGCTATACTGTACGGAATGAGACACGTCGAATACATAGCCGACCTGGAAGAACGCATCCATGCCGGGGGACCGGTGCTGATATTCTTTTACAGGGAAGATTCCGCCCCCTGCCGCCGCCTGGCGAAATCCCTGGCACGCCTTGCCCGGAAATACCCCGCCGTGGAAAGCTTCGTGGTGGACCTGGAAAAACATCCCACGGCGGCGGGACAGTTCCTCGCCTACACGGTGCCGACCCTGACGCTGTATTACCGCGCCCGTCCGGTTTTCAAAAGGACCGACGACATTCTGCTGCCGGAAGTCGAGCGGCGCCTCGTCGAGGCCTCCGGACCCTGACGATGAGAGTCCGCCGGATCCCCCTCTCCGCCGCCGTCGTCCTCCTTCTTCTCTCCTGCGCCGGGCCGCCGGCCCTCATTCCGCCCCCCCTCACACCGCCGGCCCGGGATACGGCGGCCCGGGATACAGCGATTCCGCCGCCGGAGCAGACGCCGCAGGAGCCTCCCGCCGCCTCTCCTCCAGGGGATTCCGCCGGCCCGCTGGGGCCGGATCCGGCGGCGGAGGCCGCCGCCCTCCGGTTGCCGGGCTTTCCGGCTCCCGGCGGGACTCTGGCCTTCGCCGTCCCCAGGCCACGGCTCTGGTGGAGCGGCAGGCTGGATTCCGGAGCGCGGATCCAGCTGGCGTCCCGAAAGGACTTCGCCGAGGGGTCGATCCTGTTCGACCGGGAAAGCCCTGAGGGTTCGCTGGTCCTCGAGGCGGGTTTGGAGGAAAAGTCGATCCGCTATCTGCGGTACCGGTCGGCCCCGCCCGACGGGAGAGGTGGGAACTGGTCCGACCCGGTGGCGGTGACCTTCCGGCCCCTGGAGCTGCCGATGAAAACCGTTCTCGCTCCGGGGAAGACCGCATCCTTCAGCATGGGCAACAGGAACGGACCCGACCGGGAGAGGCCGGAGCATCCGGTGACGCTGACCGGACCCTACGAGATGGGCGTCGGCCCCCTGACCAACTCCCAGCTGGCGGAGATCATGAACCGGATGCTGGACTGCGGCCTCGCCGTCTTTTCCCGGGACCGCACGCTCGTCGGTCCGGGCGTCGTCTCCGACAGCCCGGGCGTCGTCTCCGACAGTTCGGGCGGGGCCGCCTACCTGGGGTTGAAGACGCTCAACTACGGTTTTCAGTTCGGGCTGGAGGAGCGAAACGGAAGGCTCCATCCCCGGAAGGGTCGGGAAAACCACCCCGCCGTGGGGATCTCCCGGCCCGGCGCGGAGGCGGTCTTAAACGCCCTGTCACTGTTTTTCGGCCGCAGGCCCGTGTATCCCGACCCCTCATCCGCCGCGCCCCCCGACAGGGAGGCCGATGGCTTCCACTCCCCACCGAAGCGGAGTGGGAGTATGCCGCCCGGGGCGCCGGTCCCGGCCTCTTTCCCTGGGGGGGGACTTCCGTGGACCCGCGCCGGGCGAACTTTCTCCGAAGCGCAGACCCCTTCGAGACGACGCAGCCGGACCCCACCACCCGGGGAGGGCCGACTACCCCGGTGGGCTTCTACGACGGGAAGAAAAAGGGAGCCTTCAGCACCCTGCCCGGCGCCTCCCCTGCGGGACTCCTGGATATGCTGGGCAATGTCTGGGAATGGTGCGAGGATCATTTCGACCCCGGTTATTACGCCGCCTCCCCGGACAGAGACCCTCCCGGCCCCGGGTCGGGGGATTCCCGCAGCGTCCGCGGCGGGGCCTGGAACACTCCCCGGGCTGAGGTTTCTCCCGCGGCCCGGGGCTGGTACAAGCCCGAGGGTTTCAGCTACAGCATCGGTCTGCGCCCTGCCCGGAGCCTCGCCCGCTGAGGCGGTTCAGGCCCGGAAAGAAGCGGTCCTTTTTTAACGGCCCTTCCCGGCCGCCCGGAGCCTCGCCCGCCGAGGCGGTTCAGGCGGGCTGCAGGCCGTGCTTTTTTTCGATCCGTTCGTAGTGATCGATGACCCGGCGCACGTAGGCCCTTTTTTCCGAGTAGGGGCGATAATAGAAGGACCTTTTGAAACCGTAGACGACGATGTCCTTCAGCTTGCCCGGGGTGATGGGAAAATTGGCCAGAGCCAGGGCATACTCCCCGCAGACGGTGGTGTGGGACACCAGGCGGTTGTCGGTGCAGAAGCTGATGGAGAGCCGTTTCTCCAGCATCTTCCCCAGGGAATGGTCCCGGATGGACCGGAGGCTGCCGGTGGTCTGGAGGTTGCTGGTGAGGCAGACTTCGATGGTTATCCGGTTCTCGGCGATGTAATTGACCAGGTTGTCCACGTAGGCGCGCCGGTCCGTCACGGATTCCTGGCGGATCATGTCCTCGTCGAAGAGATGCAGCCCGTGCCCGATCCGGTCGGCATAGAGCCTCGTGATGGCCTGGAAGATGGATTCCGGGCCGTAAGCCTCCCCGGCGTGGACCGTCTTGCGCATGAAGTTTTTCGTCACGTAGCGGTAGGCCTCTTCATGGGCTCCGGCGGGAAAGCCGTGCTCGCTCCCCGCCAGATCGTAGGCCACCACCTGGATGTCACTCTCCCGCCGCAGCTTCACCACCGCCTTCGCCAGTTCCAGCCCCGCCATCTGGATGATTTCCTGCGGGGTGGAGTAGGGGTGCGCCTCGGAGAAAATCTTGTAGTACCGGGAAAAATGGGGATTGAAAAAGCGCATGGCGCAGACGATGATCCCGTATTCGAAGGGAGGCTCCTCCGGGGGGATCCGGGCGTTGATCTCGCCCCGGGCCTTTCTGAGGCCCGC
>Ga0302245_1001124_pt1 | contig 19084 bp, 12 predicted proteins | sample AAG_UR_Thr_MG_FD_193512 | JGI IMG/M metagenome (GOLD analysis project Ga0302245, IMG submission 193512) | Enriched activated sludge microbial communities from anaerobic digester in WTTP, New Holstein, Wisconsin, United States - AAG_UR_Thr | ecosystem: Engineered > Bioreactor > Anaerobic >... | reverse complement strand
TTATCAGACAATGGTCCGGATGTATGCCTTGCCGCCAATGTCACATCGTCATAATTCACTTATCAGACAATAGTCCGGATGGGAGGGGGGAAAAGCACTCTTTTGGCGTGATATTTGTTGCCTGCCATTGTACCGGGTATCTGTTCCCGGCCTAACCTGAATGTAATGAGAAAAGTCTTCACCATCCTGGCGCTGCTGGTCCTTATGGCTGCAACATGCCAGGCACAGCAAAAAATCAGAAAATCAGTCTTTGGCGCCAACGCCGGCGTTTCGATACCGCTTGGTGAGTTTGCGCTCAAAACATTCACCTATGATGCAGGTTTCGCCGCCCCAGGTCCGAACCTCGGGGCGGAATACCTCTATTATGGCAAAATATTCGGATTCTCATCGTCAATTGGCTATGCCAGCTTCTTTTTCAATGAAAAGGCATACCAGTCTGAATATGACCGTACCCTCGGAGGTTACGGCATCAACGATGTATCAGCCGGAAACTACCAGATGATTAAGTTCCTGGCGGGATTCACACTTAAAATCCCTGAGATAAAACATACCGAGGTCATGCTGCTCTTTCACCTCGGATATGCAGCATGCATTCACCCTGATCTGCGGGTAACGAACTCAGAGTATGGAGTGATCAACAGCATTGCCAAAACCAATAATGGAAACCTTGTGGCAGATGCCGGCCTGAAGATCAACTACTGGCTGACTAAACGCTACGGAGTGTCAATTAAAGGCAGTGTTTCAACTACTGAGCCCTCATTCAGTGACCCGGCAGGGCCAAATGGTTACTTCGATATGTTGATGAATCATGCCAGTGTAAATGTCGGTTTCATCATGAACCTTAAAATTTCCTCGCTATGAAAAAATCAGCATTCCTGCTAGTAATACCACTCCTTTTCAGTTCCTGCAACAGTCCCAGGCTTAATTTCGACAAAGGTATCATTCCACCGGTTCCGGTGAACTTTTCAGCGGTAAACTCCAGTCGCGATGATTACAATTCCGACCTGAAGATATCATGGGCCGATATGACTTTCAGCCTGATCTTTTCAAGCAACAGAAATTCAAACGGCGATAATTTCGACTTTATCGGATACCACGGAAATATCATATTTGACCTGATAGATGGCGGATTCGAAATGCAGGCAAAAGCTTGGGAATCAGGATTTCTTGAAGCTGTCAATAGTGACTGCAACGAGCTGGGACCATATTTTATCAGTGACTACCCATACTTCCATTACTATAAGAAAGGTGAGGAGGAGAGACGGTTCTTTTACAGCAGTGACCCGGAAGGGAACCTTGATATATTCTGCTGCAGATATGAATTTGCCAATGATGGTTTTGATCCGTCAGGTGATCCGTTCGAGGTGACACAACTGAATACGGAATTCAACGAAGGCTATTTCTCCCTCCATCACGGAGCCGCTCAGAGCAGTGAGACAGCCTACTTCATGTCTGACCGCGACGGCTCTTTTGATATTTTCAGCGCCACCGGCGAAGAGGGGAAGCTGATCAGTGAGTCGGCTGCCGTCACCATCACCCGGTCATCGGTTCTGAGCAGCAGCGCTGATGACAAGTGTCCTTACATTGCCGGAAACGTGATGGTCTTTACCTCTGACCGTGAGGGGGGATTTGGCGGATTTGATCTCTGGTACTCGGTTTATAATGGCCAGGCGTGGACGGAGCCGGTCAATATGGGCAACCTGATAAACACGGAATATGACGAGTACCGGCCGATACTGGTTCCGGGTGGAGAGTCGTTCATCAATGACCTTATGGTGTTTTCCTCCAACCGTCCAGGCGGGAAAGGAGGGTTTGACCTCTATTGGGTTGGGGTACCGAGGAGATAGAAAATATCTGATCTGCAATCTTTAATTCTTACAGGGAAAATTGTGACGGGTCATTTATTCACGCCCGTCCCTCTGCTGCCTGTTGCCTGATTAGCTGACAAACAGGCTCTTGCTGGAGTATTCCGGATCACACGTCACGTTCACATTCAGCTTCCGCAGTCCGGCCTCATCGCCAGAGGTTGGTATATGGGTAAGATGCACCTCGCAACCCCGGAGGAGGGTTAGTTGTTCCAGTGCTGCCTGGGCGGCAGGATTGGTCAGCGCACTGATACCCAGCAATATCAGTGTTTCCTCAACATCGAGGCTAACCTCCTTGCCGTTGAGGATGTCCTTCTTCATGTAAGTTACAGAGTCAATAAGGTTCTTTGGCAGCAGCAACAGGCTGTCGGGCAGCCCGGCCAGATATTTTGTGGCATTGAGAATCAGACTTGATGCGGCATGCATCAGCGGCGAGTTTTTGCCGGTAATAATGGTACCATCCGCCAGCTCAATGGAGGCGCCGCAGAAAATGCCGGCATTACCCTTGCCACCCTTCTCCGCATCCTTCATCGCTTTCCTTGCTGGCAATACTACCTTCCTGTCCTCCGGTTTCGCCCCCACCTTTTCCATAATCTTCGCAGCATGCTCCAGTATCTCCTTGTCGGCCAGTCCTATAGTATACTCCACGGCACACCTGAAGTAACGGCGTATGATCTCCTGGTGTGCTGCCTTCTGTATCACATCGTCATTGACAATCCCGGCGCTGGCTCTATTGACACCCATGTCGGTGGGCGACTGGTACATTGACTCGCCTCCGGTGATCTTTTCAAATATTCTTTTGAGCAGATGGAAAGCCTCAATATCCCTGTTATAGTTGACCACGTTTGTGCCATAGCGTTTCAGATGGTAGCTGTCTATCAGTACCTCGTCCTTCAGGTCAAGGGTAGCAGCCTCATACGCTATGTTCACCTTGTGGTCAAGGGGCAGATCCCAGATGGGAAAGGTCTCGAACTTGGCATACCCGGCCTTGACACCACGGCGGTACTCATGGTATAGATTGCACAGACAGGTGGCCAGCTTACCGCTGCCCGGCCCCGGTCCGGTAACAACAACAATCGGATTTGTAGTCTTTATATATTGATTGGCACCATACCCCTCATCACTTACAATCAGTTCCACATCTGTGGGATACCCCTTTGTGGGTGAATGGGTATATACCTTCACTCCCCTGTGCTCGAGCTTGTTTCTGAAAACTCTTGCGGGATACTGCCCCGTGTAACGGGTGATGACAACAGCCGTTACATCAATGTCCCACTCCCTGAAGTCATCAATTGTCTTCAGTGCATCAACATCATAGGTTATCCCGAAATCTGCCCGTACCTTCTTTCTCTCGATGTCACCCGCATGAATACATAGAATCACATCTATCTTATCCTTCAACATCTGCAGCAGCCTCATCTTGATGTTCGGATCGAATCCGGGCAATACCCGGGCAGCATGGAGGTCAAAGAGCACTTTGCCCCCGAACTCGATGTAAAGCTTATTGTTGAAACGGTTCACACGCTCAAGTATAGCTGCTGTCTGCTCCCTGAGGTATTTCTCGTTGTCAAACCCTGTGTGATGTAAATCAATCATTTGGAGGTGTCCGCATCACTGTTGCAATAAGTGCCGGGATCAGCCTTCAATATTAAGGAAATTTTCAGTTATGGATAGTTGTTGCCGGGAAAAAATCTTTTTCATCAAACATAGCGCCTTACCTTTGCATATGAAGCGGGTGCATCTGTCTCAGATGAAACGCTCTTGTTAATGGCACTGCCCTTGAACTAATGAAAGGCCAGGGTGCCTGTTGTTACGAAACAGCATTCCGGATAAGCATTTGTTCCTGCGCGGATCAGTTTTGGCACGAGACTTGCGGCAGATTAGTTGTAATAATGAATAACTTGAAAATCAGAAAATTTATCATGAAAAAGATATCGGACAAGGTGTTACCTTCAGTGTTGGCAGTCCTGATGTCAGCAGCGATACTGCTGTCAGGCTGTGAGAGGTATGGTGAGCGTATCACCGCCGAGGTTATTGATCACACGGGGTGCAAGAGCCTCAAGTCAGGGTCGGTTGACGGCACTACCCCTGATACCCTCTCATGCATTAACTATGTTTTCGAGGCCTCTTCCGGGACACTTCAGATAACACATATCAACGCTGGCTTTAACTGTTGTCCCGGTAAGCTGACCTGTCATGCAGAGGTAGCCGGTGACACATTGTTTATCAAGGAGAACGAACAGAGTGCCGCCTGCAGCTGCAACTGCCTGTTCGATGTGAATCTGACGGTCAGGGGTCTGGAAAGTCGCGAATATATCATACAGATACTTGAACCATATTGCGGCAAACAGGAGAAACTAATTGCACATGTAAATCTTGCCGAGACACCCGCCGGATCATTCTGTGCCACCAGAAAGCTCTATCCGTGGGGCATCATGAGATAACCGGTTGACTGGTTTCCGGGTACACAGTATGTCTTCTACTGCACGCGGGAATCTCCATATCACGACAGGCTGAATACCTTTCGCCTGCCGCGGAAGGCTACATATCAAGATAGACTGAATGCCTATTTCCTGATGCAACTCCGGAATTTCTACCTCAACACTATATCAGAGTGCTTCGCATACCTTTCGCCGGCCGCGAACGCAGGAGTCTCTGTCTCAATTCACATCAAGGTACGTCTAATATCTTCCGCTGGTTGCGAAAAGCTCCACATCCAGGTGCTTCCGCATGCCTTTCGCCTGCCGCGGAAGGCTACACATCAGGGTACACTGAATTCTTCCTGCCGGCCGCGAACCCCGGAATCCCTACTTCAATTCCACATCAAGGTACACCGAATGTCTCCCGTAGGTGTCAAAGAATGGTTTGTATAAAACACCATCAATCATAAACTCCAGCTTCGAGGGGTCACCGCTGATTGATTTGCTGATATCTGAAGCATCAAGGGTCACCTTGCGCCACTCGGTGCGGGGAGCGGGCTCCTGCGCTGCCAGCAGTACCGGACCCCAGAAGAGGCTCGCAATGTTCTGCTGATCCATCACCGGTTCAAGGTAGAATCTGAACGGCATGCGAAGCTCAACAGTATCGCCCTTCTTCCACTTGCGACTCAGGGTCAGATAACTCCCCGGAACCGCTTCACTCTTCACATCCTTGCCGTTGATCCTTACGAAGAATCCCTTCGTTGCCCAGTGAGGCACCCTCACATTCAGGTCGAACCTGCCCTTGCCGTCAATTGTCAGCACCGTATGGTCCTCCTTCGGGTAAGCCGTGGCCTGCTTAATAGTAATATTCCTTTCAGTCCATGTCAGCGTTGACGGCACATAGAGGTTCACATACAGCGCACTGTTATCGGCGCTCCTGAAGTAAATTGAGTTCTGCAGCTTGGTGCTGCTCTCCAGGGCCGTTCCGTTGCAGCACGAGAACCCGTTCATGTTCGGGTTGCCGAACTGCTTCATCGAGCCGGGTCTCAAAGGCACATGATAGGTGTTCCCGGCGTTGTGCTCGGCCACCGAGGCAAGTATATGATTGTACAGCCCGCGCTCATAGTAATCCATCAGCGCTGCATCCTGGTTGAAGAGGAAGAGGCTCCCGGTCAGCTTGAGCATGTTGTAGGTGGCGCAGGTCTCGTTCTGTCCGCCTGCGGCGAAACCGTTCTCATACAATGATGCCGGCTGCGCGGTAAAGCACTCCGCATTGTTCGGATTGCGTGCGCCTGCAACACCACCGATGCTGTACATGTAGTCGTGTGTGACCATGTCCCAGAAGTTGTCAGCGATGTTATAATACTCCGGTGCCCCGGTGCCCCGGTAAATCTCTATTGCTCCAACGATCTGCGGAATATGCTGGTTGGCATGCAGCCCGCGCAACATATCCACATTCTTTGCCAGCCCGTGCGCATGATCAGCATCGCCGTAGAACAGCCTGATGTTGTCAAACAACTGTGCAGCTTTCATGAAGCTGTCATCACCGGTGATACGTGACAGCCGTGCCAGTGCCTCGTTCATCCCACCGAACTCCCCGGCGATGTACCTGTTCCACATGCTTATCAGCGTCTCCTTTGGCAGCCGGCTCAGGCGGGCATATACCCATGTGGCCATCCCCTTCGCTATCTCCAGCGCCTTTCCGTTGCCGCTCACCTCGTAAACATCCATCAGCCCTGCCATGATCTTGTGCAGGGTGTAGTATGGTGCCCATATCTGAGCGTTCGAGCCGCCATAGGTGGCTCCCTTCTCCAGCATGATGAACTGGTCAGGCGGATAGGCGCTGATAAAACCTTTCCCCCAGTTCTGGTAGTCGGTGCGTATCCCTGCCTCGCTCAGGTCAGAGTCGTAGCCTGTTTTTCCCGCCGCGGGCGGAACAGCTGTAGGATCAGCCACATACTCTCCGCCGGCTGTCCGGGGCTGGCCTGACAACTGCGAGAGCTCATAGAGCGTTTTCACCATATAATCCATTTTGCCTGCGAACTTTGCCCGGAGCTCCGCATTATAACCGGTGCTTGCATAGGCCTGAGCGATGGCGCTGAGGTAATGTCCGGTAGCGTGACCGCGAAGCTTGGTCTGCTGGCTGTCCCACCCGCCGAGCGGCTGCGCGCCCACGGGCTGCTCCTGCCCGAAGGCATTGCGGAACATGTAAAGGAAATTATCAGGATTGGTGGCCTCGAGGCCTTTTATGAACTTGTCACGGTTCTCGATGAACTTTGTCTCCTGATTGTGAATGTCTGCATCAAGCCTTACCTGGTCAAGCCTGAAGGCCTCCAGCGTGCGATTCGGTGTGGCAGGGGCTTCCGCTGATCTGACGGTCACTACCACCCTGGGCTGCAGACTTGTACCGGCAACCTTTCCGGTCACCGTGTATGTTCCGGGGACAAGTACCTGGCTGTTATCCTCGGGAGCAGGCCAGATCACTCTCACATCTGAGCCCTCCGCACCATTGCTGTAAACCCCTTTTACAAAACGTGGCAGTCTTGGGAGGTTTCCAACAGTGGTCTCCACCTGCGTGTCAGGAATGCTGACCAGAAACGCATTGTACAGCTGCGGTGTTGTTGCAGGAAAAACCTGGAGGGTCTGTTCAGGCTGACCCCTGTGTGCTGCCTGCTGGCTGCCGCCTCTCAGAGCGGTGAAATAGATTCTCCCGATCTGTCTGGATGTCAGTGGAATGCGGTAAATGCGGAAATCGGAGAGCTTTGCATTCAGGAAACTCTTTTCACCGTCGATTGATTTGCCAACAAAGAGCTGGTTGTTATTTTCTGAATCAGTGTCAAACAGCTGTGACAGGTCAAGAGTGGCATCCTTAACCTCGGCGACCAGCGCACCATTCAGGTATGTACTCAGGGTCTTCGCCGGGATATCAAGAACTACTGCCAGATGGCTCCATTTCTTGAGAGGTACTGCATCAGAGGAAGTGGTATATATCTTTGATCCGGCCACAAATGCTGCCTGTAGTCCGGGCTTCTCCTTCGTTCCTGCCGGGGCAGCAAAGAAGTGCGAGTTGCTGTTCTTCCCGAAATCAAAAAACATCTGTCCCGGTTGTGCAGAGAGAAGGTTTATCCAGCCACAGATGGTAAGCGATTCTTCGCCTGACACCGCCTCGCCCGGGATGGAAACGTATGTCTCGCTTTCGCCCGAAAGGGCAAGAACATTACCGAAGAGGCTGTCAGGTATGAATCTGAAGTCCGTCCCCCGGGTGATGGCATGGAGGTTGTTGCGCGACCAGTCCCTGTCATTTCCCTTGAACTGGTAGCGTGATATCAATCCGGTTTCACCTATTCCGTCAAGCATCTGGTCACCATCCTGGGCAAATCCAGGGGATGTAACCAACGAGCATAAGATCAATACAATAACAATGAACAGCCTGTTAATCTTCATGATCAGAATTGTTTTCTTAATGTTTATCCGCCACTGTATCAGCAAGTTTAACAAATTCTCCTGACGGATATAAGAGAATTGTGGTCATTCCGCCCGACGGGCGAACTATTAACCGGCTATAAATATATAAAAAAATGTATTTATTACACTTATTCGATAAAATGTTATGATTCTGAAAAAACTTTGCTGCAAATCCTGTGGTGATGTTGTTGTCTTAATACAGGTTGCGAAGCTATCTGACCCAGTTAACGGTCTCCTCCTTCGTTTTGCGGGGCGATGCGCCCGAGATGGCGTCACTGCTTTTCTCCATGTTACCCACGCGAATCATCATGACAGGAGAGAATTCCTCGGGTATCTGCAGTGCCTCTTTTTTGCTTCTGACAGCGGCTACCGGGGCGCCGTAAATCCTTGCTCCGAGGCCCATTGATGTTGCCGCGACGAACATGTTCTGTGTTGCCAGTCCGCAGTCGAAATCGGGTGTGGCGCCTGATTGTGACACTTTGCCGGAGATGACTATGATCACATTCCCCGGTGTGATGTTGGGGATGATCTCCTTCATCACTGCTTCGTTCGTAATTACCGTGAAGTGCCATGGCTGTGCGTTTCTTGCGCTTGGTGCCTTGATGCCGCACTGCAATATCATATCAATCTGCTGATCAGTGACAGGCACGCTGGTGAAGTTCCGGGGTGACCATGCCGATAGCAGGAGGTCGGTGACAGGATTGCCTGCCGTTTGTGACAGGGCGCTGCCGGTTGCCAGGACGAGAAGTGCAAGTAAAAGTGACAATGTTTTTGTTTTCATGACCGGATTATTTTTATGGTTTGTTATCTGATTCCATGGCTGAATTTAAACAAAATGCAGTTATATCCGGTGAGAAGACCCCTGAAATCTCCACCCGAGCTTCTTTGTCAGGCAGATAGTCTGGTCACCCGTAAGGCAGCTCTCGAGCGTGGAGGCATCACTGAGCTCATTTGTAAGATAGTTGGTTTGGACACCAGCCAACGGATGTTGATGATTTTCCATTCGTTGTTTTATTCAAGAGTGTGTGTGTGTGGGGGGGGGGGGGGGGAAAGAGCCCGTTTAAGGCAAGGGACAGCAATAGAACCAGTGATCAGACAACTCAGGAGTTATTATCGGTACCGAGGAACAATCTCGGGGGCGTCTATGGTGAAAAACTGATACTATTATGGCAGCAGTAGCCTTCAATTATGATGAAGAGACTAAGGCCAATCCGGTATGCCATTTATTTTATCCTGGCTTTAATGATCGGCAACTGGTATGTAGGACATGCCGTTGTGCAGCATTATTGAAAAACGGGACTTCTTAAAGGTCGACTAACTATTATTACTATTTTGTGTTTCGTTTTTAACATATGATTTATTGATACAGCCCTATTCACAGGATTATGAATACGCCAAATATGCTTACGGACGAAATAGTTTTCAAGAATGCTTATAATGAACTATATAATAAGCTGTTAAGATTTGTAGTGGGTTATATTTCTGATCTGGATGAGGCAAAAAACATCGTTCAAGACTGTTTTACCAAGTTATGGGAAAACCGTGATAAAGTCATGAGAGACACTAACATGACTGGTTGGTTGTTCACTGTAGCTAAAAACGAATGTCTGTCATATATTTCACACCGGCAGATTGAATCAAAATATGAGCTCTCAATATTTCAAAGGGAATTAAACGCAAATTATGATGCTTTATCAAAATTAGAATTTGAAAAACTAAATCTGTTTGATATAGAAAGTATTATCAGGGAAACACTGGAACGTTTGCCAAAGCGTTGCAGACAGGTATTCGAATTAAGCAGAGACAAGAATAGACGGAACCGTGACATTGCCATCGAATGCAACATTTCGGTAAAAGCAGTTGAGGCACATATCACAAAAGCATTGAGTGCATTAAGGGCTGCTCTCAGGGAGTACATATAAAACTTAATACTTGCAGGTAGGGTTTTTTAATTGTAAATGGTTATATAGATAGTTACAGGTTTATGGAAAGTGAAAGAATTATCCGGTTTCTCCGTGAAGAATTAACTGAATCGGAAAAACTTGAAGTATTGGATTGGATTGAGAAATCTGATGAAAATAAATCGATATTCAGTGAATTGAAGAATACAATGATTCTTGCGGACCTATTCGGGAAGGACAAGGGAAGATTAAGTCTGAATACCGGTATGGCTGGTGTCTCAGATTTGGGACAACACAAAAAATTTACATTACTGAAGTATGCAGCATCTGCTTTGATCATTTTAGCCTTGGGATCCCTTCTCTTGCTACAAAGACAAAAAGTTTACAGGCTGATGCACAATTATGTTGAGTATGTTGTGCCAAATGGCCAGACCTCGAATATAGTACTGAGTGACGGATCACATGTTTATCTTAATTCAGGCAGCATTCTCAGGCAATATGGTAATTATTTTCTGTCGAAAAGAGAATTGTATCTGGAAGGAGAGGCATTTTTTGATGTAGTGAGCAATAGCAGGAACCCCTTTATTATAAAGACGTCAGCCTTTAGTGTGGTAGCCACAGGCACAAGTTTTAATGTCCAGGCATACTCGAATTCGGATTACAATGATGTAACCCTGATCAGCGGTGAGCTTTCAGTAAATGTTAATGATAAGGGTGAGCCTCTGCTTCTGTCAAGTGGTGAAAATGCCACAATGAACCGGAAAACAAAAAAGTACTCACTGTCAAGAATTGAAAATCACCAGTTTGTTTCATGGAAAGAGGGGATTATAACGTTCAGAAATACCCGGCTTGAGGATCTGGCAAAAATGCTGGAGAGAACTTATAATGTAAAAATTGTATTTGCTGATGAAAAAACCAAAGAGATGAGATACAGTGGTACCATGCTTAGGTATAAACCAATAGATCAAATTCTTGATATTCTTGAGATGACCTCGGAAGCCAGATTTGAAATGGAAACGAGAACAAACGAACCCAGTTTAATCACAGTAAAATAATATTGCCTATGTAACACCAGCAGCTTAAAAGAATTCGGGAGATACTGACCCATCTCCCGAACCGTATCAAATCGCCGGCCATCACAAACAATTCTGCCGGCAAATAAATTCCTTCTTAACAGAATTTATTCATTTGAAACACTCAAAAATATGGAAAAAAAACTAACTCTATCCGCTAATCTGAAGAAAACTATTAAACTGCTTGTCGCTATGAAGATCATCTGCCTTTTTTGTACGTTGCAGGTATTTGCAGTATCTACTTATTCGCAGTCTCAGAAGATTACAATTCATATGGAAAACACCACAGTGGAGGATATCTTCAACCGGATCGAGGATGAGACTGATTACTTCTTTTTTTACAGAAGTATAGATCTTGACAGAATTGGCGAGGTAAATGCCGACTTCACAGAAAAACCTGTTTCAGAAGTATTGGATGCCCTGCTTAAAGATACCGATTTGTCATATAAGGTTGTTGACAAATATATAGCCATCGCTTCTTCTGATAAACTGCGAAGAGAGCCAGACATGAGCTTTTTCACACGGGAAAGCAGTAACCAGGAGAAACTGGTAAGAGGTCTCATCCGGGACGAGGAAAACAAACCTATGCCTGGTGTCACGGTGATGGTCAAAGGTACATACAGAGGTGTTGTTTCGGACGTCGATGGAAGATACGAAATCAGTGTTACTCCACAGGATGTTCTGATTTTTTCATTTCTGGGATATAATACAGTTGAGGAATTGGTTGGAGAAAGGACATCTGTTGATGTAAGAATGGAGTTTGGTGTTGAAAGGCTGGAAGATGTTATTGTAACAGGATACCAGACTATATCAAGGGAGAGAGCTGCTGGAGCTGTCAGCATATTAAGTGCCGAGGAAATTCAACGAAGGCCTTCTACAGATGTTGCCTCTGCGCTTGATGGTATGTTTACCGGAATGAGAGTCTATGGCTCCGGGGGATCAGAGGCATTGACTATCCGAGGTCTGGGAACCATGACAATGGGTATTGCCGATCCTCTTGTGGTTGTTGATGGTTTTGCCGTGGAAGACGGGCTTAGAAGCATTAATCCTAATGACATTCAATCAATACATGTCCTGAAAGACGCTTCCGCTGCCTCAATTTGGGGTGCAAGGTCATCGAACGGAGTAATAGTAATTACAACGAAAAGAGCTGAAAAGGGGATGAATGTACGGGTTAATTCATTTGTCAGTCTAAGTGAGAAAATGGACCTCGACTATGTCAACCCAATTGCATCGTCAACCGACGCACTAAGATGGGAAAAGTTTCTGTGGGATAATGATATAACATTTTCCTCCTTCTCTATTTCAAGTAATGTCGATGGCAATAATAATCCGGCCTCTCTTGGAATAACACTTCTTAATTTACTTGACCTGGGGCGGATCACTCAGACAGAGTTCAATCAGAAATGGTCTGAACTTGAAAAAACAGACTACAGGAAGAATGTATATGATTACCTCCTGCGAAACCCAATTACTCAAAATTATGATGTATCTGTCAACGGTGCTTCCGAAAATAATCAGTATGTCTTCAATATCCGGTACACAAAAGACAAAGGAGATTTTAAACCTAACAACAGCCAGGACATACTTACAAATTTCAGGAACATTTATAGTATCACGCCGTGGATGGATTTTAATTTCAGTATAATGTCACGGTTCACAAAGAATGACAATAGTGGAGCTTCTCTGTCTGATATTAAAAGTATCTCACCATATGAGAGACTGGTTAACGATGATGGCTCATATGCAAAAATGGTAGGTGCTCATTACCAGGAATTCATTGATTCTGTTGCCGGAGTGTTTCCAAAAGACTGGAATTATAACCTCCTTCAGGAGATTGAGAATCGCGAATTCGTTTCTGAACAAAATAACCTGAGATTGCAGACTTCTCTTACCATTAAAATATTCAAAAGCCTGACTTATGAGACAAAATTTCAGTGGGAACAGTACAAAACTGAAAACAGTCGCTATTACTCAGGGGAGTCATACTATGTAAGAGATCAGGTGAATAAATGGGTTGATTATGACGAACCAAACAGGGAAATACTAAAGCTCTATTTACCTCTTGGAGGACAGCTTAACAGAAGTTACGGAAGTGTTAAAGCATATAACTTCGGAAATCACCTGAAATATAACCAGACATTTGATAATCATCAGGTTACAGCCGGATTATTTACAGAAATCTCATCCAGAGTGGGTGAATCATACTCTGCACCAACAGTGTATGGCTATGATCCTGATTTGCTTACAAGCGTGGTGCCTGAAGTCTATTATCCCATTCACTCTTACTGGGGAGCTACTAATTATACACTGGGCGGCATGCAGTCATCAATGAGTTACACTGACAAGAGATTCTTCTCAGTACTGGGTAACGGAGCCTATACATGGCTGGGCAAATACTCAGCTACCGGAAGCTTCAGAATTGATGCATCAAATATTATTGTAAAAGACCCAAAATACCGCTATGCACCCTTCTGGTCCGTTGGAGCAAACTGGCGGGCAGACAGGGAATCATTTATCCAGGATATTGACCTCATTTCCAGGCTGAATATCAGGTTCTCATATGGTCATACAGGGAACGTAGTCCTCTCAACATCATTTGTCCCTCTCATAACGATGATGGGTGTTTATCCTCCGACAGGCGGAGAATATGCTCTCATAGATGATTACGGAAATCCGACCCTGACCTGGGAGCGGACAAAAACCACAAACCTGGGATTTGACTTTGCTCTTAAGAATCCGGCGATCAGTGGTACGATAGAACTTTATAACAAGCATGGAATAGACATTGTAGGCGCGATTGACCTGCCAAGACTGACAGGCACCAGCCTGCAGGAGTTCAATACAGCTGAGATATTAAACAGGGGAATTGAATTAAACCTTTTATATGGCCTGCCCATTACCTCAAATATCAAATGGTCTACAAGGTTTAATTTTACCTTTAACAAAAGTAAAGTGCTTAGTCTTCAGCGTATAAGCTATGACTACAATGGAATACGGTCTCCCCATTTTGAAGAAGGAAAGCCAGTTGATGCGGTTTATTCATATAGGTATCTTGGGATGAACTCTGAAAATGTGCCGGTTCTACAAGGCATTGGAGACGAAACTTGGACATTTAACCAGGTTGCACCTCCAACAAGTGATGATCGGGAGTACATGGTATATTCCGGCAGTACCCAACCTACAACTTTATTGGGTTGGCAGAATGTGTTTTCGCTATACGGATTTGAAATCTCTGCATACTTAACAGGTGAATTTGGATTCATCTTCCGGATGCCGACTTTTGACTATCCTATCCTGACAAATACAAAAACTACTGCTGCACTCCATAAAGACGTTGTTGATGTTCTCAATAACACTGCCACTGGAATACCGACAATGCCGTCTGAAACTGAGACCAATGTTTCGGCATGGGGAGCATATGCGCAGTACCTCCATACTACTATTGAGGATGCTTCAAATATCAGACTAAGAGAAGTTAACCTTTCATACAACCTGCCAACTGTTATACTTGCGAAAACAGGTCTGTCTAACCTTAGGGTTTATAGCCAGATACGCAATGTCGGACTTCTGTGGGCAGCCAATAAAAGCGGGATAGATCCGCTTTATATTCTTAACAGCAGATCCTCCAGTACTGCTGCTATACCACAGATCAGGGCGGTACCTGTTTACACATTCGGAGTTTCATTTGAATTCTAGAAATCACAAGTAACACGAATGGATACATTTTAAACAGATATTAATAATGATGCAAAACCGAATAATATGAAAAGGATATTATTACATATAGTAACACTCGTGACATTAGTATTACTTGCTGGTTGTGAGAAATTTCTGGATGTGCCGCCTGAAAAGAAGAACAATCTTGAGATTAAGACAGCTGAAGCCCTGGATATGCTTCTGAATAACTATAATGTCATATTTGACAGAAGCCGGGAAGTTGTACTGGCTCATGATAATTATGGAATTTACAAGGATTATTATCTTGCCAGGCCAAGCAGGTTTGACGGTCAGCTTAAATACATTCTCTGGTATACTGATCATTGTGCTTTGCAGACATATTACTGGGAAAATGAATTTCTGAAAATTGCTTATGCAAATACAATATTGGCAACAATTAATGACGTTGAAGGTACAGCCCAGGTGAAAAAGGTATTGATTCAGGATGCTCATTTTCTGAGAGCGTATGAATTCTTTACCCTGGCCACTCTTTATTGTCTGCCATATTCAGATGAAACTAAATCAGCTCTTGGTTTGCCTTTGAAGAAAACTCTGGTTTATGATGAGGATATTACAAGAAAGAGTCTTGAGGAGACTATGAATTTCATTGAGGAAGAACTCAATCTTGCACTGGAAACAACTCAGCCCAGGGATATTAACAGATTATGGAGAATCAGTCTGCCGGCAGTTCAAGCCTTTGCAGCCAGATTCTACCTTTATATTCATGACTATCAGAAAGCTGAGTATTTTGCTAACGAAGCTCTTCAAGCTCATTCGTCCCTTGTGGATTATGAGACTTATTTTACACCCTTTATGAGAACATATTCATCAGGAGGTGGTACTTATGTGGCGCCCAATGCCCCCACAGATTATAAGTTTGATGAGATCTATTTCGCCAGGGTTTTGTATAACCATACACAGAATGCTGTTCCAAGTGAGGATCTTCTTAATCTTTATGATCAGGCGAATGACTATCGTTATGAAGCATTCATTGTTGAGAACTATTCTTATAATAGGGCATCTGTACCTGGCTGGCCTGCTTACTGGCAGTTTGGCTCAATCGGAATTCTCCATGGCCCTACAACAGCTGAAATGTTTCTTGTAAGAGCTGAATGCAAAGCCCGACGGGGCGACTTAACCGGGGCAGTAGCTGATCTGAATGCCGTGAGGTCTCACAGGTATAAAAACGGCACCTATACAGACCTTAGTACTTCAGATTTTACCAGTAACAAGGCTGCAGTTCAGTTTGTCATTGATGAGAGAAGAAGAGAGTTCCCATTTACACTGAGATGGGCTGATATTAAAAGGATTAATTCAGACCCGGCAAACCTGGTTGATAAAATCACTATCAAACGTGAGTTTTTCGAGTCTGACGGACTGTCAACCGATCCATCCATTAATAAGACTTATACACTGCCACCTGGTGATAAAAGATATGCGTGGCCCATTCCAAGTATTGATATTCAGTTAAGTAATGGGCAGCTTAAGCAAAATCCGTATGATGAGCAACCATGAGCAGGTGATACCAATGGATGATCGTTTTTGAAAGTGGAATGATGAACAGAACGATTATAATATTTATCCTGTCTGTATTGACTCTGGCAGGTTGCAGGAACAGTCAGTCAGGGCAGGATGATCTTTTTACCCTGATTAAAATCAGGGGATTATGTGAAAATCCTGACGTTGTTGCAACAGGAAAACTATTTGGCTCCTCGCATGATGACCTGATTCTCGGAAAGGATTCTGCCATCTTTGTGTACCAGATTGTTCGCGACTCAGCTCTGCTTACTTTTTCAAATACTTTTGACAAGGAAATACACAACATTTGTATTGCTGATGCAGACAATGACGGCAGAAATGATATTGTACTGCTGAACGGCTGGCCAGGATATAAGGATGATTACGTTAGCGTGCATCTGCTTAGTTACCATAATGGCCGCTGGAAAACAAAAGAACTCTGGTCAAAACCATCATCACGCCCTCAGCCAGTATATCTGAAAGTCTGTGATTTTGACGGAGATGGCAGAAATGAAATCATAGCTTCATGCTTTGAGTCGAAATACATGGTTGAGACAATTGTCTTGTCGGAGAAGTCAGGAGAATGGTTCACAAAAGCATCTTTTACTGAGAGGATGGCCATGGCACGTGATATTGGCTATCTTAATGGTGGTGCACCGGTACAGGTTGTGGGGAGAGTATATGGTGATACTATAGGGGCTAACGGAGATGCATATATCATTAAAGGAGATCAGAAAACTGACCTTGGAGTATTCAGGGGAGTACGGTCTGCAATCAGAATCGGTGATGGTAATAATGACGGTTTAAATCGGATATACGTGGGTGATGGCTGGCATCAGAATTATGGCAAAATGGCTAGAGCCCGGCTGGCAGTGATTACACCTGAAGGAGATGGTTTTAACTACGCACTGATAGAAGACATAAAAGGACAAACAAGTGTCACGCAGATTGAAATAGCTGATATTGCCGGTAATGCTAAAAATGAGGTGATTGTCTCCGGAGATCAGACAATCAGAATATACAGTAATGATGATGGTCAGTGGAAGGCTTTCTGTGATACTTCATTGAAATCAGGGCAGTTTGTTGTGGGAAATATTACCGGCAACAGAAAAAAAGAACTTGTCATTGTTGGAAAGAATTTCAAGGCTGACAAGGGTCTGCAGGTCCTGACCTTTAATGACCTCCCTTTTGATTCAAATCTCGGGAAGGAGGTTATCACGGAATTAATACATCCTGATTCATTGACAGGCAAACCTGCTCCAAACCTGTTAATGATGAAATGGATCAACTGGGATACGCAAATTACTGTTCCTGAAACGGGAAAGGTAACTCTTCTTGATTTCTGGGCTACATGGTGTGGCCCTTGCAAAAAAATGTTCCCGGCTCTGAAACTTCTGCAGGATAAATTCAGAGATCAGAACTTTACTATTATTGGCCTTACACGGTTAGACGGCAGGCAAACAGTTGAATCTATAACTGAATTTGCTGTTAATGAACAGTTCAATTACCCGGTAGGTATCTCCGAAGAGGCTTTTAATGACCTCTTATACGGAGTGGGTTCAATTCCACATATTGTTCTCATTGACAGAAATGGAATTGTCAGAAAAATCATTATTGGCGTTCATGATGCCGGTTTTGTTGAAGAGGAGATAGTGAAACTGCTGAATGAGTGAAGCCTGTAATGGCTTTATCAGGGAAAAAGTAGTTAAATGACATCCCCGAAGAAAAAGAGTTGAACTTGCATGAACCGTAATAATTGCCTTTGTCAGATTACTGTTCATGCAAGTTCTTTTGTCAAAAAGATTTAAAAAACAAACAGTTTGATGAAACAGATCATATTATTATGTATTGCTGCACTGTTAGCTTACGGATGCACAAGGCATCAGGGTTTTATAATTGAAGGTACTCTCTCAGGCATTGATACGGGCAAAATATTGCTGCAGGAATATATCGGCCAGAGTAAATACAAGAACTTGGATTCTGCGAAAATTTCTGGTGGGAATTTCGTTATGAGAGGCCAGATAGAACATCCGAGGAGTATTATTGTCGGAATTGAGGGTCATCGTGGGCAGACATCATTCTGGCTGGAAAATTCACGGATTATCTTTATTGGTCATGCAGACTCTTTATACAAAGCCCAAATATCAGGTTCAGCTTCACATGACGAATATCTGGAGTATAATGAATACATTGATCCATTCAGAGAAGCAAGCCGGGTAGCATACCAGCAATTTAATGAGGCTAAAAAGAGTGGTCCTGACGAGGAGATTAACCGGAGGCAGTTCATATCTGACTCGGTGAAAAAGATAGAGACAGATGCAATTCTTGATTATGTAAAGACTCACCCCGGTTCACACGTTGGTGCATCAATGCTTAAATCATCACTCTATTACCTGACATGGCAGGAACTTGATGAGGCGGTTAGCTCACTTGATCCGGAAGTTGCTGAAACAGATGTCATTGTTGGAATAAAAGAAAGAATAGCGGTACTGAAGACCGTGGATATCGGGCAGAAAGCCCCTGATTTTATCATGAATGACCCGCAGGGTGTTCCGGTAAGATTCTATGATCTGCTTGCAGGCAAAAACCTGATTCTTCTTGATTTCTGGGCTGCCTGGTGTGGCCCCTGCAGACAGGAGAACCCATTTGTTGTTAATACCTACAACCAGTTCCAGACGAAGGGATTCACTGTCCTCGGCGTCTCTCTTGACCGTGACAGGGAAAGCTGGATCAAGGCTATTGAAGATGACAAGCTCACATGGACCCATGTGTCGAATGTAAGTTATTGGGACAACCCTGTGGCAAAAATGTATGCTGTATCTGCTATACCGACCAACTACCTGATTGATGGCAATGGAATAATTATCGGTAAGAACCTCAGGGGTGGTGCATTAAAAAAGAAAGTGGCTGAATATCTTGAGACTGAATAGAACCGAAATCCTGCATACTCCATGGAATCTATGCCTGAATCCACATAGCTGTTATATGGGTAGTCCATCACATTGGTGGCACATTGGTGGTCCATTACATAGCTGTTATATGGGTGGTCAATCACATAGCTGTTACATGTGAATAATTTCGTAATCACCATCTGTCATTATTGGATTCTGGCGCGGACCCGG
>Ga0302245_1001096_pt1 | contig 19476 bp, 16 predicted proteins | sample AAG_UR_Thr_MG_FD_193512 | JGI IMG/M metagenome (GOLD analysis project Ga0302245, IMG submission 193512) | Enriched activated sludge microbial communities from anaerobic digester in WTTP, New Holstein, Wisconsin, United States - AAG_UR_Thr | ecosystem: Engineered > Bioreactor > Anaerobic >... | reverse complement strand
AGTGGCCCTGATAAGCATTGAGAAATCCTCCTGATTAAAAGAAAGCATAAAATGACGCAGAAGTCAAGATTTTTATGCAGTTTGCGAGAATATATCTCTCAAATTGCCAATTATTGTTGAATCTTTAGACTTTTTATCTTCAATCAGGAGGCTCCGCCCGGGCGATGAGTTCGGCGAAGGAGTAGTTGGCGCTGGTGACGCCGAAGTCCGGTTCCCGCTGGAAGGGGCGGCGGACATAGTGGACCCGGTGCTCCCCACCGTCCAGAAACTCCACGATGGCCAGGATGAAGTCCTCCGGCTTGTTCAGGGAGTAGAGGATCTCGTTCCGGGTGACGGTTATGGTGGAGGCCCCGGAGATCCGGCCCTTCACCTCGATGAACCGGAGCTTCCCCGTTCCGGGGACCCGGCTTTCGATATCGTAGCCCAGCTTCTCCATTTCCCTGTCCACCGGCTCGAAGCCCAAGCCCTTCTCCACATCCATTATTATCTCCCGGGCCCGGGCCGCGGCGGCTTGGGTGTCCCGGGTCCGCCCGGGATCGGCGGGCTCCTCCCCTCCCCCCATCCTGCCCAGGAGGCCCGCGGGAACCACGAGGAAACCGCCCAGAACAAGGGGCGGCAGGGCCGAGATCTGGGCCTCCCGCGCCAGTTCCTCCAGCCTCCTGTCCCGCCGGGAGGAAAGAAGGTCCGCCTTCTTTCGGGCTTCCAGAAAATTGAGTCTCGCGTTGGGCCGCCCCTCCTTCTCCTGTTCCCGGAACTTTTCCGCCATACTATCCAAGCGGTTCATCTCCTTAAGCAAGCGTTCATTCACCGCCTGCCTGGTTCTGGCAATCTGCTCCAGCCTCTCCCTCTTCACCTCCTCCAGGTGCTCCGGCGCCACATCGGTCACTCCGAAGGCCAGCACCCTGTCCTCCAGGTCCCGGCCGATCCACCCGCACTGGGGCAGGGAAAGGATCTCCTCCGCCCCGGGTTCTCCCGGTAGAAGAGGCCGGTAATCCAGGTAGGGAGCGTAGCGCACATGGCGCATCTGTCCCCCGGGACGCATCTCGATATGCAGAACCCGCTGGGACACCACCCGCCGGGCCCCCGGGGGGGTGGCGCTCCCGTCGGTAATGGTGTGCTCCAGGGAGAAGTAGACCCGGGGCTGGGTTCCCCCATCGGCCTCATCCACCAGCACCGCCCCCCGCTTCAGAAGCTCCCGGTTTCGCTCCAGGGTGATGTCCAGAACCGCCTCCATCAGGGGCGAGCCGGGACAGAGGAAGGCCGCCATGGGCTCCCCCGGGGGAGCTATTTTTTCCTTTTCGAAGGTGACCCGCTCGTACCGGGACAGAATGGGATCCCGCAGCCCCGAGAGTCTGTTCCTGTTTCTGATGAGCTGGGGAACATGTCTTATTTCGAACCTCCCCTCCTCCTTGCGGAGCATGGTCCCACCCAGGCGGGCGAAGGCCCCGGCAAAGAAAGACTGGATGAAGTGGGGCTGGAGCCGCCGGGCGTCGGCCCTTTCCATGTCTTCCCGGATGCGCCGCACCCGGCTTATATCCATGGCATCGTGGACCAGGGCCCGGTCTTCCAGAAGCTCCTGGATGTGCCGGCGGTCCAGGGCCTCCTCCACCGCCCGGTTGAGTCTTTCCCGCACCTCCGGGAGTTCCCCGTAGCGGATAGCCTTGATCAGAAGGTTCCGCAGAGACTCGCCCTCGAAGACGAGCTTCCCCAGAACATCGAAGACCTGCCCCCCCAGGGCGCTCCGGGCCTCATCCAGCTTGTCCAGAAGTCTGCGGTACACATCCCCCTCCCGGGTTTCCATGGCCACCAGATTCCACAGGAAACAGACCTCGGTCTGCCCGATGCGGTGAATCCGGCCGAAGCGCTGTTCCAGCCGGTTGGGGTTCCAGGGGAGGTCGTAGTTGACCATCAGATTGGCCCGCTGCAGGTTGATCCCCTCCCCCGCCGCGTCGGTGGCCAGAAGGACCTGCACCTCCGGCTGGAACTTGAAGGATTCCTGGGCCGCCAGGCGCTCCTCCCGCTTCATTCCGCCATGGATGATCACCAGGGCATCGTCCCGTCCCAGGAGGGTGGAGATACGGTTCTTTAAATAATTCAGGGTGTCCCGATGTTCGGTAAAAATCACGATCTTCTTTTTCGACGAGGGCCGGGGATCGCTGAAAATGCTGTTCAGGAGGCCCGCCAGCTCCCGCCACTTGGTGTCCTCCCCGCTCCGCCGCACCGTGGCGGCCAGCTCTTCCAGATGGGCCAGAGTGGCGATCTCCGCCCGCAGTTCCGCGGAGCTCCGGGCGGCGGTGGCCTGATCCAGGACCTCCTCTTCCACCGCGTCCACCTCGCTGTCCGGAGCGTCTTCCAGGTCCTCCAGATCCTCCGCGTCCAGGGAGGGGCCGGTGAAGGAAAAAAACTCCCGCCGTTCCCGCTGAAGCTCCTCCAGCTCCCGCAGGCGTTCCTCCAGCCTCTCCCTCCGGCGCCGGAGGGACTGATAGATCGCCTCCGGGGAGGAGGCCAGGCGCCGCTGCAGGATGGTGAGGGCAAAGCCCACGGTTCCCGCCCTCCTGTCGTTCTCCAGGGCCTCCGCCCGGTTGAACTCTTCCCGCACATAGTTGGTTACTTCGGCGTATAAAAAAGCCTCCCCCTGGGACAGCCGGTAGGGCACCGTGCGGGCCACCCGTTCGGGGAAAAGAGGCTTTCCTTCGAAGGTCAGAAGCTCTTCCTTCACCATCCGCCTCATGAGATCCCCCACCTGGGTGGTGTGGTGTTCCTTCCGATACTTTCCTTCGAAACGGTCTTCATCCAGAAGAGACATGAAGAGCTGAAAGTCCGAGTCCTTGCCGTTGTGGGGTGTGGCCGTCATGAGAAGAAAATGCCGGGTCAGCCTGGACAGGAGCCGCCCCAGGAGAAAGCGCTTGGTGTATTTCACATCGCCCCCGTAGAAGGAGGCGGACATCTTGTGGGCCTCGTCGCAGACCACCAGATCCCAGCGGCAGTCGGGAGCGGCCAGCTTCTCCTGCACCGCCTCGTCCCGGGAGAGCTTGTCCAGCCGGGCGATGACCAGATCCGCCTCGAGAAACCAGTTTCCCGTCCGGGCGGTTTCCAGCCTGTCGTTGGTGAGGATCTCGAAGGGAAGATGAAAGCGCCGGTACAGCTCGTCCTGCCACTGCTCCGCCAGGCTGCCCGGACAGACCACCAGGCAGCGCTGCAGATCCCCCCGGGCAATGAGTTCCCGCATCAGGAGGCCCGCCATGATGGTCTTCCCCGCCCCGGGATCGTCGGCTAGAAGAAAACGCAGGGGCTGACGGGGAAGCATGGCCTCGTACACGGCGGTTATCTGATGGGGAAGGGGCTCCACCACCGAGGTGTGGACCGCCAGGATGGGGTCGTAGAGATGGGCCAGGCGGATCCTCTGGGCCTCCGACACCAGCCGGAAGAGGTCCCCGTCCCCATCGAAGCTCCAGGGCCTGCCCTCCTCCACCACCTCCAGCCCGCTCTCATCCTGCCGGTAGAGGAGAATATTGGCCACCTTCCCCTCCCCGTCCTTGTAGGTCAGCTCCAGGGCATCCGCGCCGAACCAGCGGACGGAGACGACGCTTACCGGTCCGTCGGGCGCAACACCCCGGACCGAGACATGGGGAACAAGGTCTTCCAGGCGGCTCATGGGCTACATGATAATCCATGAGTGGGGGGGCTGCAATGTCAGAGAATGTCAGCCCAGGGACAAGGTTCTCAAAATAAGGGATACTCTCCCCGGTGCGGGAAGAATCCCGGAGCATCAGGGACGGCTAGAGTTTCTCAATATACCCCCAGCTCCACTGGTTTGTTTCTTCTGATTCCTTTTTCCAGAAGAGCACATTCCCCGCCCGGTCGGCGGCGTCTATATTTTCATCGATTTCGCTTATGGAAAGCCCCATATCCCGGAGGGCGGAAAAAACTCTGCTTTCATTGGCCTCCGAAATGGTGCGGCTTTCAATCTGGGTTTTCCCTTTAAAAAGCTCCTTTGCCGCCACGATCTCCCCGTATGTATACGACGGTTTTTCCGGAATCTGGCTCATGACCGTGTTGTAGTCGGGCTGGGAAATCAGCCCGGAATCAAAATAATACGAGTCTTCCAGATTGGTAATCTCACAGGAGAAACCCAGGAGAATTGCCGCCAGCGCCAGGAAAATCAGTCTTTTTTCATGGCATACCCCACCCATCTTTTGGTTTGCTGTTGTGAATATACCGCGGCAATTTTTATTAACAAGTATTATTATGGTTTTTGTAGTCTTTTCCCCAAAAAGAAGCGGGGCGCCTCAGCGGGACATCACCCGCAGGCCGCTGAACCACTGCCGCTAAAAGCCGCGGTCCCGGAAATGAGTACATCCAGGATAATGTTGGTGTCAACGGCGCTGATCATCCCCTCGAGCTTCCCGCAGCAGGTCGTCGCTTCTCCGACCTTTCAGGTCCGCCAGGAATCCAACCCAGTTATCGAATGAAGAGGTTTTCATCACCCTGGTGACGATGATGTCTCCATCCCTGTCTTCGAAGGCCACGCTCTCGCCGGGCTGAAGGGAGAGTTTTTTCCGAACGGATCTGGGGATAGTCACCTGCCCCTTTGATGTGACCTTGGCCGCTACCTTGTAATTCTCCCGGGAAGGTTCTTTCATGCTTCCTATATAAGGAATTTTTCCTTACTTTTCAAACAATTCGCAGGGATCACCTCTAAAATATTCCTCCGCAAAAGAAACGGAAGGAGCCCCATCTAAATTGAGGGCCGGGCTTCGGGCTTCGTCACCTTTAGCAGAGCTTCCAGAAAATAATGGTCGCCATAAATGATCGATACATCCACTGCGGACCTGCGCGGGTAATCCACAACGCCGTGGAGGAGTATCCCCTCTTCCTGCATCCGGCCTCTGCTCAGGCATCTGGCGACCAGGGACTCCAGGGTTTTCATCGCCGCGTTCCGATAGACTTCCCCGGACCGGTCGGCCTCGTCGGCCCAAACTGCCAGATCCAGAAGCCCCGACGCAGCGATGGCCGCGGCGGCGGAATCCCGGGGTTCGTCGGGGATGCCCGGAGCGGCGAAGTCCCAGTAAGGGATGAAGTCCGCCGGCAGATGGGCGATGTAATAATCCGCCAGTGATCTGGCCGCCTTGAGGTACTGTTCAGACCCGGTAAGGCCGTGCATCTGGGTGAATCCGTACAGGGCCCAGGCCTGTCCCCGGGACCAGCAGCTATCGTCGCTGTAGCCCTGGTGGGTCCCGTATTTCCTGGGCTCTCCCGTCCGGGGTTCGAACTCCACAACATGAAAGGTGGAACCATCGGCCCGCAGGTTATGTTCGATGATGGTTCCCGCCACCGACAGCGCGACGGTCCGCCATTCCGGCCGATGGGCCGTCTCCGCTCCCCAGATGAGAATAGGCAGATTCATCACCGTGTCCACAATTGTCAGTCCGTCGTAGCTGGGGTCCTCGGACGTGTCCCAGGCGGGGATGAACTTTCCGGCAGGGTTGTAGCGGCCGGCGTGGGAGGCGCAGGCCGTCAGAGCCACATCACGGTAGTAGGGGTCCCCGGTTATTTTCCAGCCCCGTACAAAGGAAGGCTGAAAGAGAAACCCCATGTCGTGGGTGGTGACATCCTTTTTCCGGAACTCCAGCCTCCGGGACCAGGACGCGGCCCGTTCGGCCCATTTTTTGTCCCCGGAAAAGAGGTGGGCCAGCCAGAGGGCTCCCACCCAGAAACCGGCGGTCCAGCGCCCGTGGTCGCTCTGCAGCCATTTGCCGTCTTTTGTCGTATGGGGGAAGCCCTGCAGCGAATTGGAACTGTTTTCCAGTTTTTCCAGAGCGTACTGGAATGCGTCTTTCAGGAGATTGTCCGGCATGTCTTTCCCTCTCTTCTTTGGCAGATTTACGTCGCTGTTCATTTTTTTCCGCTTCCCCGCCGGGCGAAAAACCGCTCAATCGCGGCCTGCGGCTCTCCCGTAGTAAAGGCCAAACCTGCGGCATAGATTCCCGTCTCCACGGCATCGGCGAAGCTCGATTCGATCCATTTGTTAACGAGTTCTTTTTGCAGCCTCAGAGCGGTTGGGCTCAGGGCGATGAACCTGGCTGCCGTCTCTTCCGCCGCTTTCAGGACCCCGTCTCCAGGAACCACTTTGTTAATCAGCCCCATCTCCAGGGCTTCCCTGGGGGTGAAGGATTCGCCGAAATAAATGAGTTCCCGCGCCCGGGCCAGGCCGACGAACCGGTGAACGATGGCGATTTCGATGCTGGCGGGCACTCCCGCTTTAATCTCCGGGAACCCCAGCACCGCCGAATCGGAAACGACGGAATAATCACAGATCAGCGGAATGAGGCACCCTCCCCCCAGGGCGGTCCCGTTCACGGCGGCTATCACCGGCTTGCTGCAGCGGCGGATGGCGTCGTTCAGGCGGTGTTCCAGCCGAAGCATCTCTTCTGCGTCGATGGCGCTGAAACCAGCCATCTCCTTCAGATCCGTTCCCGCGCAGAAAGCCCTCCCTCCCTCCCCGGTCAGTATGATCACTCTGAAATCATCCGAACCGTCGGCAGAAAGGAAAAAATCCAGCAAGGTCCTTTTCATGTTTCTGGTCAAAGCGTTCATCGCTTCGGGCCGGCTGATCACCACATACGCGATGTCATCCCTGATCGAAACCTTAACATCGCTCATCGGCGTTTCCCTCTTCCCCGGGTTCCCCCGTTTCCAAAAAATCTGTAAGACGATTTCTCGGGCCCCCTCATGCCAGTTCCACCCCCATGGGACCGTTTTGAAATATCCGGGGATCCATCTCCTTAAGTTCAGGGGATATGTCCAGGTCAAAGTCCAATACTCCCCGGATATCCCGGTCCACATCCACCCCCGGGGCATACTCGATAAGCCGAACCCCTCTGTCTCCCAACTCGAGAACCGCCCTTTCGGTGACATAAAGGATGCGCTGCTTCTTCTCCCGTGCCAGGGCGGCGCTCAGGGTGATCCCTTCCACCTCGGGGATGAACTTTTTGTGTTTTCCCTCCTGCTGTATGCGGAGCTTTCCGTCTTCGATGGCGGTTTTCAGCCCCCCGGCGGTGAAGGTTCCGGCCAGGATGATCCGCGGGGTCCGATAGACGATGTCGTTGAACCCGCCGGTGCCGGCGATGATGTTCTTGAATTTGTGGTTATTGACGTTGCCGTGCCGGTCCACCTCCCCCATGCCCAGACAGGAGATATCCAGCATCCCCGCCCCGTAGAGGTCAAAGACCATGGTGCTCTCCAGGATCATATCCGGATTCATGGCCACTCCGAAGACTCCGGTCCAGCCCGGTATGCCTCCCACGGGACCGTGCTCGATACAGAACTGCAGGTCCTTCAGGACCCCCTCTTCCAGGGCCACCGAGGGCAGGTTCGCGGGGATGCCGAAACCCAGGTTGATGAGATAGCTCTTCTTCAGCTCCATGAGGATTCTTCGGAGGATGACTTTTCGATGATCCAGGGGCAGGACTTCGGTCTGTTCCACCGGCTGCCGCACGCCGCCCATTACCGATTGCGGATAGCAGGACACCTGCGACTCGTCCCGCTCGTCCAAAACCACAAAATCCACCAGTTTCCCCGGGACCATCACCAGCCGGGGATGGACCGAACCGCTGGTGATCTTCCGTCTAACCTGGGCGATTACGATACCCCCATTCTCCTTGGCCGCCAGGGCGGTGGCGAAGATCCCCTGGGTGGTGGGCTCATTTTCCAGGGAGATATTTCCCTTTTCATCCACCGAGGTGCCCCGGATAATCGCCACATCAATCCGCAGTTTTTTATAATGCAGCCACTCCCGGCCGTCCAGGTTCACCACCTCCACGATGTCTTCCGTCGTTATCTCGTTGAGGCGCCCGCCGGTGTGCCGGGGGTCCGCAAAAGTATGCAGGCCCACTCCGGTGAACAATCCCGGCTGTCCACCTCCGGAGTTTTTCAGCAGGGAGTAGAAGGAACCCATGGGAAGATTGTAGGCCTCCACCTTGTTGTTGAAAATCAGCTCGTTCATTTTCCGGTTGGGCAACATGGATGCAAAGGACCCCCCAACCAGTCTTCTAACAAAACCCTCGTGGGCGAAGTAGTCCAGACCCCGGCCCTCCATGGAGCCGAGAAAGACCGGAAACAGCACTGTCAGGTTCCTGGGGCCGCCGGATTTTAAAAAGGACTGTTCCAGTTCATACAGGATCGTTTCGGGCTCCAGAAGGTTCAGGTTTCCCACTATGCAAAGATGATCGCCGCTTTTTATCTTTGCGACCGCGGCTTCACCGGAAACAATTTGAAACATCGTCATTCCCTCCTTTATCGGAACTGCTGAACTCATGAATCTGGGAAAAAGATTCTCTTTTTTCTCCACAATCATTGTTTTACAATTTTCTTTACAATTCTCGGGAAGCATGATAGCATGGATTTCGCGCATTGGACAGAATTTCACGGGTACACACTGCAAGGAAAACGGCATCGGCCATGACGTACGACAACAAACTGGTTCTGGTTGAAATATCCGATAAAGTCGCCATTCTGACATTGAACCGTCCGCCGCTGAACATTCTCACTCTGGAACTCACCGCCGAACTCCGGAAAACCCTGCATGCCGTCGAAAACGACGGGAGGGTCCGTGTTGTGGTGCTCACCGGGGCCGGAGAACGGGCGTTTTGCGCCGGAGCGGACATTAAAGAGTTCCCTTCCGTCTGGGATGATGTGATCAACAAGAAACTCCTGAACGAGAACCTGGCGGTGGACGAAATCGAACTGCTGGAAAAGCCGGTCATTGCAGCCATTGAAGGGAATGTCCTCGGCGGGGGCTGCGAAATCGCCCTGGCCTGCGATATCCGGATCATGAGCGAAGAAGGCAGAATAGGCCTGCCGGAAATCAATCTGGGCGTCTTCCCCGGTAGCGGGGGCCTTTACCGACTGGCCCGGCATGTGGGTCTGTCCAGGGCCTACGAAATGCTCTATACAGGGAAAATCCTCACCGCTGCGGAAGCCCGGGAGATGGGTCTGGTCAATCACCTGGTGCCTCCCGGGCAATCCCTGCGGAAGGCCGGGGAGCTGGCCGGAATTATCGCCTCAAAACCGTTCGAAGCGATAAAAATGATAAAAAAAGGAGTCCGGGTCCTCTGGCAGAAATCCACCGAAGAGAATTTTCGCACCAATCTGGAGTTCAGCAAACAAATTTTCAAAACCGACGATTGTGCCGAAGGGGTCGACGCGTTCATCCAGAAGAGGCCTCCCCGTTTTACATGAAAATCTTCGCTGAACGTCGAGGAAACCGATACGGCGTTGACCGCTTTCTCGCGAACCCAAAACAGTGTAGCCATTCAATCGCACGATTGAATAATGCATCTGGAGAATGCTTTTTCCAAGGAGGGAAAACATGAAAAAGATTCTGCTGGTATTGGCGGTTGTTGTCCTGAGTGCGGGCCTGGTGATGGCCGGAGGGTCGTCCGAAACGGGGAAAAAAACCTTCGATCTGAAGATTTCGACCTCTCAAACGGAACAATCGCTCATGTTCAAAGCCTACGACACCCTGGCAAAACGCATCAACGAGAAATCCCAGGGAAGGCTGAACGTAAAAGTGTTCGCGTCCAGCCAGCTCGGCAACGACGAGGACGTCATCGAACAAGCCATCCAGGGAGCGGGAGTCGCGGTCAATACCGACGCGGCACGCATGGGAACCTATGTGTACAACATGGGCATCCTGATGATGGGTTTCTTCGCCGACAGCTACGACGAGTGCCTGAAGGTGACCCAGACCCCGACTTTCGGGACATGGGAGAAGGAACTGGCGGATAAGCACGGCATACGGGTGCTTGCCTTCAACTATTATGACGGACCCCGCCATTTTCTGACCCGAAAGGCCATCAACTCCCCTGCGGATCTGAAAGGGCTGACTATCCGCACCATCGGCGCTCCAGTCTGCATCGAAACAATGAAGTCACTGGGCGCCACTCCCATCGCCATGGCCTGGGGTGAGGTCTACAACGGGATCCAGACCAAAGCCATCGACGGAGCCGAAGCGCAGAGCACATCCACCTATCCGTCGAAGATCTTCGAAGTTATCACCCATCTGACCAAGACGAGCCATTTCCAGCTGCTGCAGGGGCTGATCTGCGGGGAAAAATGGTTCAAAACCCTGCCCGAGGATCTCCAGAAGATGTTCCTCTCCACGGCAAGGGAAACAGGGGCGGAATCCGCGCGGTGGGTGCTTACGGAAGCCGATCGGGTGGAAGGAATCATGAAGCAGGGCGGATTGAATTTCGTATATCCCGATCTGGCGCCTTTCAAGGTTGCCGTAGAGGACGCCTATAAGAAGCTCAATTACCTCGATCTGCGCAACGCGATTTACAAAGAAATCGGAAAAAAATAAAAAACCGGCAATGAGAAATCACATCGATGGAGATACGGACCGACGTATTTCCATCGATTTTTTCAATCATTGACAAGGGAATCACAATGCACAAGATAGACGCCGCAATCTGCAAGTTGGAAAAACTGTTCACGGCCACGCTCCTGGCGGTTATCTCATCTCTGGTATTCGTTGCCGCGGTAATGCGGAAATTCGGATATCCGCTGAACTGGGCACAGGACATCTCTCTGCTCTGCTTCGCCTGGCTTACATTTATCGGCGCCGATTACCTGATGAGAACCGACAAGCTCATCGTCATCGATCTTCTTTACAATTATTTTCCCGGAAAGGTCAAAAAAGCCTTGAACATTCTTTTCGGTCTGGGGATGAGTTTTTTTCTCATCGTTCTGATCTGGTATGGTTTTCCCCTGGTGATGCAAAGCTGGAACAGAGTATTCAACACCCTCAAGCTGAGTTACGCATGGTGCACTCTATGCGTTCCCGTCGGGTCGATTCTCATGCTGAGCACGGTCATCAAAAAAATGATACACGACATCAAAACTCCTGCCAATATCGAGAGGGCAAGTCAATGATATACGCGATAATCGTTTTTCTGGTCTTGCTGATATTGGGCATGCCGGTGGCGTTTTCTATAGGACTGTCCGGGTTGTTTTTCTTCGCCATGACCCCCGATCTGCCCTGGACAATCCTGGTGCAGAAAGCCTTTTCCACGACCCAGTCCTTCACCATGCTGGCTATCCCTCTTTTCATTTTTGCCGGCAATCTGATGAACAACACCGGCATTACCAGCAGATTGGTAAAATTGAGCAATGTGCTGACGGGACACATGTACGGTTCCATCGGGCAGGTGTCGGTTGTCCTTTCCACCCTGATGGGAGGTGTCTCGGGTTCGGCGGTGGCCGATGCGGCGATGGAATCGAGGATTCTGGGTCCTGAAATGATCGCCCGCGGCTATGATCGCGGCTGGGGCGCGGCGGTGAACAGTCTCACCGGTCTCATCGTGGCGACCATCCCGCCCTCCATGGGACTTATAATCTATGGAACGGTGGGTGAAGTTTCCATCGGGCGCCTGTTTGTCGCCGGTTTCATCCCCGGCATCATCATGGCGATTTTCATGGGAACGGCGGTGTCCTGGTCCGCGAGACGCCTCGGGTACAAGCCGGATCGTGACAAACCCTCTTCGCTCAAGGAGATGGCAAAAGCCGCGCTGGACAGTATCTGGGCGCTTCTTTTCCCGATCATTCTTATTGTTCTGATCCGGGGCGGCCTGATGACTCCCAGCGAATCGGGGGCCTTCGCGGTTTTTTACGCCCTTTTTGTCGGCATCGTCGTTTACCGGGAACTGACCTGGCGCAAGCTGCTGGATACCCTGATCAGCAGCGTCAAGGACCTGTCGGTCATCACCATGATCCTGGGCTTTTCCGGTATCTTCAGCTATGGAATCGTGTACGACCAGCTGCCCAGGACCTTGACCAGCGCTTTGCTCACCATTTCGAACAACCCATACATGGTGATGATCATTGTCGTCCTGATGCTCCTTGTTTTCGGCATGTTCATGGAAACGACGGTAATCACCCTCATCGTCACCCCTATTCTCGTGCCGGTGATGGACAGACTGGGAATCGATCCTGTCCATTTCGGGATCGTCATGATGACGACGGTGACCTTCGGAGTGTCCACCCCCCCGGTGGGCGTTTCCCTGTATACCTGTTCTTCGATCATGGGCTGCTCCGTGGGAGACACGGTGAGGCAATCCTGGCCCCTGTACATTGCGGTCATAGCCGTCATCCTGATCTGCATTTTCTTCCCGAAACTGGTGCTGTTCCTTCCCAACCTGGTTTATGGGGTGGCCCGGTGATGCGCTGCTGATGTGAGATCATCCGCCAAAGCTTCAGGAGTCGGAAAATCTTTGCGCCGCTAGAGGGTATCTTCTTTCTTCTTCGCCAATGCACGAGGCACAGGAAAGGAAATGACGGACAACCCGGTGGTGCGCAAGGCCTACCTGGGCTGCACGGAATAAAAAAAAAGGAGCGACGCCCATGGCGGTGGACATATCGGTGAAACTCGGGGGGGTCCGATTCAAAAACCCCTTCATCGTCGGTTCGGGGCCCACGGTGAAGGACCTGGACCAGATCAAAAAGGCAGCCGACGGGGGCTGGGCGGGGGCTTCCATCAAGCTGTCCATCGACCCCTTCCCCTACCTGAGCCTGCCTCCGCGGTACCGCTGGCTCCGCCGGGAGAAGATGCACATCTTCACCGCCGAGAGGCGGCTCAACGCCGACCAGTCCCTGGCCCTGCTGGAGGCGGGGCGCCGGGCCCGGGAGGACTTCATCCTGATCCCCAACATCACCTACGACGGGGAGGATCACGCCGGCTGGGGCCGGCTGGCCCGGCGGTTCGTCGACGCAGGGGCTCGGGTCCTGGAGCTGAACATGTGCTGCCCCAACATGTCCTTCAACCTCTCCAGCACCGGAACGGAGACGACGAAGAACACCGGCGCCAGTTTAGGGAACGATCTGGAAAACCTCCCCAAAGCGGTGGCGGCGGTGGTGGAGGCCTGCCCCATCCCGGTGATCGTCAAGCTGAGCCCCGAGGGGAATCAGCTTCCGCCGGCGGCCTACGCCGCCCTCCGGGCCGGGGCCGCCGGGGTGGGCCACACCGGGAACAGACTGGGCATCCCCGGCATCGACATCCGCCGTCCCCTGGAACCGTTTTACCATCTGCAGGACCAGGTGACCCTGGGCTGCCTCTCCGGACCCTGGCTGGAGCCCCTAACGCTGCGGGACACCTATCAGATGCGGCACGCCTTGGGGACGGAGCCTTTCATCCTGGGCTCCGGCGGGGTCCGGGACCTGGACAGCGCGGTGCGGCAGATCATGGTGGGAGCCGACGCGGTCTGGGTCTGCACCGAGACCATGCTCCGGGGCTTCGACTGGCTCCCCGGGGTTCTGGAGGAGCTGAAAGCGTACATGGCCGAAATGGGCTACAGTGAAATCCGGGACTTCCGGGACCTGCTGCACCGGAACATCGCCTCCGCCGGGGGGCTCACCATCCGGGAGGGCCATGCCGTGCTGGACCGGGAGAAATGCGTGGACTGCGGGATCTGCTGGAAAATCGGCCACTGCTCCGCCATCAGCCACGAGGGGGGGGTGACTCTCATCGACGGCGGGCGCTGCCTGGCCTGTTCCACCTGTGTGGACCTGTGCCCGAAACGGGCCATTTCCATGATTGAAACGAGATGAAACACGATCAGGAGGACCTCAGTTTGAAAACAGTTCGAATCGGAATCGTCGGGGCCAAGTTCGCCGGGAGCTTTCATGCCGATGTGTGGAAGAACCTGCCGGGGGCGGAGATCACGGCGGTGGTGAACCGCGGCGAGGAGGCCCGGCTGGCCTTCCAGAAGAAATACGGCATCAGAAAGGCCTACGCCGATTACCGGGACCTCCTGGCGGACCCCGATGTGGATGTGGTGGATGTCTGCGTCCCCAACTACCTGCACGGGGAGATTTCGTCCGCAGCCCTCCTGGCGGGGAAGCATGTCATCTGCGAAAAGCCCTTCGCCACCACCATGGAGGATGCGGAAAAGGTCCTGGAGGCCTGGAAAAAATCGGGCAGGAGCTACTTCTACGCCGAAGACTGGATCTTCGCCCCCGCCCTGAAGCGGGCCGAGGCCATCTACCGCTCCGGGGGAATCGGGAAGGGCTTCTACTTCAAGGGCAAGGAAACCCACAGCGGGTCCCACTCCCCCTACGCCCAGACCATCGAATACTGCGGCGGGGGGGCGATAATTCATCTGGGGAGCCATCCCATCGGTTACTTCAACCATCTCCTGGGTCTTCCCTCGGAGGTCACCGGCTGCTGCAACGGGGGCCGTAAGGACAACTTCATCCATAAATCCCTGGAAGGGGAGGACTGGGGCCTGGGGGTCCTGCACTACCCCGGGGGGGAGAAGGTCCTGGTGGAGGGGAACTACATCACCGTGGGTGGGATGGACGATGTGGTGGAGTTCTACGGCGACCAGGGGGTTATCAAGGTGGAACTCACATTCGGAAGCCCCCTGTCGGTCTTCTCCACCAAAGGGATCGACTACACCGTCGAAAAGGCCGAGACCACGGTGGGCTGGTCCCGTCCGGCGGTGGGGGAAAGCGAATCCCTGGGCTACCGGCCCGAGCTGGCCCATTTCCTTGCCTGCATCCAGGGGACGGAGACCCAGATAGCGGGGACCACCGCCCAGGGCGGGTTCGACACCTTCAGGATCATCCACACCCTCTACCGGTCCAGCCGGGAGGGGCGGACCCTTCCCATCGTCTGAGCCCGGGGGCGGGAACCGGGGGGACGGACCTTCCGGCGGAGACGCACCGGGTTCCCCGCCTCCCGCGTCTGCCGGCCGCCCCGGCGCGGCCCGGCCCTCCCGCCCGGGGTCAAACCCTCTTCCCCCGCCCCCGGGGCGGGATAAAGCCCTAAAAACCATGGCGGGAACCGCCGATGTAGTTACTACGATGCCGCGCAGATCCGCGAAACAGATCGCCCGGGGAGTCCTCCTCGCCGGCGTCCTCTCGTCCCTTCCACCTGCCCCGGGCATGGGTCAGAATCTCGTGCATGTCCTGAAGGACGGGGAGACCCTCTACTCCGTCTCCCGGAAGTACAAGGTCCCCCTGGAGACCCTGGTGAAGTCCAACGGCATCAAGGACCCGGAACGGGTGAGAACGGGCTCGCGTCTGGTCATTCCCGATCTCTACGAGGTCCAGAAAGGGGACACCCTCTACGGCATCGCCCGGAAAAACGGCATCTCCGTGGCGGATCTGACGGCCCTGAACGGTCTGAAGGAGGACCATCTCCTGAAGCCGGGAAACACGCTGCTGGTTCCCGGGAAAAAGGCGCCCTCCCCCGCCCCGGCTCCCGCGCCCGGCCGCGCCGCCGCGGTCTCCCCCGCCCCGGTCAGGCCGGCCCGAACCACCGGAAAGGAACTCTTCTGGCCCCACCCGGGGTCCCAGAAAAACCTGGACGGGAAGCTGGAAGGGGTCTCTTTCGAGGGGAAAAAGGGGGACCCCATCTATTCGGTGGCCTCCGGGAAAGTGGTCTGGGTGGGGCCCTACCGGGGTTTCGGAAAGGTGGTCTTCATCCAGTCCGACCAGGGCTACATCTACGTGTATGCGGGGAACGACGAGATCCTCGTGTCGACGGGGGATTTCGTGCGCCGGGGGCAGCAGCTGGGGGAGCTGGGGCTGCACCCCTACGAGCTGAAGCCCAACCTCTACTTCATCGTCTACAAGGACGGCAAACCGGTCCGGCCCGAAGACGCCCCCCGGATATGAGGCGGAGTTCTCCCCGGCGGGCGCGCCCCGGGGAAGGAGACTTCCTTCCCCGGGGAAGGAAGGTTTCGTTGACTGCGTGCATTTCTCGTGGTAGGTTAAAGAGGGTGGCGGTTCAATTCATTTCAATACAAAAAAAAGACGCCTGAATGAAAAAAAAGAAAGCAGCGCCTCGGGGGACGCCGAAGAAACCGCAGAAGTCCGGCGACACCGATCCGTTGGCCCTGTACCTGAAGCAGATATCCCAGTACTCCCTCCTCACCGCCGAGGACGAACAGAAAATCGGAGAGACGATCCAGAACCTCCGCGCGACTCTCATTGATTCGGAGAATCTCGGCAGAAAGGCGCAGAAGAAACTCGAAGAGGAGCTGCGCCATCAGAAAAACCGGATGATCAATTCGAACCTCCGGCTGGTGGTTTCCATCGCCAAAAAATATCAGCACCGGGGTCTTACGCTGCTGGACCTGATTGACGAGGGCAACATCGGACTCATCGAAGCGGTGGAACGCTTCGATTACACCAAGGGCTGCCGCTTCTCCACCTACGGCACCTGGTGGATCCGTCAGGCCATCATCAAGAGTCTGGCCGACAAGGGGCGGGTGATCAGGATCCCCATCCACATGCTGAACACCATAAAAAAATGCTACTTCGTCGCCAAGCACCTGACCCAGGAGCTGGGGCGGGACCCCAACAGCGAGGAGATGTCGGAATACATGAACATCCCTCCCGGCAAGGTCATGGACATCATGAAACTGACCCAGGAGACCGCGTCGCTGGATTCCACGGTGGACGAGGAGAACTCCACCCGGCTGGCGGACCTGATCCGGGACGAGACATCCGCCGAACCCTTCGACCTGGTCTTTCACCTCACCCTGCAGGACACTCTGGGGCAGGTGCTGCGCCAGCTCAGCGAAAGGGAAAAGAAAATCATCCAGCTCCGCTTCGGGCTGGACGGCGAGGGGCCCTTCACCCTGGAGGAAACGGGGAAGATGCTGGGCATAACCCGGGAACGGGTCCGCCAGATCCAGGAAAAAGCCATGAACAAGCTCCGGGGCTTCTCCCGCATCCGGGATTTTCACGACATCTACTGAACCCCCGGACCTTGCAGGATTGCGGGGGATGCAGATATAATCCGGAGGTCAGCACTCATCGGAACAGCAGGAGGATTGCAATGGCGGTATTCATCACCGGGGCGGGCGGTTTTCTGGGTCAGTCCCTGGTAAACACACTGATCGCGCAGGGGAAAAAGGTCCTGGCTTTCGATTATTCCAGCCCGGCCCAGGAGGTCATCGACGGCTGGAAGGGCAAGGCGGAGTTCCGCCAGGGAGACATCCGGGACCGGGCGGCCATCGCGGGCCTGGTGGCCGAGTCGGGTTCCACGGATCCCATCGTCCATCTGGCGGGGATCCTCACCGCCGGCTGCGACCGGGACCCCCAGGCGGCGGTGGCGGTGAACTGGGGCGGGACCTTCAACCTTCTGGAGGCGGCCCTGGCCAACGGAAAAAGGCGGGTCGTTCTGGCCAGCACCATCGGCGTCTACGGCAGGGGTCTCCCCCAGCCCATCACCGAGGACATGGCCACCGAACCCGACGGCTGGTACGGGGTCACCAAGCTCATGGCGGAGCAGACCGGACTTCTGTATCACCGCCGCCACGGTCTGGATTTCCGGGCGGTGCGCTTCGCCGCCGTCACCGGTTCCGGCAGAAAGGCCGCCACCGGCTCGGCCAGTCTCTTCACCTCCTACATCCCGGAAAAAGCCGCCCTGGGCGAGCCCTACGCCATCGAGGTGACTCCGGACACCTCATACCCGGTGGTGTACATCAAGGATGCGGTGGATTCGCTGGTCAAGCTCATGACGGCCCCCAGGGCGGAGCGCAGGATCTACAACATCTCCTCCGGAAACGTGGTGGTGGAGAAGATGGTGGCGGAGGTGAAAAAAAGGATCCCCACCGCCCAGTTCTCCTACAAGCCCGACCCGACCATCATGGCGGTGGTGGAAGGATACAAGACCTGGACCATCGACTGCCGTCGGGCGAAGGAAGACCTGGGCTGGGTCCCCACCTATTCGGTGGACCGGATGGTGGAAGACATCATCGCGTCGACGAAAAAATGATGAGGCCGGACCCTTGGGTCCGGACCCAAGGGTCCGGGCCTTTGGATCCGGGCCCCTGGGCCCGGACCCGGAGCCTTTGAAGTCCGGACTTCCCGGTCCGGCGCCGTGTCCGGCCCGGGGTCCTGCGCCCCCGGATCCGGGGTTTTATCACAGGAGACCTGAATGAAAAAAATCATCAACGATCCCGCCCGTTTCGTGGACGACTTCCTGGAGGGAATCCTGGCGGCCCATCCGGACAGGCTTTCCTGCGTGGACGGGAACCTCCGCCGCATCGTCCGCGCCGGGGCGGGAAAAACCGGAGGGGTGGCCGTCGTATCCGGCGGGGGCTCCGGGCATCTCCCCCTCTTCATGGGCTACGTCGGCCGGGGGCTCCTGGACGGCTGCTCCGTGGGCGGGGTGTTCCAGTCTCCCGGCGCTGAAGACATGCTGGAGGTGACCCGGGCGGTGAACGGAGGCAGGGGGGTCCTGTACCTTTACGGAAACTATTCCGGGGACAGGATGAACTTCACCCTGGCCGCCCAGTCCGCCGACCTGGAGGGGATCCCGGTGGAGCAGGTGCGGGGCTGCGACGACGTGGCCAGCGCCCCCCGGGGAGAGGAGGAAAAACGCCGGGGGATAGCGGGGATTTTCTTCGCCTACAAGTGCGCCGGAGCCCGGGCCGCCGCGGGAGGGTCCCTGGAAGAGGTCGCCGCAGCGGCCCGAAGAGCCGTCGCCCGGACCAGAACCATGGGGGTGGCCCTGTCGCCCTGCACCATCCCCGAAGCGGGGAAGCCCAACTTCACCATCGGCGAGGACGAGATGGAGGTGGGGATGGGCATCCACGGAGAGCCGGGGATCCGGCGGACCCGGCTCCGCCGGGCGGACGAGATCACCGACGAGATGCTGGACCGGATCTTCGCCGATTACGATTACCCCCCCGGAGAGGAGGTGGCGGTTCTGGTCAACGGCCTGGGGGCCACCCCGAAGGAGGAGCTTTACATCGTCTACCGCCGGGCGGCCCGGCGGCTGGCGGACAGGGGCATACCCGTGGCGAAGGTCTATGTGGGGGAGTTCGCCACCTCCATGGAAATGGCGGGCTGCAGCCTGTCCCTCTTCCACCTGGACGGGGAGCTGAAAAAGCTGCTTCTGGAGCCCGCGTCCACGCCCTTTTTCGAACAGGGGGCTTCCCGGTGAAAATCGGCAAGCCCGAAACGGCCCGGGTCTTCTCCCGGCTCCGGTCCATCATGGATGAGAACAGGGAACGGCTCATCCGTCTGGACGCGGAACTGGGGGACGGGGACCTGGGGATCACCATGGCCAAGGCCTTCACCGCTGTGGAAACGCTGTCCGACGAGATCTCCGGCAAGGCCGCCGACCCGGGCCGCATGTTCGCCCTGGCGGGGACGGAGATCGCCAGGTCCGCCCCCTCCACCATGGGGACCCTTCTGGCCTCGGCCTTCATGACCGCGGGCAAGAAAGTCGCCGGCCGGGAAAGCCTGGACGGCGCGGACCTGGCGGATTTCATCGCCGCCCTGGCGGAGGGGATCGCCGGTCTGGGAGCGGCCAGACGGGGGGACAAGACCATCCTGGATGTCCTGTACCCCGCGGCGGAGGCGGCGGCGGGGGCGGCACGCCAGCTCCCCGGCGACCTCCGGGGGGTCATCGCGGCGGCTCTCGCCGCGGCGGAAAAAGGGCTGGAGGACTCGAAG
>Ga0302245_1001086_pt1 | contig 19597 bp, 20 predicted proteins | sample AAG_UR_Thr_MG_FD_193512 | JGI IMG/M metagenome (GOLD analysis project Ga0302245, IMG submission 193512) | Enriched activated sludge microbial communities from anaerobic digester in WTTP, New Holstein, Wisconsin, United States - AAG_UR_Thr | ecosystem: Engineered > Bioreactor > Anaerobic >... | reverse complement strand
TTTGTATAACCGTTTGGTTAATTTATTCGAATTTCGATCTTGCTGTGGGTCGGGCCAGTCCACCTGGGAATGGTGGGGCGGGAGGAGATTTTTCCCGGGGGCAGGGCGCCGGCGCAGAGGGAGTTTGCGGAAAGCGGGTTCTGCCTTAAGTATTATCTTTGGAATTGGTGATGATTAAAAATTCAGAAGAAAGATATCTGAACCTGGCCGGGTGCCGAACCGTCGGCTTGTCTATCATGCTTTTGGTGGTGCTGCCGGGATTGGGTGTTTATGCCGACGAAAAACCAGACGCCCTCGTGGATCCGCTCGCGGTTTCTTCTATGGTTTATGGAGAGGCATTCCCTCTCGCCGGGTATAATCCGATGTATATCCTTTTTGGAGATCCGGAGACGAAGGTGCAGCTCAGCTTCAAGTATCGGATCATTGAGGGTTCGGGGCTTTATTTCGGTTATACACAGCTCATGTTCTGGCGCCTTCTAGACGAATCACGACCATTCGAAGACGTCAATTACAATCCGGAGTTTTTCTACCAGTTCACCTTCGGTAATGGCGATACCGTAAATTCAATAATAGTCGGATTGTACGAGCATCGATCGAACGGAAAGGACGGCGAAGATTCCCGTTCTTATGACGGGAATTATCTGAAGTTTAATGTCCTGAAGGCGTTTGCCGGGGCGCACATAATGGCAAGCCTAAAAACGTATGTACTCTACAACCTGGATGAACAGAACGAGAATATCAGGAACTACATGGGATTCTACTCTGTCGAGCTGTTCATCGGAACCAGGGTGTCCGGAATTTTCGTGGACAGGATGGGGCTCAATATCAAGGCCATTCCTGGAGGAATCTATGGAAACAAAATCAATATGGGGTCGCAGGAGATCGGTATCGCGCTAGGAGTGAACATTCTCGGAATACGATCCTATATATTGGTCCAGTACCGGCATGGATATGTAGATTCGCTGTTGCATTACGATCGAAAGGATTCGGTGGTTCGCGCGGGATTCGCGTTGTACCGATAATCCGATAACTTTCTGATATATTTAATGTTATGCGCGTTAAGTTGATAATGTGGAAATATCGGATATGGGAGAGCGGAGGGCCGTGCCCGGGTATATGAATTCCGTGATATACCAAGCGTTCTGAGGCGATATTCTGAAATATCTTCTATTGTGTGGGTGGGCTTGCCTTTCTGTTGTTGCTGGTATTTCGTTGATGCGCCTGCGTGAACGGTCGTGTTCGCCTATACATCGGCTCGTATGCTCGGAACGGCACGATAAGCGAAGATTCCAACGGCATCGATAATTGAGCGGCTATTGAGTGTATTCTTCAGTTGGTTTTTAATCTGGAAAATAATCGGACATGAATGATACAATAATAACATCTTTCAGGGTCGCGACTTCGTTGGAGGATCTGACTTCTGCCCTCCAAAGGATCATTGATGCGATCGAATCATTCCCACGTCAGCCTTCTCTCGAATTTTCATTCGTGCGATTGGTTTTGGACGAAGCGTTGACAAATGCGATGGAGCATGGAAACGGCTGGGAGCGCGGCAAATTCGTATATATTCATATTTACTATACTGATTCGTTCATTTTTGTCGTTATTGAGGACGAGGGGCCGGGTTTTATTCTCGGTTCATCTTGCTCTTCCCCCGACTCGATAATGGCCCGCCGGGGGAGAGGCATCCGGCTGATAACCGGTCTTTGCGACGCGGAATGGGATCGCCGGGGACGCCGGGTTCGCTTGTGTTTTCCCGTAGAGTGACTTTCTACCGGTATTTTCCGATCGGTTTATCCGTCGCAGCCGGACCGCTTCCTTTTTGGATATTTTTTTCCAATTATCGGTAATAAAAATTGACGAAACACGGCCTGCTTATTATATTGTTAACTAAATAGTTGGTTTAACTTTTTCTCTGATTTGAATGGTGGTTTCATGGCGAAGGGAATCGGCTCTGTGGTTCAGGGCGATAAGGGAAGGCCGCCCGCGTGACGGTCGATGGGCTCGTGTTTTGTTTTCAGGGGCCGATGTTTCGCTCCACATCGACCCGAACACAGGGCGATTGTTGAAATTCCAAGCGGGAAAAGGGGATAAAGATGGCAAAAGCGATCAAGCAGACGAGCGGGGAGAAGGTCCTCGGTGCGGCCTTTAAGGAGTTCGCGCAGTACGGCTATGACGGGGCCAGGATCGATCGGATCGCCAGACTCGCCAAAGTCAACAAGGCGATGATCTATTATCACTTCAAGGGCAAGGAGGCCCTTTATGAAAAGGTCCTGTCGGACGCCATCAGCGGCATTCATCAGAGGATATCCGCCGCTATCGATGAAAACGAGGGTTCCGACCAGCAGATATTCAATGTGGTCGGCAGCTATATCGATTATCTGAAATCGGTGCCCCCCGACTTTTTCAGGCTGATGCTGCGTGAAATGTCGAGCGGCGGCAAATACCTTCGCAAAATCGCGCTCCCGAACATGATAGAACCTCTTATGACGAAGATCGCCCGGGTCGTGGGGAAGGCCGTAAGTGAAAAGCGGATACGGGGGATAAATCCGTATTATACATTTATCCATACGGTCGGCGGCATCGTATTTTTTAATTCTCTTCGCCTGAGCCTGGAAGGCACTAAGCTTTATCCCATCCTTTATAGCGAGGGATACCTCGATGAATTCAAGAGGAACCTTGTCGAAATTCTCAAGCACGGAATCGAAGTAAAAGGGTGATGGATATGAATACAAAACTATCGGCTAAATTGCCCATCCGGAGTTGGATGATCGTGACGCTTATCATTGCGACCGGCCTGGCGCTCTCGGCGGCGGAAAAGCCGGCGCCCGAGAAAATATCGATGGAAAAGGCCCTTGCCGTCGCATTGGAGAACAATCAGGAATATAAAATTGCCAGGTACAGGCTCGGGGAGGCCAGGGAGAAGGTCCGCGCTTCCTGGGGGCAGCTTATGCCTGTGCTCGAGTCGGAGGCTTCAATGCTCCGCCAGGGGGCCGAAAGCGGTTTCTTGAGCCTCTCGGACGGACAGTACGATATCAAGTTCGTCCAGTTGAGGTTCGGAATCAATCCGGGTATTTTCTACAATTCGCTGAAACTCTCGCAGAAGAACCATGTCGTTGCCCAGGAAGAGGTGCGCCGCATCAAGGGCGACATCGAGTACAATGTGGTTAAAAGCTATTTCGGCGCGCTCCTTGCGGCGGAGATGATCAAGCTTCGAAAGGAATCGATGGAGCTTTTAAAGGGCAATCTTAAAGATGTCGAAAGCATGTTCCGAACCGGGAGCGTGCCGCGATTCGAGGTGCTTCAGGCCGAGGTCCAGCTTAAAAGCCAGGAGCCGCTGCTTTTGGACGCCGAGAATAATTATGCCGTGTCCCTCGATATGCTGAACTTTCATCTTGGCGCGGGCGGCACGAAATATACAGTCGACGAAGAGGTCCTTAAAAGCGAGCTGTACCGACGGCCCGAGGGTGATGACGACCGGAAGACCGAATACCTCTCCTCGGTGGCCCTCAGAAATCGTCCCGAGATCATCCAGATCGAAAGACGAAAAGAGATGGCCGAGCACGCGCGCGGGATCGACAGCTCCCATTACCTCTGGCCGACCTTTACTGTTGGGGGATATTACGGCGCCACAAAGTTCATGCCGAACCCGGTGGATCTCAGCATCCAGCCGGCCGTGGGGCCGCCCATCTCGCCGGACATGTCCGCCATAACCGGAAACAGGGACTGGCAGAACACCTGGCAGGTCAGAGTTGCCGCTACCTACCGCTGGGGCGCCCTCATCCCGACCGATCCCACGCGCGCCGCGGAGCGTGAGGGGGAATTGAAGCTTAAGGAGGCGGAGGAGGAGCTCCTCAAACTCAAGAGGCTGGTCTCCATCTCCGTGCATTCGAATTACTCGAGGCTTGTTTCGTCATATCTTTCAATAAAATCGCAGAGGGGCAATGTCATAACCGCGTCCGAGGGACTGCGTATAGCGAGGGAGAGCTACAGGGCGGGGGTCATCAAGAACTCCGACCTTCTGGGGGCGGAGCTCGCTTTCACAAACGCGCGGACCGGTTACATCAACGCCGTGTACGGCTACCATGTTTCCCTGGCCAGGCTAAAAAAGGAGATCGGGACGGATGACGCGAGAATCATAATGGAGGACAAACAGTAATGGACAAAAAAAAATACATCCCCCTGGCGCTGGTGGCGGTGATACTCATCGGGGCCACTTTATACTTCGAGGTTTTCAGGCACATGGGCGGAAACGGCGGGCGCATAGAGGGTTCGGGCACCATCGAGGTGACGGAGATAGAGATAAGCTCCAAGATAGCCGGGCGCGTTGCGGAGCTGCCCAAGCAGGAAGGCGAAAACGTGGCGAGGGGCGAGCTCGTGGCGAAGCTCGAATACGAGGAGTTGTCCGCCCAGAGGCTTTCGGCCCGGGCGAACATGGAGAACGCGGAGAGAAACCTTAAGCGCGTCCGCGACCTGTACGCGACGGGATCGGTTTCCCGGAAGGACCTGGACAACGCCGAAACCGCGTATCGGGTAACGCGCGCGGCGCTCGACCAGGTATCCGCGTCCATCACCAACGCCGTTTTGCATTCGCCCATCGCCGGAGTGGTGCTCGACACCAACCTCGAGGTCGGCGAGACCGCGTTTCCCGGCACTCCCGTTGTGACGGTCGCCGACATCACCCGCCCCTGGATGTACGTTTACGTGAATCAGGTAAAGCTCGGGCTTGTAAAGCTTGGACAGAGGGCAAAGGTCTACGTGGACTCCTTTCCTAAAAGGGCGTTTGAGGGGAGGGTGGTGGCGATATCGAACAAGGCCGAATTCACTCCTAAAACCATTCAGACCAAGGAGGAGCGCGTGAAGCTCGTCTTTGCGGTTAAGATAGCTATTGAAAACCCGGATCAGGCGCTGAAGCCCGGCATGCCCGCCGACGCCGAGATTATTATAGCCGGAGAAGAGCGGTGATACGCGCGGAAAACCTGACCAAAAGGTTCGGGGGCGCCACGGCAGTTTCGGGGCTTTCCTTCGATGTGCACGAGGGGGAGATATTCGGCATCGTCGGCCCCGACGGCGCCGGGAAAAGCACGCTGCTTAGGCTCATCGCGGGCATCCTTGTCCCGGACGTGGGGAGCGTCGAAATCAACGGCGTGAACGTGCAGCGCAATCCCTACCTGATTAAAGAGAACCTGGCGTACATGCCGCAGCGCTTCGGCCTTTATGAGGACCTTAGCGTAGAGGAGAATATCTTTTTTTTCGGCAGGCTCTTCGGGGTGTCCTCGCGGGAGATTCGATCGCGCCTGCCGCGCCTGTACGAGTTCAGCAGACTCGCCCCCTTCAGGGAGCGCCTTGCCGGGAAGCTTTCGGGCGGCATGAAGCAGAAGTTAGGCCTTGCCTGCTGCCTGGTGCATCGCCCCGGGCTTATACTCCTCGACGAGCCGACAAACGGCGTGGATCCGGTCTCCCGCCGGGAATTCTGGAAGATCCTCTACGGACTGCTGTCCGAGGGCGTAACGATCGTTGTAAGCACCGCCTATCTCGACGAGGCCGAGAGGTGCAACAGGGTTGCCTTGATGTACAACGGGGGCTTTGTCGTCACGGGGAGCCCCGGTGAAATCAAGAATGGGATGGGAAAAACCCTGATCGAGATAACGACCGATAAGGTCTGGGAGGCCGAGTCCGCCCTGCGTAAGGAGCCGGAGTTCTCTCGGGTTATACGCGAGGGGACTGCCCTGCGCGTGTTCGTGGAACGCCGCCTGGAGGGGGAGCGCAGGCTGCGCTCACTGCTTAAAAAACACGGCATCGCCCTCCGCTCCGTCCATGAAAAGACGCCAACGCTGGAAAACAGCTTCGTGGAAATCATCGCGGAAGGAGAAAAAAATGAAGGCGCTTAAGTCACTGGTCCGTATCGGCGCCATCGCCGGAAAGGAATGGCTCCAGATCCGGCGCGACACGCGAAGCCTCATCCTCTCGCTCATCGCCCCGGCGCTGCTTATCCTGCTTTTCGGCTACGCGCTTACAGTCGACGTAAAAAATGTCGGCATGGCGGTTTATGACCAGGACCGAAGCACGCTCTCCAGGAGGCTTCTTGAGGAATTCTCTCACACGGAGTACCTGCGGGTGAAGCGCCATATAAGCGGTTACCGCGAGATGGACCGGCTAATCGATTCGGAGGAGATAGCCCTGGCCATTGTGGTGCCGAGAGGTTTTGAAAGGCGTTTTAAGGCCGGAAAGAGCGTCGATCTGCAGCTCATCGTGGACGGCTCGGACTCCACCAGCGCCACGGTGGCCATGGGCTATGTAAAGGCAATCCTCGCAAATTTCAACATGGACATAAAGGTGAGCGAGCTGAAGCGGATAGGCATAGCCGAAACGAAAATGCCCGTGGAGGTGAAAAGCCGCGTCTGGTACAACCCGGAGCTTTTAAGCAAGAACTTCATCGTGCCGGGACTGATCGTCGTGGTGCTGTCCATCATCTCGGCGCTCATCGCCTCGCTCACCATCTCGCGCGAATGGGAGAGGGGCACCATGGAGACGCTCATCACCACTCCGGTGAGGGCCTTCGAGCTCGTGTTCGGAAAGCTCGTTCCGTATCTCTTTATCGGACTCTTCGATGTTGTCATTACGGTGCTCCTTGGATACCTCGTTTTCAATGTGCCCATCAAGGGAAGCTTCGTCGAGCTCTATATGCTTGCGCTGTTGTTTCTGATAGGGACCACCAGCCTGGGGATAATTATCTCATCGGCAACGAGGGCCCAGGTGCTTTCGGTGCAGGTGGCCATCATGGTAACCTACCTGCCGTCATTCATGCTCTCCGGATTCGTATTTCCGATCCAGAACATGCCCCTCGTGGTCCAGGGGATCACCTATCTTATACCGGCGAAATATCTCATCGTCATCATAAAGGGAATAGCCCTAAAGGGGGTCGGCGCGGCCCTTTTGTGGACCCAGATACTGTTTCTTGCCGTCTTTGCGTTCATCGTGGTGATTGCGAGCGTTAGAAAGCTCTCGCTCACGCTTCCGGAAAACTGAGGGGGTCATATGGCGGCCTTGATACGAAAACAGATACTCAGGAGCATGGTGATAAAGGAATTCAAACAGGTCTTCCGAGACCGGAGGATGCTGGGTGTGCTCTTCGGCTCGCCAATTATCATGCTGCTCATCTTCGGCTACGCGGCGAATACCGATGTCCGCGAGATCAAGATGGCGGTCCTGGACAGGGAGAGGTCCTCGGAGAGCCGGGATTTTATATCCCGGTTTACGTCCAGCGGATATTTTTTACTGCACTCGTATCTGGAGTCGGAAAAGCAGATGGAAAAGCTCCTCGACGGCGGAGCGGTCGACCTCTTCCTGTATGTTGAGTCAGGATTTTCCAGGAGGGTTAAGTCGGGCAAGGGAGCCGACATCCAGATCGTTATCGACGGCACCGATTCCAGCCGCGCCTCGGTCATCGTGGCTTACGTAAACCAGATCGTAAACGAATTCGGTCTGGAGTATTTCAAGGACAGGACAAGGGCGCTCGCTCTCGGAAGAGGGGCCGGCGGCATGAAAATGAAGGAGTCTATCGAGCTGAAAGAAAGGGCACTTTTCAATCCGGAGCTTGAAAGCAGGAATTTTTACCTTCCGGGGATAATCGGACTCCTCATCGCGCTCATCACCATTATGCTCACCTCGATGTCAGTGGTGAAGGAGCGGGAATCCGGCACCATGGAGCAGATAATCGTTTCCCCCCTCAGGCCCATGGAATTTATCGCTGGGAAGACGCTCCCCTTCGCCATCGTTGGATTTTTCGATATCATCGTGGTAACGGTAATCGCGATCGCGTGGTTTAAGGTCCCTTTTAATGGAAGCTTCCTCTTTCTGCTTGTCTCCGGGCTTTTGTATATTCTCTCCATGCTGGCGGTGGGGCTTTTTATATCGACGGTATCGAAGACGCAGCAGGAGGCCATGCTCTCCACGTTTCTGTTTTTTCTTCCGGCAATACTCTTCTCCGGATTCATCTTTCCGGTGTACGCGATGCCCGTAACGGTACAGGCGGTGACGCTCCTCAATCCGATGTACTATTTCATGAACATCATACGCGGCGTATTCCTGAAGGGAGTGGGAATGACGGTTCTGTGGCCCGAGGTATTGGCGCTCGTGGTAATGGGCGCGGCGCTCCTTAGCTTAAGCGTTCGCCGTTTCTCGAGGAGGATGGAATGACGGAATACTCTGTCGAAGTAAAGGACCTCACCAAGCGTTTTGGGGATTTCGTCGCGGTGGACCGGGCGAGCTTTTCGGTAAAGCGGGGGGAGATATTCGGCTTTCTCGGCCCCAACGGCGCCGGAAAGAGCACGACAATCCGGATGCTCTGCGGTATCCTCACCCCCACGGAGGGCACCGGAAGTGTATCGGGCTTCGACATAATGGACGAGCAGGATCGCATTAAAAACATCATAGGCTACATGTCCCAGAGGTTCTCGCTGTACGATGATCTCACGGTGCGGGAGAACCTGGAGTTTTTCGGCAGCGTCTACGGGCTCCAGGGTGCGCGGCTTCGCGAGCGCATGGCGTATGTCATGAAAATGGCGGACATCGGGAGGCGCCAAGACGCGGTCGTGAAAAGCCTTCCCGGCGGCGTGAAGCAGCGCCTGGCCCTGGGCGGGGCCATTCTGCACGATCCCCCGGTGCTATTTCTCGACGAGCCTACATCGGGGGTGGACCCTGTCATGCGCCGGACATTCTGGGAGATCATCTACGATTTCTCGAGAAACGGGAAGACCATCTTCGTCACGACGCACTACATGGACGAGGCCGAGCACTGCGACCGCATGGCGCTCATAATCGCGGGAAAGATCATTGCGCTGGACACGCCATCCGCGCTCAAGGCGGCCCTGCCGTACAGCGTCTGGTCGCTTCGCGTCGAGCGTTTCATAGAGGTATTCGAGGAGGTCGCGGCGCTTCCGTTTGTGGAGGAGGCCGCGATTTTCGGTAGCGACATCCACATCATGACCAAAAAGGGCTTTCCCTTGAAGCGCGAACTCGCGGGAGCGTTTAAGGTAAAAGGGATCAAGGGTTTCAGCATAGAGGAGGTCGGCGCTACGCTCGAGGATGTTTTCGTTTCCCACGCGGCGAGACTGGGGGTGTGATACCGGTTTAATCGGCATGCCATAAATAGGCCCAGGCCGGACAAAAAGTCATTGCAAACAGAATCCACGGATTCATGGTTTACGAAAGGTCGCGGGCTTACCGCACCACCGCACTTCGGCAGACAGAGGTTTTATGATGACATCTGGAATTTTCAAGATCCCGCGCTCTTTTATCCTCAATTCCGGAATCTGTGCCGCGTTCTTCGGTATCGGCATCGCGGTCTATTACCTGTTTCCGGCGCAGTATGTGTACCTTGTCACGGAGGACACTCCCGCGGAATACGCCACCACCACGGCATACATTGCGGGATGTTTCCTGCTAACATGGGCGATGGTAAAAAACAGCGACGCTCGGACAATAATGTCCGCCCTACTTCTGCTTTTCATGTTTTTCGTCGGTATGGAGGAGATAAGCTGGGGCCAGCGCATCATAGGAATCGAAACCTCGGATTTCTTCATGGAACACAACCATCAGCGCGAGCTCAATATTCATAACCTGAGCTCCGTGCGATACACCAAGATGATCTTTCATAACGCGATGCTCCTCTGGCTGCTTCTCTCCTGGGTCTCCTGGAAGAGGCTGGGGCCGTTCGGGCGGCTGCTGGGATGGCTTAAGGTTCCGAAGATACCGCCGCTGGCCGCGCCCTATTTCATCCTTGCGCTCATCTACGCGTACCTCGGCGTAATTCCAAAATCTGAGGAGCTTAACGAGCTCCTGTTTGCATTGGGTTTCTGTTTCGTTTCGCTCGATATTCTGTATACTACCGGACTGAAATCCGCTCCGGCCCGTTCGCAGCGCATGGCGGCGCTCGCGGTGGCAGTTGCGGTCGTGGTGAGCGCGATTTTTCTTTCGATTCGCTGGCCATGGCCCGAGGCGCTGGCCTCGCGCATGAACCTCTTCGCCACAAAGGAGTACCCGCTGCGCGGACTCGACGCCCAGGCCGAAAAGGTCTTCGAGTATCTGCTTGCCAAGCCGGGGCTTCGCAACCCAGACACCCTCCAGAATTACGCCGCCTTTCTCCGGGAAAGAGGCGGGGAGGAGCGCGCGAAAAATATTATAACGATGTCGCTCGAGGAGAAAAAGAAGCGGATTGCCGATGGAAGGGAGAGCGGCGTAATATACTATCGGCTGGCCAATTTTTACGCCTCGCTCTCCCGGCATGCCGAGGAACAGGGCGCGCTTATCAAGGCCATCGAACTTTATACCGCCGAGATAGCGGAGCTCGAGCGTAAAATTCATTCGGGTGAATTGTCCGGAAAGGAGGCGGGCCCGCTACTCCGTTACGCATACGAGGAATCGGCCGACGCGTACGAAAGGACCGGGAATTTTAAAGAGGCGGAAAGGCACCGTACTCTGCTCTCGGAGCTGCGCGCCTCTTCGGATCGGTAAAATTGGGACGCGCGGGAGGCGCTCAGCCGAACTTGTCGAAGCGGATCATCCCCGGTTCGACGCCCAGATCGTCGAGCATCTGGAGGACAGCGTCGAGCATCATAGGGGGGCCGCAGAGATAGTATTCAATCTCCTCGGGCGCGGGATGGTTCTTCAAATAATTTTCGTACACCGCCTGGTGGATAAACCCGGTGTGGCCCTTCCAGTTGTCCCCGGGCAGGGGTTCGGAGAGCGCTATGTTGAACGAGAAGTCTTTGTTACCCTTCTCTATAGCCCTGAATTCGTCTTCGTAGAATATCTCGCGCCTGGACCGCGCTCCGTACCAGTAGTTCACCTTCCGCTTTGTCCGGTCCGTGTTGAAGAGGTGAAAGATGTGAGAACGCAGCGGCGCCATTCCCGCCCCTCCGCCGATGTACATCATCTCGCGGTCAGTTTCCTGTATAAAGAACTCGCCGAAAGGCCCGGAGATCGCCACCCGGTCGCCCGGCTTGCGGCTGAAGATGTAGCTCGATCCAATCCCGGGTGGGAGCTCGCTGAAGCGCTTGCGCTTGAAATCCCAGGGAGGCGTGGCGATGCGCACATTGAGCCTGATGAGGTTCCCCTCGGCCGGATAGTTGGCCATGGAATAGGCGCGTGTGTCGGCCGACGAGTTTTTTGATTTGAAATCGAAGAGGTCCAGCCGCTTCCAGTCGTCGATAAATTCGGACTCCACCGGGATGTCCCTTGAAAATTCGATTTCGTAAGGCGGGATGTCGATCTGTATGTACCCGCCGGGCCTGAAGTCGAGCGTTTCGCCCTCCGGCAGTCGGACGATAAACTCCTTAATGAAGGTCGCGACATTGGCGTTCGAAACAACCTCGCAGTCCCACCTCTTTATGGAGAAGATCTCATCGGGCACCCGTATCGACATGTCGCTACGCACCTTCACCTGGCACGAAAGACGCCAGTTCCGCTTCTCCATGGCGCGCGATATGTGCGCCGTTTCAATGGGCAGTATGTCGCCGCCGCCCTCCATCACCTGGCACTTGCAGGTGCCGCACGTCCCCTTGCCTCCACAGGATGATGGAAGTAGTACGCCATGCAGGGAGAGGGTGGTGAGCAGTGATTTTCCGGGCTCCGCCTCGAAGGCCTTCTCCTCGTCCCCGTTTACCAGGATGCGGGCGGCGCCTTGGGGCGCCAGGCGCCATTCGGCGGCAATTATAAACAGGCCCAGCGCGAGAATGATGAGCGTAAAGGCCGCCACTCCGCTTACGATGACGATCATATCAGTGCCCCAGGCTTATTCCGGAAAATATCATGAAGGCCATGGCCATGAGGCCGGTGACGAGCATGGTAATGCCGAGCCCGCGCATAGCGGAGGGAATGTTGGAATAGCGGAGCTTCCAGCGTATGGCCGCCATGCTTACGATAGCCATGAACCATCCGATACCGGAGCATGAACCGAAGACAGCGGTTTCGGCGAGGGTGAGGCGGCGCTCCACCATGAAGAGCGCGACGCCCAGGACGGCGCAGTTGACCGTGATGAGAGGCAGGTAGATGCCCAGTGCGTTGTAGAGTTTCGATGAAAATTTCTCTATCGCCATCTCCACTACCTGGACGAGAGCCGCGATGACGGCGATAAACGAGATGAACACCAGAAAGCTCAGGTCCACCTCCTTGAATCGCGGGTCCAGCCAGGCGAGCGCCCCCTCGCGGAGTACGTATTCGTGAATGATCCAGTTGGCCGGGGCGGTAATGGAAAGTACGAATACCACGGCCAGTCCAAGCCCGACAGAGGTGGACATCTTTTTGGAAAGGGCGAGGAACGAACACATGCCCAGAAAATACGCGAGTATGATGTTCTCGGTGAATATCGCGCGGATGCCTATGTTTACAAGTTCCATCGCCCTCTACTCCTCGCGGTATCCGGAGATTGTGCGCTGCAGCCAGACGATGAGCGCGAGGATGATGAAGGCCCCCGGGGCGAGCACCATCAGCCCGTTGTTCTCGTAGCCCGCGGCATAGAGGGATTCCGGAAGCACCTGATAGCCGAGAATCTTTCCAAAGCCCAAAAGCTCGCGGAAGAAACCCACGATAAAGAGTATGATGGCGTATCCCAGTCCGTTGCCGAGGCCGTCGAGCAGGGAGGGCACGGGGGGATTCCCCATGGAGAAGGCCTCTATGCGGCCCAGCACGATGCAGTTGGTGATGATGAGGCCCACGAATACCGAAAGCTGTTTGGACATCTGAAACGCGTAGGCCTTGAGTATCTGGTCGACCATAATGACGAGCGAGGCCACGACCGTCATCTCCACTATGATGCGCACCTTCTGCGGAATGAACCCCCGTATGAGGGAGGTGATGAGGTTCGAAAAGCCCACCACGGCTATGACCGCAAGCCCCATCACGATGGAGGGCTTGAGCTGGGAGGTGACGGCGAGAGCCGAGCATATGCCCAGCACCTGGGTGGTTATGGGATTGTTCTCGCTTATAGGCGTGAGGAATATTTTTTTATCGACGGTCATAAGCGGCACCTCCGCGCCGGATCATGTTGAAATAAGGCTCATACATAGAAAGGCTCTTCATTAAGAGTTCGGTGACTCCCTTCGTTGTCAGAGTCGCGCCGCTGATCCCGTCGACCTGGTGCGCCGCCAGGGGGCTTGCGGGGTCGGCCTTCCCCTTTAGCACCGTGATGGAGACGAGTTTCCCATTGGCGTCCAGTATCTTTTTACCCTTGAACTCGTCCTGGAACCAGCGTGATTGGATCTCCGCGCCAAGGCCCGGAGTCTCCCCCTGCCGGTAGAAGCTGAGCCCCCTTACGGTGTCGAGGTCCGATTCGAGCGCAAGGTAGCCGTAAAGCGAAGACCACAGCCCCTTGCCGTAGATGGGTACGCAATAGGCGGTGATCGCCTCCCTGCCGTCGATCTCGTCGATCCGGAGGAACACGGGGAAGCGGCGCTTCTCCTTCGGCTTCTCGGCCTCGCGCGCCGGGTCGATGAGCTCCGGGCGTGTTTCCAGCTCGTCCACGGCATTGCCGAGATGGTCGAGCAGAAGGGCGCGCATGTGCCGCTCGTAGTACAGGTGGACGTCCTTGCAGACGCCCGAGCCCATTTCGCGCCGGGCCTCGGCTGCGTCCGAGTAGCATTCCATGAAGCCGGCCGCGATGAGGATGTTGCGCTTCATGTCGGCCTGCCGCAGCAGGTCCTGTCGGTCTTTAAGAAGCTGCGAGGCGAGCGCCAGGATAAGCGAGGAGGCGAGCGCCACAGCGCCCAGAAATATGAGCGTATAGGTGTTATCCTGCCGCACGGAGCCGCCTCCTTCGCATGTTGAGACGCACCACCATGTAGTCGATGAGAGGAGAGAAAAGGTTCATAAAGAGTATGGCGAGCATCATCCCCTCCGGGTAGGCGGGGTTAAGGGTCCGCACAAGGACGGCGAGCACGCCGATAAGAAAACCGTAGATGAACTTACCCGCGTTGGTCCCGGCCGCCGAAACCGGGTCCGTGGCCATGAAAACCGCCCCGAAGGCGAAGCCTCCCATAACGAAGTGGTAGTGGGCGGGAAGCGCCAGCATGCTCGCGGGCGACGGGGCGAAGGCGTTGCAGAGAAGCGCCATGGCGGCACCGCCGGCGAAGACGGAAAGCATGATCCGCCAACTCGCTACCCGGGTTACGAGAAGCAGGGCCGCGCCCATAAGTATGGCGATGACGCTCGTCTCGCCGATGCTTCCCGGCTCGAGACCGCTGAACATCCTCCAGAAATCGAAACCGTTTGATGAAAGATAGGGGACGATATCGCCCACCGGCTCTATCCCTAAGTGAAGCGGAGTGGCGCCGCTAACGGCATCGACCATCCTGTCGCCCTTCAGCACCCACACCCCGGCGCCCGAGATGGACTTGGGATAGGCGAAGAACAGGAATGCGCGGCTGACAAGCGCCGGGTTGAAGACGTTCATGCCGGTCCCGCCGAAGAGCTCCTTTCCCAGCACCACGCCGAAGCTTACGGCGAGCGCGAGCTGCCACAGCGGAATAGTGGGCGGCATTACGAGCGGGATGAGCGTTCCGGTGACGAAAAAGCCCTCGTTGATTTCCTCGCCGCGAACGAGCGCGAAAAAGGCCTCCCAGAAGCCGCCCACCGCGAAGGTGACGGCGTAGAGCGGAACGACCACCCATAGGCCCTTTATAAGGCAGTCCAGATGCCCCGCCGCGATTCCCGCCGAGGCGTAGAATTGATATCCGACGTTGTAGGTGCCGAAGGCCATGCAGGGGAAGAGCGCGAGCACCACGATCATCATCATGCGCTTGAGGTCGTACGCGTCGCGGATATGGGCGCCGCCGGAGGTGCGCGCCGGCAGGCGGAACAAAAATGTCTCGGCGGCGTCAAGTAGCGGCCAGAGGCGCTCTAGGCTCCCGCCCTTTTCGAACATGGACCTTATCCTGCCGCGCGTTTTCATTCCGTCTCCCCTGTCTCCTTAAGCATCAGGCCGATCCCATCCCGTATTATGCGCTGTATATCGGTCTTGGAGGGGCAGGCGTATTCGCAAAGAGCGAAGTCTTCCGGCGTCACCTCGAGTATGCCGAGTTTTTCCATTTCCTCGATGTCGCCCGCCAATATGGATTTAAGCAGAAACGATGGGAGTATGTCCATCGGGAGCAGGCGCTCGTAGATTCCAGTGGCGACGAAGGCGCGCACGCTTCCATTGCGGTTGGAGTCGATGGAAAAGCGCCGGCGCGGCAGAAACCTGGATATGAAGGAGGCCGAAACGCTCTCCAGGGAAAAGCCCAAAGCGAGCCAGCCCAAAAATTTTTTCCCGCGCGCCTCGGGAATCAGGCTCACCAGGCTGTCCGAAAACCCCAGGAAGCCGTCCGCTCCGGCGTTTCGGCCGGTGAGGACGTTGCCCGAGATATAGCGGACCGGAGAGGAGGAGTCATTTGGCCTTGCGAAGGAAGAGATTTCGGCGCCGATCAAAGTCCGCACATGACGCCTGTCGGCGGCCGCGCTTCCGGCGACAGCGACTGTCACCTCGAACGAAGGGATGTTAGTGATAAAATAGCGCCCTAAAAGGATTGCCCCCTGTGCGGTGCAATGCCAGACGACGTCGTCGACGCCCTTTATGGGCGCCACGTGATGTATGTGCACGCCCGCATTGCCGGCGGGGTGCGGCCCCGTAAACTGGTGGTGCTCGATATTTTCGAGGCCCGATGTATGCGAATCGAGTTCCATGCCGCCGGCTGTGCAGATGTGGACCTTTCCCGTAGTGAGGGCCGCGAGCACCTCTATGCCTCGCCTGAATTCCCGCTCGCGGCCGCGCAGGATGAGCTCCTGGTCGGGAGCCAGAGGCGAGGTGTCCATGGCTGTGACGAAGATGTCGCGTGGCTCTGCCAGTGGGTCCGCGACAGTGCCGAAGGGGCGCTGCCGTATGAGCGGGAAGAGGCCGGAGGCGCAGAGGGCGGAGATAATTTCCTTTCGGTTTGAAGGGCCTGTGCGTTTCGGCGGCGGGGCCGATTTTGCAGCCTGCTGTTTTCCGTCCGTTCGGACGATGACGGCCTCGAGGGCCCTGCGTGCGCCCCGCCGCACCTCGGCCACGGTTCCGCTAACCGGCGATGCCACCACGAGGGATTCCCTTCGCCTGTCGTGCCAGAGCGGAGTGCCAACCTTTACCCTCTCCCCGCCATCGACGAGCGCTTTGGGCGCCATGCCGTAAAAATCCGAGGCGTACAGGCCGACGGCGGCGGGAAAAGGGGCCGTTTCCAGGATTTTTTCGGCCTGCCCCTCTATCCGTATGTCGTAGCCTTTCCTTAGCCTGTAGTTTGCCATATTCCTCAAACCGATTTCCGGAGCCTACCTCCGGGCTTTCGATAAGACAAGATAAATAATGTTTTCAGACCCGCTGCTTGTGAACTTTGCAATTTCCCCTGATTGAAACATCGCAATGAGCGCATGGACCTGTAAGGCGGGGCTCGTCTCCACGGACCCCTTCCGCGCAGCCGTTCCGTCTGCGGGCGTATACCATCGCCATGGCCGCCATGAACAGAATGACGATAGCGAAGGCAGGGATTATAACGGCCATTGCGATTTACCTTTACTCGATATGGCGGTTTTATCGCTCACCGGTGAACATTACGCCGACGGGTCTTTTCCCCTACAGGCGGCTGTTTCGATCATTCGCCGGCGCTTAAAAGATAAAGCCGTCATGGAATATAGCGGAGGGCCCATGGAGAAGCAAGAAAATTTTGCGACCATCCTGCGAGATTGGGATTACACCGGAGATTTTTAGTCTGTCCGGCGATCGCGGGTAGACTTCAAACAGTGCCGTTTCCGGCGATCTCCATGCCGCGGCGGATGGCCTCTAAGTTTGCCGGAATGGTGTGTTTGAGGCGCTCGGGTGTTACCTCGTCCATGACGGCCTCGACGTCGTCGAATCCGAGGATTTTCGTTTTCTGCAAAAACGCACCCAGAGCTATCATATTGGAGAGCTTTACGCTGCCCAGCGCGAGGGCTTCGTCATTGCACTTTAAGGCGAGCGGGGTGATGTCGTTCCGGTCCAGCATCGATTCGGGCACCAGGCTCGTGTTGGCTATGAGCAGCCCCTTCCGCGCGACCTGATCCCTGTATTTGTCGACGGCTATCGTGTCCATCGCGATGACGCACCGGGGATGGTTTGTGACCATGGAACCGATCTCCTCGTCGGCGATTACCAGCGTTACGTTCGTGCGTCCGCCGCGCTTCTCCACGCCATAGGATGGCAGAAAGGTTACGTTAAGCCCCCTGCGGATGGCCGCAAGGGCCACGATCTGGCTTATGGTCTGTATTCCCTGGCCGCCGAAGCCCGCCATGATCACATCGTAGTACACTCCATACCTCCTCTGCGCCCTCTGCTACAGGAAGTCCTTCCCCGTGCGCTCCTTGAACACCCCGAGCGGGAAATAGGGGATCATCTCGCGCTCTATCATCTGGAGCGCCTCGAGCGGGGTGACGCGCCAGTTGGTGTTGCAGGTCGACAGCATCTCGACCATGGAGAAGCCCATCTCGTTTATCTGCATCTCGAAGGCCTTTCGGATGGCCCTTTTCGCCTGGTTTACGTGTTTGGGCGAATGGAGGGCCACCCTGGTGGAGTAGGCGACGCCCTCGAGCGTGGCGAGCATCTCGGCCATTTTGATCGGATAGCCCTCGGTGTTGAAATCGCGTCCGTAGGGACTGGTTGTCGTCTGCTGGCCCAGGAGCGTCGTCGGCGCCATCTGCCCGCCGGTCATGCCGTATACGGAGTTGTTTATAAAGAACACGGTTATGTTCTCGCCGCGGTTGGCCGCGTGTATGATCTCGGAGGTGCCGATGGCCGCCATGTCGCCGTCGCCCTGGTAGGCGAAGATGATGTTCTCCGGCTGCGCGCGTTTCATGCCGGTGGCGCACGCCGGGGCGCGCCCATGCGGGGCCTCCAGCGCGTCGATGGGAAAATAGCGGTAGAGAAAAACGCAGCAGCCCACTCCCGGTATCCCTATAGTGCGGTCGGTAATTCCGAGCTCGTCCATCGCCTCGGCGATGAGCCGGTGGGCGATTCCGTGCGTACATCCCGGGCAGAAGTGGGTGGGCGCGTCGGTAAGGCTGTCGGGGCGTTTAAATATGGCGTTCATCGCGGGCCTCCATCGAGCGCCTTTTTTATCTCGGCGAGCACGTCGTCGGGGAAGGGGAAGCCTCCGCCGGGCCTGCCGTAAAAACTGATGCTCGCGTCCCTGTGGGCGGCTATGCGGACATCGCGCACCATCTGGCCCGTGTTCATCTCCACCACGAGGAGCTTTCCGGCTTTTTTGGAGTGCTCGTATATCTGCTTTGTGGGAAATGGGAACAGGGTGATGGGGCGGATGAGGCCGACTTTTAGGCCCTCCTCGCGCGCCATGGAGATGGCGGTTTTGGCGACCCTTGCGGGCGTGCCGAAGGCGATGATGATGAGCTCGGCGTCGTCGAGGCGCTGCATCTCGACCATCACCTCTTTTTCCTGTATCTCGTCGTATTTTTGTTTTAAAAGGAGGTTGTGCTCCTCCTGTTCGTAGTCGCCTAAATAAAGGGACTTCAAGAGCCTCGGCTCTCTGCCCCTTCGACCCGTGAGAGCCCAGGGCTTTTCGGGAAACTCCACGGGCTTTTCGGGGACAAGGCGGCAGGGCTCCTGGAATTGCCCTATCATTGCGTCGGCGATAATCATGGCGGGATTCCGGTATTTGTCGGCGAGTTCGAAGGCCTTTATGGTGAGGTCGAACATCTCCTGGACCGAGCCGGGAGCCAGCACGATATTGCGGTAATCGCCGTGCCCTCCGCCGTGAACCGCCTGGTTGTAGTCGCCCTGTGTGGGAGCGATGCCGCCGAGGCCCGGTCCGCAGCGCATGATGTTCACTATTACCGCCGGCATTTCGGAGCCGGCCAGGTACGATATGCCCTCCTGCATGAGGGAGATGCCGGGCCCCGAGGACGAGGTCATTGCGCGTTTGCCGGATGCGGAGGCGCCCATCACCATGTTTATTGACGCGATCTCGCTTTCGGCGGGTATGAACGTGCCGCCGCATTTGGGCAGGTTGCGCGCAAGATATTCGGGTATGTCGTTCTGCGGCGTGATCGGGTAGCCGAAATAATAGCGGCATCCAGCCTGTATGGCGCCTTCGGCGAGGGCGATGTTGCCCTTGGTCAGTTTTTTCTCGGTCATTTGTATACCTCGATCGCCGTGTCCGGACACATGACGGCGCAGGTTTTACATCCGGTGCAGCGCTCGCGTTCTTCCTCGATGAATTCGGCCGGGAAATAGCCGATTTTGTTGTGCTCCTTGGAGATCCTGATGAGGTTGCGCGGGCAGAACTCGATGCAGAAGCAGCATCCCTTGCAACGGTCGCGATCGATCACTATGTATGCCATTTAAAAACCAATCCTCCCGGGATGAACGCGTGCAGCCTGAGGGCCCTGTTCGATTTTTGGAGTATAATTAAGCGCGCTCGGGGGGCTGTGTCAATAAAAATCACCCGGGGGAGGCCTTTTTTCACGGTCTCGACAAATGATGGTAAAAGCGGCCCCGTGCGCCTTTATTAATTGACGGCCCGGCCCGTTCGGTATAAAGCGTTGT
>Ga0302245_1001077_pt1 | contig 19685 bp, 19 predicted proteins | sample AAG_UR_Thr_MG_FD_193512 | JGI IMG/M metagenome (GOLD analysis project Ga0302245, IMG submission 193512) | Enriched activated sludge microbial communities from anaerobic digester in WTTP, New Holstein, Wisconsin, United States - AAG_UR_Thr | ecosystem: Engineered > Bioreactor > Anaerobic >... | reverse complement strand
GTATGGATACGTGGAAAGGAGCCTTGGAATGTCCCGGGGCAGGTTAACGGGAACCTTGTCGAAAACCGCAGGTCTTGAAGAATGGGCTGCTTTTTCGACAGCTTCAACCACCTTCTCCGGATCGCCAGCTCCGGCAATCCCGTCAACTCCCTTGAGCCTTAAGACCTTCTGGCCGTGCCTCTGGACGAGGCAGCCGCATACCAGAAGCTTCTTATCTCTGCCGGCTTTCATCCCTGCCAGCCTGGCTATGGCCGATTCAGATTCCCTGACGGCTGCCTCCAGGAATGCGCAGGTGTTCACTATTATCAGGTCGGCTTCTTCGGGAGAATCTGTCAGGATATATCCCTTTTCGCCGAGCATGCCGAGAACGTTCTCGGAATCAACGAGGTTCTTGGGACACCCGAGGCTTACCATGAATATCTTTTCCATTTCTCCTTACCCGGGCAGGATGTATAGTATCATGAAAAAAATGACAAGGAAGATTAACGCAAGGAAAGCGAGCATGAATATTGTTCTTTTCTCGGCGGAAGAGAAAAAAGGCTTCTTTTCAGTCCCAACGGCTTCATCCCGGTTCCAGGCTTTATCATCGGGGTCCGTCCAGGACAACTCCGAGATCTTTTTCTCTACAAGATTCTTTTCGATTCTGAGGTAGGAAGAATAGAGCCTGAGGTATCCTTTCAGATGAGCTTCACTCTGGAATTCCCGCCACCTCCCGCCTTCAATCATATCAATGAACTTGACCGGCATGAAGGTGTCTTCGAAAACCTTTTCAGCCGTGATATTTTTTGATATCCTTGCCTCTTTGATTATTTCTTCAATATTTCTGTCATCCATTCTCGTCCCTGTTAGAGATAACCTGCCTCGGCTTGCCTTCCCTGTAAGGTCCAAGCAGACCTTCTTCATCCATTCTCTCTATCAGCCTTGCAGACTTGTTGAATCCTATCTTTAGCCTTCGCTGTATCATGGATATGGAGGCTATCTTGGTGGTGAGAACTATCCGCTTGGCTTCCTGGTAAAGCTCGTCCTCCCCGTCCTTATCGGAACTTTCCAACATCTCCTGTTCCCTGGATGATTCCCTTCCTTCCACTATCTCCATGTCATACTCCGGGGCTTTCTGCGCTTTGATGAAATTGCATATTGACTCGATCTCGTCATCTGATATCAGGCAGCCCTGTATCCTGCTCATGGATGAACTGCCCGGCGGGATGAAAAGGAGGTCTCCCCTTCCAAGAAGCTTTTCGGCCCCTATCGTATCCAGGATGGTTCTTGAATCGAACTTTGACGTGACCTGGAAAGAGATCCTGCAAGGCAGGTTGGCTTTGATTATTCCGGTAATGACGTTAACCGACGGCCTCTGGGTAGCCAGTATCAGGTGTATTCCCGCCGCCCTCGAAAGCTGGGCCAGCCTGATGATGCTGTTTTCAATCTCGTTGCGTGCGACTATCATCAGGTCGGCAAGCTCGTCTATGACCACGACTATGTAAGGCAGGTGTTCGTTCTTAACGGTTGAGTTGTATCCTTCTATGTTTCTTGCCTTCACATCCGCGAACATCTGGTACCTTCTTGCCATCTCGGCGATAAGCCATTTGAGGGCGTTTATGGCCTTTCTCGTGTCAACCACGACAGGGCACAGGAGGTGGGGCAGATCGTTGTACGATATGAGTTCAACCATCTTGGGATCTATCATTATGAACCTGACCTCTTCCGGCGAAGCCTTGAAAAGTATCGAGGCGATGAATGAATTGATGCAGACTGTCTTTCCGGACCCTGTCGCCCCGGCTATAAGGATGTGAGGCATGTTCTTAAGATCGCTGATAACCGTCTTGCCCATGATGTTCTTGCCGACGGCTATGGTAAGCTTTGAAGGGCTTTTCTGGAATTCCCTGCTGGTAAGCATATCTCTCAGGTAAACCATGGAGATCTGCCTGTTGGGGACCTCTATCCCTACGGTGGACTTGTTGGCAAGCGGGGCAACCACTCTCACGGTGGTTGTCTTGAGGTTCATGGCGATGTTGTCCTGTATCTTGTAAACCTTTTGAAGCGCGACTCCCGGTGCGAGCTGGACTTCGTACATGGTTACCCGGGGCCCCTGGTTGATCTGTACCACCTCTCCTTCTATTCCGAACTCTATGAGAGTCTCCTCTATCACCTGTGCATACAGGTCGAAATCTTCGTTTGTTTCCTGCTGTGTGGGATTGCCTGCCGCCAGCGTGGAAAGGGGAGGGGTCTTATAATCTTTTGCCCTTGATATGGGCTTGGGAGGCTTTACCTTCGGGATTTCCGCTACAGGTTCCTCTTTCCTGGGAGGTTCTTCCTTCTTTTCCGGCGGCACCTCTATCTTTATTGTCTTCCTCGGCGGCTTGGGCATCTCCGGCAGGGGCGGGTTGTCGACAGGCAGGGGTATCCTTTCCTGCCTTGATTCGGCATAGCTTTCAAAGGCCGTTCTGAAAGGGCTGATGAATATCCTGTATCCGGCAAGCATAGAGCCTGCCACCAGGAGCGCGATAACCAGGTATATGCCCCTTTCCCCGAGATACTCGCTCAGGAAAGGAGCCGCCATGAATCCCAGGAGCCCTCCCGAGAAAGAGTTTCCGTTTCTTATTGCCAGGAATACGGATACAGCCAGCACCAGGCCGGCACAACTTCCAATCTTCCGCCATATTCCCGTAGCCTCCCCCCATATCACGTTAACTCCCAGGAAAAGGAGGAGGAAGATCAGCAGATAGGCGGAGTGGCCCAGGAGAAAAAAGAGAAGGCCGGAAAAGTATGCCCCGAGCTTCCCGCCGAAATTGGCCACCGTGCTGTTAACCGGGGAGCCGAGCCTTGCGAACGAAAAGGAAGGATCGAAAGGGTTGTAGGAGAGAAGACAGAGAAAAACGTAAAGGGCAAACCCGAACAGAATAACTCCCTTAATCCATCTTTCAGTTGTTTTTTTTTCCATCAGATTTAATTTACCACCAAAAGGGCTAAAAGGCAAACAAATCTGGCAGTATCAACCTCTTTTTCCTTAAACTGCAAGGAGAAGCCCTCTCTTTTCTTGAAATTACATAGGGGTCATGCAATGTTTTCTGCAGTTTCCATGGCCGGATTCTTCCTGCCGTCAAGATGGAGTGGATTTAAAACTTTTGGCTTGCAATCCGCCTTCTGCCTTAAAGCAGGGAAATTGCAAATTAAGCCCCGAGGTTATATAATATTTATTGGAAACTTCACCTTACGGTCTTTAAGAAAATAGGAGGTTGAAATGAAAAGAACAGGAATTGTATTGGCCGTCCTTGCGGTTTTTTCTTCGCAGGTTTTCTGCGAGACAAGCCGGGAGCTTGGGGAAAGAATCAAGCTGGCCGGGAAGACTCTCAACTATTTTATCGATGCGCCTGACAGCGCCATTCCCAACCAACTGCTTCATGATGCCGACGCAATAATTTTTCTGAGACAGTACAAGGCGGGTTTCGTTCTGGGTGCCAAGGGAGGCAACGGCATAGTCCTTGCAAGGGACAGGGAAACAAGGAAATGGAGTCCCCCGGCATTCATAGCCACCGCAGAGGGAAGCTTTGGCTTCCAGGTTGGCGCGAAGATGGTGGATGCGATCCTGCTGGTGATGAACAAGGAAGGACTGGACCTTCTTCTCAAATCGAGGCTCAAGATAGGCGGGGAGATTTCTGCCGCGGCCGGACCGGTAGGGAGGGAAGCAGGCGCGAAGGTAGGCATACCTGCTGCAGGAATACTCATATATTCGAGGGCAAAGGGGCTCTTTGCCGGGATCTCGTTTGAAGGGGGTGTGATAGCCAGCGACGACAAGTCTAACCAGGTTTTTTACGACGACCCGGAAATAAAGATAAGGGATATAGTGTTCAGGGGAAAAGTCTCAATGCCCCCGGAGGCTGAATCCCTGGTTGCGGCTCTGCTGGAATACGAAAAAAATTACAAGGAGCAAGAGAATGGAAGGTAGAATGGAAACCGGTACAAGGAGGCAGAAACAGGTCGAAAACCTCTTGCAGAAAGACCTCGACGAGATAATCAGAAAGGAAGTTTCTGATCCGAAAATCGGTTTTTTTACCATCACGTACGTCCGGATTTCAAGGGATCTCAGAAATGCCACCGTGGGGGTAAGCGTCATGGGAAGTCCCGAAGAAAGGGAAGAGTCCTTTGAAGCCATCAGGAACGCATGCGGATACATACAACACAAGCTTGCAAAGAAAACGGCCCTAAGGCACACGCCGGAACTATATTTCAAATTAGACGAGATGCCGGAACTCAAGGTTGAGGAAATCCTGAAAGAAATAAGGTCGGAAGAAGACAATGAAAAACATAAAGAGCCAAATTGAAGAAACCCTCGTTGATGCTTTCAGGTCAATACCCGGGTTTGAAGATATAAAAGACGATATATACGTCATGCCCTCTGCCCGGAAAGAGTTCGGGGATTTCTGCACAAATGCCGCCCTGAAGGAAGCCAAGTCAAGAAAGCTTGATCCCCGCAAACTGGCGGTGGAGTTGTGTGAATCGATATCCCGGCTGAATCCCTCTTACCTGGAGAAAGTTGATATCATCAACGGGTTTGTGAACTTTTTCGTTAAAGATTCCTTTTACCTTGATTTTGCGAGAGAGATACACGAAAGCGGGGGAACATCCCTGAAAGACGGCTCTTCCAGGAAAGAGAAGGTTCTCATAGAGTTTGTCAGCGCCAATCCTACCGGCCCTCTTACCATAGCCCACGGAAGGCAGGCGGCGTACGGGGAGGCCCTGGCCAGGATATTGAAATATGCCGGCTTCCAGGTCTCCAGGGAATACTACCTGAACGACGGGGGAAGGCAGATACACCTTCTCGGGAAATCCCTGAAGGCCCGATATCTCCAGGCAAAAGGCCTGGAGTCGCCCATTCCCGAGGAAGGCTACGAGGGGGAATACCTGATAGATCTGGCAGGGGAGCTGTCGGACGCTGAGGGGAAAGACGACTCTTTCTTTGACAATTATGCTTCCGGCCGTATACTCGAAGGGATAAAGGAAGACCTGGCTACCTTCGGAGTTTCCTTCGACAGCTGGGTAAGGGAATCATCCTTTATCGAAAACGGGTCTGTCCGGGAACTGATAGATGATCTCAAGAAAAGGGATCTTCTCTACCTTTCGGAATCGTCATGGTGGTTCCGGAGTTCTTCTTACGGGGACGAGAAAGACAGGGTTGTCATCAAGAGTGACGGCAGTCTCACGTACCTTGCAACGGATATCGCATACCACCGGGACAAGATAAGCAGGGGTTATGATAGGCTGGTTAACATAGTGGGGCCCGACCACCACGGTTACATCCCCAGGCTTAGGGCCGCCGTTGAGGTTCTCGGAGGAGATCCGGGGGGCTTCGTGCCCGTTATAGTCCAGCTTACCACCCTCTACAGGGGCAAGGAGAAGCTTTCAATGTCCACTAGGAAAGGCCAGTTCATATCTCTCCGCCAGCTTATCGATGAGGTGGGTCCTGACGCATCAAAGTTCTTCTTCATATTCAGGAAAACAGACAGCCATCTTGATTTCGACCTGGAGCTTGCCAAAAAGAAAGACCTCGAGAATCCTGTTTATTACCTCCAGTATGCTTACGTCAGGATGAAGCACATCCTCAGGTATGCCGGGGAACAGGGGATAGACATAGACGGGATAAAGCCGGACTTTTCCCTTCTCAGGGAAAATGAAGAGATAGCCGTCTCCAGGAAGCTTGCCGCCTTCCCTGCAGTCATAGACGGAGCGGTCCAGACGTACGGCGTTCACCTGCTTGCAGAGTATCTCCTCGAGCTTTCGAGGTTGATACATTCCTACTACCAGAACCACAGGGTGGTCAACCCCGGGGAAAAGGAAGTGACGGATGCGCGCCTGGTATTGGTAAAGTCTGTATACGAGGTGTTTTCAAGATCCCTGGAACTTCTAAACATATCCCTGCCGGAGAGCATGTAAAAAAACGGGCTATTTAAACCTGAAAAGGCAGTCTTCCGGCAAGTCCCCCTGTCCGGTTTTTTCCATAATTCTGCGAGTCTTCCTGTCATGGTACCCGGAAATATCTTCACTTATTCCCAGGCATTTTCTTATGCTCAGCATCGATATCTCGCGTATGTATTTTCCTGCTATAGATGATAATGCGGCCGGAAAAGACCTTTTCTCCACGTCCATCAAGAAACCCAGCCTGGTTTTTTCTCCATCTTTCTCAAGCAGGTATACGGACTCTGCGTCCCTCTCACAGAGTATTTCTGCGGAGTATCCTTTCATTCCTGCTTTCATGTAAGGCAGGTAGAACTTGAGTCCTCCTATCTTTCCCGCCTCAACCCAAAGACCGTCCTTTTCTTCCGTTTCTTCAATTATCCGGCAGAATGAAAGGAAATCGAGAAGAAGTTTTGTTTCTGACAGTGTAAAACGGTTAAACTCCCTGGGGCAGATGAATACCGACCGGAGATCCTCAATAACCACTCTGTTAAGGTCGGCCCATTGAAGAAATTTTTCAGATCTTGCGGCGGCTTTGGCGGGGTTTGCCCACGGGAAGTCTTCAGGTATGTCCCCTGTACAGATATTCCTGCCCGATGAGCATGCGGAAAAGCGGCAGAATTCCTTTAATATCTCCCGCGGTCCGGAGGGCATCATTCTTTTCAGAAGAAAGAAGATGGATATGGCCGCCTCTTCGACCAGGGCAAAGTTCCTGCTGCTCCTGGAGTTGAAGAATATCTTGCTGTCAGAGATGTCGCCGAACCAGCTTGTTTCTTCATTCCCAAACCTGACAATTGTACCGGTGACTGTTAACGGTCCCATGAACGGGCCAAGCCCGTTCTCGTCTATTCCAAGGATCCTTTTTCCCCGGTCCGGCATTCTCTTCTTACCCCCGTTTTTTGCTTGTGGCCTACCTGAAAAGAACCGAAAACCCGCTAAGCACAAGTATGATGGCAAAGACCTTTCTGAGGGTTTCCCTCGATGTTCTTATGCTCATCCTTGCACCCAGGGGGGCGGCCGCCATGGAGCCTGCCGCTAAAAGCATTGCCGCCCTGAAATCAACCAGCCCTCTTGCCATGTATCCTATACCCCCCGATAGAGAATTGAAGAATATGATCAGAAGGGCGGTTCCTATGCATGCGTGCATAGGGATCCTGAGAAAAAGATAGAAAAGAGGGATTATCAGTACAGCCCCTCCGACCCCGCACAGCCCGGAGACAAAACCGGCGAAAGCCCCTATGGCAATGGCCGCAGGCAGGTTATACCCGCTCCCGTCGCTGTCGCATGCCATGGGGGATTCCTTCTGGAAGAACATCTTGATGCCAAGGATAATGGTTACAAGAATAAACGAATACCTGACCAGGTTGTCGGGCAGACGGCTTGCAAGATATACGCCAGCCTGGGCTCCTGCTATTCCGAAGGGAATGATAAGGAAGGCGAGCCGGGCGTTAATGTGCTTGTTTCTGCCGTAATTTATAAGCCCTGAAACCGAAGTGAATATGATAGTCACAAGGCTCGTGCCTACGGCCTGCTTCATGGGCATGTTGAAAACCCGCACGGTGACAGGTATCAGTATCGCCCCGCCGCCCATGCCGAACATGCCGCACAGAAAACCCGTAACAAGCCCCGCAAAAAGTCCCTGCAGAACAATTATCATCATGCCTCCGGTTGTAAAAAACACCGGAAAGGGTAACATTTATACCATCCCGGGTCAAAATTAAGAGTAATATTTTGTCACCCTGAGATGTACCGGCTCAGGGTCTTCACCACTTCATCTCCATCCTCCATAGGGGAGAGGGGGAAAAGAGAGATACTGCATGGAATCGTCTCATGAAAATCGTCGGAATATTCCGAAGTAGATGGTACGATTATCAAAGGTTTTGATATTAATCGCTTATATCTGAATTTCACGGTACACGGGAAGGAAAACTTAACTTTATGAAGTTTTCCCTGAACCATGACGCTGCCGAAGAGATGCCTTCCCATGAATACCTGATAAACGAAACCAGCAGGTTGACGTTTCCTTTCTTTCCGTACCTCTTCTCCAGGTACCTTTTGGATGGGAAGACCATGTAAACTGTCAGGCGGAGTTTCCTTACTGTTCTCATCCCGAAAGAAAGCTTGCCCATGTTTGATTTGCTTCTTGAAGGACTTTGAAGCAGGGTGAAACGGGCTCTCTCGACCAGTCCCGGAATAAAAGAGCAGAGCATTTCCATTACCTCTGTCGGAAAAGGTATGTCGAGAGTTTCAGCCCCCCTTTTGAAGGCCATCCTTACGGGCATCCAGAGATTATCCTTTTCCACCTTTGAGATGAAAGATTCCCAGTTTATCTTCTTTCCCATCAGGTATATCACCTGTCTTATATCGCATAAGCTTATCGCACATGGAGCCGGGATATGGCTGAACGCATGCAGGGCAAGGTGTATGAGGATATCTTCCGGAGAAAGCCCCCTTGTCCTCATGCCGTATATTTCGTACTCTGCCGAATCTCTGAGCAGAAGATAAGGAGAGGGCCTGTCAAGGTAAGGGCATGGTCCCAGCCGGTAATGGCATTCCACCATGACAGGCAGTCTTCCCTTTTTTGAAAAGCCCGCGTTTTTTCTTGCCTGCACGAGGCCCTGCCTGGGTTCTATATTCTCTTCGAAACCCATTTTTGAAAGGATTCTGCCAGCCCTTTCAATGTCCTGTTTCCTTACCAGCAGGTCTATATCGGAAAAAGGCCTGGTCCCCGGAGGATAGAGGATTTCCATCATAAGGCCTTTCAGAAGAAGAAACTGAATCCCGTTTTCCGCAAAATTGACATTTATGCGTTTGAACTCCTCCGACATGAAGGCATTGCTGACAAGGATTTTCATCCTTGCCTTTCTAACTTTTTCCGCCGTATCTTCTCCCTGCGGGAATTCCACCCCGGCTTCCCTTGAAAAGTATTCAAGCAGAGGGAGGTATGTTTCACTCCCTCCGAGAAGCTCGTTAATCCTGGAATGCATTGAGATGTCGACCATGTTTTTCAGAATTGTGTAAGGGTTCCGTCTTTCTTTGCTTTCCTGACTGCCAGGGAGAAGAGAAGGAAACCCAGTGGAAGGAGAAGCGCCGAGAGGAACGCGAGAATCCTTATTTCATCTGAGATCCCTGAGACCGGAGAACCGGCAAGAAGGGATTTCCTTATACCTTCAAGGCTGTGAGTAAGGGGTATCCACCTTGAAACGTCCTGCAGCCATACCGGCATGATTGAAACAGGGTAGACGACACCTCCCAGGAGGCCGGAAAGAGAGCTGAACAGCCACATTACGGGATCTCCTTTCTTGAAAACGAGAGTGAAACTTGCAGATATGATCCCCATGCCTGCAAAACAGAGAACCGTAAGAAGCGTTATAATGAGGGTTCCTGCAATGTTTGGATTTACGAACTTTACCTTGAAGAAGATTACTCCGGCCGCCAGATACAGGAGAACGTTTACCGCACCCCTGATAAAAGGGAAAACGGATGCCGAAAGGAGTATGGCGGGCAGGTCCGTCTGGGTTGACAGGAGGGCTTCAAGGGTGCCGCTTGTCTGTGCCGTGGATATGATGGAGGCAAAGGAGTACAGGGATATCATCAGGTATGAGGAGAAAGCTATGCCTACCAGGACAAAGGGGAAATAACTGCCCCCGTAAGGGACCAGTTGCTCTATGGATTTCCCTTCGATAAGCCGGGAAACGAAAAAGAAGGTCAGGAGCGGGAAAATTATGCCCGCTATTTCTCCTATGAAGGCGAGTTTGTAGCTCAGCATTTCCCTCAGGTCCCTTTTAAGAAAAGCTGCCATTTTATCCATTATTCACCTGTCAGCATGTCGAATGCCTCTTCGAGCGTTTTCTCTACCGGCGTGCATGAAACAACATGGTACCCTGCTGCAGAAAAGTCTCTCACGATCAAAGATATGCCCTCTCCTTTGTTCGCGGGTTCAGCCAGGACCCTTATTTCCCTGCCGTTTTCCGAGATTTCCGGTTTCACGTCCCCTTTCCCTGCGCAAAAATCCTTCACGTCATTGATATCCCCTGTACCTTTTTTCAGCAGCCGGATCTCGATTCTTCCGTCAGAAGGAATCAACGCTTTTATTCGGCAGGGTTTATCGCATGCGAGTATTTTGCCCCTGTGAAGTATCGCTATACGACTGCATATCTCTTCAGCTTCGTGGAGGTTGTGGGTGGAAAGACATACCGTTTTGCCACGGCGCGCAACAAGCTCCTCCCTGACGAAATCCCTCATATTTCTTGCCGCAGAAGGATCGAGGCTCCGCGTGGGTTCGTCCATGAGGAGAATTTCCGGGTCGGGCAGAAGGCTCCTTGCAATGGCCAGCCTCTGCTTCATCCCTGCGGAATAATCTTTAAACATCCTGTCCGCATCCCGGGACAGTCCCGTGATGCCAAGGACGGTTTCTATCCTTTCAGGCGCCATGCGCCTGCCGATATTGTTCAGGGAAGAGAAAAAATCGAGGTTCTGCCTTCCTGTCAGTCTCCAGTAAAAACTTCTTTCCTCGCTGACCACGAAACCCATGGAACGGCGGACCTGTGCGGGCCTTTTTTCCACGTCGTACCCGTTGACCATGACCCTTCCCTTGTCAGGGAGAACAAGAGTCGCCAGTATTTTCAGCAGGGTCGTCTTTCCCGCCCCATTGGGCCCGAGCAGGCCGAAAAGCTCCCCCTTGCCTATGGAAAGAGAAACGTCTTCCAGCGCAACCATCTTTTCCTGCAAGAAAGGGTGGAATATGAGGTCTCTGTACCTCTTTACAAGGGGATACTTCTTTGAAAGTCCCGAAATCTCTATCGCCGGTCCCATTTATTCTTCTCTTCTCCTTTGAAAAAGTATATCTGATATCCTGACTCAGGTCAACCCATGCTGAAAGTCCGGCATAAGAAATTTAATGTTAAAACCATTGATAGATATAGGTTTAGCAAGCAATTTTCTGACTTGATTACAAACTTGCCTGTTTCGCAGACTTTTTCTCTCCCTTTGGGCAGAGGAGAAAAATAATCTGAAATAAATATTTTCAGAATTTAAAGGCATAACGCCTTTCTTATGTTTGTCAATTTCTGGCCGACGATTCTTACTTACTTGTATCTTCTGCCTCTTTCCTGTATAATCTAACTGCTTGCAGGTTGAGGGATTTCAATGGGAAAAGAAAGAGAGACCGGAAGTCAGAAGAGGTATTCAAGAAAAGAAAGCATTTACAACTCGCCTTTCAAAATAGGACAGGACTCTATTCTTGCATCCCTTGACATAGAGTTGACCGAAAGGTGCAACAACGACTGCATACACTGTTATATAAACCTTCCCGCGGGGGATGTTTCGGCAATAAGTCGTGAGCTTTCCTTCCCTGAAATAGAGTCCATCCTGAGGGAGGCGGCTTCCCTCGGCTGCCTTTCTGCCAGGTTTACCGGCGGAGAGCCCCTCCTTAGAAAGGATTTCAGGGAGATTTACGTTTGCGCCAGAAAACTTGGCATGCGGGTTACCATATTTACCAACGCATGCCTGATAACAGAGCCTCTGGCAGATCTCCTTGCCCATATTCCCCCACTTGAAAAGGTGGAGGTAACCGTTTACGGCATGAGCCGGGAGTCCTGCAAGGCTGTAACCCACACCCCGGATTCTTTCGGGCAAGCCCGGAGAGGCATAGATCTTCTTTCTTCCAGGAATATCCCCTTCATGCTGAAGGCGGCCATGCTTCCGCCATTTATTCCCGAGAAGGAGGAATTTGAGAAATGGGCAAGAACATCTGCGCCATTTAGCGAAGAAGAGGGATATTCCATGCTTTTCAACCTGCGGGGCAGAAGGGATTCTCAGGAGAAGAACAGGCAGATAGAAAAACTCCGGATGACACCCGATAATTTTTCTGAAAGACTCTCCCGCGACCCTGCCGGATATGCCAGGGAGATGAGGCCTTTTTTTTACGGCTTCAAGGGATGTGCGGGCAGGAAGCTTTTCACCTGCGGCGCCGGGGTTAAAAGCGGCTGCCTTGACGCTTATGGGAACCTCCAGATGTGTCTTCTGCTGAGGCATCCGGATACCGTTTATAACCTTCACAAAGGTCCTGTCAGAGAGGCCATGTGCGATTTCTTCCCGAGGATCAGGCAGGCAGAGGCTTCCGACAATGGGTACCTTGCCAGGTGTGCCAGGTGCTTCATAAAAAATATTTGCGGGCAATGTCCGGCCAGGTCGTGGATGGAACACGGAACCCTGGACAGGCCGGTGGAATACCTTTGCGACATAGCCCACGGGAAAGCACAGGTTCTCGGACTTATAAAGAAGGGAGAGCATGCCTGGGAAGTCGAAGGAATGGAAAGAGTCCGAAGGTTCCTTTCCGGCTGTTGAGTCCTTTACTTTGTAAGCGGGCATCCTGGCAGCCGGGGTTGCCAGGGGATTTTTAAGCGGAGGAATAATTGGAAAAAGAAAGCAAGAGCATATTTGAAGAGTTTGACATAAAGAATTATTCAGGCGAAACCGGTGTAAGCAGGCAGTATTTCGGGATTGCCGGCATAACCGTATGTGTTGAGCAGGGTCCGGATGCCGGTAACATCTCATTCAACAAGAAGTTCAAGCAGTTTGCAGAAGAAGGGCCTGGCAGAGATAACGTTATACTCAGGTACCATTTCAGACTGCCCGACCTGGGGGGAAAGGATTTGGGCAGGGAGATATACCACAGGTTGCCCTGGGCTGTCTACAGAAAGGAAAACGGATGGGTTTACCTGGGCATCGTGGAGGAAGGAAAAGGCGAGCGGGTTTACAGGGTGGGGATTTTTAATAAGGATTACACAAGAGGAATGATTTACGGCTCTCCCGTTGAGACGGAAACGGGCTCGGGAACGGGAAAGTCAGCCCTTTCTCTTTTCCCCACGGACCAGGTATGGATTGCGCCCCTGCTGGCAGACAGGAATGCCTTCTATCTCCACTCCTCGGCCGCCATCATCAACGGGAAGGGGCTCATATTCGTGGGCCATTCCGGGGCTGGAAAGTCGACTACCCTCAGGATGCTTGAAGGGCGTGCCGAGATATTATGTGACGACCGGAACATCCTGAGGCGATGGGATTGCGGATGGAAGGTGCACGGCACATGGAGCCACGGGGAGCTTCCCTATGTTTCGTCGTCTTCCGCCCCTCTCCACTCGGTTCTCATACTTACCAAGGATACATGTAACCGGATAGAGAGGATTACCGATAAGATGGGAGTCTGGAAACTCCTACTGACGACCATCGTAAAACCTGTCGTTACCTCCGAATGGTGGCAGAAGGAGCTGGATGCCATGGAGAAGCTTATAGATGAAGTTCCGGTTTACAGGATGCATTTCGACAAATCCGGAGAAATACTTGAAGTATTGGAGGACTTGACAAAAAAAAATAAGGTGTTATAATAATAAGGTAAAATGATATCGTCAGAGCAGAGTGTTTTATGGTCATAATTGCATTAAGCTAATGCAGAATTTGGTTGTTTCTGAAAAATAGGAGGTATCAAGAAATGAAGAAATTGACATGGGAAACGCCGGAACTTGTTATCTTGGCGAAAGGCAAGCCCGAAGAATCTGTTCTCAGGGCCTGCAAGATGATAGAAGGCTTTTTCAGTGATTACGACCCTGACACCCGCAAATGCATAAAGATGTATGGCGGCGCATGGGTTGATTGCATGGAGAGGGCCGTAACCTGATTTAAAGCTTTAATTTTTAAGGCAGATAATATTTTTTTAGCTGTGATTCGAAAATAATAACGGAGCCTGCGTATATTAGTAATACGGTATAAAGCAGGCTCCATTATTTTTTACAGGTCCTGCTTCAGCATCTCTTCCCTTGCCCCCGCGATACGACAGAAATAGTCAACCGGTTCGTCGAGCTTGCCTGTTTCAAGGTAGGAAACCGCCGGGCACCACATGCAGAGGTTTACTATCCTGCATCTGCCGCAATTTTCAAGGAATTCCCTGTTTTCGGAAGCCATTCTTCTTACCCTGGGCACAAAATTCTTATATGCGTCCCCGAGAGATCCCTGCTTCAGGTTGTATATGCAGTCCGGGTGGCAGAGAGATGAACATAATCTGAATGTCCCGTCCCATCCTACCGTGCAGGCGCCTTTTCCTGCTCCGCAGCCGAATATGAGCTTTCCCGTATTTTCCGGGGCAGTCTTTGTTATAAGCATTTCGCAGTCTTTCTTCAGGGACCCGATCCTTTCCGGATCGCTCTTTTCAAGCTCGGCTATCTCTTCCGGCAGGAGCCTTTCTTCCATGATCTCCCTGTTTCTCACCCTGTTGCCGTCAAACCTCAGGTTAAGCATGGGGTCGAACCTGAAATAGTCTTTAGTTCTTTCCCTGCAGAAAGCGGCTATAAGAGGCATCTCGTGAAGGTTGGAACGCATGGCAACGGCCTTGAACCTTACCTTTATCCCGTTATCAAGAAGCATCTTAAGTCCTCTCGTGAAAGAATCGAAGGAACCGGGTTTCCTGGTAACCTTTTCGTATGTTTCCCTTGTGGCCCCGTACACGGATACCTCTATATCCCTGGGCGGATAATTGCAGAAAAGATCCACATGCTCTTTTTCCACGAGGACCGCGTTAGTGAATACTGATACCAGGAGACCCATCTTTTTCAAAGAAAGGTATATTTCCGGGAAATCCTTTCTGAGGAGGGGCTCCCCTCCCGTGATAAGACAGCTCATGGCTCCCATCTTCACTCCCTCGAGAGCTATACCTGTTATCTCGGATGCTTTTAATTCCCTTCCCATGGCTTTCCGGTCTCCCGCGGGAAGGTTAATGTAGCAGTGGCGGCAGTTGTTGTTGCATCGGGCAGTAATCTCAAGCTCCATGTCAATAAGTATATTCTTGCCGTCCATCTTCTTCCAGAGGGGAAAATCAGGCAGTTGCAACCTTGAAACATTATTTTTTCTCACTTTTTCTCCCGGAGTTCTTATTTAATATGACTTACTTTATTATATTACATTTATGAACAGAAAAAAACTTATATTATATGAGTTTGACACCAAAAATCCTTGATAAAGGGGTATTTCATCTGTTTTCAACAATATTTCCAATGTCGTTATCTTAAAAACGTTGTAAAGCATGTTGTTTCTTCTTCCTCTCCTCTGGGGGAGAGGACATGCCCGTCCGAAGCTTTAGCGAAGGAGGATTGGAGTGAGGGGGTACACTCTTTTACCCTCTCCTCATGGGGGAGAGGGGAGGGGTGAGGGGGTCTTTCCATCTTCCAGACTTTCACTCTCTACCCATAGCGGAGGAGGGGTGCTGGTGCGAAGAGTAATGAGCACCGCAAAGCACAAAGGGCGAGTCAGTGAGCCCGTTGACCGAAGCCCGTAGGGCAAGAGGGGTGAGGGGGGGCTTTTCATCTTTCGTCCTTTCACCCTCTACCCATAGGGGAGTAGATCTTCCTCATTTCTTCTTCCTCTCCTCTTGGGGGAGAGGATTGAGGTGAGGGGGGTTTCTCAACAGCTCTCCTTCCCCTGCGGTAGTCCGCCGAAGCTTCTGCATAGGAGGATTCACCCCCGTAACCCTGGTGAAGGATTGGATTCGGCTACAGATTTCATAATGTACAAGCATAATTTTTTAATTATATTAAAATTTCAGGGACAAAACCGTTGGCAGTCAGTCTTGACACGAAAGCCGGCAGGTGTTTTAATAACATCTCAGTAGAGAGAAACTGGAGGAAAAGCCTTGAAGAAATACAGCCCCATTGTTTTTTTGTTCTTTTTTTCGTCCAAACTCCTTAACAGGCTGCCCTTTTTTGCTAACGGCAGACTGTACTGGCTGGCGGCCCGTTTCCAGGGTTTCTGGCTCGGTATTCTTACCCGGAGCGAGATCCAGCAGGCGGACCGGCTGGGATATTCCAGGTCTTCCCTCTATTTCCTTGGGCAGTACAACAGGAGCGGACTTTTTGAATGGGAAAAAGAATCCCTTGAAAGGTATTTTACCGGATGCAAAACCCTTCTTGTGGCTGGAGCCGGAGCCGGAAGGGAGGTTCTTGCCCTGAATCAAATGGGGTATAATGCCCACGGTTTTGAGTGCAACCCGGAGATGGTGGCTTTTTCCCGAAAATTATTTACTGAAGAAGGTATGGATGCCCGCATAATACAGGCGCTTCCTGACAGGTGCCCGCAGGGTGAAAGGATATACGATGGACTCATTGTGGGGTGGTGTGCATATATGCATATACAGGAAAGGGATGCCAGGATATCTTTTTTAAGGGAGATGCGCGGACGTTCCGTTTCGGGAGCTCCCATTCTCCTTTCTTTCTGGTACCGTGCCGAAGCCGACCTGGCAAAGTTGAGGACACAGCTCTCCACCGCCAACATTTTCAGGCGTCTGCTTGGCAGGAAGAAGGCAGAGCCAGGAGATATCCTTGATTCGAGGGGCTTCGTACACTTTTTTACCGACCGGGAGATCGAAGAAGAGCTCGACGGCGCTGGATTTGATCTCGCATGCTTCTCAGACAGGGGTCACTACCACGCCGTAGGCATTGCAAAGGAATGACGGCCCTTCTTACCTCTTTCCCTTCAGGAATGAGACTATTCTTCTTGCAAGAAGAAACGGTGGATAGAAAAAACTGCTGCGGGAGATGAAGGCCAACGCAAACCTTTCCCATCCAAGGCCAAGGATTATCCTTCTTCCTTTTCTTTCGACCCTTGTTACCTTGCCGAGGATATTTTCACAGGGTATCTGCCCGTCTTCCGAAGGGCAGTTGTCCCCTTTCATAACGAAGCAGCCGCCTTGTACTCTTACTATCCTGTGTATGAAAAGCTTACCGTCCTGGGGGTGTACTGCGGCGACTATATCGCCTGTTAAAAACCTGGATCTTTCTGCCGGGCATATTGTAACCACGTCTCCCTCTCTCAGGAAGGGCAGCATGCTGAATCCCCTGACCCGGAACCTGAAATCCATGCCCCTTGCAAGCACCGCGTGGGCAACTGAAAGCAGGGCTTCGGGGGAGAGAGACAATTCCGATTCCTTCCTGTGGTAAAGCAACGGCCTGTTATTTTCGTATTTCATTAAATAAGAAGAGGGTTATGTGTTCGCCCTGACAACCATCTTCCTTTTAAGCAGTTCTTCCACGAGCCCCGCTACATCCTGCTCTATTGTCTCCCGGGGAGCGTCAAACCTTACTGAGAGCTCTTCGGATAAGGCCTTCAGGTTTCTCTTGCCGTCAAGTCCCGCCCACACGGCTTTTCCTGTTTCATTCAGGGTATAAAGCTCGTCTTCCATGTCTCCCACTCCCGATGTCAGTGGTATTATTACGATCTCTCCTTCTATCTCCCTGGCAACAATGTTTTCTGAGGGCATGTAAATCCCGTTTATATCCACGTTCTTTTCTTTTTCCATTATTGGGCCTCCCCTGATATTAACGGCCATTGTTGGAAAATCCTTGTTAAACGATATTATATCATAAAATATTACGGCTGGCATGGCTTCCGGTGAAAGGGTATGATATAATGTACCGGGCTTTCAGAAAAAGGCATTTCTGCAACATGGCAAAGAGAAAAAAAAGATATTACGATTCCAGGATCAAGAGGGGGCTCGATATTTCAGGGGCGCTTTCAGGAATCATTCTTTCCCTGCCCGTATATTTATTGGTGCCAGTTTTGATAAAACTTACCTCTAAAGGTCCCGTATTCTACCTCCAGGAAAGGCTCGGAAAGGATAAAGTACCTTTCATGATGATAAAATTCAGGACTATGATCGTCGGCGCCGAGAATGGAAAACCTCTCTGGGCTGAGAAAAATGACAGCAGGGCAACCTCGGTGGGTTTGTTTCTCAGGAAGACAAGGATAGACGAACTTCCACAATTTATAAACGTTCTCAAGGGTGATATGAGCCTTGTAGGTCCCCGTCCTGAAAGGGAATACTTTGTCAGCAAGCTTGCGTCAGACATACCGTTCTATAACGTCAGGTTTATACTCAAGCCAGGCATATCAGGATGGGCGCAGGTAAACCACCGTTATGCTTCCACCGTTTCAGAGAGCAGGACAAAACTCCATTACGATATCGTATATATAAGGAACAGTTCCCTTTTTCTTGATATTGTCATACTTTTGAAGACTGTGAGGTGCATACTGAATATGAGAGGCAGGTAAAAACTCATATTCCGGCATAATTTATAAAGGGGTATATCCGTTCTGTTATGTTTCTATGCTTTGTTTTTTTGTTATGTTTTAAAGCCCCCCTCACCTCAATCCTCTCCCCCAGAGGAGAGGATTGAGAGATGGGGAAGATCCTCTCCCTAAAGGTTGAGGTAGAAGAGCATGAAAGCCATAGGATCTTTTCTTTTTACCCTTTGGGGAGAAGGATGTTGGTGCAAAGAGTAATGAGAACCGTATAACACAAAACGCGAGCCGGTGCCTGTTCCCCGAAGCTTCTGCACAGGTGGGCTACTGCCGTTTTCAGAATATAAAGGCATAATATTCTTCTTGTATTTGTCGAATTTCTGAAACAATGGAACTCCCTTGACAAAAATATGTATATGATGTAATATAACAGTGTAAGAATAATATTACAGCGATACAAGTATAACGCTGTAGGTGTATTTGTGTTAAGGAGACGATGAAAATGAAAAAAATTACCTGTTTTGTTGCAGTTTTCTTCTTCCTTGCAGCGGCTATACCTCAAGCCTTATTTTCAGCAGAAGAGACTGCCTCTCTGAATATTAAAAATTACAGGACCTACAGTGTTACGGAAAAAGAGTTTGAATCACTGAAAAAACAGCCCGGGATAACTTTCTATTCAGAGTCTCCCAATTTGACTGCCGGGAAATATCTGGTAATTTCAGTCCCTTCTCAGCTGGGTGGAGGATACCTTGCGGGGACTCCCGAGGATATTGCATCAGCTTTTAATTCAGCGGGAATTACAGTCGGCCTTAAGCCCTCTTCACTGACCGGCAATAAATCGGCCATAGCCGGAAAAGCCGCTTCCGCAATTCTCGGAGTAATCATGGCTGTTGCCACAGGCACATCAAAGCCCATTGTATCCCAGGTTTACGACAGCGGTGCAGATGTCCAGGATGGAAAGAAAGCCTCATCAAAGAAAACGCCTGTTCCGGAAAAGGACCTTTTCCCGACTGATGTCCACTATCCCGCCGATCACCATGCGGCTGAGCACCATGTTCCCTTAGTGGTTCCCAACCAGAATCAGGCCGATGCCAAGACAACAGCTCCCAGGAAAACGCCTGTTCCGGAAAAGGACCTCTTCCCGACTGATGTCCATTATCCCGCCGATCACCATGCGGCCGAGCACCACGTAGACATGTTTCTCGAGTTGAAGGGAACAGGACTGGAGAAGACGAACGAGGGTAAAACGGCTGTCAGCAAGTCACTTTTCAACCCGGTTAAGGATTTCCATCCAACGGATATCCATTATCCGGCGGATCATCACGCGGCTGAACACCATTAAATGAAAAGGTGGTCTCTAATATTCCAAGGGGACTGGCCCTGACAAAGGGCTATCCCCTTTGTTTTTACAAGGAAAGGGGAACCTGTCAAAACAATGCTTAGATTGAGAATCTCTTTCTTCCTTATATTCCTGATGTCTGTCTCCGTACTCCGGGGCGCTTCAAGCGATTGGGGAGGGTCGGGGCTTCTGAGAGTGCCCAGCGGGCGGGTAATAAATGATGGTGACGTTCGTTTTACCTTTTCTGACAGCTATCCATACAGGAATTATTCCGTGACCTTCGGCTTCTTTCCGTTTCTCGAACTTAACGGCAGGATAGTGGAATTCCGTG
>Ga0302245_1001072_pt1 | contig 19752 bp, 15 predicted proteins | sample AAG_UR_Thr_MG_FD_193512 | JGI IMG/M metagenome (GOLD analysis project Ga0302245, IMG submission 193512) | Enriched activated sludge microbial communities from anaerobic digester in WTTP, New Holstein, Wisconsin, United States - AAG_UR_Thr | ecosystem: Engineered > Bioreactor > Anaerobic >... | reverse complement strand
AAACAGCGGCGTCGACGGCAAGGCAGTAACCGAGCCAGAGGGGGAAGAAGCCCCAGTGCGTCCGCGGCCCGTCCAGCAGCCAGTTGAGAGGCCAGAAAACGGCGATAAGGGCGAGACCGGCCCAGCCGCGCAGGGGCCAATGGTGGATCGATTTGGTCATGGTTTACGGCTCCTTCGTGGCATATAAATTAAGTACAACCGTCCCCTTTACTTTACTTGGGTGGCGTTTCGCCGAAGAGTTTTTTGTAATCCACATTAAAATCTTTCGGTCTATCATTGAGGTAAATCCAATAGGCGGCAATCTCTCTAATTTTCTTGATATCAATATAGTCGCAATCCAGCATCAGTCTGAGAAGTTCTAAGGTCTTGAATGTTTTAATATTATAGGCCGTTGCAGCTATCCTCATTTCCTCATCGTCCGTTACAACCGGAATGTTGAGTTGCTCGGCATGGGCCAGACAAAGAACGTCAACCTTTGACACACCGGGATGCACGTTGCGCACGTAGTCGCGAATGAAGTCATAAGCTCTCTTGATTTCCGGTTTTTCTTCTCTTGTTATTTTCAGCAAATGAGAACGATTCTTTACATATTCAGGCTCATTCACCCAGGAAAAGGTATTGATTAAACGAGGATTTTTATCATATTCATCCTGTAACTCCTTGAGGCAGTATAGACAAAATCGTTGCACGCCAAATTCGACATTCAAAAGCGGGTGAATGCTTTGCGCCAATCGAAAATAAGCATTGGAATCTACGAGAATGCGACTTTGAGACATTAACAAAGCTCCTTATACACGTTTTGTGCATCAAGGAGCGGTATATTAAGGAGGCATTGAATAAAACTTGCTGATTTGTGATGGTCGATTATATATTTCTTAAGGATTTCAAAAAAGGGACTTCCAAACAGTTCCTTCGCACTGGCAATATAGCGAGAAGGCGAAGGGGATTTGGTGCCAAAGAGACCTTCACCAACCAGTTTGAACTCTCTGTTGAAATTGGTTGTGGCCTGGTAGATTTCTTTGTTCGTTTCCAGATCGATTTTAGGCTCTTCACTATGAACGGCATATTTGTTGATTTGATAATAAACGGTGAGCGGTGAAACAACGAGCCTTTCCGCAAGTGACTTGATATGATTGATTTGAGACCCAATGTTGTCGATGTTTTGTAGCGTTTTATATTCGCGAGCGGCCAATTCGTGAGGCACTAGCAACGCGCCCGCAAATGCTTCGGCAAAGTCTTCACCATCCTCTCCTTGCAGCGTTGGCGCATGAATATGTCCCAGCTCATGGGCCATCCAAAACTTAAAATCGTGCATTCGGCAATCAAGATTTAAGTAAATCCAGGTAGTCATCGATTCGGGAAGATAGATATGAAGGGCATTTTCGTGATTCTCCTTATTACCCCAGAGAACAGGGATAATAACAGCTTGCAACTCGTTGAAAAATCTAATCAGACTATCGAAGCGGATTTCGTCACCTTCATGAACGTTGATTTTTTCTCTGACTCGTTTTGTAACCTTTTGAACATAATCGTAATCTACGGAAGGAGACTTCAGAATAGCAGGCTGAGAAAGATCGTCAAATGGAAGATATGGTACCAATTCTTTCAGGATCATTCCCATGTCTTTGGCCTGGTCGATGTATTCAGACGTTATCTTATGAGCACCTTTCCTGCGGAAGGCGATTACCGGCTCGTTTTCAGTAGCAACCTTGCAGACCAGTTCACCAAAACTTAGATTCAGAATACGCGCCAATTTTAAAAGCTTATCGGGTCGGGGGTATTTTTCATTCTGAAACCATTTAGATACGGCTTCCTTGGATACTTGCATTTTCTTGGCAAGCGCTGTTTGGTTCAGGCCAAGCTCCTGTACTTTTCGATTGACGTTTTCGATATTTAATTTATTTTCCATAGTGTTACATTGCACATGACGTCAACTTTTGTCAACTTCTATTTGCAGAATCGATAAATTCTATTTAGATTTTGCTAACTTTTAATGATTCCAGCTTCCTGAAAGCTCAGATAGCCCCGGCGCGATATGATAATATGATCAAGGATACGCAAACCCAGAATATTTCCGGCTTCTGTTAGTTGCTCATGTATCCGCAAATCAGCGTCGCTGGGCCGCAAATCGCCGGAAGGATGATTGTGGACAAAGATCACCGCGGCCGCCCGATCCACAATCACATCGGCGAAAACCTCGCGCGGATGCACGGGACTCATATTGAGCAGTCCGACAGTAACAATCCGTTTTTCAATGACTTCATTCGCGCCGTTGAGCGAAATGCAAACAAAATGCTCCTGCCGTTTTTCGATCAGGTCGGAAACGATAGGCAGAACATCCTGGGCGCGGCTGATTTTTACCGTATCCTTAAGCAAATGCCTGCGCGCCAGCTCAAAGGCGGAAAGTATTTGTGCGGACTTGGCAAGTCCCATTCCCGGAACATCCAGCAAATCGGCAAGAGATAAATCTTTCTGCTTCTCCTGGATTAGAGTGGCCACCTGCCTGGCAATCGCCCGCACGTCGCGTCCGGCTGTGCCCATGCCCAGAATTGCCGCCACCAGTTCCTCATCGGTCAGCGCCGCAGTGCCTTTCTCCTGCAACTTTTCGCGCGGGCGGCTATGAACGGGCATTTCCTTGATTGACTTCATGTGAATCCCTCCAGATACAGTAGCAATAGAAAGATTTTAGAAATGCAATTTAAAGTTACTGAATAAAAGCGTATTGTGCTAGTAATGTCAATAGGATATTGCTCTGCATGTCCATCATTTTTCTTGACACAGCATAGGCATAAACCTATACTCGCCCGGCAAAATTTTTTTTGTCCTAATTTCGGATATGACGTCTCGTAAAGAACAGGAGCACAATAATTCATGCCCAAACTCGACTGGATCGGCAAAAAAGCAGTGGTCAATCATCACCGGGAAGTGCCGTTTCACCTGCTCAAAAATAATGACGACCTTTCCGTGGGCGATCCGGGTTGCGGCAACCTGCTGGTGCAGGGCGACAACCTGATTGCCCTCAAAGCCCTGCTGCCCTACTACGCCGGACAGGTCAAATGCATCTATATCGATCCGCCATACAACACGGGCAATGAAAACTGGGTTTATAACGATAATGTGAACAGCCCCGAAATGAAGGCCTGGCTGGGCCGCGCCGTAGGAAAGGAAGCGGAAGATCTTTCGCGTCACGACAAGTGGCTCTGTATGATGTACCCGCGTCTGGCGTTGTTGCGCGAGTTTCTTCGAGAAGATGGCGTTATCCTCGTTAGTATCGATGATTTCGAGGGGTACAGGCTGCGCATCCTCTTGGATGAAATATTTGGTCCCCATAATTTTATAGCGCAGCTTGTTTGGGATAAGACTCGAAAAAATGACGCAAAGCTATTTTCTACCGGGCATGAGTATATGCTTGTTTATGCCAAATCGCTTCAATATTTAAAAGATAGGAAAACTGTGTGGCGTGAGCAGAAACCGGGTGCGGCTGAAATCCTTGTTCATTGGAAACAGCTGAAAGACAAATTTAGTAACGATTACGATTCTATCCAACATGAATTAAGAGCTTGGTACAAGGAGTTGCCCAAAAATCATCCTTCAAAAAAATTAAGCCGATACAAATGGGTTGATAAATGGGGGCCTTGGCGTGATAGAGATATTTCATGGCCGGGTGGCGGTGGTCCCCGCTATGATGTTATACATCCATTTACAAAAATGCCATGCAAGATTCCCGAAAGAGGATGGGGCTTTGCCACTTCTGAAGAAATGCAGCGCTTAATTGGTATAGGTCTAGTTGTTTTTCGAGAAGACCATACACAACCGCCTTTTAGAAAAGCTCATTTGCTGCCTATCCCTGAAGAAATAGGCCCAGATGCTGAATTCGATGAATCAACAGAGGCAGATGATAGCGTAGCTGGATTATTGGTAATGCCAAGCCTGATTCAAAAACAGGCGCAAGTTTCAGTGAAGCTCCTGCGAAAGATATTTGAAGGGCGGAAGGTTTTTCCCAATCCCAAAGACCACGAAGTCATTATGCGTATGATTCGGTATGTTACGGGTCCGGACGACATAATTCTTGATTCCTTTGGCGGTAGTGGAACGACAGGACATGCAGTACTTCAAATCAACCAGGAAGACGAAGGGTCTAACCGAAAATTTATTCTCGTTGAGATGATGCCTGATATTGCTGTTAACGTCACTGCCGAAAGGATCAAAAGGGTAGTTGAAGGAATAGCAGATTTGCCTCCATTGGGCGGCGGATTCCGCTTCTGCGAGTTAGGCGAACCGCTTTTTGACGAGCGGGGGAATATCCGTTCCACCGTGCGTTTTGCCGACCTGGCGCGACATGTCTATTTCACCGAAACGGGCGAGCCGTTACCCGTTCTGAAAAAGTCATCCAGCCCGCTGCTGGGTGTTCACAACGGCACAGGCATCTATCTACTTTATAACGGAATCTTAAAAGATAAAACACCAGACGGCGGGAATGTTTTGACGACCAGCGTGCTCGCGTCACTTCCTCCGCATCATGGTCCCAAAGTCATCTACGGCGCTGCCTGCCGCCTTGGCGCTGAACGTCTGCGACGCGAGCAGATCGTCTTCAAACAGTTGCCCTACAAGCTGAAAGTGGGTGTTTTGTGATGTTAAAGAGCTATCAAATTGAAGCGCTGGACTGGTTGGGAAAATTTCTCAAACGCTGCAGGGAAAGCAACAATCCCCGCGAAAGCTACGCGCAGACAACATTGGAGTGGCGCGATATTGCACTGCCCTATCATCCTCTGTCCAGTCTGGAGAAAGTTCCTTATGCCTGTGTGCGGATTCCCACGGGCGGCGGCAAAACACTGGTGGCAGGCATGGCCATTGAAAGGGTCAATCGCAGCCTGCTGGAAGCACCCTTCAGCGTGACGCTGTGGCTGGTGCCGTCCGAACCGATTCGCGAACAGACCCTCAAGGCGCTGCGTGACAACACCACGATATTGTGCCGGTCGGTGGCCACCGTTTTAGGCGACTTTACTGTTTTGGATATTGATGAGGCCATTTGCGTGACGCCTCATGTGCTCAACGGGTCCAACACTATCATCGTTGCCACCATGCAGGCGTTTAAGCAGGAAGACACGGGCCGTCTCAGTGTTTACAAGGAAAACGGCTATCTGATGGAACATTTCGATGATCTTGCCGGCAAGGCGCAACGCGGCAACGGTTCGCTGGTCGATGTCTTGCGGCTCCGTCACCCTTTCGTCATCGTGGACGAGGCTCACAATCAGGGAACACCGCTGGCTTTTGAAACGCTGGCGCGCTTTGAACCCTGTGCCATTCTGGAATTGACGGCGACGCCTGATCGCACCTGGCAGCCCAGCAATGTGCTTTTCAGCGTATCCGCCTCCGTTTTGCATTCCGAAGACATGATCAAGATGCCGATTAATCTGGTGCAGCGGCCTAACTGGATGGACGCGTTGCGCGACGCGATTGCCTGTTTGAATGAATTGCAGCAAGAAGCCGAAGCCGAGAAAATTACCGGCAGTGGTTATCTGCGACCGGTCATGCTGATCCAGGCGGAACGCAAGGACGCAGATCATGAAACCCTTACGCCGGAACGCGTCAAGAAAGCGCTAATCGACGATTTTAACCTTCCTGCACAAGAAATTGCCATCGCCACGGGTGCGGTCGATGAAATTGATGGCATTAATATTCTGGCCGAGGACTGTCCGCTGCGCTTCATCATCACTGTAGACAAGCTGCGCGAAGGGTGGGACTGCCCCTTTGCCTACGTGCTTTGCTCGCTGCGCAATACCAGTTCGGCCACGGCTGCGGAGCAGATTCTGGGCCGCATTTTGCGTCAGCCATATGCCCGGAAGAAAGAACATTCTGGCTTGAACATGGCTTATGCTTATTTGACATCAACCAATTTTGCCGCAACCGTGGAAAGCCTGAAAGATGGTCTGGTGCGCAACGGTTTTGAACGCCAGGAAACCAGAGATTTGATCCATACGCCGGATTCTCAACCGGAAGATGATCTATTCAGCCAACAAATGAATTTCACATATGGCGCGCCGGAGCTCCCGGAACCTGTGGACATTCCGAATAATCTTGCAAAAAAAATAGAGATCACACCGGAAAATGGAACGATCACTCTGAAAGGTTCTTTTACTGAAAATCAGAAAAAGATACTGAAAGAAGCTTTTAAAACGTTGGAAGGAAAAAATGCTTTTGAACTGGCTGTGAGCCGCATGCACCAACCGCGTAAAGCGCAGCAGCCAACCCCGTCGGAACAGGGAGAATTGTTTGCAGTGCCGGTTTTGCAATACCGTCAGGCGGATTTGTGGGAACAATTCGATGACACACACCTGTTACAGGGATCTTGGCGGCTGTTGGATTATTCGGCGGAACTGCCTACTTTTACCAAGAGTTATCAAAAAATTGATGGCGGTTCTCTCTATGTGGATAGTAATGCGGAAAAGATAAAATTCACGTACTTCAATGAGAAGACGGTCCAACAAGTTCAGTTTGATTATCATTCGGGCTGGACACGCGTTGACTTGGTGGCTTGGCTGGAAAGAAATATCTTTGATGACACTATCTTACCGGATGAAAAGGCGGCGTTTTTGAACAAAGCTGTTGAATGGCTGCTATCTAAGAATTTTACTCTGGACGAATTAATTTACGATAAATATCGTCTGCGAACTGTCCTGGAAGACAAAATCTCAAATGCCAAAAAACAGGCCTTGAATCAAGTGTATCAGTCTCTTTTATTGAACAAAGAAGATTTTATAGTCAATGATCAAAGCCAAGTGATCTTTGAACAGGGCCGATACGCTTACGACTTCATCTATTCCGGTTTTGTGGATCTGCCAAAGCATTTTTTTCCACAAATCGGGAATTTGAAAAGAACAGGAGAAGAGTATGAGTGCGCGCTGTTTCTCGCAACACAACTTGAAAGTGTAATATTTTGGGTACGCAACGTCGAACGCAAGAAAACGTCTTTCTCTTTGCAAACAGCAAGCGACCGTTTCTATCCGGATTTTCTCTGCCAAATGGAAAACGGAACGGTAATGGCGGTCGAATACAAAAACATGCGTGACTGGGATTTGCCGGAAAATATCGAAAAGCGGCAAATCGGAGAACTCTGGGAAAAACGAAGTAATGGCAAATGCTTTTTCATCATGCCCAAAGGTAAAGATTTTGAAGCTATCGTGCAAAAGGTACGAGCGGCATTGTGTGAGACATAATCTAACAGAGCATAAAAGTATTTACGCTCATGATTAACGACACGCCTAATGAGGATGCGCGAAGAAACCAAAACGTTGTTGACTTTCTACAAATAGTCAGTAATGTCCGGTTAGGGACTTGCGTAAACAAAATCTGAGCCAGGCGGTTGATATAACCATACGCCGGTATCATTGACAATATCGGCGAGGCTCATTTCGTTACGGATTTTGATACATATTTCCCTGAGCCTTTTGACGGAAACATGTTCCTGATACTCGTCATGGCAATAGATGGCCAACAGAATATAGGTGATTAATCCAGCCAACATCTGAACCATCAGTCCATACTTGCTCCTGGAAATAAGGTGGTAAACTTTCAGATGACGTTTCCACCAGCCAAAGAATATCTCGATGTTCCAGCGAAGTTTGTAAGCAAAGGCAATCTGCTCGGCGGAAAGATCGTAACGATCAGTGGCAATCCAGTAATCGACTTTTGCCACTCGATAACCAACAAGACGAACTTCTTTTTCCGTCTGATTGATATATTGGGTTCCCAGCAGAACTACGGCGTCGTAGAAAACAATACCACCGGGTGGGAGATCATTTTTTCTGATCTCGGTCCTTTTGGTGTTCTCCTTGATGCGGCAGATAAAATGTTTCCCCTCCGTCTGCCATTCGTCAAAACTTTTATGCCGTTGATAATAACGATCCATGACACCCGTCTCGCCGGGAGCCAGAATCTTGCTGACAAAAGGTCGTTCATCCCCTTTGCCTTCGGTAAGAAATATCTTCTTGGGAATGCCGCGATTCAGGTCAAAACCGATATGAACTTTGGCCTTCTTGGAGCTGTCCCGGTAGTCGGCCCAATACATGGATAAAACAGCGTCAATCAGAGAGCCGTCGATAATGGTCAGATCGCCCAGTTCCGCATGTCCTTTGGGTAGTCGCTTGGCTGCTTTCCCGTAGAGCTTACCGAAAAGTTCAACCATCTGTTCCAGTCCTCGCGAGCTGATGTCTTCGAAGAAGCTGCTCTGGGAAATACCCTTTTCCGGGGCTACATATTGCCGGGCAAAATGATTCTCCTTGAGTACCTGCAGAAGGTGACGTCCTGAATGGTGTTCTTCGAGATGAAAATAAACCAGAATATTGATCTGATCTTCGAATGTCATCTGCAGGGGACGATTGCACCTGGATGTCAAAGGGGTAAGGTCGGTTATTGTATTGTTTACAGGCAGCATCATTTTTAAATAGGTTTCGGGTTTTCTCTTTTGACGTTCAGGCTTCCATGTGTAGGGCATGTGCATTATCTCCGTAATATCATATAGTTACGGAAACGCGGCCCTAACCGCCTGATTTGTCAAGTGTTTTTATTGAATTTGCTAATTTTTTTTCGCCCCTTGTTTCGGTGAATTAATTAATTCTTTATATCACTACTTGCAAGTCCCTAACCGGACATTACTGACAAATAGTAAAACAAATTGATACTTACTTTATTGGGAACATTCTATTATATTGATTGAAGTATTGATGTCCCCGAATTTATTTAGTCGGCCTACTAAATAACCGCTCTTTAATCAGTTTAGCATTGTTTCACTTTTTATATTCATGGTTTTTTGCATATTTCCTTAATTCAGAAAATATCCGGCAGTTCCGTCAAGGCCAGTTTTTGCCCGGTTTGCCCCAATCGTAGGCGTCGTAGGTGCCGTCAACATAATCATACATGGCTTCGTAGGCGAGAAACTCCTCATCGCCGCCTATTTTCTTCCATTCCGGGTCATTGCCCCAGTAAGTCTGAAATTTAGTCTCATCAAATTCCATGCCCGGCTCCAGGCTGTCGGGAATGCCGTCCTGATCGGCGTCCGCCGCATTCATCTGTTCCAGGGTTTTTCCCTCGCGCCAGGTGTGGTAGGCGTTAAAATGGATATACTCGTGCCGCATGATCACGGCAAAAGTATCGATGTGCTTCGTTGTCCTTGTAGATTTTACTGTGACGGTTGCCGGCACACTGCGTTTCAGCTTCGGGAAAGTCGTGGCAAAATTGAGCCCCAGCTTTTGCGAAAGGTCGCAGACATGGATCGTCTTGTACATATAGGCAGGTTTGAACATGGCGGGAACATGGAAATCTTTACAGACATCGAACTGCGTTCCACCGAATTCTATATTGACTTTCTGGCCAAAAGGTTTTGCCGCCGGTGTCTGTTTCCAGTAATAAAACCAGTTGTATTCCGTGCCGCCGGGATTATTTTTGGAGTCACGCGGATAGAAAAACTGCACTTCTCTTGTCTCCGTTGCCGTGCAGGCGCCCACTTTCAGTGTCGCCGTGACCTTCTTTTTCCCGAACTCGCTATTGTTCGCGGGCAGATTTTTATAGACCACTTCGATATTGGAGCCGGTCAGCGATCCTCCCGTTATCGAACGTTCCACACCTTCCATTTCCGGAACAACCCACTCCACCGATTCCGCATAACTTTCCGGTCTGGTCTTGACTTCCAGTTTCAGGATGAGTTTTCCATCCAGGGGACTGAAAACATAGCGGCCCTTGCTTTGGGGATTAGTAATCGTAAGTTCGACGGGTTCACGGGGTGCTTCCGCAATGACGCCGCTCAGGGCAGGTTCGACGGGGTTTTCCAGGTGGAATTTCCAGGTCATCGTGCTGCCGGACAGGCTGCCATGCCAGGGGGATGTTCCTTCCATCCGCACCTTGTTATTTTTGACTTCCAGAAACATATTTTCCGAAGTGCTGAGGCATCGCAGAACGTTGCCCTGAGACGTACATTTTGAATGGAGTTGTACTCCCATGCCAATATCATGAATGTTATCCGTCGCCAATACAGGAAGGTTTCCGGAAGGATAGACGCCGATTTGCTCAAAGGAAATTACTTTCCATCTCCCGTTATAACCCGATCCGCCTCCGACTTTGTGAGCCTTCAGAATTTCTGTATAAGTAACGCCAAAAAATGAGGTTGTTCCTTCCAGAGAAACACTGTAACGGGGACACTGAGCCGTTGCCCCAGAAACTGCTGCGGGAATAAGCAAAAGAAAAAAAATTAGAAAATATTTCATGGCCCGCTCCTTTGAGTGATGAAAAGAGGGACAAAGTTATTGATTCCAAAGCCCTTTCATAACTCATTCCTCTGATGTTTTTGCACTGATTATTTTTAAAACATGGTAGCAAAGGCTATAAGCTATTTCAAGACATAACACATTGCAATTCCACGGCATGGATCAGAACCAAAAAGAGAGGCTTGCTTTAAATTGTCTTCTGCCGGGGATTGTTCCTGTTTCTGTTGAGCTCCCGGAATACCGTTGCCCGGTTAAGATGCTGCTGAGATATTCCCAGCATAACACTGAAACGTTGAGGTCCAAGATGGGGGTTATGGACGAAATAGAAAGGGAGCCCGTTGGAGTTTAATTGCACTTTCCACAAAAAAAGGGTTACAAGCTCGAACGGAATCTTGCAACCCCTTGATATACTTTGGTGCCGGAGGTCGGAATCGAACCGACATGACCGCAAGGATCGGGGGATTTTGAGTCCCCTGCGTCTACCAGTTTCACCACTCCGGCACGGCCTGCGATTATTAATAGGTGAGGTACAAAAAGTCAAGCTAAAATCTGTTGACAATTAACAAACACGCATGTTAAAGGGGCTATACAAATCGACTGGATTTAATGGGGTTGTAGCTCAGCTGGGAGAGCGCTTGAATGGCATTCAAGAGGTCAGGAGTTCGATCCTCCTCAGCTCCACCATGATAATCAAGGACTTAAGTAATGCACTTAAGTCCTTTTTTTTGTGTTGGTTTCACTATTGCACAACATCTTTGTTTGTTGTCATTACTGCAAAAAAACAGATACAATAGATATGAAGTAGCGGGGATGGAAAAAAATGGCCCGGGAGTGAGGAAGAATCCCGGGCCGGCATGAATTATTTGTGAGGGGCTTTCCTGCCCCGGAGTAAATTTATAAATCCTTTAAGCTCTTCTTAATTTTGATTCTACCTTCTTTGATCATGCTTTCCTTATTGCCTTCCAGCCAGGTCTGCATTGTTTCTTCACGCTTGATGGCGACAAAGGTTCTTTTATACAAATCTTTTTGTGCTTCAAAATTCCCGGGATCAACATTGCTGACTTCTTTGAATTTGAAAATCAGATATGAATTATTGATGCGGAAAGGTTTATCCGGGTATGGTTTGCCGGCGGAAAGCTGCATTATTGCTTCCGTCGCTTCCCGGCTTGCTCCTACTTTGGGAATTATTTCTCCAGGATGAAAAAAACCGGTTTCATTAATCTTCAATCCTCTTTCACTGGCTACTTTGTCCAGCGCTTCCCCTTTTGTCAAACTCGCCAGTATTGCCGCGGCTTCTTTTCCGGCGATGTTTTGCTTTTCGCTTTCTATAAAAGATTGTTCCACTTCATTTCTTATATCACTCAGTTTCGGCAGGTAAGAGGCTTTTCTGTCGACAAGCTGGATAATGTGGTAGCTGTTTTCGGTTTTGATGACGCTGCTGATTTCATTTTTTTGCAGTTCCATAATTATTGCCGCCAGATCTTTAACGGAGGAGAATTCCTGCGGCGGTTTGTTCAACGGGAAAAAGTCTAAGATGTTAATTTTCAGATTGTTTTTAGTGGCATAAGCATCAAAGTTTTCTTCCTGGTAGATGGTGTCGTGCGCTTTTTTCGCTTCAGTATAGGCAGCCTGCATTCCCCGCAGATTCAGCAGTTCGCGGGCGATCGCACTTCGCGCTTGTTCAAACTGCATTTGTTGGCCGTCTTTTGTTTTATATTTATCCTTGTTGCGATTATAGTAATCGCGAAGGTCCGCATCACTGGTATCGGCGGATGCGAAATTACCGGCGGCAAACGCCAAATATTTAATTTTAACCTGCTCAGGCCGACGGAATAGTTTGTCGTTGTTCTTCAAATAGGTTTCCAGTTCGGCTTCGGTCGGGGTGATTTTCTTTTTTATATCCGTTCCCGTAATTTGTACAAAATTAAGATTAATCTTCTGATTCTGCATAACATAGACATCGAATACTTCTTTATCGGAAACTTTTATACCTTCACGGATAAGGTTTTCGATCTTCGTTGCCGTCAGATTTACTTTTTGCATATTTTCAAAATCTTCGGCGGATGTTCTGTTATAGCGCAGGAGTTGCTGATATTTACGTTCATCAAATACTCCGTCCGTCTGTAGGGCGGGTATTGACATTATCGATTTTCTTAATTCCTCATCCGAGACGCGGACTTTTAAGTCGGCTGCCTTGGCTATGATCACCTCGCGGTTGAGCAAAGTATCATAGGCTATCTTCTTCAGATCCATTTCTTTGAGCATTTCCGGCGTCAGTTTTGATCCGTAGCGGATTCTGGCCATGTCTACTAATTTTTCGTATTGGTCATGAAATTCCGCTTCACTGATCACTCTTCCGTCAACGACGGCAATAGCTCTGGCGGTCTGACTGCCTCTGCTGGAACCGAAATAGAGCACAAAGACAAAAATTATAATCCCCAGTATTATGTACATCAACCAGCTGCGGGCATTGCGGCGGAGAAAGCTAAGCATAAAATCACCTCAATCTGAAAAAATGTTTCTGCCTTCCGGCGATAAAGTTTTAGTTTAGTATTACAGTCATTTACAAAATGCAAATACAATTTAAAAAGGCGTTGCTTAGGGTAAGGAAATACGGTATAGGGGAAAAAGGCTCCGTAGCGATTATTTTAAGGTATTAAAAATACAGGAGGAAAAATGCTGTTCGATTATATTTTGGGTAAATTTTCCAACGATCTCGCCATAGACCTTGGCACGGCCAATACCCTGGTTTGCGTTAAAGACAAGGGTATTGTCCTGAATGAACCTTCGGTTGTGGCTGTACATAAAGATGCAAGAGGAATGAAGAAAGTGCTCGCTGTAGGCAATGAAGCGAAAAAAATGCTGGGGCGTACTCCGGGTAATATCGTCGCCATCAGGCCGATGCGCGACGGTGTTATTGCTGATTTTGACATTACGGAAGCAATGTTGAAGCATTTTATTTTAAGTGTTCATAACCGCAAATCTTTGGTGCGTCCCCGGATTATTGTTTCTGTTCCTTCGGGAATCACGCAGGTTGAACGGCGGGCGGTGCGCGAGACGGTGGAGTCGGCGGGAGCCAGAGAAATATACCTGATCGAAGAGCCCATGGCGGCGGCGATTGGTGCCGGACTGCCCATTGCTGAACCGATTAGTTCCATGGTCGTCGATATCGGCGGTGGTACTACCGAAGTTGCAGTCATCTCGCTTGCGGGCATTGTCTATTCGAAGTCTGTCCGGGTGGCCGGTGATAAAATTGATGAAGAAATCGTCCAGTATATGAAGCGCAAATACAGCCTGCTCATCGGGGAAAGAACGGCGGAAATCATTAAAATACAGGTTGGCTGTGCTTATCCCCTGGATGAAGTGAAAACAATGGATGTCAAAGGCAGGGATTTGATTTCAGGAATTCCCAAAACTGTGGAGATAAGTTCGGAAGAAATAATGGGAGCGATTACCGAACCTGTTACACTGATTATCGATGCCATCAAGGATGCATTGGAAAATGCTCCACCGGAACTCGCCGGGGATATTGTTGACCGCGGTATTGTGCTGACCGGTGGTGGAGCGCTGCTGCAAAATATAGATATTCTCGCCAGGGAAGAGACAGGTCTGCCCATAACTATCGCCGATGATCCCCTCTGTGCCGTAGCGCGCGGCGCCGGTATGGCTCTGGATCAACTGGACGTGCTCAAAGAGGTTACTATTCCGGCATAAATATCATTTTGTGACTGGACTTGCCGGTGTAAGTGGATATTTGCCTTTTGGTATTGAGTGTGCGGCAGTTGACGGCAAAGTCAATTTTATTATATCCTGCGCACCTTCGGATCTGCCGGTCATTATGATGTCTTGACGGGAATGGTCGTTATTTTCCTTATGGGTAAAAAATGTTTTTTTTCAGGAATTATAAAACCATTGTTTTTATCGTTATCCTTCTGGCTGTAATTGTAACCGTTCTTTCCTGCAATTTGAAACAGAAATCTTCCGGTGGTCTGGTTTCCAGGGTTGTTTTCGAAATAGCGGCTCCGGTGCAGAATTTTTTGAATTCTTCTTTTAAAAATGTGAGCGACGCCTGGTACCGGTATTTGTTTCTGGTGGGCATTGAAGAAGAAAACCGCAATTTGAAGAAGGCAATCGATCACATGAAGTCGCAGTTGACCGTGTATCAGGAGGGTTATCTCGAGGCGCAGAGGTTGCGAAACCTTCTCGATCTGAAAGAGAATAAAGATTTTGATTTCGTGATCGCCCGCGTCATCGGACGGGGACAGACTGCGTTTTCCCAGACTATCCTGATAAATAAAGGTACTGCCGACGGGGTACATGACGGTGTGCCGGTAACGGCCGGTCCGGGATTAGTCGGCAGAATAATGGGCGCGTCGTGGCATTCAGCCAAGGTCCTCCCCCTTATTGACGAAAACAGCAATATAGATGCCTGCGTGCAGAGAACCCGCACCCAGGGAATTATTCGCGGAGCAGGTTCCCTCGGCTGCATCTTAAAGTATATTGCCAAAACTCAGGATGTGCGGGAAGGAGATGTAATCATTACTTCCGGGATGGGTGGAGTATTCCCCAAGGGTATAATGATCGGCCGGGTCAGCCGTATTGATAGACTGGAATCCGGACTTTTCTGGAAAATTTATGTGGCTCCGGTCATCGATTTTTCGAGGCTGGAAGAAGTGTCCGTATTGACCTCTGCCGGGGGAGAAGACGAGGATGAAAAGTAATGATCTATTATTTATTGCTGCCTTTTCTTGCCATATTGTTGATTGTGCTGCAAAATATGGTGGCGGATATAATATTTTCCGGCGCTATGGTTTTGGAGTTGTCGATTATTGTATTGGTTTATGCGGGATTTCGCCTTGATTTGATAAAAGGTTCTATATCGGCATTTGTTCTGGGGTTTGTCTTTGATTGCATTTCCGGTTCCGTCCTGGGATTATTTGCTTTGACACATGTTCTTGTCTTTCTTTTTTCGTTTTTTGTGTCAGCGATGTTAATGACCGAGAAAATGTTTTTAATTGCATTGTTTACGTTTTTTTGTGTTACTATGGAAGAGTTTATAGTCGTTATCTTCTATAAATTATTTTATGGCTTTGATATGTTACCCAATATACCGGCCGCATTCTGGCTGCAGGCGTTTATTGTCGGCTCGCTTGCCCCGGTATTCTTTTATCTGATGCGCAAGGTAGAGGTTTTTTTCTATGACAAACCGGCACAATCTGCTAAATGGGCCGGAACCGGCTGAGTTTCGCCAGAAACTTAAAATAATCATCGTCTTCATTTTTATTGCCCTCGGTATCCTTTTAACAAGACTCTGGTATCTGCAGATTATCAAAGGCGATGAATTTAAGCAAAGATCGGAAGATAATTCCATTCGCTTTCGTAAAATTGCGCCTTTGCGTGGTCTGATTATGGACCGCAACAGGCGTGTTGTAGTGGATAACCGGCCTTCTTTTGACGTCTTGTATCTGCCGCGCAAGGGTAGGGATCACGAACGCATTATCGGCAAACTCAAGTCACTTTACGAAAGCAGATCATTGGAGTTTTCTTCCGACCAGCCTCTTCCCAAGCAAATGAAACCTTACCAGCCAATAAGGCTGGAGAAGAATGTGAGCATGGAAAAAGTTGCTTTGGTGGAAACCAATGCACTGGATCTGCCCGGCATCTATATTGATGTTTCTCCCATTCGTCTTTATCTGGATGGCGAAACTCTCGGTCCCCTTATCGGTTATACCGGGGAAGTCAGTAAGACGGAGCTGGAAAAAGAGAACGAAGACTATACTTCCGGGGACATTACAGGCAAACATGGAGTGGAAAAGTATCTGGATCCTTATATCCGGGGCCGCCGGGGAGCGGAATTGGTCGAGGTTAATGCTTCGGGAAAGGAAATAAAAAATTTAGGGCGCATTGATCCGGTTTCCGGTTACAATATTGTACTGAATATTGACGCCGATTTACAAAAAAAGACATGGGAGGCATTCGCGGGCATGGCCGGCGCCGCCGTTGTAATGGACCCCCGTGACGGTGCTGTGCTGGCCATGGTCAGTTCACCTTCCTTTGATCCCAATTTATTTAACAGCGGGGTTTCGAACGAGCAGTGGAGCAAGATTATCGGCAACTCCCTGAATCCTCTGTCCAACAGGGTAATTTCCGGGCAATATCCTCCGGGATCAACCTACAAACTGATCGTTGCTGCAGCAGCTCTGGAAGAGGGGATAGTTACTCCGGGCACCGGTTTTTTCTGCAACGGAGCACTTGATTTCGGCAAGAGACGGTTTCATTGCTGGCAAAAAAGTGGTCATGGAACGGTCAGTCTGCACAGGGCGATTGTTGAATCTTGTGATGTATATTTTTATAATGTCGGCAGACAACTGGGAGTCGATACAATTGCTCACTATGCCAGAATGTTTGGTTTGGGAGAGGCAACCGGCATTGATTTGCCCGGCGAAAAAAGCGGTCTGATTCCAACAAAAAAATGGAAACTGGCCAGAATGAAACAACCCTGGCAGGCTGGTGAAACCATATCCATCTCGATCGGCCAGGGGTTTGATTTGGTGACTCCCCTGCAGCTTGCCTCCGCATACAGCGCCCTGGCCAATGGCGGAACTCTGTGGAAGCCGCGATTGGTAAAATGCATTGAAACTATCGACGGCAAAGTTCATAAAGAATTTTTGCCGGAAAAGAAAGGGGATCTGTCTCTCAAGAAAGAAACCATCAACGTACTGAGCCGCGCCCTTTGGGGAGTGGTCAATGAACCGGGCGGCACCTGCAGAGTTGCTGCACGACCTAATACCGATGTCTGCGGCAAAACAGGTACGGCTCAGGTGGTCGGTTTGCCGCAGAAAGACAGAGAGCGGAGGGAGAGAAGAATCGGTGCATTGCAAAGAGACCATGCACTGTTTGTATGCTTTGCACCGCTGGCAAAGCCGGAGATTGCGATTGCCGTAATTGTGGAAAATGCCGGACACGGTGGTTCCGTCGCCGGGCCGATTGCCCGTAAAATTCTGGATGCATATTTTGATGGAAAGAAAAAAATAAAACAACCGCAGGCAGCGCTGGAAAACAAATCAGCGGCAGTTGCCCGGCAATGATAATTATTCCGGTAAAATTGTTTCAGGTGGCTTATGCTTTTTTTTAAATTTGATCGTCGGATTTTTCAATGTTTCGACTGGATACTTCTGGCTCTTGTCCTGAGCATCTGTGCCATTGGCATTATAAACATCTATTCCGCCGCCTACAGCTTTGACGAGATACAGGTTCCTCATTATTTAAGACAGATTCAGTGGGTTCTGCTGGGTTCTTTTTTCATGGTGGTCGTTTTTCTGGTAGACTACCGCATAATTAATGAAGTTGCCTATGTGATCTATGGTCTGTCCGTTGCGCTGCTGTTGGTTGTTTTCCTTTATGGATATACCACCCACGGTTCACAGAGATGGATTTCTTTGGGCGGCTTTTCCTTCCAGCCTTCGGAATTAATGAAACTGACGGTAATTCTGGCCTTGTCACGATATTTCGATGATCATAAATCCAACGAATCTTACACTTTAAAAGAATTATTTTTCCCTTTTCTGATTGTTCTCGTGCCTTTTGTCCTGATTCTGAAACAGCCGGATTTAGGTACGGCTCTGGTGGTATTAATCATTTTCGTCTCGATGTCTTTTTTTGTCGGTGTCAACTGGAAATCGGTGGCCGTCGTGTTTACGGTAAGTCTGATGCTGCTGCCGCTTGGCTGGCACTTCCTGAAAGACTATCAAAAGGACAGATTAATTATGTTCCTTAATCCTGACAATGATCCACTGGGCGCCGGCTATCATATAATTCAATCAATGATTGCGATAGGCTCCGGCGGGATATTCGGTAAAGGTTTTTTAAAGGGGTCGCAAACGCAGTTAAAGTTTCTGCCGGAGCAGCAGACGGATTTTGTCTTTTCCGTTTTTGCCGAAGAGTGGGGGTTTGTCGGGGCGTTGTTTTTGCTCATTTTGTTTATGTCTTTGATTTTCTGGTGCCTGAAAATTGCCTTGCATTCGCGAGATTTATTGGGCACATTAATCGCGTTTGGCATTACCGCTCTTATATCCTGGGAAGTATTCATTAACATCGGCATGGTATTGGGGATATTGCCTGTTGTCGGAATTCCGCTTCCCTTCTTAAGTTATGGCGGTTCGGCGATGGTGGTGTTAATGACGGCCACCGGATTGTTGATGAATATAAGCGTGGCCAGATTTCTTTTGCAACGTTAGCAATGGATTGTCTCTGTCAACATCAACTTCGCCGACTCTGCACGTCGTCATTGCTTGATGCTTAACTAAAAACTAGAACAAAAATGCTGCAGCAAGGAGATACGCATGTGGGAAAAAAAGAAAGATGCAGACGAGGTCAAAGCATTTTTAGGCAAGGGAGCCGAATTTATCGGTAAGCTCATTTTCAACGGCGCCGTTCGCATCGATGGTGATTTCCAGGGTGAAGTTTATGGTCAGGGATCGCTGGTTGTCGGTGAAGGCGCTATCGTCAAGGCCAAGATTGCCGTCGACAGCGTCTACATCAGCGGGGATGTTCAGGGAAATATTGATGTTAAGGAAAAAATTAATATCCATGCCACCGGAAAGTTTTACGGTGATGTAAGCACGCCGGTATTTATCATGGAAGAAGGCGCGCTGTTCGAAGGAAGATCGCATATGGCGGATGTTAAAGGTCAGGAAGCTGCAGCAGCCAAAGCAGTATGATGCAATTCTTTTTTTCGATTTTGTTTTGCCGTTACAATTATCAACGTTTGTTCTTAAAAAAAATACCGCACTGGTTAGAAAAAAGCTTGACAAGCAAAACTTGTTTATGGTTAATAACCCGCGGTTCTAATAGAGAGAGGCATTTTCATGCGAAATGAAAGAAGCATTGAAATGTCTGCTCAGAGTCTGTTTACGTGTGTGAGGTTCTTAATTAACAATGTGAGGTAAGCCGTGGTTACTGTTCTTCCCGATTATACGTTGTTTATTCAAATAATAGCCTTTCTGGCGTTAATTTTTATTCTTAACATTCTGCTTTACAAGCCAATCCTATCAATTATCGATCGTCGTAAAAAGCACATCGAAGAGCTGGAAAACGAGATCATCCTTTTTAATCAATCCGTAGATAAGAAAGCCGCTGAATACGAAGAGAAACTTAAGCTGGCCAAGGCAAATGCCGCCGAATTAAAGAAAGAGATCATTAAAGAGGGGACAGATCAAGCCAAGGTTATTGTTGATGCCGTGCGCAATGAAATTCCAATCATGATGCAGGAATTTCAACAGAAATTGGATAAAGAGGTTCAGGCTGCACGTGAAACCTTGGACAGCCAATCAAGGAGATTGTCTTTAGAGATTGCTGAAAAGGTTATGGGGAGGTCTGTCCAATGAAAAAAATATTTAAGTCCGCAAAGCTGGTTTCATTCATTTCTTTCTTGTTTTTGCTGGTTGTTTCCGTTGCTTTTGCCTCAGAAGAAGGCGGCCACGGCGGCGACGGG
>Ga0302245_1001071_pt1 | contig 19755 bp, 11 predicted proteins | sample AAG_UR_Thr_MG_FD_193512 | JGI IMG/M metagenome (GOLD analysis project Ga0302245, IMG submission 193512) | Enriched activated sludge microbial communities from anaerobic digester in WTTP, New Holstein, Wisconsin, United States - AAG_UR_Thr | ecosystem: Engineered > Bioreactor > Anaerobic >... | reverse complement strand
AGTTGTGTTATATGCCATAGGGGCTGCACAGGTAGTAAGCTTTCCAGGAATTGCGGGATCAAGGACATGGGTAGTGCTTGGACAGATGAAGAGTTTATAGTTTGTCACGTAGGGAGGAGTATCAAGTTCGGAAGATGCAGGGTATATCTGTCCCGTAAGAAGCGCAAGAGAAACATTTGTTACAGACCTGTCTTCCTGATGGTCGTGTACAGGGAAAAATCCTCCCCAATCCTGGGCATATATATGAAGCGCCAGCCCCAACTGTTTAAGGTTGTTTATACATGACACTCTATTAGCCCGTTCTCTTGCTCTTGCGAGAGCCGGCAGAAGCATGGCAGCCAGTATCGCTATGATAGCTATGACCACCAGCAGTTCTATCAGCGTAAAGCCTTGTCTTGAACGGGGTGAAAAACGAGATTCTAAAATAAGTTCAGAATGACATACATTTGCCTTTTTTGATTTTTTCATTTTTTTCACCTCCCTTCATTTTAATGCGTGTTTGTCATGAAACTCTGAATCCCGTGACTATCAAGGGTTTTCAGACAATACGTTTTTGAATTTCACCTCCGCCTGCAGAAATCCTTGAGAAATGCAGGTTCCCAAGGTCAAAAACTGCATTTTCTCCCAAGCCAAGCCACTTTTCAAGGATTCGTGGTGAAGCTACCTTGCTTTTTAGTTTCGTGACGTCTTACGAATTTTCATCTGAACGTATTTTGTGATGAGGGATTTTGATTTTATCCACATTCAACTTTTGTTTTACAGTCCCTCTTATTACAAGTTCTGGTTTAAATATCATGGTGGAAATTCCATTCTTCACATTTTCTTCCCAGTTCAGTATGAATTTCAACGCTTCATACCCCATTTTATTTCTGGGCTTGGCTACCGTTGTCAAAGGCGGCTCCGTGAAGCAGGCATCGGCTATATCGTCAAATCCGAAGATTCCCATGTCTTCAGGAATCCTCAACCCACGCTTTTTTATAGCTTCCATGGCTCCTATTGCCCGCAAATCAGTGTAGCAGATTAGAGCGTCTGGAATATCCTTTGTATCTTGCAGAAAAGATTCCATTACAGCGCAGCTGCTGGATATCCCCCCCTTCAGGTTTTCGGCGATTATAGCTGCAGGCTTTAGTCCGTATTCCGACATAGCAGCCATAAAACCGTTATATCTTGGAAAATTTTGGAACTCCTTAAGCTCAGGACCCAAATATGCGATCTTCCTGTAACCCGACTTTATCAGGAAAACAGTTGCCTGGTATACCCCGTAAGTATCATCGCAGATTATCCTGTATGCCGGGTAATCGACATCCTGGTTTACTATCACATAAGGAGTATTATTTTCCTCAAACTTCTTCATATTCTCTATGTTAAATCCATTCAGTATAATTGCAGGCTTCTCATAAGATATGTTTTTTTCATTGGCATATACAAGCTCTATCTGGACTTCATATTCAATGGAGCAGTCTAAGATACCTTTCAGAATATCAACGGTGACAAACCAGCAAATGGGATTTTCTTCTCTTCGGAGGATTGAAGAACTGGAAATTGATACTTGAATTACATTTCTATTCTTTTTTGCTGCAGCGGGTAAACCAACGACAAAAGTTCCTTTCCCCTTATACCTTTTAAGTATATTGCCTTTCTCAAGTTCAGATATGGCTTTGCGGACAGTTAGATAACTTATATCGTACTTTTCCGAAAGTTTTTTTTCCGGAAGTATCATGTCACCTATCTTCAGTCTATCAAGCTTAATTTGTGCCAATATGTCTTCTTTCAGCAGACTGCCTTTAAATGTGCGCTTCAAGCCTTTCATATAGATCTTCTCCGATTTAAATTTCAACTTCACTTTCTTTAATATGTTCTATAATACATCTATATAACATCATCAACATTTTAAACATTTGATTTTATTTTGTCAAGTTTTTTTTAACCTGATGCACAGGTAGGTTTTGGGGCCTTCCTGATAGGTAACAATGGTCAAAAGAACCATTTGATTTTAAGGTTATTTTTACAACCCTTATGGTCAATTAATATGATCGGAACTTACCGGCAGGCAGAGTTTCAGTCTCTTTTAACGGCAGCCATGCTTCTTTTCCGGCAAGAGGAAAGGGTGATATTTTATTCACTGGCTGAAAGAAAAGAAAATTGAGACGAAGAAAGAATACGACGTTATCGTTGCCGGCGGAGGAATCGCGGGAGTTGCGGCGGCTGTAGTCGCGGCAAGGAATGATGCAAGCGTTTGCATGATGAGAAACAGTGTTTTCCCGGCGGGCTGCTTGCCAGCCTTGGAAATGTTGTTATCTAACTGCCATTGTGCGACGGCATGGGATATCAAGGGAGCGATACCCGGATGCGCTGTGACCGGGCAAGCCGCCGGCACCCTGCTGCAATGCTCTGCGCTGAAAGAGCTAAAAGATTCCATGATATGGATATAAAGAACCTGCAGGGAAAACTCGACGGACAGAACGTAATTTTAAATTACCTTCATGAAAGGTGCCTGACAAGTTTGAACCGGAAAAGCCAGGGCTATACATTTTCAGAAATTCTTTTTCCCAAATCGGTCATACCCATAGTTCGTGAAGGATTTTCAGGATTTCCTCGACAAGCTGCTGTCCACCCTCCGGGCCTGCCTCGTTGTCAAATATGTTTGCCCCGTAACTTCTTCCTGCAACAGCCCTTTCCGTGGGCAGGTATGTGGCCGAGTATTCTCCTCCTGCGGCAAGCTGGACCACGAAAGTCTGTATGAATGGACTGCGTGCCTTGATCCTTATGCCGTAGTCAAGGTAGAGCTCAAACCGGTTTGTCGCAAAAGCTATATCCCCCAGTCTTACGACATGTATCTCCTCATCGAGAAATGGGTTCTCTTTCTGTGTTTCGTAACGCCTGATGGCTCTGAGGCACCTTCCGATTCCGGATAGTTTTCTTGCTTCTTCATTCCTATCCGACGGCTGACTTTTTTCCAGTTCTGAAAGTTCGATCCTTATTACCTCAATCTCCCTGTCGTCAATTGGCCTTTTCCTTATTCGGATATTTTTGACCACATGCCTGAATGAAACCTCTTTTCTTATGTCCTTTTTTGCCAACGGCATGACGTCTTCCACCGTGTCTGCCACCCTTCGTCCTATTTCCTGGCGCATTGTCAGCCCGCGGAGTTTAAGCATCCTGTCTTCCGCCTTTCCGTAAAGGAGCCGGTGGGGGGACTGGTCTCCGGCTGAGCTGCACTGTGTCAGAACATGCAAATTACTGCCGCATTTGTTGCGGATCCGGGTTCTCACATCGTGCCAGAAATCTGATGTAAGGTAATTAGAGCTCTCGTCTTCCTGCGAAGGACAGGCAAGGTTTATAATTACTCCGGTGGGATTTCTATCGGCATCCCAGGTGAAGAGCATATCCACTCCGTGGTCTTCGTATCCTTCAATGTGGCTGAAACTCGGGTCATCGGTATTCCCGTACATCCTGCTTTTTCCGTGGGATACCAGCCCGGAAATTTTCCTGTAGCCTTGTCTCTTGCTGATGTCGTCAAAATAAGAGACCCTTCGGTTGTGTCCCACTACCGCGTGTCCGAAAACCCAGCTTACACCGCTTTCCTTCCTGTTGTTCCAGGCTTCCGAAACAACTTCGGATACTTTTTCTGTTAGAAAGTCAGCATATTCGGAGGCTGTCATTACCCCTTTGGGTTCCGGAGGATAACGCCTTTTTTCCGTGCCGGGAGCAGAGTGCGTGTGGGTGGCGTTTAGCACGACCCTGCTGGTGTCGATATACGGCATCTTTTTTCGTATCTTATCCCTGCAGCGTTCGCGTATATCCTCGTTCAAAACCGCCAAATCGCATGATACCATGACGACATAGTCGGTTTCCGTGCCTATGGCAAGGGCTGTTGCGATAATGGGACCGTCTACGTATTCCGAAATTCTTGGATGAAACTGCCCTACGAGAAAAACCGGTATACCGGGAGTGATATCTTTTTCAGACCATCCTGCAAGAATTTTTGATGTTTCCATTGAGTTCTCCATCAAAGAGGCCAGACCTTCGTTTTATTTTTCGTACATCTTGTTCATTAACCCGATTACACTATCGGGATGGATTTTAATCTTCTGTATCTGAGGATTCTTTTCATCTTCCCTGAAAGTGCACACGAATTTATAGGGAGGAGGAAGTTTTAAAATGCCGAATTTTTCTTTCTTAAACCGCTGAAGAGCCTTTCTTGCTCCTTCCCTGATAAGCTCCCTCGCGGTCTCGGGTTGAAGGTGGATTGCCGCTTCATTTCTCCTGCTGTAGGCTTCTGGTTGGCATTCATCGCCCTTGCCGGGGATGAGCCCTTTTTTGACAGCAACGGTTTCTATTCCTGGAACAAGTTCTGCGGCTTCCCTGCAGAAAGCCCTGTCTCCGGAACCGAAAATCACTGGCACGCCAAGTTCGCCGGCGCATAGGACTGTCTGCCCGAATTCTCCCACGGAAAGGCCGTTGACGGATAAATCGAGTATTCTCCAGTTCTGCGTGTGCGGAATGTGGGCGTATTCGGAACCTGCTTTTGCATGCTGTCCCACGAAGGCGATCGCATCGTAACTCTTATCAATTCCAAGCGGATAAGGACCTGTTGTCCATCCTCTTTGAAGCTTTGCCCTTTTGTCCAGGATAAGTGCGTTAATTGCCCCGCATCCGCTTCCGTGTCCCGCAACGACCACGACTTCCGTGGCTCCTGCCGCAAAAAAACCGTCCACGGCGGCGTTGGCTTCCATGGTAAGAAGGGTTCTTGTTTCTTCAAAAAAATACCATGGGGGTTCCCGTAATCCACGTAATTCAGTACTCCCGCCACTCCTTCTACGTCTGTCATCAGGTATATTTTCATTTGCATCTCTCCTTGTTGACGAATAGTCTCATTTATTTTATAGCCGCAGGCTTTTTTATCATCCCGGGCCTGTCCATAATCCTGTAATCTATCTTGCCCGCTGCGGCTTCCATTGTTCAACAAGATGGCCGCCCGTAAGCGCTCCGGGCGCCTATGCTGAAAAGCAGGCCGAAACGAACGTCACTTCTATTGCCAGATACTCTTTAAGATATTGCGAAAAACAGGAAGAATGCCATTGTAGTCGGCAATAATCGCAACAATCATTATCGTGGAGGCATAAAAGAAATGGCGCTGCAAACGTTTCTGCCCGGTTGTTTTAGGATATTTCATGTATAATGGCATATTTCCATGAAGCAAGGTCTATTTCATCCCTGATGTCCATGCCCGTGGGGTTCCCCATGATTTGAGATGACTTATTTCTTTGAAAGCTCTTCAAAAAGAATGTCCATCTCTTTCAACTCGGAATTAAGAATAAATCCTTTTCTCTTTATCCTTGCCAATTTTTTTTTGGCCCCGGATATTTTTTCTTCTGACTTCTTTTTGACCGCTTCTGCTTCAGGAGAAAGATTGGCGAGGGAGGCAATCTCTTTCTCTCTTTCTGCCAGCATTTTTTCCCACGAAGATATCTTCTCCTCAGACTTTTCTTTAACCGGAGCCCACCTTTTCTTTACCATTTCTGTATAGGATTCTTCTGAAGGAACCTCTCCTTCTATCTTGATATCATCAAAATAAACGACTGCTTTCGTTCCTGCCGCTCCCGTGAAAAGAAAACCGATTCGCTCCATATAACTGCCGACATTTTCTCCCCTTGCTTCCCAGACCAATTGTTTAGTGACATTATCGGCGGCAACCATGGCAAAATTGACTATATCTGCTTCTACGAGTTTCCATTCGTTCACGGTTGTTGCCGGTTTTCCAAAAGGACCGGTGGCGGAATGGCCGGTGGGGTGAAAGTTAATGTTTGCTCCAAGGGCGGCCCTTGCGGTAGTCTCTTCGCCCACAAGTATGCGTCCTGAGAATTTGATTTTTCCTTCGGCTGGAACTCTTATGGGTATATGCCAGTAGGCATAACCGCCTTCGTCAAGGATAATATCAATCTTGTAGGATTTCTTCCCTGAGAAAGCTTTCTCGCCGGTTACTCCTGTATAGTTTACGGTATGCTTTTTCCCGCCCGAAAACTTTACCGGGTCAGACTCTTCAAAATCCTGGGTATAGAGAAAGGGTTTCATCTCTGCCCCTGATGCATTAAGGCTCAATAAACACACTCCGAACAACACCAATCCTGCAGCAAATTTTCTTAACATAATTTCCTCCTGTGTACGAAGGACCGGCCTTCGTCCTCCCGTTTTTAATAATCTTGTAGCCAAAGGCTTCAGCCTGCGTTCCTCATTCCCGCGCACCCATTGGCAGCAGGTGGAAGCAGGGTTTCCGCCTAATACACGGGGACCGGCCTCCAACGGCACGTTTTTCCCACTAAAACTCTGGCGGAATGTCTCATTCCCTTTTGTGCCATCCGTTTTGCGGCGGGCATGAACGTTTCCTTTAACCTGCATTCCAAAGGGCTTCATCTGAATCTTAGGGTTCCCGCGTTGTCCACGCGCCACAATCCGCTTCCGGTTGCCACCCAGCAGATCCACCCTCCCCTCTTAGGTCCTCCGATGTTGAATTTCAGCGAGCTGATATCCTTAACTGACATGGAAAGAGCTGAAAATGGTATCTTCCATTCCGAAGTCCAGTGATAGGTTGCAGGATCTAACATCGAGGTTTTATATTCTATGCTCTTTTGAATCAATTCTGCCGATTCCTGCGGCATGCCGTAAAGGTCGTGTATTTTGAAATTACCGTCAGAGTGTCCGCTGAAGGTATAAAGAGGGCCTATCGGCATATCTTTTTCCCACCATGGAGTATCTTTACCGAATATCCCTTCTATCGTTATCTCGTTTAGGGAAGAAGGAAGAAGTTTTTCCAATCCTTCTCTCCATTGATCAGGGCAGTTTTCTATCCCGATGTAAAGATAATTGTCGTCAAACAACAGCCATGCGTAACTTCTTGCTCCCTCTCTTGTTTTGCCTGTAAGGTGATTTTCTTCTATCAGCATGGCTTTGCTTTTATCCGGATTCATCCATTCAGAGATATCAAGTTTGCCGTCTACGGTTATGGGAGACGTTCTTTTCTTTACCTGATATTCGCGGGCTTCGCTTATCCTTTTGAGGGGAGGGAACCTACGGGTCATGGGATCGGTATCCTGCTGGTCCAGCCTGTTCAGGACTTTATCAGCCCGGTAATACTTGCCTGCCGGGGCTTTTTCCACAGGCCAGCTTGCGCGCAGTTGGTCCTTGTATAATCCTATATTCTCAAAAGGCACCGGCTCTACTCCGCATATCCCAAAAGCGGGGGAACCCGGCCTGAGAGTGAAATCCATATTTTTTGCATCCATAAAAAATGGATCGCCCTGGTCCCAGTTGTTTCTTATAATACTTTTTTTTACATTTATGGACAGAGGAATTTGCAGGAAGAATCCTTGCCTGTTGACGTTTCTCTCTACTATGTTGTTTTCAGTTTTGCCAAGGGGTAACGTATCTTCGAACACCCGTACTGCCTGGGGATACCTGTAATTCCACGGCGGTTGTTTATAGCCTGCCTCTGTGAATAACATTTCAACCGTAGGTAATAATCTCTTTACCTGCGTGTGATCAAGAAGGAGCCTTCTTCCCATGGCAATGCCCTGGGCATTTTCTATGAAAAAGTTGTTTTCAATCCTGGTATCGGGCCCGTGGGTAAATATTGCGGGGGCGTTTCGGTAGAATACATTGCCTTCCATGGTCATGCCTCCGTTGAACCCGTCTATGGTAATGCCCGCGGCAAGGCTCGGCCTGGTAGGAGAAGTATGCGTGCTTATATGGTGGATGAAATTATAGCGCATCACGTTACCACGGCCCCTGAGGTATGCCTGCCCGTTGTGGTTGTAAACGGCTCCCCCGTCCTGGGCTTCGTGCATAACGTCGTATATCTCGTTATACTCGATGATATTGTCATTTCCGCTGAAAGCCACGGCAAGATAAGGAGCGTCGTATATAAGATTATGAGCCGCCCTGTTGCCTGTTCCGTCGAACATTGAAATTGCAAACTTGCCTCCGCCGAAACTGAACCTGTTGAACCGGTATATATGGTTGTTCTCAACATAATGGCATCCCGGGACAAGTTTTTCCACATTCCCGCCGGTTAGTTTGATTCCGCCTTCTCCCGTATCGTATATATCGCAGCCGACTACTCCGTGGTTCCAGCCGCCGCTTATCAGTATCCCCAGTATTCCGGTATTGCGTATTGTGTTGCCCGCTATAAGGTTGTTTCTGCCGCCGCTCATTTCTATAGCGTTATGCCATGTGCCTTCGAGCGTCAGTCCGTAAAGAGCCACGTTTGACGCTTCCTTGATATTTATGACGGATGAGTTAAGTGTGGATACAATAATTTCGCTGTTCTGGATTTTGCCCGGAGGATAAAAATAGAGCTTCCCTGCACTCCTGTCTACGTAAAACTCCCCTGGAGCAGAAAGCTCGGAAAAAATGTTATAGAAATAATAGGGGGTGTCTTTGACCACAGGTACGTCAGATATAGTCTGGCTTGAGTGCCATCTTTTGTCTTTAGATATGTTTATAATGCGCTCTTTTGTATCTATGGAGCTCACGTTATAATGCAACTTATCCCACTCCCACAAAAAGTATCCTGCGAGCAAGATATCCTTTTCTTCTTTCCACCTCGATGGCCTGTCCCCGGAATATTTGAAGCGGCCTTTCTGGATATAAAAATTAGCTGCCTTCATATCGCCTTCGGGTGTAATCAGGTCGGCTACTCTTTCCCATCCTTCCTTGGGCCAGCGTGCAAGCTGCATGGGTTTTGTATTGTACAAAAGCTCCATTGCTCCCGCCTGCATGTAGGGATAAGAATGTCCCCTCGGCAAAAGCTTTCCGTAATCTGTTATCCCCTGTTTTTTCAGATCCGCCACCCACACTTTCCCCCTTGCTTCTTCAGGCAGTTTCTTTAAAATTTCAGGGTCGGAAAGTAACTCGAAATCCGTTACCTGCCTGCCGCCTATGATGCGTACCTCTTCGCCAGGGTAACTTCTGTATACCACCGGCGAACCATCAGTACCGGAATCATCTTTGTCAAAAGAAATAGTATCACTTATGAAATATTTGCCGCCTCTCAGGTATACCGCTATTCCGCCTTCGGGCATGCGGTTGGATTTTATCTTTCTGACCTCTTCCCGGGCCCTCTGTATTGTCGCAAATGGTTTTTCCTTCGTACCGGCATTCTTATCACTGCCATTCGGAGATACGTAAATTGCACGCTTCGGGCTGTTGACCCATTCTATACGCTTCTGCCGGGCGCTCTTCTCTTCCATACCGTCTGCCAGTCCTTCTATGGAATCGAGACGGTCTAACAGATCTACCCTGAAGCTTTCATGGGGGAATTCCGAGGTTTCCTGCTGCTTCAAAAGACCAGTGTATATTTCAATTGCTTTACGGTACTTCCTTTCTGCCCTGAAAGTGTCTCCGGTGAATAGTTGAGCTTTCAAAAGATGGCGTTCAAGCGCGCCTTCGGTTTTCAAAATTTGTTGATACAGTTGTCTTGCTTTATCATAATTTTTTTGCTCTGTGTATATGCCGGCCTGAGTGAATAAACCATGTATACGGTAATAAGCGGTAAGTTTTGGAGCAGCAAAAATTTGGTTGAACGTTTTATGCGCGTTTCTATAATCCTTCTGAAGCCGGTAACTTTCCGCAATATTGAAAAGAGCCAGCGGCATGCTGTAGTCCACGTCCTTCAACTCTTTTATTTTCTCGTATTCCACGCGTGCTTTTGCGTAATTGCCTTTTTGAATAAAGGCGTCCGCTCTTTTAAAAATCTCTTCGATAGACGTTTTCCCCATGTCCCTGTTTACACGTTTTTCCATTTCTTCTGCCTTTGACGATGCTTCTTTTTTTTCTTCCTCTGTTTTTGCAAGTTTCGCTGCTGCACTGTAATCCTTCAAAGCTCCTGAAAAATCTCCTTTTGACTCCTTCCTGCCGGCCTCAAGGAAAGCATCCTGATAGTTTTTCCATTCGGGAGTTCTTATATGCGTTATCTGTGCATAATCCACATTGGCGCCCGTTCTGCTGACTAACGCAACCTTTACCGCGTTAATTCTTTTATTCGCAGCTTTTTCAGGTATGGTTATGCTCCCATCGATTTTGGTCCATTCAGCGGTAGGGTTTTTCTTTACTATGGTCCAATCGGTTACATAAGAAAGGCTTCCCTGCTTATTATGTTCATAGACGTAGAGCCACACACTTACCTCTTTTGTTTCGGGATCTTTTGCGTAAAAAGTTACTCTCAATTCGTCACCCTCTGCAACGTATATGGGATTGTCTGTCGCAAGATGTCCCTTGAGATAGACGTAACTTTTTCCTTCATACGCGCCGGCAGTGTCATCATCGATAATCCTATACTCCATTGCGCAGGCAGCATCTCCGCCGCGGTTAAGTCTCCAACCTGTGGGAAATTCTCCGGGTTCTGGCAGAGCGAAGCACGCTGTGCTAAGAGCCGTGTAAAAAAATAGTATTGCCATTCCTCGCAATACCGAATTTATTTTAATTTTCATCACACCTCCTGTCTTAATCGAAAGGTTTATTCATAAGTTCACTTATGCTGCTGGGATGGGTCTTAACCTTCGTGGTCTGAGGATTTTTTTCATCAGCACGAAAAACATAAACAAGTTTGTAAGGCGGCTGAATCTTCACGATTCCGAACCGTTCTTTAATAAGCCTTTCAATAGATTTTTTCGCGCCCTTTCTTATAAGTTTCCTTGCAGTTTCAGGATGGAGATGTATAGCCGCGGCGTTTCTGGCAGTGTATTCTTCTTCCGAGCATTCGTCTCCTTTCCCGGACATTAGACCTTCCTTTACTGTCACTGTTTCAATGCCGGGAATGAGTTCTATTGCTTCTTTTGTGAAAGCCTTGTCTCCCGAACCGAAAATCACAGGTATATCAAGCTCTCCCGCACAAAGGGCTGTCTGTCCGAATTCCCCCACGGAGATATCGTTGACCGAAAGGTCTATCACCCTCAGGTTCTGAGTATGGGCAAGGTGGGCGTATTCAGTGCCTGCTTTTGCGTGCTGTCCCACAAAAGCTACCGCATCGTAACTCTTATCGAGTCCCAGGGGATAAGGGCCTTTCGGCCATCCCCTCTGGAATTTAGCCCTGGGGTCCAGGAGTGATGTGTCTATCGCTCCGGAACCTCCCCCGTGTCCCGCGGCAACGACGACTTCACTTGCACCTCCTGCAAAAAAGCCTTCGACAGCCGCGTTGGCTTCCATGGTGAGAAGCTTCCGGCTTTCATAGAAAAACATGCCTGTTGTGAACACCCACTCATGGAAATTCAACACGCCTGCAACTCCTTCAAGGTCTGTCATAAGATATATCTTCATACCTGTAAGTCTCCTTTTGTTGTCAATCTGAAATGTTTTTTACTCATAGTAAATGTTTGAATCCTGTAAATCGTTTCAGCATTACGTTTTTGAGATTCTGAATCCTTCCTGGGTAAACAGGAACATTTCAAAATGACAAAATCATTATGTTAGTAACCGCAGGCTTTTAGTCTGTTTTAAAACTGCAATACTTATACTTCAGCCTGTGTATATTGTTGAAAAAGAAGACGAACTATCTTTTTGTTACTTATTAACTATTGGGGACAGACATCTTAAGGAATTGTCTGAATCAGTCTCTTTAACATGGCGTTGACAGCTTATTATAAAAAATGCACAAAGGCACAAGAAACAAACCTTTCTCAATTTGTTCCATGTGTCCTGTGCCTGGTATAAGGATTTTTAAACTTCCCGTTAAAGATACATTTGCCAAAACTCTACATGGTTTACCATGTCAGCTTTTTGGGAGCGTCATCACCAATAATCACCCACCAATATGGCATAAGGGCGTTGCGATGTTTTTTAGTCGCTTCGACAAACCGTTCAGGTGTTGCGGACTCTACGTGTCCGTCAACAAACAGGAGATTCTGCAGCCCTGAATGTCGGAAGTGTGTTATTCCCTGATACACGCAGGGGGCTGAAGTAGTTCCTGAATCCACCACGTAATACTGGTGGTTAAAGTATGTCTGGCCGAGCTTGTTGTAGTAAGTACCGGGAAGAGCTTCCCCTATTATCCATGCATCCGACTGGTAGCGCGTGATGCGGCCCAAATTTATGTACCCTGATAGCCATAAACTAGTTGTTGTCCCAGAAATATATCCCGAATTAAAAGGGTTACTATTCACTTCATATCTGGCAGCATAGGTAGCTGATTTTTTGCTGCTGTCAGCCCTATAAGGCAAAACTGACGGACAGACTATTACATCAGGAGAAATATATTTGGAAAGGGGTCCTGTCCATGCAGAATTTAACCATATGTGCATCCAACCATCCCAGCTTTCCGCATACATAGCGAGTCCTATGCCTATCTGCTTCAGGTTGTTTATGCAGACGGCCGATTTTGCACGGGCCCTTGCTTTTGAAAGGGCAGGCAGAAGCATGGCCGCCAGGATAGCTATGATAGCTATTACCACGAGAAGTTCTATCAACGTAAATCCACGTTCTCTACTCTTCATTTTTTCTCACCTCGCTTTATTACAATTGTCCCTATTTTATTTTCAGGGAGCTCTTCCTGTTATGCTCTTAGGATAGAGGCTCTGAGCTACTTTTGGCATCAAAATATTAATATGTAGAATTAAGATTTCTCAGCCTGGAGTCACGGTTTGTCACTGATGACGCGCTGTAGAAACAGTTAGGTACAGCATCTTGGGGTAACATCCTATACAGTTTATCTACCGGGATGGAAGCTACCCATTTAGCATGGCCTCCCACGTACAATATGTTTACACCGTCCCATCCATGATTGTGATCTACCATCGTGTAAAGTCTACCGATTCCTGCTCTTTCCCAGATAACGGCATCGTAGCCATAAGCGGCCTTGGCGTCAGCCATAATAGCGGTGTCGGGATGCGTTTGAAGGTTCAGCTTGTACGCGTAAGCGTAAGAACAAGTCGGAGTTATGTTGAACGCCATGGTAGCTGCTGAGGTAATAAGCTTCCCGGGAATAGTGGTATCAAGGATATGGTTAGTGCTTGGACAGATGAAGAGCTTATAGTTTGTCACGTATGGAGGAGTATCCAGTTCAGGAGATGCAGGATATATCTGTCCGGTCAGCAGCGCAAGCGAAACATTAGTGACTGACTTGTCAGTTATATGGTCGTGGTAAGGAAAATACTGGTTCCAGTCCTGCGCATATATATGAAGTGCCAGTCCCAACTGTTTAAGGTTGTTTATGCAAGTCGCTCTGTTTGCCCGTTCTCTTGCTCTTGCGAGAGCCGGAAGAAGCATGGCTGCCAGGATGGCTATTATAGCTATAACTACCAGCAGTTCTATCAGCGTAAAGCCTTTATTCTTTTTCATTTATTTCACCTCCTTTACTCCGAACTCTCACTTGATATTTTTCTCATGTGAGGAGCTCTGATTTATCGCTTTTCTCCGCTTCTCTTTAAACGGAGATTTGATTTATTGTTTTTTCTTGCCTTAATCAGTTTTCACAAGCAAGGATTTCTCATCACTACTGGTCATTTTTATAACTCTACTCCAATGGTACTGTATCATATATTTCAATTTCTGTCAAACCTTATGAATCCAGCATTTTCAATTTTCCAGATAGACCCTCCGGTCGGAACCCACGCAAACCAGCCGTTGCGCTTAGAAACGCCTATGTTAAAAGCCAGTTTCTCCACCTCCTCAGGGTTGATGCCTATTTTTGAAATAGGAATTTTTATCTCTGAGGTCCACGTACGGTTCTCTTCATCCTGTACATCAGCCTTATATTCAACGGATTCAGTGAAACCTTTTGCTTTTTCCTCAGGCATTCCGAAGAGATTATTCAGTTTGAATTCCCCCCTGAAATTGCCGTCCATGGAATAGACGGGCCCCGACGTTACCATGTCGTACTGCCACCATCCGTGGCTGTGCGCACCCTGTTGGCTTTCCATTGCCACCTCAAATGAAGGAACCTGGTTTTTCATAGCCGGAGGCATATCGTTTTTATAAGGATCCGGTTCATGCCTTATTCCTATATATAGATAATCCCTGTCGTAAAAAAGCCATGCGTAACTCTTTGCTCCTTTGACCCTGCTGCCAGTATGATGATCCTCAATGATCATTGCGTTTTTCACATCCAGTCCTCCCCATTCCTTCCTGTCAAGTTTGCCGTCTATTGTAATTGAGGATTTTCTGGCAGGGATATTAAAGACGGGAGGAGGATTCACTATCCTTCCCGAAGAAACAGAAGCCGCCCAGGCAGGCTTTGTGTAATAGTATTTTCCTATCTCTTCTTTTGGCCTGTTTACCGGCCAGCTTGCCCGAAGTTCATCATTGTAGACGCCTATCTGTTTCATCTCTGGCAGGGGTTCAAATCCTGCAAGTCCGTATACGGGAGAGCCCTGCCTTATATCAAGAATCATGTTTTCACTGTCAAAGAAAAGTGGATTTTCAAGCGTGATGTTGTTTTCAAAATCAATGTTATCCCTCACTCCTCCGAAGGTCATGAACCTTCCTGCCGTGTTAATGTTGCGTTTTACCGTTATCCCTTTTGCCCATCCTACGGGCGTTTTGTCATAAAGGATGTTAACCATCTGGGGATACCTGTAACTCCATGGGGGCTGTTTGTATCCTACAACTTTTAGCCGCTCTTCCGCAAGCAGGGATATCCTGGAAGCTATAGGTTCTCCTTTCGCATTATTGAACAGAGTCCACATGTTGTTCAGCTGGATGGCATGATCGGCATCTGCGAATATATTGTTTTCTATCCTGTTGTCAGGTCCCGGCAAAAGTATGCTTTTTGGTACCCGGTAAAAAATATTGTTTTCCATAACGATGCCGCTGTTTATTGCGTCGAGAACAAGCCCGAAACACTGTTGCTGGTAGTTGGGAGAAGAGTTGGAGCTTATATGGTGGAACAAATTGCCCCTTATAACGGTGCCGCGGCTCATCATGTACCACGGCTCGCCGTACACGTAAATTGCGCCAAGCTCTTTTCCAGTGTGAAGTACGTCGTGCAGCTCGTTGAATTCTATAACATGGTCGTTGGCATTGAAACAAATTGCCTGCATGGGGGAATCATTCATGAGGTTATGGGATACCACCTGTCCGATGCCGTCAATGCTGACTGCCTGCTTGTATCCGCCGTCGAACCTGTTGAAACGGTATATGTGGTTATTTTCAACTGTGTGTCTTGCAGGAATAAGCTCCTTTCTGCCCAAGGTAATCTGGTAGTTGCCTATCACGGGATCGGGATTGAGAGATATGCCCCCTTCTCCAGTGTTGTATATGTCGCAACCTATGACCTTATGTTCCCATCCGCTTCCTATCTTTACCGCCCACTGTCCCGTATTGCGGATAACGCTCTTTGCTATGATGTTGTTCCTTCCGCCTTCCATTGTTATGGCATCCCGTCTTGTAACCTCCAATGTCAGCCCAAGAAGTACGATATTGGATGCGTCTTTTATTTTAAATAAAGATGCGTCAAGGGTGGAAACTATCGCTTCGCTGTTCTGCATCCTGTCAGGAGGATACATGTAGAGTCTGCACGTGTTCCTGTCAAGGTACCATTCTCCCGGGACGTCAAGCTCGCTCAGCAGGTTATACGCATAATAAGGCATGTTTTTCGCAACCTGGATCTTGTAACGAAGTGAATAATATCCTGAAGAAGTCCATCTTGTATCAGGTTCAAGAAATATGCTTTTTGCAGCGCTGTCTATGGATTTTATTTTCGCGTGGGCATTGGAGTAAGGAAGGTACCAGTAACCGTTTAACCATGCGTCTTTTTCTTCAACCCATCTTTCAGGACGGTCTCCGGCGTACGTGAAACCACCCAGTTGGTATTCTCCCCTGCCCCTCTGTTCTCCGGACGGAGTTATGTCTGACACCTTGAGCCATCCTTCATTAGGCCAACGTGCCAGTGTCATCGCCTGTCGGTTGTAGAAAAGTTCGAGCGCGGCAGGGTTTGACCTGCCGTGTCCACCCCGGTTGAGCAGCTGACCGTAATCTGTTATGCCTGCTTCCTTCAGGTCGGAAACCCATACTTTTCCCCTTGCTTCTTCGGGCAATTTATCCAATATATAAGGGTCAGCAAGGAGTTTGAAGTTTATCAGCTGCCTGCCGCCAATGATGCGTGCCTCTTCCCCCGGGTAACTCCTGTAGACCACCGGCGCATCTGCAGCACCTGAATCTTCTTTGTCAAAAGAAATGGTATCGTTTATGAAATATTTGCCGCCTCTCAGGTATACCGCTATTCCGCCTTCGGGCATGCGGTTGGATTTTATCTTTCTGACCTCTTCCCGGGCCCGCTGTATTGTCGCAAATGGTTTTTCCTTCGTTCCGGCATTCTTATCGCTGCCCTTCGGAGATATGTATATTCCATGCTTTGGACTGTTGACCCATTCTATACGTTTCTGCCTTTCGCTTTTTTCCACTGCGCCGTCAGCCAGACCATCTATTCCTTCAAGTCTGCTTCTAATGTCCAACCTGTAACCTTCGTGGGGGTACGGCGAGGTCTCCTGCTGCCTGAAAAGTTCTTCGTATATCTTTCTTGCACTGCTACACTTTTTCTCAAGCCTGTAGCTGTCTCCCGTGAAAAGCCTGGCACGGAATAAATGATGCTCTTTGGCTTCTGCTGTTTTCATTACCTGTGAGTATATCTGTCTTGCTCTGACGTAATCCTTCTGCTCGAGGTAAGTTTCCGCCTGTTCAAAAAGCCCGTATATATGGTAGTACGATGTAAGTTCAGGAATCTTAAAAAACTTGCCATAAGTTTTATGTGCATTTACATAATCCTTCTCCATTCGGTAAAGCTTTGCAATGCTGCAGAGGGATATCTCCTTCATGTAGTCCATGCCTGAGGCATCCTGTATGGCTTCATACTCCCTGCGAGCTTCTGCGTACTTGCCCTGCTTCATAAAATTGTCTGCTTTCCTGAATATCGTTTTTGCTCTTATGGCGGTGGTGGCTATCCTTTCTGTTCTATCGGTTTCTTCGATATGTGTCAGTATGAGCTTTCTCTCGTCGTCTGATGATGCAAAACCAAGCGCGCTTTTGAATGCTTCTCTTGCGCCGGCGTAATCCTGCCTGACGAATTTTGCCCTGCCGGAGCTTTCATAATCTGCGAATCTGGAATCGCTGAACTTGCTTCTTCTGATGTGGGAGATTGACGGGTTGTCGAAGTATGCACCCGTATCGCTTGCAAGCACTACTATAACCGCATCGACCGGTTTGCCGTAATTTTGAGGCTTATCGGGTATCGTTATTTTCCCGGATATTTGAGCCCATTCTTTTTTTGCCTTACCGCTGAATCCTTTCAGTCCTCCGTTATAAGTAAGACTGCCTTTTTCCGTGCGGGCATAGGTATATATGGTGCAGAAGACTTCTTTTTCTTCTGCAGATTTAGCATAAAAACCTATTTCTATCTCGTCTTGGGCGGAGACTTCAAACTGTTTGCTCATGAGGTGCCCTTTAACGAAAACAAAAGTGTTTTCCAGCCATATCGCTTTTTGAGGGGCCCATGTTTTTTTATCCTTGATGACCCTGAATACGGAATCTTTAACTGCGCTGTTTAAACTCCATCCTTCAGGAAAATCCGCCGGGTTATAGTCAAAAGCTTTTACGGTTGAACCAAGTATCAGGATGAAGCTGAAAACCATAGGGATTTTGTTGAGTCTCACTTTAAAACTCCTTATCATTGATAGTCTGTAACATGCAGCTTTATTCCTTCACATCCTTTTGCTCTGCCACTGTAACCTGGGCATACTGTTGTGTTAATATTCAGCGTACCAGGGCATTTGTTATAAAGGTACCCCGTTTTTATTAAGGATCTTCTGTATTTTTTCAGGTTCAATCTTTGCCAGTGGTTTCTTCTCCCTGCATGCAAGAACAGCTGCCGTGCCCGCTGCTTCCCCTATTGCCATGCAAGTTCCTATGACCCTGGCGGAGGCCATTGCCCCATGGTCTGCGGATATGCATCTTCCGGAAACTGCCAGATTGGATATTGTCTTGGGCACAATAGACCTGTAAGGGATATCATAATAAGATTCCCCCGAAAGGTATATGTTGTCGTAAAGTTGGTCAGAATATTTCTTCTTCATTATGCAGGGTGGTTCTATTGTGCAATCTTTTGAGCACAGGTTGGAGTCTGATTTGTACAGTCCAAGCGGGCAATGGATGTCTATGAACCAGCATCCCCGGGCGATCTTGTCTGGGAATTTCCGCCCTGCTATAACGTCCTCTCCCGTGAGAACGTAATTTCCAATAATCTGTCTTGTCTCTCTCACCCCCATTTGCACAGGAGTGTCTATGAGAAAACACTTTGAATATGCCTTTACATTCTTCTTGTAAAAATCAACAATTTCAAGAGTATCTTTTCTTATCCTGAGTTCCGCGCGGGTCAGGTCGAAAACATTCGTTCCGTCTCCGGGACAACGCGTTACTGTGGGGGTAATTTCTCCTTTTCTGACCGTTATCCCGTTTTCACTGATCTCCCCGCGGAAAGCGTGGTATGCAGGAATTCTTTTCTCGTCTATGGCTTTTTTCACTATCTTTGAGTAATATTCCTCCTCTTCTTCAGTCATAGGTTCAACGCCGCCTATCCTGAACTTTGTTCCCATGCTCTGTGTTCTTTTGTCCGCCTTTCTTCCCTTTGTATATTCGCATCCCGACCAGTATGCCAGGTCCCCGTCGCCCGTTGCGTCAATGAAGACCTTTCCCCTCACGGCCATGCGCCCGCTCTTGTTTTCAAGGATTACGGCATCAATCCTGTTCCCTTTCTTTATCGTTCCCACGGCAAGCGAATGGAGAAGAATATTGACACCGGACTCCTGGACCATTCGGTCAATAACATGTCTCATGAGTTCAGGATCAAAGTTTATTGAACTCCAGCGTATATGTTTATCGCCGGGTGCGCCGCCCAGTTTCTGTAATCCTCTTATCACTTCAACGGGTATTCCTCCGAGAATGGAGTTCTTGATTTTTCCGAAGGCAAAACCAAAAATGGGTCCCATCAACCCTGTCGTTGACAATCCTCCGAAAAGCCCGTACCGTTCAATAATGATAGTTTTACAACCCTGCCTTGCGGCGGCGATTGCCGCGGGAAACCCTCCCGGTCCGCCTCCGACGACCACAACGTCATATTCCCCTATCAATTCAACTTTTCTTTCAGGTTCTTTTATGAACGCTTTCGACAACTTCTTCTTGTATTCCATTTAATTTTCCTTCGATTTTTCCATTTGATATGTTTTGAAAAACTATTGTGTCAAAGGTGAACCATATCGTGTATTTCATCTGTTTCATTCTTTTTCTTCCCGGACTGATTTGTCTTGGCGCAAGCGCCGGATACTATCCTGACATAAAGTTTGTCGATATAGTTTTCCACCAGCATTCCAGCCTTCTGAACGTCTTTTCTTTCTATTGCATGGAGCAGGTTTTCGTGAAAGTCTATAGAAATATCCGAGTATTCTCTGATATCCGGCAGAAGGTGTTTCATTTCGAAGAATATAGCTTGGACCAATTCCATTATCATGCTTATCAAAGGATTCTCCATGGAAAGTCCCATGCAGGAAAGAAATTCCATTTCGACTGAAAAAATTTCGTTTTTATCATCAGGTTTTCTTTTCAATCTTTTTACGCATTCTCTCAGGTTTCCGACGTCCGCTTTTTTTCTGTAAAATGCGGCGCCTTGTGCCAGGGTTGTCTCCAACATCTTTATCGTTTGGAGAATATCCTCTATGGCAACTTCTTTCTGGTAGCACAATATGGGAGAGAGTTGTTTGAAAAGATTTCTGGTATTGA
>Ga0302245_1001057_pt1 | contig 19940 bp, 20 predicted proteins | sample AAG_UR_Thr_MG_FD_193512 | JGI IMG/M metagenome (GOLD analysis project Ga0302245, IMG submission 193512) | Enriched activated sludge microbial communities from anaerobic digester in WTTP, New Holstein, Wisconsin, United States - AAG_UR_Thr | ecosystem: Engineered > Bioreactor > Anaerobic >... | reverse complement strand
TTACACAGGCTTAAAAAGTAAATAATTACTTTGAATATTTGTCCCATTCGTCCCAATATTTGTCCCACAACAAAAAAACCCCATTGAAAATCAAGGGGTTTTAGTGGGGTTGAGGTCGGTGGCGGAGAGTAACTATTTACTCTTTTCTTAATTAAAAAAGTATTTATTCACCTATTATATTGTGCTATTGAGCATTAAATTACTTTTATTAATCAATATTAAGTAATTTACTTGCCCCAAACAGTATCTATTTACTTATATTTGTCGTATTATGAGTAACTACTTACTTTAATACGATTAAATTATGGGGCAAATTGTAAACAAACCTTTCGATGTCAAATTGATAAAAGAAAATCAGTATTTCCGTATCTACATCACGCATCCAAATTTCACAGGAAGAATACGTAAAAGACTTGGTGACAGGTCATATGATGATTTGGAAAACATAAAGTTCTCAATCAGGTATGACATCGGGAAGCATTTCAGTAATACTGAAATAAATAAATCTGACGTAGAAGCATATATTGATAATTATATTGCGATGAATGTTAAAGGCACGGCTTCTTTTTTTGATTACAAACATGAATTCTTGGAATCAAAGATTGGTCGTGTTAATAAGAAAACAAAAAGCAGACTTACCAAGAGTACTGTATCTGGGTATAGAACAGCCTTAAAATATTTTGAAGAGTACCTTATAAAGAAACGGATTACTCCACACCCTTCCCAAATAAATGAAACAGTGCTAAACGACTTTTACAGTTATGTAAATGGCAATCATAATTATAAAGTAAAACTTCATACAAAACTCAAAGGATTCATTAAATTCCTTGATAACAACAAGCAACTACCAGTTGACCCAAGTTATAAATTATCTGTATTCTCTGAAGAATATGATAATCAAAGTCCTGAAGACGATGATAGAGCACTTTCAGAAGAAGACATCAATAAATTATTTAAATTAAGAAAGAAGTTCCAAAAAGGGGAAGTTCATCTTAAACCATATGTTAAGTCCGAAAAAATACCAATCGAGTTACAGGAGCATCAATTTAATATGAAGTGGGATAACTTGATTAAGTGCCTTGATTGCTTCCTCTTTATGGTAAGTACTGGGCAGTATTATGCAGATATAAAGAAATCGGAACTGAGTTTTTCTCAAAACGGAAATAACTTTCATATCAGATATCGCAGAGCGAAAAATGGTAGTTTATGCAAAGCAATACCGATAATGGACGAAGATATTTTTATAGGAGCAGAAATTATTAAGCAATATCAAATAAAAAATGGCTCGAATTTCCCGTTAAAATTGTCCCTGACACATTTTGACAAACATCTTGGAAGGTTAAGTGTCCTTGCAGGAATTGGCTTTAAAATCACAAATAAGATGGCAAGAAAGACATTTGCTTCCTATCTATATTTTAAAAAAAATCTGCCAATTCAATTTCTTCAAATATTGTTAGGGCACAAAAATGTTAAAGATACGGCTCATTATTTAAGAATATCTGATGATGACATAGCAAATGAGATTTTAAAATGGATGTCAAACAATAAATCAACTCAATGATTTCATGACTGAAATGACTAAGGCTTCAGGATTATAAAAATTTATATTTTTTTATAAAAGCCAATTCTGCCTTTCAAAATTTGATTTTAAAAAAAAATTGTAGACTTCTCTTTACTTAGATAAAAGTTTTGAATCAAGATTCCCAAATAAGTATTTACTGTAACAGTCTATCATTCTGCTGTTTGACCCCTGAAGTAGGAGGCTGCCCCCCTATCGTACATTCATGGAGAGGGGGGGATATTTTGTACATTATTGATTATCAGCATATTAGCCACGTATGGATAACGAGGATATGAATAAAGAAGATAAAATTGAAATTACTGAAATGTTCATGGCAGAAGCAGGTGGTAAGTGTTTTTATGGCATCATTAAGCGCAGTCAAGATGCTCAAGGCAAGCCTCATCTATTCTCACGCATCGTAATTAATGATGGAATTGTACAGGCTTGTGCCAGTGACCAGAAGGTATTAAGTAGGGCACTGGATGAGATGTGTTTACTGTACCAAAATGGATTGCACTGCGATGATGGTAAATATATATTTGTTAATGATGAAAAATATTTCCTGAATTGACTTCACTCCCTATACCAATCACAAATATTTAATCTTAGTACATTCAGAGGAACTTTACGGTACTTATATCTCCTGACCATACTTATCTTTCCTCAACTCTCACAGTATATATTTTCTCATTGATATTAGTATCTAAGGATTTTCCTTTCTCCTTTTGATTTCAGAAGTATTTATAGAAAAGTGGATTACCTCAATAACATTATTAAAATTATATCGATATGGAAGAAGTAACAAATAAAACCTATCCCTCAACATTTGATGAACTAATCGATGAGTTGCAATCAGGAGATTACAAGCATCTTCAAATATTTCTTTTCCGAGAAAAACCCAGTCTTGGTTTTGTTGAGGATGATAGATATCTGGTAGTAAACAGTAACGGATTCGGTTTGTACAAACTGCATGACCTTGATTATAAGGGCAATAAGATTAAGTTAGAATTTATCGACCCCGAAACGGGCAAACCTGCAACGGTCAATTTGGACATCCATGATACTCACCCTGACTTGTTTATTGTAAACTGGAAAGATGTCTTGGAATTGGCGAAAGATTATCAACCAGATACTGATGATGAATTGCTGGAACTGGACAGGGAACAAGAGATGGAATAATCATATATTAATTTTGGAATATTAGGATGACGGCTATTACTGATAAGTGGTTGTCGTTGAAACCCTGAACAACTTATCCAAATAGTCGTATCAAATACTTTGGGGTGTGATTAATAATCTTGTGCACAAATAACTGATTATCCAATTCCGCATTCTTTGGGAGTGGCAAGTACATGAAAATCAGACTCGCCATTTTTGGCGAGTTAACAATTCCCATGTAGAAAGAGTGATGATGATTGTGACTAAAAGAAGAGGCGGTACTCGTCTCGCTGCATTTCCCTCGTGGAAAAAGGAAGTAAATAAGGTTGTACCGCCTCTGTGTTGGTCGCCCAACAATTTAAAAAGGCGACACAAGTGTGGAATAAAAAATGTCTCGCTGCATTTCCTCGTGCTAAAAGGAAGATGTGTCGCCTTGTAAAATGTCAAATATCGCTGTTGGTCAGCAGTTTCCGATGTAAAACTGTATTAAATAGAAAAAGCACCAAGAAACTGCGAGCCACACAACCAAATTACACCATATTTGAATTAAAGTCAAGATTTTTATGAAAAAATTATCCTGCTATGGAAAAAATTACCTTCACACGGAAAGAATTATACGATTTAATCTGGGCGATGCCAATTACAAGACTTTCAAAGCAATATGGTATTTCCTTTCATAAAATAAGAAGCACTTGCAAAAAAATGGATATCCCAATTCCAGATTATGGTCATTGGATGAGACTTCAGCACAAGAAACCAGTGGATATTAAACAATTATCCAACGATTATAAAGGAGAAACTGAGGTGACCTTTGAATTGGGTGAGGCTCTTACGGAAGATAAAGGTGAAGTCTTAGCGGTGCGAACCAGATTAATCAAGGAAATAAAATCAAATCATGATATACCGCTTGTGGTATCGTCCAGACTTAGAAATCCTGATAGATTGATAATTGCAGTCAAGGTTGATTTGGAATCAAAGGCTCATCGTTATAGAAATATAAATGGCTTAATTAACTCTTCAGGTGGCTTGCTTGATATCACAGTTGCTCCAAAAAATGTTCCAAGGGCATTAAGGTTTATGGATGCCCTAATTAAAATACTTAAAACAAGAGGACATGATGTAAGAATAACTGGAAGAGGCACATGCGCAATTATATTTGATGAGGATGTTAACATATGCGTGCAGGAAAAACTTCGTATCGAGGAAAGCCAGAATAGTTATGGATGGAATAGTCGAAAATACTTTCCATCAGATATATTGACATTCAGAATGTGGAAAAATTATAGGCATCGTCAGAAAGTATGGGGTACTGGCAAACATGTTATTGAAGAGTTACTACCCGATATTCTTGCAAGCCTTGAATTATTAGCCAAAAGGGAAATCCGAGAAAGAATTGAAAGAGAAAAACGTTGGAAAGAACAAGAGGAAAAAGAAAAGATTGAAAAAGAAATAAGGGAACGCATTGAAAATGAATATAAACAGTTTAAAAAACTCTTTAGACAAGCCAATTTATTGCATAAAGCCAACATTCTTAGGGAATATGTGAAAACTGTTGAAGGGAATGCTATGATTAAGGGAGAATTGACTGAAGACCTTACTAATTGGATTATTTGGGCGCACAATAAGATTGACTGGTTTGACCCATTAATCACAAAGGAAGACACAGTTTTGGACGATGACTTTAGGAAAAATATTTATCGAGAAATTAAGGAAGGTAGGATTTAATTATTATTTATTCTGTCTCCAATTCCAAGGCGGAATCGGATTCTGCAATGCCCAAAGTCCTAACTTATTCTTTTTGGCGTATGCTTCAGCCTGAGCATATAATATGTCCTTGGAATATTGCTTATAATGCCATGAGCAGCCGTTTTTTGTCGAAAGCAGATTGATATCCTGATTATTAATATACAAAACTCCCAAAGTTCTGCCGTACCTGTCAACTCCACTTGTTTTTAATGTGGCTTCTTTATTCAAATATTGCATCAAAAAGTCTGCTGATTCTTTGGAATATGGTTGGTCTCGTTCAGGGGCATCAGTTCCATACATCCTGATAATTAAAGAACCATCTTCAGTCTGGAATGCGAAAGTGTCGCCATCTATGACTCTGATTACTGAGCCAGTATATAATTGGGAATATCCAGATAAATAAATGGTTAGAAGGCAAATACTTAAATAATACCTTTTCAATTGGAATGATTTATTGATTTTACAAATGCACGGTTAATTATAGTAGTTTCTTCTGGTAATGAACCCATTGACCAATATTTATACTCCCCTAAGTGCAGATATTTATATGTTACACCTTTGAAGTTATTAGGCAATCCATTCTGCTGGATAAATCTTACAACCTCTATGAAGGTATCAAAATCAAAGGAATCGCTTCTGACAATATACCAATGTGGAGATTCTGGCATAGTCTTGGCGAAAGTCCATGTATGACCTTCTAAGAATTCCTTTACTTCTAAAATTGTCATGCGAATCAATGCAATACATCAAATTTAGGGACACTTATCACTTTTTGCAACATTATTACTAATTTTACTTGTAACCTTCCAATCAATTATCTTTTTATCATGGGAACAAGATATCTGTTTAAATGCAATAAATGTGGATATCAGGTCATGTCATCTGGTGGCAAAGACTATGGTATGCTTGCAGTGGTAGACACTTATATTTGCAAATCATGCAAAGTAATCGTAGATGTTGGTATTGGAGAATATGGTCAGACATATTCTAAGGAAGAAGTTCTTATAAAAAAAAATAAGTCTGATACTGACTTGGATTTTTACCAATGCCCTGAATGTGGCTCAGATAAAAATCTGTTCAAATGGAATAAAAGTAAGCGACCATGTCCAAAATGTGATGGACAGATGGTAAAAGATATTGCAGGTGAATTTATTATGTGGGATTAACCAGAAAATATCGACAACTTACCTATTATATACTCTTCATTATCAATGAATCATATATCATCTCCATTATGATTGTACCTTCAATGAATTCTCAAGAATTAGCCAATGAAATCTTAAATGATTATAAAATTGTAATTAGAAAAGCAAAGTATCTCACTGAAGAACTTCGAAGGGAAGCCATTAAATCAAGAAATAAACATCTAAAAAGAATATTTGACTATAAATCAAAACAAAAAAATGATTGGCTTATAGATGTTGATTACAATATGGGCGACCCATTAATTCTTGTGGCTGTTCATTTTTTAAATGAAGGCAGGTTAAATGCAGTTTTAGTGCTATCCGATGGAAATACCTTAGTTCATTACTCATCGCATTTTCTTGAGAGGTATAATGAGCGGTTTCTGAAAGAAAATAATTTTCCCAAATTAGAATTGCTTAAACGATTTTTGCCTCAGAATAACGTTACAACTTTTGATATCACTACTTATTTAAGTGATTCGAAAGATACCGTTTTTGCCAGATTTAAAGATGGGGTTGGATTAGGGGTATTTGAGCACCTGCGAAATAATAAAATTGTATTCCTTAAAACCTATATTTCCCCTGAAATGATTAAAGAATTCCAGAAAGAAGGCTATGAATCAATCACAGATGCGTTTAAAGACCATTGGAATGAATTTAGTAAGATTAAGCGTTAATGTTTCCATTAAGGATGTCAATAAGGGAATATTTTGAATTGTCATTAAGTTGGACCATCTTCGTAAATGACAATCTATTTTATTATGAGTCCATGCATGACTCTTTAAAGCCATATGTTCGATAAAAATTCACATTTTATAAAAAACAGATGATACTTATTGATAATCAAATGAATCGAGTTTTTTAACTTTAACTTCTCTTAAAATTTACTTTATTATGACCAATCAAACTACATACCAACTAAGAAAAGAATGGTACGATTCTGGATTAGAATATGCTATAAAATCATGGACATCCACTTTCAATAGAATGGGTAAACCAAATCCATATTCAAGAATTGAAAAAATTATCCTAGGATTAATCGCTGAGAATGCTGCTGAACAATATCTTATTGATAATAAAATCAAATATGATACAACTGGGAGAACAAGGTGGTATGAAGAAGACAGATATGATATAGGTTTAGGGGATTACGCAATTGATGTAAAAGCAAACTATATTGACATACAAAGTCCATTTATTCAGAATCAATGGAATTCACTTTTTGATACTAAGGAAAATTGGTACAACGGATGTCATGCCTTAGTCCCACTTGACCAATTTAATCCAGCAAAAAGTGAAAGAAGAAAATCAGATAAAAAAGAAAAAATTTATATATTCCCATTTATTGAAGGAGAAACTCATAGATGTTCAGATGCAAACCAATTAATACATGCATTTTGGGATTATAAGTGGCTAAAAAAGGGACCATTTAAAGATACACCTGAACGAAGTAGACTAAACATAACTTATGATGGCAAATTAAACAATAGTAAGATAATAATATATGGTACAACCGAAGAAAAAAATCTAATTCTTGAAGAGATTCAGTTATCAAAAAAGAGGACTATTTCAACGAATAAATTTCATCAAGTATTTACAATACTTTTAAATGGGAATTTGCCATCAGGAACGTTAAAAATTCATTCTAATGAATTAAATACTACTGAAAGAATTTTGCCAGAATTAAGTTTTGCATTAGAAAGGGATGAGTCTGAGATATACTTTCCTGTTCGAAACAATTGGCAAAATGTAAACATTTATCAATGTTCAATAAAACTACTCGGATGGATTACTGAATCAAGATTAAGACTTGTTGGGTCTACTGTACCAAGGTTTTCCCATCATATAAGACAATATCAAGAAACGAAAGTTGATAATTGGGGTTGTTTGATATCAGAACTTAACCCCATGAACACTTTAAAGGAATTATTATGATAGAATCAGATGTAATATTAGTTGATGGGATTCCAAGGGAGTCTTATAATCAAATAATTAAAAAAGGACTGGAATATGCAATTATATCTATACCCTTTACATATGATAGAATGGGGATTCCAGACTTAGTGCAAAAGATTATAAACATAGCGAAGGGTAAAGTTGCTGAAGGCTTATTCAAATTCTTCTGTAACAATAATGGCATTACTCTTGATACAAGAACATGTGAAACACCTTTTTATCAGGCAGATAACAGAGATTTTATTCTTAATGGTATCGAATATGATATTAAAAACAATTTTCTTTATCATGTCAATACTATTTTAACGGGGACTAGTTATATTAATTTGCCAGCATTAGTGCCTAACAGGGGGACTTGGGACCAGTGGAACAAAAGAACGATTAAATACTTCTCTCATACCACTGGAGTGGGTTACATATTTACTTTTCTAAAGAACTTAGATATATATTCAAGAAATAGTAACTTTCTTACTTTAAATCTTACGTCAAGACAAGAACAGTATGTTAGGGAACTCTATGCAGTATATAAGGGGAAACATCAAGATTGCGCACCGTTAAGTGAAGATGATTTTTGGACAAAATTCAGAAGTTTTGGGGGAGAAATAAATTATACAGTTTCTCATTACCCCATTTTAATCATCACTGCATATGCGCATGTGAATCAATGGAATCTATTTACTGATAGTGGAGAAGGAGTAATTAAATATTGCAATGGAGTTTTGACGACTGTAATTAATAACAAATCATGTGAAGTTAGAAATCTCCCATCTTTTCAATCCTTAATTCCAGCATTAACTAATATAAATTATGGACGATTCAAGAGATGAAAAATCTGAAATAATTAATATAAAAACCCCATTACTTATTATTGCTGGTCCTGGGACAGGAAAAACATATACATTAATAAAAAAAATAAAAGAAACCCTCTTATTTCATGCTAGGGAAAGTTTTGGAGTTATTGTATGTACATTCACAAGAAAAGCAGCAGATGAGTTATTAAGAAGAATATATGGTGATACCGAAATTAATAACAACATTTTAAGCAACAAGACATTACTAATTGGCACAATCCATTCTGTGTCATTTCATTTATTAAAAGAGTTTTGTGGAGATAAATATTCGGATTTTGAAATACTTACCGAAGAAAACCAAATAAATTTTATTTATTCAAAACTAGCGAATTTTGGATTCTCAACTTCTGAGGTTAGTGGAAGAAGTGGTTGGCAACATGCTGAAGATTTGGCGTCAATTTTTAATCTAATTACAGACCAAGAAATTGATTTGTCGAATTATGACTTTAACGATGCTGAAGACTTAAAAGAATATGTAAGTATCTATCCGCTCTATAGAGAAATTCTAAACTATAATAAAAGGTTTGATTTCGCTACAATCCAAGAAACACTTTATAAAGAACTTGAGAATAATGAATTTCTTAGCCAAATTCAATCAATATTCTGGTATGTTTTTGTTGATGAATATCAAGATGTAAATAATCTTCAGGATAAGTTATTAAAGAGAATCGTTTCGAACCATAATAGAATAATTTCGGTTGGCGATGATGACCAAAGCATTTACTCCTTTAGGGGAGCAAATGTGCAGAATATAATCAATTTCTCTACTTATTTCGAAAGGTTAAATATCAAGTGTTATATTGAGAAACTTGAATTTAATCGCAGGTCTACAGCCAATATAATAAAGTTCAATCAAAAAATAATTAATAAATCTCAGCAAGATTTAGTAAAAAATATACGTCCCTTCAGAGATGTTAATGGAGATATTCCCGAAATAATTGAATTTGAAACTGACTATGAAGAAGCAAAATATATTGCTGAAACCATAATTAAAATAAAAGAGAACTATAATGATACAAAGGATATCGCAATTCTATTTCGTAGTCTAAAAGGACATTCTGTCCAAATTCAGAAGGAGTTAATAAAGAATGAAATACAATTCAACTTATTTGGTGCAGGTAATTTATTTTCAAGTCTTCTTGGACAAGAGTTCATTTCAGTTCTTGATTCATATTTAACTAAAGATGATAGAATTAGAACACTATATGAAAATCTTGAGAAAATTGAGGAAAAATACAATTGCGGAATTCTTCAAGAATATTTGGATAAGGGATACTTACAAAATTTGGAGTCCTTTTATAACAGTAAAACAAAATATAATTCATGTCTAGGTTTAATTTATGACCTTTTTATTCAAATAAATTTCTTTGAAAGGTATAAAGACGATGGTAGTAATATAGGTTTAATCACATCTATTGTGCTTAGTTTTGATGAGTTTAGTGATTATTATAATCCCTATTTATTATATAGTTATCTTATCTATCTCGCTTCTAGTCAAAAGGTTGATTACAATGAATCTGAAAGTAAATCAAAGATTAACTTGATGACAATACATCAAGCAAAAGGATTGGAGTTTGATATTGTTTTTCTTTGTTCCCAGAATGAAAGAGCAAAAAGGATTACATTAATTGATAGGTTTTTAGAAAGAATTGATACTCAAAGAACCATAGATGAAGAAAGAAGAGTTTTTTATGTAGGTACAACAAGGGCAAAAGATATTCTAAGGATTACACACTCCAAAAGAATTTTAGGTGTAAAAAAGCAATACAATCCACTTCAATACCTAAATGAACTTAAAGAATACAAGAGGGGCGCAAGTAAAGAAATTGATTTTAAGGATATTTCATTTTCAGTTCACACCAATTCTGAAGAAGAAAGTATAAAAACTACACTAAGTTATAACAGAGTAAAACTTTATAAAATTTGCCCACTTCAGTACAAATTTCAGAATGTCTGGAATCTGCAAACTGTAAGAACTGGGGGAATGCACTTTGGTACTAACATGCACCGAATACTAGAGATAGTATTGAGAAGTTCTCAAAAAGGAGTTAGTATTGATGAATACAAATTAAAGCAAATAATCACCAAGAATTGGTCAGTTCAATCCTACAGAAGTCCTGAAGAAAATAGAAAATATCAAGAAAGTGCATTTAAACAATTAAACATGTTTCTTCAAACACAAATGGATATGTTGGCGAATAAGATACATAGTGTTGAAGACACATTCCATGTTCCTATTGAAGAATCAATTGTTTCAGGAAGATTCGATTTGGTATTATCTAATTCAGATGGATATGAAATTGTTGATTTTAAAACTGGAGATAAAGACGATTATACAGACCAATTAACTTTCTATTCCTATTGTTTTACCAAAAAATATTTGAATGAACCGCAAAGGTTAACGATATACTATTTAAAAAATGGAATAACAGAAAGAATTCAGTCAAATAATTATGATGATGTGGTGAATGACATAAAAAATGTATCAAATGGTATAAAAAGCAAAATTTTCAATCCCAATCCTGACAAACATTGTGGAGATTGTGCTTATAACAGAATATGTATTTATTCTAAGAAATAGGTTTTTGAAAATTTAAACAATATTGATGAAACGTATTAGAGACAAAAGTATTTCCATAGCCATAAGGGGCAAGATTAATATCATCTTGACACCAAAATACTTCTGGTAAAAGGATATATTGTTTTTGCAGAATCTCAGATAAATCATAGGCAAACGGATAATTCTTCCCTTTTTTCTTGATATTCTTTACAATAATGGTCATAATACCACCTTCTTTCAAAATATCGAATAGATTAAAGTAGATTTCGCACAAGTCATTGATAAACTCTTCATAAACAGACAAATTCCCCAAATCCTTATTATCATCTGAATAATTTAATTGAAGTCCCATTTCTTTCCGTCTTGCCTGATATTCTGCTCCCTTCATGTTAAGCATATCCCAATAAGGTGGTGATGTAATAATATAATCGATTGTTGGGAAATCGTTTTTCTTTATTTGCCTTGCATCTTTTATCAAAATATTGAATTTAACAGATTTTTCAACTTTGAATAATGATAGTTGGGATGGTTCAATAAATTCATTCAATCTATTAATTGCTATCTTACCAAAAAAGGGACTTAATTCTGTTCCATACGCATTTCGGTCTTTACTTAATGCAGCATATTGTGTTGAACCACTACCTGACATCGGGTCAAAAACATTATCTTTTTCTTGTGTGAACGTATCTAAAAAGAGTTCTACCAATTCTTCAGGATATTTTGCAGGATGTAAGATTTCCACCTTATTTCTTGGCTTTGGTTTTATAATGTGCCAATTACTGATTGGTTTTGTATTAAAAAATGGAACTTTGTTGGAATTGGGTCTTAGGAAATATTTCGATAGGTTTGTCTGTATCAATCCGCTACTACTCTCATCTTTTCGAAAATATAATGAATAGTAAATATTCCCTTTGACGTAGGGACTATCTCCTGAACCAATTTTATCGTAACACCCAATCTTTTCATCTTTGAGACTTAACCCTGTAGATAAGGTTTTAGATAATTCCCATGCAATTGGGTAATAGGAGCCGTTTTTATAAATATTCTGAATAAATACTGATATAAACCGTCTATCATTCAGTTTTTCAATACAGGCGTTACAGATTTTTATAACCTCTTGCCTAATTTTAGAATAGTTTTCAATAGTTGGGTTCTCTTCAATAATATCTCTTACGTCTATAAGTACAAACTGTAAATTATCTACATCTTGGATATTCTGATATGAATAGACATTAGCACCGATTTCATCAGCAACTCTACTTATCAATTCATTATTTTCTTTAGACCCCCAAAACAAAACATTAGGTGGTGTCTCCGCATCAAATTTAACGAAGAACTTTAGGTTTGCCCTATAAGTATCAATAGTTGATGTCTCAATAAACCATGACTTCTGAAATGGTAACCATTCTTTTGATGTGAGATTATTGAATTTATTTTTCATGGCGTTTTACAGATTAAGCAAAAGTAATTATAAACTTCTTCACATTCCCTATTATATTTTCATTTTGCATTCAGTTGTTTCTGTTGATGAATTTTCCATCTTGAATATCAAAGTCCAAGATATATCAGAAACTTAAAATATCGTAGGTTGCTAACATTTCTTGTCGGCTTATTCCTAGATATCGTCTCGTAATTGACGGATTTGAATGGTTGAACAGTTGACTTAGCCTCACAAGAGACAATTCTGCATTTGACCCTGAACGGTTGAAAATTTCACGTCCAAAGCATTTTCTCAGGCTATGGGAACTGAAATTCTTGATTTTCAAGTTGTACTGCTTCTTCAGTCCTTTCAGAATGACATTTAGTCTCTGAATACTGAAGACCGTGCCTTTCTGACTGATAAACATGAATTCATTCAGGTTGGATGGCTTAATTTTATAATAGCAGTCCGAAATATGCTTCTGGAGTTGCTGATTAATCTTTATCTCCCTTCTCTTCTTGGTTTTCTTTTCGATTAGTTGAAGTTCCGCCTTGTCAAGCAGGTCATCCCATTTTAATGAAAGAGTATCACTGGCACGCAAACCAAAAAATACAGAACATGCTATGTAAAGTGAGAGTGTGTATTTCTTATCATCATACAATTTCCGAATTAAATTCATGGCCTCATTCCATTCCAAAAAGTCTGCTGTCGTTTGCGAAAATTTTGCGCTCATATGTTTCAGTTTTGAGGTTTATAAATCAAAAGTGAATGTCCTTTTTTAAAGATAAATTTCATTATTGACGTAATTCATTGATATCCTTGCAGAAATAAAATATGGTGCTATTTCAGTTATTGGTAAAAGTGAATGTTTCTCATTTGAATCTGATTATAACAGAACGGATAATAATCATCCGATTCATCATTAGACTTGAGCCATTCTGGTGGCTCTATGAAATTGGTATTGAAAATTCTGTTATTATAAATGAATAACAATATGTATATGCATCGCTTAGTCTCGTGATTGACGCAAATTAGCATATGCATTATCCTCAATTTCTCATTCATGGTTCAAATATATGCATAATATATTATGCAGCATAATTTTTTATGCTTTTTCTTATCTTTGATGAAAATATTTTCGATGAAAAAAAGAAAAGTGCCAATGCTTCCTGATGATGTATCTGAAAGAATGATTCAAATCGGGAATAAAATCAATTCATTACGACAGGACTTAGATAGCAATTACAAGAACTTCGCTGAAAAACACGGTATAAATAACATGACTTTATGGCGTATTCAAAATGCAGAGGATTATAAAATGAGTAATTTCTTAATAGTCCTGAGAGAAATCGGTATTACACCAGAAAAATTCTTTCAGGGGATAAAATAGTATTACCAGTGTTTTTAAATTTAAAATTATAAATACACTCGGATAATTCCTGCGTAGGTGGTACAGATGCACTTTTCACCGTTAAAATTGCTTTTTCATACCTTTTTGGGGGTTAATTTGAGTATTAATCGAGGTATAAGGTATTCTTATTATCATATTTTCTTGTACATAATACCTGATTAAGGTTCAGTTAATTGCACCATAAATTGTGCAAATTCATCTATAAATTTTAAATTCGTGTTAAATCCTGCTGCAATATTGGATTATATTGCTGGATTATAATTGATTGTATAGATTTCCACCAACACGTAAATTATTTGCGATAAATTTCAAGCAAATCCCGTGACAATTTTTTAAGGAATTAAAATCTGATGTTGCAACCATTAACTGAAATAATTCATTTATTCATCAAGCAAGGATTCTTAACAGCATCATTAAATAGATGGAAGTATTTATAATAAATACATTCTGATGAATCATGGTACAAAAATGGATATAGAGCCTCATAATCAAAACCGATTGGCTACAATTTCAACCATGCTCAGGGAGATAAGACTGGGCACTGGACGAAATCAAGATGGTTTTGATGATTTCTCTTTATCGAGGCGTCAAATACAAAGAGGAGAAGGAAACAGTAACCTTACACTGCTAAAACTTTTTCAACTACTGGATTGCTACGATTACACTTTATCTCAATTCTTTGAAGGAATGGAGTAAGTTTCTTGGAATTAAGTTCCGACTAACATAATGTTTTCCAGTGGAGTATTTGCATAATTATTTTATGTGCTCTTTCAGGGTCTCTCAGTTGAACATCAAGAATATCGTCACCATTCGTAATCTCTTGAGATGAACAGTCATCATTAAATTCAAAAATATCATAACGAAAATTAACCCCGTACATATTTTTCAATGTTTCCTTCCAAATTTGATAATAAGATTTGTTTTTCTTAAAACCAGCATCAGGCAGGAAATGAACAACATGGTCAGTATTAAAATTCAAATGAATCAAGCGATTTGAACTACCTGTCGCCAGCCAGTTAATTTGCGGGTAATACAATGCCATCCCGAAAGCCGTTTTAACCCCTTCCACTACTATTATTGGTTTCTCCGTGAATTTTGGCACCAAGTGTTCACCAAACAAGCACCATTTTATTTCAAGATTCTCAACCTGCTCCCTCGTTTTATTTTGATGAAACTCGGCATATTGCTTGTTTAATATCTTATTAGGAATTTCCTTGCTTCGCTTGAATCCATTGTAATATATTTTTTCGATTGCCCTGATGTCACCTTTTATACTTACGTAATAATAAATAACTGAAGTCCTGTTTTTGAATATATCCCTACGGATGGGGTCATCATTATAGAGTTCAACCACCTCGTATATTTTATACTGATTCATCATTTCATCAATAAAATCGGGATTGAAATGCAAGTCTTTGATTAAGTATTCACTAAAGTCTTTTCTATATGCAGAATCCCATGATAAATAATGATTATTGCTCCTGTTTTTTCCTTCCCTATGAATTTCAAAAAGATTGATATCGAATGAAAAGAAGCCATTGATAATCTGTCTATGAGGCGGGTTTACCCTGTTGAATTGTGTCAGACTGGTCAAGGATGGATTATCCTTCAAGTATTGCGAAGCATGGTACATGTACCCACACGAGTTTTCTCTATCACATCTGCCGACATTCTCAGGATAGAATTCCCCTTTTTCGTTTATCATCCTGACAAATCTTTTCTCATGACAGTTTGGACATTCAAATTTTCCCTTATTATAAAACAGCCATTTCATAAAAGCATGTAAGTCTTTTTGCGGTCAATAATTTCACTTCTTACCAATTCTGGTATTGCATCCAAGAATCTTCTCATTTTGGGTTCGCTCATTTTGGTGAGAGTTAGAAGATATTCCTTTGTATAAGACTGCCCTTTTTTTAATTGTGCCAACAAAGCCTCTTGTTCTGGTTTTAGTTGTTTTTTCTCACCAAATAAATCGATAAAATTTGTCACGAAGAAGTTCAGTAATTTGCTTCCCCTTAGTATCATTTCTTCTGTAACCTCAATTTCAGGTCGGGTCAACCTGATTTCACGATATGCAGTGTTTATTACCTCAACAAGAGAAATTAATTTCATAAGCATCACGTGAGTCCTTGTTTTATACGTTGTTATCAAGTTATCAGGTAAATCAGATTCATCTAACCTTATCTCTATCTTCTTTTCAATCTCATTCAATAGTGGAAATTGGTGCTCTGGAATGATAAATTCAACTTGTTCTTCTTTTTTGTAGTAATAGTCATACAAGCAATCTAAAAGACGATATATATTGAGACCAAATTGTTCCAGCGTAATTCCGCATGAAGGCATCAAGTCTATTCTTTGGTAATCCGCACCATTGAAAACGTATAAAATGCGTGCTCCAAATCCATTGTGAAAGAATCCGTTTTTGTTCACGCTTGCCTTGAAGTTTGAAGTTGTCGTATTAACCATGAGCGTCAATGCGATGTCAATACTTTCAGAGTCACTGTTCTTCCTTATAATGCTGACATGCTCCCCGTCAAAAAGCGATGTGAAAAACTGGTGCGGGTCATTCACAGTCTTTGTTCGAGTGACGCTGTTAACCAATTTATCGTATTCATCGCAAAAAATATATCCTGTTTGATTCTTGCTAAAGTTAATCTTGGTAAGTGCCTCTGGACTAAAATCAGTGATGAAAAATTCAGGTCTTGGACTGTATGAAGTTGTCCAGCCATTAATGTTTACCCCAAATGTTTGGTATTCATCATTCGAATAGATAAGACCTTGAGCGAATCTTTCCTTTTCTTCCTTGTCTAATGATTCTGCGGAATCTCGTTCCTTGTTCTTGCATGCCTCAGCGAACCTTTTTTCAATACTGGACAGATGACGTTCATTCTTTTGCATCATGCCAAGCGTGTTAATAAATGGTTTGGAACTAATGCTTTTCCCGCAGCCAGAGCCAGCCACGTTCATTACATATAAATTTGTGCTTGTCTTGGGATGATTCTTTGGGGATATTAATATCCTGTTATTAGTGAAAAGTGATGCTGATGCAAGCATGTTTGACACAACGAAACCAGTGTGTACTTGAGGTACATTCTGTTGTAATTGGGTTAAATCATTGAATAGTTCTTCATTGAAGATTTCTTTAAAGTCTGTCATTATGGACGGTATTAAATACAGTTATATCGGACGGTTTAAATCCCCCGTTGTAACCCGCTTGCTACCGTCCTAACAACACGGGTTACGGGGGTAAAGAATATCTTATTCAGACTTCCTTTATAAATAAATACTCGTAAAATCAAAAATTTTCACCCGCTTATATTGGGTCTGCAAGGATTGGATTGTTTCTTTGTCGTTTAACTATGACACATTATAAAACAAAAAAACCAGCACCAATTCCACCCATGCGGGTTCCTTTCAGTGTGGTCTATTCCAGTAAGAATAATTTCAGTGATACAAAAATATAATTAAAATTTTTGAATGTCAAGGATTTTTAAAAATGCAACGTGTTTTTTCTTGCACCTATCCTGTCATGGTGTCAAGTCATGTCATATGCTTTGACAGGCTACAAGTCCCATCTTTTCAAAGAGAGCGATGATGTTGTCAAGTTGTCAATCATTTGAGATAACAGTTGATTTCAAATTATAATATAATATAAGTGGGATATTCAAATAATTGTAATCAATGACAACTTGACAAGGTGTAATCAATTGCCCATTAAATCTTAAATTAGACCTGTCATGTTTATTGACAATATTTGACAGGATGACATCTATTTTGGAAGCAACTGGGCTTTGAGACTAAAAAATGATGTTTTGACAATTTTAGAATATAATAATCATAATATAATTAACATAACAATATGAATTTTAATTACTTAAAAAATATTACCAAAGGAGAAACAATAAAGGAAGGATATATAGTTAAAAGTCTTGATTCATGTTTGGGTGCAAAAAATACGATAGGTCAAAAACTCACAAGACCTCACTCAATATATAAAATCTCATTCCCCATTGAAGTGAATAATTATAAGTATGAGGACTATATAAATGAATTGCAAGAGATTCTCCATAAAAACGGTCATAAATATTCTGAAAATATTATTCATGTAATTACCTACATTTTCATTAATCTTCGTGACAAATCTGGAGTTACCGATAGAGCATGGAAGAAATTTTCCTCATCCATGTTTACTAAATGCAATCTTCATTTGGAATACCCGATAGCAATTGAATATGACACAAATGAGGTCTTACATTTACGTAACTATGATATAGGGAAATTGGACATAACAACCTTGCGTACCAAAATTAGAGAAGAAACAATTTCAGATTATTGGGAGAAATATCATGCTGGTGATGAAGATAATCTGTCGAGGCTATTAAGTTTCAGAAGACTGATTAATGGAGAACCAATTTTGGATGTAACTGAATTGGTGCATAGAAAGTTTCGTGATGTTGATGAGGTTAATCTTATCTGTGATTTGTATTTTGAAGCCTTAACAATCCAGTGGTTTGAATCCTTCTTTTCAGATTTACATGATGAATTATTGGACTCAATAATGTTCGGGGGGGCAGATTTTACTCAACTATTTAATCTCTCATTTTCAACTGAAGGTGCATTTAGAATAGCGGTTTATTCAAAGATTAAAGGATATCAAAAAAATGGATGGGTGATACCTCTTTCTCATAGCATGCTTGCATATTCATTTGATACACAAAGCAGCATATCAGAGATTAATAATAGCCTTCAATTTTATTATAAGAGTCTATCCGTAAAATCGGATGACTTCCATTCTTTGATTCTTACGTACGCACGTTTAATAGGAAATGCAATGAGATTGTTGTATCAAGAAAAAGTAGACGAGGCGTTTATGAATATGTGGATTGCAATGGATACCATTTTTAAAAAGGACTCAGAATCCAACGCTTTAAAAAATCGTATTGCGGCTACTACTTGGTATCATTGGAATACTAATCACGAAATACAATACCAAACAGTCAACAAACTTTACAGCCTAAGAAATAAATATGTTCATAGTGGAATTAAAGTCGATAGAGATAATGCAATATTAATGAGAGATTTATCTCAAACAGTATTAACTGTACTGCTTAATTTTCACAACTTTCAAATTACGCAGCCAAGAGGATATAGAGAATGGATAAAAGATATTGATGAATCTTACAATTTGTTCTATAAGAAACAACCTGTTAACAATGAAATATTGAAGAAGATTGGAGTTATTACTGAATAATTACATAGATGTTCATATCCAGTTTGACTTAATTCAAGGTATTGACCCACTCAGATAGCATTATAACTTTACTATACTTATCAGCATTTTAGTAATGCTTTAACACTATAAAGTATTTTAATACTTATGAATGACAAATTTTCATATTTTTGAAGTAAATATTTACTCTATGGAAATCGACCTGACAAAGAATTTTAATGAGATTTTCGAGACTCTCCTTAAAAAAAACATGAATGTAACAGGTATTGCGAAGGCAATGGGATACACAACATCGGCTCAATTGCATAGTGTTTTAAAAGGGGAGAGCACGCTATCAACAAAAGCGATAATTACTCTTATTCAGAATGCGAATATCAATCCCATTTATTTATTTTTTGGAAAGGGTGATATTTTTCTAACTGATGAGTCCGAGTTAGAAAATCTTCAGAAAAAATGTTCAGAATGGGAGCGGAAATTTTTTGATGTGCAAGACGAACTTCTTAAATGTAAAGCAGAATTGGAACGTGCAATACATAGGTATAATAAATTAATTGATATCACCAGTATAGCACTTGATAAGGTTCAGAAGCCTGAAAAGGATGAAGAAAAAGAAGGGAATTAGAGATAAATGAAGTACCGAGTGACACAAAATAGTAAATATTTACTCTTTTAACTCTTAAAGAAACACAAATAGTAAATAGTTACTATCTCACATTTGCCCCAAACGCCCCAGAATCTGCCCCACAACAAAAAAACCCCATTGATAATCAAGGGGTTTTGATGGGGTTGAGGTCGGTGGCGGATTCGAACCGCCGTACCCGGTTTTGCAGACCGATGCCTAGCCACTCGGCCAACCGACCAAC
>Ga0302245_1001044_pt1 | contig 20118 bp, 16 predicted proteins | sample AAG_UR_Thr_MG_FD_193512 | JGI IMG/M metagenome (GOLD analysis project Ga0302245, IMG submission 193512) | Enriched activated sludge microbial communities from anaerobic digester in WTTP, New Holstein, Wisconsin, United States - AAG_UR_Thr | ecosystem: Engineered > Bioreactor > Anaerobic >... | reverse complement strand
GGATTCTGACAAAACCGTTACGGCGAACTTTACCCGCCAGTATACCCTGAATATATCTGTCTCACCGGCGGGTGGCGGCACCACCCTTCCGTCTGTCGGTCAGCACACATATGATGCAGGTACCGTTGTCGGCATTGAGGCCCAGGCGGCGGCAGGCTACAGGTTTTCAGGCTGGACGGGCTCCGTTGCCGATGCGGCTTCTGCGGCGACGACTGTAACGATGAACTCTGACAAAACCGTGACGGCGAACTTTACCCGCCAGTATACCCTGAATACATCTGTCTCGCCAGCAGGCAGCGGCACCACCCTTCCGTCAGTCGGTCAGCACGCATATGATGCGGGCGAGGTTGTCAGCATTGAGGCCCAGGCTGCGGCAGGCTACAGGTTTTCAGGCTGGACAGGCCCCGTTGCCGATGCGGGCTCTGCAACGACGACCGTAACGATGAATTCTGACAAAACCGTTACGGCAAACTTTACCCGTCAATATACCCTGAATATATCGGTCTCACCGGCAGGCGGCGGCACCACTCTTCCGTCGGCAGGTCTTCACATATACGACGCAGGCACCGTTGTTGATATAAATGCTTTTGAAGGTGAAGGGCATACATTTTCGGGCTGGACGGGTCCCGTTGCCAATGCGGCTTCTGCGGCGACGACTGTAACGATGAATTCTGACAAAACCGTGACGGCAAATTTTCTTCCCGATACTTTTAATATAACCGTTTCCATTGCGGGAGGAAACGGCCAGGCCGTCCCGGCCGGCCAGGTTGTTCCATATAACGGCACGGCTGTGATAGACATCATTCCATCGGCTGGTTATTCAATATCAGGGATAAGGGATAACGGGGCGGACGCTCTTATCAGCAATCCCTTCATGATTTTAAACGTAAAAGAAGACCATAACGTCGTAGTGGAATTTACCATAAATGTTTACACCGTTTCATTCCTTACAGACTCAACTCCGGGCTCATCGATAAAAGGGAACGCTCTCCAGCAGGTCAACCACGGTTTTTCCTGTACGGAGGTGACAGCGGTTCCACCGGAGGGCTACCTCTTTGTGAATTGGACAAATAATGGAAACGCATACTCGTCCGATCCATCCATCACGGTTGAAAACGTGACTGAAGACATGTCTCTCGTGGCCAACTTTGCCATGCAGGGACATACCGTCAATATTTTTTCTCTCAATCCGGAATCATCCTTTATACTCTCGGCTCCCGATGACAATGAAGGAAAAACGGGGGGAGTGACTCCTTTTTCGATGCTTTACAGGCATGGAGCGGACGTTACCCTTACGGCGAGATTCAGCCCTGGCGGGAACCGCTTCCTGAAGTGGCAGAAAGACGGTGAGGATTTTTCATTCTCCCATTCTGTCTCATTTACAGTCCGGGAAGATTGCACGATGACAGCCGTATATGAGACTGCCATGAAGATCTCCGCGGGAGGGGCACATACCGCAGCCATCCCCCTGGACGGTTCCCTGTGGACATGGGGTAGCAACCTTGACGGCCAGCTTGGCGACGGTACCGGAATCGACAGGATGTTGCCCGGGAAGACCGGAGAAGATAATGACTGGTCCGCCGTTTCGGCCGGAGGTTTCCACACGGCCGCCCTTAAGAGCGACGGCACCCTCTGGACCTGGGGAAATAACCTTGACGGCCAACTCGGAGACGGTACCAATTTCGGCAGAAACCTCGTATCAAGGGTGGAGACGGAAACAGGCTGGCACATGGTTTCCTCAGGTCGTTTCCACACGGCCGCCCTTAAGAGCGACGGCACCCTCTGGACCTGGGGAAATAACCTCGACGGCCAGCTCGGAGACGGTACCAAGTCTGGCAGGAATTTTCCCGCAAAAATAGGAGTGGATGAGAGCTGGGTTGCGGTCTCTGCCGGGTGGTCTCACACGGCCGCCCTTAAGAGCGACGGCACCCTCTGGACCTGGGGAAGGAACTTCTACGGTCAGCTCGGTGACGGCACTACAACGGGAAGCATCATACCTTTGCAGGTCGGAACCGGCAAGGACTGGATCACCGTATCGGCCGGCAGCGCGCATACCGCCGCTGTGAAGAGCGACGGCACCCTCTGGGCATGGGGAAGGAACAGCTATGGCCAGCTTGGAGACGGTACGGTGACATCAAGGTATTCCCCTGTAAGGATAGGAACGGATTCAGACTGGGTAGAGGTCTCTGCGGGCAGTGCACACACGGCTGCACTGAAGGCGGACGGTTCCCTGTGGACCTGGGGAAGCAACGTTTACGGCCAGCTCGGAGACTCCTCTTTTGCAAACTCCCATTCTCCTGTCCGGGTAGGCAATGACACGGATTGGATTTCAGTCTCGGCAGGGGAGAAACATACCGCCGCCCTTAAGGCGGACGGCACCCTCTGGACCTGGGGCGGCAACGGGAGCGGCCAGCTCGGCGACGGAACTATATCGGACAGCAACCTGCCCGGTTTCATATTCGGTTTCCGTAAAGGGGATATAAATAATGACGGTGATGTAAATATCATGGATGCCATTCTATGCCTTAGGATGTCCATATCACTTCCAGTCACGGTAAGAGAAAACGAATATCAGCCGCCGCTTTACGACGAAATGCTGGTTACCGCCGCCGATATCAACGAAGACGGTACCGTAAATATATCGGATGTCATAGGAATTCTGCGCCTGGCCCTCGAGTGAGAAGGCCAATGTCATGTGATTTCCTCCCTTTTGGGGGAGGGGAGAAGCGGGTAAGGAATAGGAAGAAGAAAGTATAGCTAAATTTGGCAGAACCAGGAAAACGGCGATAATAATTATATGGATACGCTTGCAGTTGATATAGGAAACAGCAGGATAAAGGCGGGATACTTCAGGGGACGGAAACTTACGGATTTCATCCACTTTCCCTCAGATATGCCTGAAGGTTTTTTTCTGCCTTCGTCCTGGAGCGGAAGAAAACCGGATGTCATAGGTATTTCATCCGTTGTCCCTGGCATAGAAAGCCAGGTGGTGGAGAAAACCTCCGTTTTTTTCCCGGGCTCATCCATATTTCTCATACGCGCGTCTGACTGCGGAATCAATCTCAGGATCAGGAATCCTTTGTCCGTTGGGGTTGACAGGGTACTGAATTGCAGGGCGGCACGTGAAATCTATGGAAAAGGGGCCCTGGTGGCAGATATAGGCACAGCCGTTACTCTCGATATAATTTCGGCCCGGGGTGATTTCGAGGGGGGCTTTATAATACCCGGTCCCGGCCTCTGGGAATCTGCCCTTGACAGGACGGCCATGATAAACCTGCCTGGCAGGTCGGCCGCAAGGATACCCGGCAGGGATACGGCCGGAGCCATCGCCGCGGGTGTAAGGTATGGCATGGCAGGAGCATTGAACGGTATTATCGGGGCGGTTCTCGGGAAGTATCCCTCTCTGGAGATCGTGGTCACAGGGGGAGGGAGCTCCCGGTTTGCAAAATATATAAGGTTCAGAAAACATTTGAGAAAGCATCTTACCCTTGAAGGGATCAATTATGTCGTCTCATGCAATTCTCAGAGAGATGGTTGAACACGGGGAATTCATCTCCTGCGGCATTCTGGAAGGGGAAACCATTTACCGTTTCGGCATCGTTCCATCCACTATGGATATTGCAAGTCTCCTGATAGATAAGGGCAGAACCGGCATTATCCTGGCCAGTGAACAATCAAGAGGAAGAGGAAGATATGGCAAAAAATGGTTTTCATCGATGGGCGGGCTTTATTTCTCATGGGCAGTGGCGGAGGAAGAAAGGTTTGCCTTTTATCTGACTGAGCTTGCATCCCTTTCCCTGCTTGAGAGCATCATGTCTTTCGGAATTATTTGCAGGATAAAGTTTCCTAATGATATAATATGGAAAGAGAGCAGGAAAATTGCCGGAATCCTCATTGAAAAAAAGGGGAGCTTTTACAATATAGGCATAGGCATCAACGTCAATAATCCTCTTCACGACATTGAAACCGGGATATCCATGGGGATTATTCTCGGAAGGACGGTTGAAGATCCGGAAGAGATACTCTCACGGTTCATAACCCTTTTCAGGAAGAACTCTGAGAGTTTTGCGGAGGACGAGGATTCCTGCATGAAAAAGTGGAGTAATAACCTTATAAAATGAGTGAATCTGATTTATACATACAACTCTTTTCCATAGTTTTACTTATAGTGTTTTCAGCCTTTTTTTCGGCTTCCGAAACAGCCTTTATTTCTTTTGGCAAACACCATTTCCAGAAACTCCTGGAAAAGGATGCGGATAAGGCAAAAAGGCTTAATTTCTGGTTTCACAATCCCCAGCAGGTTCTCGTTACAGCCCTGGTGGGAAATAATATTGTGAATATCCTGGCGGCGGTCGTGATGACCACCGTCAGTTTAAAGCATTGGCCAGGCATAAATCCACTGCTTACCACCCTGGTGCTGACCTTCGTCATACTCGTTTTCGGAGAAATCATCCCAAAGAGCCTTGCCAAGAAGCATTCGGAGGCCATGGCATATTACATAGCCCCGGTGGTCAAGTTTTTCTGTTTCGCTTTTACACCGGTAATCAAGTTCCTGCTTCTTTTCTCAAGAGGGCTCTCGAGCATATTCGGCATCAGGATGGAATCCCTCTATCCGGTTCTTACGGAGGAAGACGTGAAGGCCATGATAGTCGCCGGGGAAGAGGAAGGCGTGATCGAGGAAGAAGAGAAGAACATGATAGACAGCATTTTCAGCCTGGGGGATACGTTCGTGAGGGAGATCATGACTGCGCGGGTGAACATAGTGGCGGTAAGTCATGACAAGCCCGTCAGGGAGATATTCTCGGTCATCGCCCGGGAAGGTTATTCAAGGATGCCCGTTTATCGGGATAACTTTGACAGGATAACCGGAATCGTCTATGTGAAGGATATCATTGCCCGCGGGCTCGACAAGCTTGACGAAGCCACGAAGGCGGAAGACTTAATGAGAGAGGCTTATTTCATACCCGAGACAAAGAAGGTGGGGGACCTGATGAAGGAGCTCCAGGGCAAGAAGATGCAGATGGCCATTGTGGTTGATGAATACGGGGGAACCGCAGGGCTGGTGACCATGGAAGACCTCGTTGAGGAAATAGTGGGGGAGATATCGGACGAGTATGCCAAGGAGATCAAGGAGTTGACAAGCCTCGCTGACGGAAGCCACTTAGTCTACGGGGGCATGGAGATAGAGAAAGCAAACGAGAGCATGAACCTGGACATCCCCGAAGGGGAATTTGAGACCATTGCCGGCTTTGTGCTTGACCATTTCGGCAAGTTTCCCGTCAAGGGGGAAGGTTTTGTTTACGGATCCCACGAGTTTATCGTGTATGAAGCCGACCACAAGAAGGTAAGGCTGATAAGGATCAAGAAGGTGGAAAAAGAAGAGGAAGACAATGAGTGAAGATATAAGGGAACAGAGGATTGAAAAACTTGAAAGCTTGCGCAGGGAAGGAATAGACGTTTACGGCAGAAGGTTCGAAAAAGCCGACATCTCCGGGATAAAGGAGGGGGATGTTTCAGTCAGGGCGGCGGGAAGGATAATGGCTATAAGGGCCCACGGGAAATCTGTTTTCATGGACATCAGGGATTTCACGGGCAAGCTCCAGGTATATTTCAAGAAGGATACACTTTCAGAAAAGGAGAAACTACTTTTCGACCTGCTCGATATAGGGGATATTATCGGCGTGAACGGGGATGTTTTCAAGACACGGACAGGAGAAATAACCCTTCTCGTAAAGGGTTTTTCAATTCTTTCCAAGGCCCTTCTGCCGCTCCCGGAAAAATGGCATGGCCTGAAAGACGTGGAAGTCCGTTTCAGGAAAAGGTACCTTGACCTTATAATGAACCAGGAGGCCCGCAGCGTCTTTTACAAGAGGGCCAGGATCCTCCAGCACATAAGGCGATTCCTCGGGGAAAGGGGATTTCTCGAGGTGGAGACCCCGATGATGCATCCAATACCCGGTGGCGCCGAGGCGAGGCCCTTCATAACCCATCATAATACCCTGGACATGGACCTCTACATGAGGATTGCCCCGGAGCTCTACCTCAAGAGGCTTCTCGTCGGCGGCTTTGAGAAGGTGTACGAGATAAACAGGTCTTTCAGGAACGAGGGGATATCAACCCTCCACAACCCTGAATTCACCATGCTCGAGCTCTACTCCGCATACGGGGATTTCTCGGAAATGATGGAGATAACCGAGGCTATCATTACGGGTGTCAGCATGGAGATTAACGGCTCCCTGTCCTTCGAATACCGCGGTAAAAACTTGGATCTTTCGCTTCCATGGAAAAAGATTACATGGGTCGAATCCTTCAGGATGGCAGGCATAGAGGACTGGCGCAGTCTTTCCGAAGTGAAAAAGAAGATGGATGAATACGGGATAGAGCCTGATGCCGGCAGCGATGACCATTTTGGGATGCTTGACGCCATATTCAAGAAGAGGGTACAGCCCCAGCTCGTGGATCCGGTTTTCATATACGAGTATCCGAGGGAAGTTTCTCCGCTTGCCAAATCTTACCCCGGCAGGGCGGATATGACCGAAAGGTTCGAGCTTTTCATCGGAGGCATGGAAGTTGCAAACGCCTATTCCGAACTGAACGATCCGCTGGAGCAGCACAGGAGATTCAAGGAGAGCGTTGAAAATGGTGGAAGCGGCCACAAGGTCGTGGATGAAGATTACGTGGAGGCCCTTGAATACGGGATGCCTCCCGCGGGCGGCCTGGGCATAGGGATTGACAGGCTGGTCATGATCATGACGGATTCTCCTTCCATCAGGGAAGTGATATTCTTTCCCCTCCTGAGATTCAAAAAATGAGCTCAAAAGGGATCTTCAGGGCAATATCGTTGGTATCCCTCGGCACCCTGGTTGCAAGGATATGCGGCCTTGGCAGGGAGGTTGCAACTGCGAATTTTTTCGGGACTTCCGGCATATACGACGCATTCCTTATAGCCTTCATGATACCGAATTTTTTCAGGGGGCTTCTTGCCGAAGGCGCTCTCAACGCGGCTTTTATTCCCATTTTGAGCGAATACGAGGCTTCAGGGAGAGACGGGAAGGAATGCACGGAGATATTCCGGGTAAGCTATACCATCTCCCTTCTTGCAACCCTTCTTCTCTACTCGGTCGTCCTGCTTGTAAGCTTTGGCATGACAACTTTCTTCGTGCAATCGGGCAAGTGGGCATGGGTCTGGACCCTCCTGAGGTTTACCTTTCCCTATCTGATTTTCATATCCGTTACCGCTCTCAACATCGGGGTTCTCAACGTGCGGAAATCTTTTTTAATCCCGGCATTTTCGCCCGTCATACTCGACATATTCTGGATAGCCTCTCTCTTTCTTCTCCTGCCTGTTTTGGGCACTTCCCTCGAGGATAGAATATACGGGCTCTGCATCGGGGTGCTGGTTGGAGGATTCGGCCAGTTCTTATTCACCCTCGTGCCGGCAATCAGGCAGGGATACACCCCGAAACTCAGTTTCAATTTCGGACATCCGGCAGTAAGGAAGATGGGAAAACTCCTTGCCCCTGTGGTGATAGGAATGGCCGTGGGCCCGGTTAATCTTTTGTTGGATTATTCCATGGCCGGCACCCTTTTCGACGGAGCGGTATCCAGCCTCTGGTACGGCACAAGGATATACCAGCTGCCCCTGGGCATATTTGCCATTTCAATATCCACCGTGCTTCTTCCCTGGTTTTCCGAAAATATTTCCTCAAAGGATTTTACAGGCTTTGAAAAGAATCTTAAGTTCGGCTTCAAGCTCCTTGTTATGCTCATGGTTCCATTTACCTTTGGAATGATAGCCCTCAGGTCGGAAATAGTCACACTCCTTTTCTCAAGGGGGCTTTTCAGCGGAGACTCCGTGAAGCTGGTAGCAGGCCCTCTGGCTTATTATTCAATAGGGCTTGCGGGTTACGGGGGAGGCGCTCTCATTACGCGGGCTTTCTACTCCTTCGGGGATACCTCAACGCCGGTGAAGGTCGGTGTGGCAAGCATCATGGCGAATTTCCTGCTCAACCTTATCCTGATGTCATTCATGAAGCACGAAGGGATAGCTCTTTCTACATCTCTCGTGGGCACGGCAAACTTTTTCATCCTCCTTGGCCTTTTCAGGAAGAGGCATCTTCGGGTAAGAGTGAAGGAGATGGCCCCGTTTTTCGCCAGGGTGTCGGTTGCATCCATTGCCATGTTCATTCTTCTCAGGTATTACCTGAAACTCGTTTCTGGCAGGCTTTCTTTGCCGGCGGTCCTTTTTTCTGCTATAATGGTGGGAACCGTTTTCTGCATTGCCTGCCTCTGGACGGCTATTAAAAGGGAATTCGGTTTCAGTCTGATGAAAAGGAGGGCAAGATAATGTCTTTAATGGGGACGGTTATAATTCTTTTTGTTGTTTTTTTCTCTATTATACTCCATGAATTCTGCCACGGTTACGCGGCGTATCTTAACGGGGATGAAACCGCAAAGAGGATGGGCCGTCTTACCTTCAATCCCATCCCCCACATAGATCCGGTAAGCACCATCTTTCTTCCCGTGATGCTGATAATTCTTCAATCCCCCGTGGTGATAGGGATGGCAAAGCCCGTGCCCATAAACCCTTTCAATTTCAGGGACTACAACAGGGGCATGCTCCAGGTGGGCCTTGCCGGCCCGCTGAGCAACATGATCTTCGGTACCCTGCTTGCTTTTCTTTCGAGGTTTGCCGGTGATGGGCTGGTAAGGGGCGTGCTATATTATGCGGGCACGATAAACTTTATCCTCGCCTTCTTCAATCTTGTGCCAATTCCTCCCCTTGACGGTTCAAGGGTCCTGAGCGTTTTCATGCCGAGAAACCTGAGATACCGCTATGACAGGCTTGAAAGATACGGCATTTTTATAGTCATCGGCCTCCTTCTCATTAGAGGCCTGGAATGGCTTTTTCCCCTGAGTGAAAACATAGCGTCTGCTATTGCCGGCCTATGACAGGTTTTTACCCTGCCTTTCAGCTCCTGGAAGGAAGTATGAGATTGAGGGCTTCCGTCCTCGTCCTGAAGTCCTTGAGGAAGATTCCCCTCATCGCGGATGTGACGATCTTTGTCCCCGGCCGCTGAACCCCCCTCATGCCCATGCACATGTGTTCGGCCTCAATGACTACCATGGTCCCCTGGGGCGTCAATATCTTCATCATGGCGTCCGCAACCTGGTTGGTTATCCTTTCCTGGAGCTGCATCCTCCTGGAGAAGACCTCCACCAGGCGCACTATCTTGCTTATTCCCACCACTTTCCTGTTGTCCGGCAGGTATGCCACGTGTGCCTTGCCGTAAAACGGAAGCATGTGGTGTTCGCATATTGAAAAAAATGGGATGTCCTTGACAAGCACCAGCTCGTTGAAGTCCTCGTAAAAGACTTTCCCGAGCACCTTATCCGGGGACTCCGAAAGCCCCTTAAAGAGCTCGCAGTACATCTTGGCGACCCTTTTGGGCGTCTCCTTTATACCTTTCCTTTCGGGATTCTCCCCTATGGCCTCAATTATCGACCTGACTGCCGCTTCTATCTTCTGCATGTCCATTATCTGCTCCTTTCGGCGGTATTCCAAGTATCTCGTCTATCTCTTCGGACTTGAGGGTCTCCTTCTTCAGAAGGGTATCGGCAAGCAGTTCGAGTTTATCCCTGTGCTCCAGGAGGAGATTGTATGCCCTCTTTTCCGCTTTCTCGAGAATATTTCTGACTTCGCTGTCTATCTCCCTGGCCGTCTCCTCGCTGTAATTCTTCTGCTGGCCCATATCCCTTCCCAGGAAAACAGCTTCCCCGTGGGAGTAACTGACGGGCCCCAGCTTTTCGCTCATTCCCCATTCGCATACCATGTTCCTGGCCAGCTCCGTGGCAACCTTCAGGTCGTTTTCTGCGCCTGTAAATATCTTTCCGAATACCATCTTTTCCGCGCTCCTCCCGGAAAGAAGGGTGCAGAGGGTATTATTGAAATATGTGTCGCTTTCAATGAACCTGTCTTTTTCAGGGAATATGTGAGTGGTCCCGAGAGCCTGGCCCCTCGGTATGATCGTTACCTTGTGTACGGGATGGACATCGGGCAGGAATTTCTGGACAAGGGTATGCCCCGCCTCGTGGTATGCGATTATGCGTTTCTCTTCTTCGCTTATGACAAGGCTTCTTCTCTCGACGCCCATCATTACCTTATCCTTGGCTTCCTCGAAATCGTCCATGCCGATCTTTTCCTTGTTTTTGCGCGCGGCGAGAAGGGCCGCCTCGTTTACCATGTTTTCAAGGTTGGCTCCCGACATCCCGGCGGTCGCCCTGGCAATTACCTTCCTGTCAAACGAATCCTCAAGAGGCTTATTCCTGACATGGACGGAGATGATTTCTTCCCTTGCCCTGATGTCCGGAAGGGAAACCACAATCGTCCTGTCGAACCTTCCGGGTCTCACGAGTGCGGGATCGAGCACGTCAGGCCTGTTTGTTGCCGCCATGACGATTATGCCGGTCTCTGTCTGGAAGCCGTCCATCTGGACGAGAAGCTGGTTGAGGGTCTGTTCCCTTTCGTCGTGTCCGCCGCCGACCCCGGCAAAACGCTGCCTGCCGACCGCGTCCAGTTCGTCGATGAAGATGATGCAGGGATTCAGCTTGAGGGCCTGCTTGAAAAGGTCCCTTACCCTGCTTGCCCCGACACCGACGAACATCTCCACGAAATCTGATCCGCTCATGCTCAAAAAGGGAACCTTGGCTTCCCCTGCAACGGCCTTTGCAAGGAGGGTCTTGCCCGTGCCCGGAGGGCCTATAAGAAGAACCCCCTTGGGAATCTTGCCCCCGAGCTTCTGGAATTTCCGCGGGTCCCTGAGAAACTGTATGATCTCCTGGAGCTCTTCCTTGGCTTCCTTGCATCCGGCGACGTCTTCAAACGTGGTTCGATTCTTCTGGTCGGGCATGATAGGCCTGCTTTTTGAAAAGGACATGACCCTTGAACCCTCGGAAGAAACCTGCCGATATATGAAAAACCATATCAGAAGGAATATGAGGAGAACCGGTATGGTTGATACGAGTATGTTGAGCCATATGTTCGAGGATGGCTCGACCTTAAAATCCACGTTATACTCCCTGAGTATGCTGAAGAGCTCAGGGTCATCCGGGCTGTAAGTATAGAACTTTGTGCCGTCCGAAAGCTGTCCGTAAATGTTCTTATCCTTGATAACGAGTGAATCCTTTATGTTTCCGTTATGGATTTCCTTCAGTACCTGGCTGTAGATCAGTTCCTTTCTTTTCCCCTCAAAATCAGAGAGGCGCGCAAGTCCTACCAGCAGTATTCCGGCAAGCGCCCAGAAGATCAGTCCCCTTGCAAGGCTGTTTTTCATCTGAGGCGGCGGTTTCTGTTCCTTATCTGTCTTGTTTGCCATGTTTTTCCATTCCTCTCTTTATATCTCTTATGTACCGTTCCATTGAGTTTTGAGTTTCTTCAGAGCAGAAGAAGACTATGCCCGCGGCGCCTTTTTGAAGCCATGAGAGGGTTTCTTTAACTTCTTTTCCGCTTGCCACGGCGAAGGGTATCTTAATCTTTTCTGCTGTTTTTGTCAAGATGGAGTCCCCTGGGCCGTTCCCCGAAGGAGTTAAAACCACGTAGTCGAAATCCTTCTCCGTTCCCTTTTCAATTTTTCCCTCGGCATGAAGGCAGAATATCTTTCCAGGCAGTATCCTGCCGGCTTCCCGGGCAGGTATGCCGCGTTTTCCCAGCGAGAGGCCGTCGGCTCCGCACAGGGCGCATATGTCAGCCCTATTCCTCACCATGTAGATTACCCCGGGAGGGATCATCTTTCTTATCATGCGCGCTTTTTTAAGGAAGGCCGCGTCATCGTTTCCTTCCTGCTGTAGCTCTATGATGTCGGCCTTTCCTCCGAGTATTGCTTTTATCCGGGCACTGACATCCCTCTGACTGCCACCTGAGGAGAGTGATACCTGAAGGAAGGGAAAGACCATCTTTTTCCCGCATATCCTTCGGATGACTTCTTTTTCGGCCGAGTATATCCTGAACCTGAGATCATGAAATGTCCTTGATGCCCCCGGAGAAACCGTCTTGGAATATTCTTCAATGACCCTCATGGCTTCTCCCGCCCTGAGAAAATTTTTTTCGACGGTAGAAGCTACATCCTGCTGTCGCCTGGTGTCCAGGCGCCTGCCCCTGTCCGTCACGGTATCTCTTGACGCCTTCAGCTTTGCCAGTCCGAAATGTCCTGAAACAGCTTTTGAAAGTGCATGTCTGATATCCTTCAGCTCCCTCAGGGTATCAGGGCACATGTCGTAGTAAAACCTTGCGGCATCTTCTATTACCCGCAGTCCTTCTCTCGACCTGTTGAAATTGGCATCTATGATTCTCAGGATTTTGTCCATATTTTTTGATGAAGGTTGACGGGCCCGGCCCGAAAGATGCTCTTCTATCCCTGGAGGGCTTGGAATGCGCAGGTTTTACGATTCTGGTTTTTCCACGGCTTCAGTCCCGGCAGTTTCTTTTGACGGTTCGGCCGGGCTTTCGTTTTCTTCCTTATCACCGTTGCTCTTGATGCGGGATATGAAAATCTCTATGTTGCCGACTCTTTCTATCCCTATCGCGTCCTGAAGGTAATTCTTTGTGACTTCCTGTATCTGGGTGCACAGTTCCGGGATGTTGAAGTGGGAAAAAAGCTTAAGGTTTATATTTGTATTCAGCCCTCTGGAGGATATGTCGGTCTTCACCTTTATTGAATGTATGTCCTTGATCTGTTTAATAAGCATGGAATTGATGTAATTCTCTATCGCCCTGAGAGATATCTTTATCTTTCCGTTTGGATTGTCGAAGGAAACCTCCTTTGCCCTGTAAGCCTGGTCAACCCTGTTCACAATCCACACGATGCCCAGAAGGATCATGCACGTACCTATCAACCCGAAGGTCGAGATCCTTTCCGATACGTATTGTGCAGCAACGCCCATGTCCATTTTCGTGGCCCATGCCGCCATGAAGAAAAACGCGACGGCCATGCCGGCTACGGCATATACCGCGTTCACTATATAGTTACATATTTTCATTTATGCTCCTCGTTAACCTGGTGAATCCAACACCTTAAGGGCAAAAGCGCTCTCTTCCCTTGAAGAACCAGGCATAGGGTTCAAAACCCTATTCTGCCTGGTTCCGTTTTTTTCAAGGTGATGACATTTTCCCGGCAGGAAACACTGTCTTCCTGTCGCGTCTCCTCGGGGAGAGACCGCCTTAAGGTTCTCTCCGGACATTCTGAGTTCCGGCGCGGAAATGCCAACTTTCAGCCTGCCGTTTCAGAGACCGAGATCGCCAAGGTTTTCAAAGACCTTTTTGAAAGCTCCTGCTATCATCTTTGCCGTCTTCCTGCTGTTAGGAGCGCGGAAGGGCATGGTCATGCCGAAATGGGTATCGCAGTGCCTCTGCGAGACAGGGTAATCCAGCGGGTTGTATACAACCTTTTGCGCGTTGGGGCAGGTCCACGGGCAGCCCTTGCCGTAGGCATTCTGCGCCTGGAAGACCGTCATTGCCGGAAGGATGTAATGCTGCCAGATGTTGCACTGGGCACCTTCCGCCGCGAGCGCTTTCAGGATACCGTCCCTCAGCTCTGTATCCTTCCCCTTGTAACCGAGCTTTTTCGCGTCTATGTGCATCGTGATGTTATACCATATATGCTTGTGTCCCGCCGGAACAATGGGAGGAATCAGCCCGGGTATATCCTTTACGTTCTCGATGAACTCCATGGCATTTTCTTCCTGGGTTTTGAGGTAACCGTCGAGTTTTGTCAGCTGTGCCCTGCCGAAGGATGCAACAAGTTCGCAGCTCCTGTACATCCAGCCGAGCGCATATGCGTGGTAATCCCTGCTTTCGTTCGGCTTACGGGTTTCTCCGAACGACCAGAGCATCTTTGCCGAGTTAAGGATTTCCTCGTTGTCTGTCACAAATATGCCTCCTTCTCCAGCGGTCAGGCACTTGTTGTGGTTCAGGCTGAACGCGGCGCAATCGCCCCAGAGGCCGACCTTCTTGTCCTTGAACGTGGCTCCGTGAGACTGGCATGCATCTTCAATGATTTTGAGGTTATGCTTTCTTGCCACCTTTCGGACCTTCTCCATGTTCACGGCGAGTCCGTGCAGGTGGACAACGAGTATGGCCTTTGTCTTGGGTGTTATGGCGGCCTCAATCTTGGCAGGATCTATGTTCATGGTGTCATAGTCTATATCCACAAAGACAGGGATGGCGTTGTGGTGGAGTATGCATGTGACGCTTGAAGTCCATGAGTACGCAGGAACTATAACCTCGTCTCCCGTGCCGCATCCGCACGCCGCAACCGCCATGTGAAGGGCGGCCGTGCCGCTGTTGGTCAGTATTGCGTACTTGTTACCGTTCCACGCAGCGAACTCTTTTTCGAGGGCTATGCAGTTGGGCCCATAAGTGTAACTGGGTCCTTCCAGTGCCTTGAGAACGTATTTCCTGTCTATTTCTCCCACCGGCGGCCATCTCTTGATGGTTCCGTCAGGGATCGCTTTTTTTCCTCCCAGAAGTGCAAGCTTACTATTCTTGTTTGCTGACATGATTCCTCCTTTGATTATGGTTTTTTCTTTATCCGTTTTCGGCTTCTTCAAAAAGTTTCTTGAGATATGGCAGTCCCCTGACCATTGCTTCTTCAGGCGTGAATTTCTTGCCTTCATATTCGAAATTGATGTAGCCCTTGTAGTTATTTTCGGTCATGGCCTTTACGATTGCAGGGTAATCGATAAGTCCTTCTCCCACGAGAGATGAGATGTAATATTTTCCGTCAGCCCCCTGCAGCCTTGAGTTTTCAGGATCAGATAAACTGAAATCCTTGAAATGGGCAAAGACGATATCATCTTTTGAATTGAGGTAAGCCTGAACGGGGTCTTCCCCTCCAGTGAGGGCGTTTCCCGGATCGTAAGTTACTTTCAGTCCGGGGACCTCCCTTATTGCCTCGCTCATGTCGGATGATATGATGAAGGGGGCCAGCCTGTTGGGAAAATGTTCCACCGTAACAGTAACTCCGCACCTATTTCCGGCCAGGACGGCATCCTTAAGCCCTTCAATGCAGTTTCTCCTGCTCTCCTGCCTTGATTGCCCTTCCTTACCTGAAATGGGAAGCATTATCTTGTCAGTTCCCAGCATCAGGGCGGTTTCGATCCCTTCCTTGATCTTATCTATCCCGGGCTGCCTCGATTTCGCATCCGGAAAATTTATATCTGCGCCGAATGTGTAGCACGCAATTTTCAGCCCGTGGTCATCGCATATCTTCTTTACTTCTGCGGGCGGCGTTCCGTACGTGGTAAGCCAGTCAACAGCTTCCAGCCCGAGTTCTCTCGCAAACCGGCAAAGCCTGACAATATCCTTGCTATGGCGCCATTCGCCGAGGGCCATTGTGTAAGACATCATGCACATTTGAGTGTATTTCATTTTTCTCCTTTTTTACTCAGCCCCGCCTGTCACGTACGGGGCCTTCCCTTCTAAAACCCGGGTTTTACTCATAGTAGAATATACAATATAACCCGTTTAAAATCAAATGAGCGTCATGAAAATAAGGTTTCCCGGGCGAAGGTCCTCTTCCTGTGCCGGCTGAAGACCGCAGAAATGCCGGCATCATTATTTTTGCCTCCTGGCATAAACCTTTCCGGGGAGCTCTGAAAGGAGGTTTTTCAAGGCAAGGCCCAGGATGGCTTCCGATATTTCGCCTGCTTTCAACCCGGTACATGCTGACAGTTCTTCAATGCCAACTTTCCTTTCACCCACAGCTTCCATGATTTTTTTCTCGTTTTCCGTGAGACTCGCCGTTTCTTTTCGCCCTTCTTCCTTTTTACTTTTCTTCTCCAGGTTGAGGGAATCTATTATGTCATTCACGTTCTCAACCAGTACGGCTCCTTCCCTCAGAAGCCTGTTTCCTCCTCTTGAAAAGATATTGTCCGCCTGTCCGGGGATTGCGAGAACGTCTCTTCCCTGTTCAAGGGCGCAAGAGGCGGTTATGAGCGCACCGCTTTTCTGCCCGGCTTCTATCACGAGGACAGCCCTTGATATGCCGGAAACGATCCTGTTCCTGATTGGAAAGTTGCGTGGTTCAGGTTTTGTTGAGAAAGAAAATTCCGAAAGAACCGCTCCGGATTCGGATATCCTGCCGGCAAGTTCCAGGTTCTCCCTCGGGTAAAAATGGCCGAAACCCGAGCCGATGATTCCCACTGTCCTGCCTTTTCCCTTGAGAGCGCCCCTGTGGGCGGCAGCGTCTATGCCCCTTGCGAGTCCGCTGACCACGGTGAAGCCCCAGTATGCAAGCTCCATGGAAAGCTTTTCCGCCATCCTGGTTCCGTAAGTTGACGGGGTCCTTGTTCCTACCACTGCAAGGGACATGACGGTATCAGGTATTTCGCCCATGACATAAAGGATGTAGGGGGGATCGTATATCTCCCTGAGCCTGGCAGGGTACTCCGGATCAAAGGGCGTGACGGGCCTTAATCCGTTTTTCCTGCAAAGCTCTATCTCTTCTTTCCACGGAAGCTTCTCCCATCCTTCCATGTTAGCGGCGACTTTATCCGGGATTCCTTCAAGTTTAAGTTTTTCCGCGCCAAGGGAGAAGACATTCTCAATGGAACCGTGTGCGGAGACGAGCCTTCCGAGCCTTGCCGGTCCTATCCCGGCAAGGCGGGCGCATATCCAGAATTTTTTATTTTCCATCGGCGAAGCTTCAGACTGTGAAGTTCGGGTCAAAGAGTTTCTGGTATTCGAGAAGTGCGTACCTGTCGGTCATTCCGGCTATATAGTCGCAGACGATCACCTCCAGCGGTTCCCTGTCCATGCGCGACCGGGGGTAAGGAGGAAGCTGCCTGGGTTCCTTCATGTAAGACCTGAACAGGCATTCGATGACCCGTGCGGCTTTCTGGGCCATTCTTATCACCCTGAAATGGGCGTACATGTTCTCTTCGAGGAATTTTCTCATCTGTCCGTGCTTTTCCCTGAGGTCCGGAGAGTGGGAAAGTATGGGCGGATTCTTTCTCACGTCGTCCACCGATAAGACCCCGGCTTTGGATATGTTGGAAGAGCTCTGGTTTACGAGGTCTTCGACAAGGTGGTTTATCAGGTTGCGTATTATCACGATCCTCTTGATCTCCTCGTCCAGATTTTCAAGGTAAGCTCCTGATTCGATCTCTTTCCAGAGCCTTATATTTTCAAGGTCCTGAAAGGAAATGATGCCTGATTTAAGCCCGTCGTCAAGGTCATGGCAGGTATATGCAATCTCGTCGGCGAAATTTACCACTTGGGATTCAAGGCACGGGGATGGATTTTTTATGAATTCCTCGTACTCCTTGTCTTCTGCCGGAAGGTCATAGCTGGTATTATGCTTTATGATGCCTTCCCTTACCTCGTAAGACAGGTTTATACCCGGAAACTGGGGATACTTCATCTCCAGCTTGTCAACTATCCTCAGCCCCTGCCGATTATGTTCAAAACCGGATTTCCCGTATTCCTTCATAAGCCTGTCAAGGGCATCTTCCCCCTTGTGTCCGAAAGGCGTGTGTCCGAGGTCATGAGCAAGTGAAATGGCTTCAACGAGGTCCTCGTTAAGCCCCAGTATACGGGCTATGGTTCGTGCTATCTGCTGGACTTCCAGGGTGTGGGTAAGCCTGTTCCTGTAATAGTCTCCCTCGTGGTATATGAAAACCTGGGTCTTGTATTCGAGCCTTCGGAATGCCGTGGAGTGGATTATCCTGTCCCTGTCCCGCTGGAATGGCGTCCTCAGGCGGTGTTCCTTCTCGGAGTATTTCCTTCCGAGAGTCTCCGAGGACTTGACGCCGTAAGGCGCAATTTTCTCCCTTCCTGTTTCTTCCATGCCCGGGTTACCTGCCATTTTTCTCCTGTTCGGGAAGGTATATCAAAGGATTCACGGGAACGGTCCCTATCCTTATCTCGAAATGGAGATACCTTATCCTGTGGGTTCCGCTCTTTACCTTTCCTATATTATTCCCCTTGCCTATGGTATCTCCCTGTTTTACAAGGATCTCCATGTCGTGCCCGTAAACGGTATAGATATCGTTCTGGTGTTCAAGGATAACGGTCTCCTGGTGTTTTGCTGTCGTACCGGCAAATATGACCTTGCCGGAGTCGGAGGCGACAACCTCCGAGGCAGAGGATACAGCGATGTCTATGCCCTGGTTTCCGAGCTCCCCGAAATTGCATATGATTCTTCCCTTTGCCGGCCACAGGAACATTTTATCCTTGACTATCGGTACGGGATCCATAACGGGAGGAAGGGGATCTGCCGCAGGGGGTTCTTCCTGCCTGGAATCCGGCGGGGCGGCCTGCCCGGGCGTTTCGCCGTCCGGGGCCACGGGGGGAGTAAGGGCAAACCGGGGCTGCTTTTTATCCGTACCGGGGATTGAAATCCTCTGTCCAACAGAAAGCTGTTCATGTTCCATACCGTTGGCCTTTTTTATCCTTTCTATACCCTTATGGATCTCAATAGTCGATTCCAGGTCGTAGTAGTACTTTGATATTCTGAAAAGGTTTTCACCTTTCATGACAATGTGAATGGTTTCGCCGGAGGATTTTACCGAGGTGGTGGATGTTGTGCCTATCGTAAGGGAGCAACCTGAGACAAGTGCGGCCAGAAGGAGGAGAAACTGCAATTTTTCCCGTATATTCCTAAGGTTGGTCTTTTTCATTTTTATTTTTGTCCCGCCTTATTTCGGCTGCGTAGGGACAGCATCCTGCCAGTCCGCATATTTCGCATAATGGTTTTCTTGCGTTGCATACTTTTCTGCCATGGAGTATGAGCTGCATGGAAAAAGAAATCCACCTGTTCCGGGGAATACATTCCATCAGGTCAGCTTCCACCTTTTCAGGCAGGGTGTTTTTTGTCAGTCCCAGTCTCCAGGCCAGTCTTTTAACATGGGTGTCAACCACTATTCCTTCGCTTTTGCCAAAGGCTTCTCCCATCACGACGTTTGCCGTTTTCCTTGCCACTCCCGGGAGAGAGACCAGTTCTGCCATGGAACCGGGCACCTTTCCTGACCATTTCTCCACCAGGATTCCGGAAAGCTTCCGTATGTTTCTCGCCTTGTTCCTGTAGAAATTAACGGACCTTATCTCCCTCTCTATCTCTTCTATGCCGGCATGCGACATATCCGCGGCAGTCGGGAATTTATTGAAGAGTCCCGGGGTAACCATGTTGACCCGCGCGTCCGTAGTCTGGGCCGAGAGAATCGTTGCCACCAGCATCTGGAAAGGCGAACCGTGATCAAGCGCGGTTTTCGCGCATGGATACTCCCTTTCAAGAAAAGTCAGGATATCTTTCAACCTTTTTCCATTCTCCAGGCGTAAACACCTTCCTTTTTTCATGGGATACCGCACTTTTATTTTACAATATAAGAACCTGTTTATCAACTTTTGCCGGGGTTTGAGTCCTTTTTTCTCAAAACGAAAGGCTTCTCCCTCTCCATACCCCTGAACCCAACGCACCTGTAAAAAAAGAGTCTTTTGAGAGGTCTGCCGTCCATCCCTTCCAGACTGCAAACGGGCAGGCTTTCTATCTTTGAAAAGAGCTTTCCGAGTTCTTTCTCGTACCTTCTGCTTTCATCAGCGAAGATGGCGTCCTTCCCGATATTCTCGTTTATGTCCTGCCAGAAATAATAACCGTGTCCCAGCTTGGATCTCTGGAATATCATGTAAACTTTCTCCTGGCCTGGATTGTAGAACTCGAGGTAGGAAGCAAGCGCAAACCCCCTTCCTATGAGGAAATAATTCTCCTTATTTCCGAGGGAATCCCTTATTTCTCCGAGTCTTTTCCCTGCCTTTTCAGGGTACCGGGAGATGAAGGATTCAATCCTGTCCACCGTCTTGCTCCCGGACGGTATCCTTTCCAAAAGCTTGCCCGAGAAAGGGATAGCGTGCAGGAAAACCGTTACGGCGATCGAGAGAATAAGGGAATAAGCAAAAAACCTACGGACCCTTTTCGTTGACCCTTCCCGGAAGACGAAATGAGGCAAACACGCCATGATGCCGATGTATCCAACACCGGACCAATGGGGAGCGGGCGCCTCGAAAAGAAGAGAGTAGATGAGAAAGAAGGCAATGACCGGAGAGGAGAATAAGAATAGAAAAAGAAT
>Ga0302245_1001043_pt1 | contig 20123 bp, 18 predicted proteins | sample AAG_UR_Thr_MG_FD_193512 | JGI IMG/M metagenome (GOLD analysis project Ga0302245, IMG submission 193512) | Enriched activated sludge microbial communities from anaerobic digester in WTTP, New Holstein, Wisconsin, United States - AAG_UR_Thr | ecosystem: Engineered > Bioreactor > Anaerobic >... | reverse complement strand
AGCTTCAACTCTCGTTGTTTTGACGTTCCCTGTGAAGGGAAATCTACGGGACGGCCGTATGCGGGAAAACTGCTTGTACGGACGTAACGGGGGCTTGGCCATGGCGACATGGCCATTCCACCCAAAAATACGTTGAAGCAGAATATTGGAAGAAAAAAAGTTAGCGGACCAGATGACTTGCTTTCTAAGGTTGTTGACTTTTTAAATGCGATGGTTGCTGATGTAGCTTTGGTGGTGTCATTTTTTCAAGAAAAACATGTTTCGTATATAATTTAATGTCTACATATCAAAGAACAGGTTAGTATGTCCCGTTGCCGTCCTTGGAAAAGGACGAAATTTCCTAAATTAACAAATTTAAAGAGGAATCCATGAATAATCAAAAGATTCTATTACTGAATATTGCATTGAGGCCTAATTCGAAAACGGCATGGTTACCTATAGGAATTGGCTATATTGCAACGGCATTAAAGAAACAAGGAATAGTATTTGATATCTTTGATATAGATGCAAATAGATATAAAGATGCGCAAATAGAAAGTTATTTAAATAATTATAAATATGATATTTATCTGATAGGTACAATTGTAACGGGATATAGTAAAATAAAGAAAATTTCAAAGATGATAAGATCAAGTAATGAGGCAGCCATTATTATTTGTGGAAATACTGTTGCATCATCGATTCCAGATATAATTTTGAAAAAGACAGAAGTGAATATAGCTGTAATAGGCGAGGGTGATATTACAATTGTCAAACTTGTTGAATCAATAAGTAATAATGAATCTATTGATAAAGTACAAGGGATTGCTTACTTAGATAATAATGAAGTTGTAATGACTGAAAAAAGGGAAGTTGTAATAGATATTGATACTTTGCCTTCAATTGATTGGAGTGTTTTTGATGTTGAGTACTATATTAATAAAATGCGTGATAGTATAGCTCGTCCGTATCCAATCCCACAAAACCAGATAAGACCATTTGTTATCAATACAGCACGTGGATGTCCTTTCCGATGTTCATTTTGTTATCATGCTTTTATTAATAATAAGTACAGATTTAGAAGTCCAGAATCTGTTATCTCAGAAATAAGAAATCTTCAGACTTTGTATAATATTAATTATGTTAATTTTTTTGATGAACTCACCTTCCATTCAAAAAAACACGCTAGTGATTTTGCAAACACAATAATTAAAAATGATATTAAATTATTCTGGAATGCCGATATACGCGCAAACCTATTTAAAACAGGTGATGAAGAATTACTTGAAAGATTAAAAAAATCGGGATGTCTTGCATTTGGTTATTCTCTTGAGTCTGGCAGTCATGTTATACTACAACATATGAATAAAAAGATTAGTATTGATGATTTTATTGAACAGAAATATGTATTGGATAGAGCTGGTATAAAATCGCATACAAGTATAGTGTTAGGGTATCCAGAAGAAACAATAGGGACTATTCGTGAAACATTCAATGTATTAAAAAGAGCAAAAATATATCCCAGCGCTGGATTTTTACTTCCTCAGCCAGGAACACCCATGTATGATTATGCATTAAAAAATAATATAATAAAAGATGAAGAAGATTATCTGGAGAGAATGGGTGATCGACAGGATTTTTATCTGAATTTAACTAATATTTCGAAAGAAGAATTTATAAAGGAAGTCGAAACGCAGCTGTCCGATTTAGCATGCGATATGGGTGTAAATTTACCCAAAGAACAATTAATAAAAACCGGAACTGAAATTCATAATTAATACATTTATAAATTGGATTTAGGTTATCAAAAGCCATAGAAATATAAGTTAAAAGATCATCAGTTGATGTAAAATCTATTCTTTCGGGAAGGTAAATTAGATATGGTGATATCTTGTATATGGTCATTTATTAAAAAATATATTACAATAATTATATATAAATTATTTCTTAATTTTAATAAGAAGGAAGATGATTACGAGAGAAAAAGAGAAAATTATTATAGTTGTATTAGGAAATTTGTTAGAAATAATTCAAAAATTAGTAAGACATCACCTTGTATAATAATTTGGGAATTCGGTGGATTCTCACTCATCTTTGAAAAAGATATTATTATTGCGCTTGCATTAAAATTACGTGGATATAGGATACACGCAATAATATGCGATGGAGTTCCAGAAGCTTGTTACCAAAGGAATAGAGACGATGATGTCAAAAAATGGCATATAAAGTGTAGATCATGTATAAAGAGTATGGTTAATACTGCAAAGCGTTATGGAATTGATTATTCTTTATCGAGCGACTATATAAACGATACGATTAAACTGGAATTAATTTCATTATCTAATAGAACAGATGTAGATCAGATAAAAAATCAAAAATATTTCGATGTTAATGTTGGTGGATTTGCATATGCCTCTTTTATGCTATTCGAACAGGGCAAACCAATTGTTTATAATAAATTAAATGAGGATGAAGTTTATATTTATAAAAAATATTTTTATGCATCACTCATTAATACATATATTACGAATGAGATAATAGATAAAATAAAACCTTTAAGTATATTCACATCACATGGTCTCTATGTAGACTATGCCCCACCTGTCTATTTGTCAATTATTAAGAATATTTATTGTACAGTTTGGATATCTGGTCTAGCTGATTATCTTCATTACTATACACGACCTACCGATAATAAATTCATTACAAGGAGTATTAGTACTGAGAGTTGGGAAAGAAGAAGAAACCAAGAACTATATGATCATGAAAATAAAATATTAGAGAATTTCATCTTTAATAGATATTATAATAATGGTTCAAAGGATATATTATTTAAGAGCAAACCAGGAACAAATGGTTCTCTAATAAAAAAATTAAAAATATTTAACTCTAATCCAATAGTATGCCTTTTTACACATCTAAACTGGGATGCTGCTGTTGATTTTTCTACTATGATTTTTGCCGATTCCGATGAATGGGTTATTGAGTCGCTAAAACGTATGATAAATAATACTAAGATAAATTGGTTGATTAGAATTCATCCTGCGGAAAGAATCCAAGGTACTCTTTATAGTATTGGAGAAAATATTAAAAGTGTTTTTAATAATTTACCGGAACATATAAGAATTATTTGGCCTCACGAAGAAATAAATACTTATGATATTTATGAATTAATAAATGTTGGTATTACTATATATGGAACAGCGGGCGTAGAACTTCCTATTATGGGAAAACCGGTAATAGTAGCTGGTAATGCGCATTTTTCTAATAAAGGATTTACTATGGACGCAAAAACTAAAGAAGAATATTTTGATCTGCTGTGTAAAGTAAATCAAATAAAACCTCTTGAAAAGAATCAAATTAATTTGGCAAAAAAATATGCTTATTCATTATTCATACAAAGACAAATTCCATTAAATATGATAAATAAATTACAAGGTCATTGGGGCAATATAAATTTACAACTATTAAATAAATTATTGCCGGGGAACGATTATGCATTAGATACAATTTGTGATGGAATAATTAAAGGAAATGATATTATATTATAACAACTTTTTTAGGGGCGACTCGCAGTCGCATAGCCTTAAGTGACGGTGACAGTCCGTCCTTGTAGCGGCCGCAAAACGCTGCATGAGGCCAATATTAGGGATTATCACTCCGTGTAAAACTTTCACGCCGACGCCATCGAGCGTGATTGACGGAGGTAGGTTACTCGCTACGCCGTGAGGCGGGCGGGGGAAGGGCCTGAGGCCGAGGTTCAAATCCGTGTTTTCTCGCTGAAGCGACGGCAGGCGGGGAATTAGTCCGAGGTGGCGTGTCCGTGGGACGATGGGGCCTAATACTCAGAAGTCGTGGTTCCGGTAGTGAGCGGGATTCAAGAAAGGGGATAGATTGCGGTTCTCCTTTCGGAAGCGGACATACTAATATGTTCATTGACATGTAGACATTAGTATTGTAACATGGCTTATGAAAACAAATGATGGCCGTAAATTATCCAAGAAGACTAAAGAAGAAATTCGCATCCGTGCGGTGCAACGAGTTCAATCGGGCGAAAGCCCTGAAGTGGTAATCAAGGCGCTTGGTTATACAAGGACGGTGATTTATCGTTGGCTGGAAAAATTTGCATACGGAGGTTATGATGCCCTAAAGTCAACGAGTGCGCCTGGAAAAACTCCGAAACTGAATACGAAACAATTGGCAAAAATCTATTCTGTTATCGTCGATAAAACTCCTGATCAATTAAAATTTCCTTTTGCATTGTGGACGAGAGATTTAGTGAGAGAATATATTCGTCAAACGTTTAATGTTTCTTTGAGCGGGGTTTCCGTAAGTCGCTTACTTGCAAAGATGGGTTTGTCGCCACAAAAACCACTAATGCGAGCCTACCAGCAGGATGAAACGCTCGTAAAAACATGGACGACAAAAGAATTTCCAGCTATAAAAAAGCTCGCAAAGCGTGAAAAAGCCGATATTTTCTTCGGTGATGAGGCTGGAGTACGATCTGACAATCACATTGGAACAACGTGGGCCCCCGTTGGAAAAACACCAATTGTTAAGACAACCGGTGCTCGATTTGGTGTCAATATTATTTCAGCAATTAGTCCTCGTGGCAGAATGCAATTTATGATTACAAAAGGGAAATTCAATTCTGATATATTTATAGAATTTCTAAAAAAATTACTCCGTTATAAACGGAAAAAAATATTTTTAATTGTCGATGGGCATCCAACACATAAGTCAAAGAAGGTAGCGGAGTTTGTTAATGAGAATAAAGATAAACTTCGGTTATTTATCCTGCCGCCCTATTCGCCTGAATTGAACCCGGATGAATTAGTTTGGAATACGTTGAAGCAGAATATTGGAAGAAAAAAAGTTAGCGGACCAGATGACTTGCTTTCTAAGGTTGTTGACTTTTTAAATGCGATGGTTGCTGATGTAGCTTTGGTGGCGTCATTTTTTCAAGAAAAACATGTTTCGTATATAATTTAATGTCTACATATCAAAGAACAGGTTAGTAGGTGTTTAGGAGCGGAGAGGGGCTGAAAAAGGAGATGCGATAACCGAGTGAGGTCTCGCGGGAGTCTCCGCAGTTCGGAGTAGGGATGTGGCGGCCCGAAGCAACCGTGAGAAGTCTGCGGCATCATAGTAGTTTCGAGAAATCGGAATGAAGGGTGCCACCGTATAAAAGCGGGTAAATTCATTACCGACGGGCCAGGGCATGTTCCAGGTGAAAACGTCCGGAACCCTGTAAAAAGGGAACCGACCGGTGGTGAAGACTCGCTGACGGAGGAGCAGTGAGAGAGAAGCGGATACTGCACAGCGCAATAGACAAGGTGTACAACTGGCGCAATCTTCGGAAGGCGTCACAGAAAGTGATGACGAACCGGGGAAGCGGCGGTGTAGACGGGATGAGTGTCGCGGGCTGGAAAAGGAACGAGGAATCGCACCTTACGGCCCTGAGACGGAAACTAATCCGCCGGGAATACCGGAGCAAACCGGTACGACGGCTCTACATCGACAAGCCGGGAAGCAAGAAGAAGCGCCCACTGGGGATACCCACGATTGTAGACCGGGTATGCCAACAGGCGGTGCACAATGTGCTTGCGCCGGAGTTTGAAGCTTATTTCCACGAGGGAAGCCACGGGTTTCGACCGGGGAGGAGCACAAAGACTGCGGCAAAACGCATTGAAGAACTTCGTCGAAAAGGGTATCGCGTAGGTGTGGATATCGACATCAAGGGTTTCTTTGACAATGTAGACCATGAAATCCTGATGGGGCTTATGCGCAAGGTTGTCAAGGACCGACGGGTCCTCGGCCTTGTGCGAGGCTGGCTTAAAGCCGGAGTGTTGGAGGAAGGAAATGTAAAATATCTTACTTCCGGTACTCCACAGGGCGGCGTGATAAGCCCATTGCTAAGCAATGTATATCTAACGCCGCTGGACAATGCGCTTGAAGATGCCGGGTACCAGTTTGTTCGCTATGCCGATGATGTATTGATACTGTGCCGCGACGCCGAAGGGGCGCGAGACGCGCTTGAGTGCGCACGGACGGTGCTTGCCATGCTTAAGCTTGAAATGAACGAGGAAAAGACAAAGCTTGTTAGCTTTGCCGAAGGATTCGACTTTCTCGGCTTCCATTTCGGCAAAAGAGGCAGGGGCGTGGGGACAAAGTCGCTCAAATCCTTTTACCTGAAGATGCGGGAATCTACCCGCCGCAATCAGGGAGACATTCCTCTGGAGAAGGTGATAGGAAAGCTCAATCCTATAATTCGGGGATGGGGCAACTATCATCTGGAAGGACGGAATGTGGGACTGTTTACGAAATTGGACAAATGGATACGGAACCGTCTTCGCTCCTACTACTGGAAGGGGTGGCGTAGTCGTGCCATGTTCGATGTTAAACCGTCAAAAAATGATTTGGAGCGATTGGGTCTAATGTCTTTGAGATGCATGATAAAGCCAAATGAGCTTCAACTCTCGTTGTTTTGACGTTCCCTGTGAAGGGAAATCTACGGGACGGCCGTATGCGGGAAAACTGCTTGTACGGACGTAACGGGGGCTTGGCCATGGCGACATGGCCATTCCACCCAAAAGAGTTGCAAAGAATTGCGTTCCCCGACCGAATGACATAGAGAAAGTCCTAGTGTTAACATTCTATTAGTCAGACATGAATTTGAACAAGAATGATTTATTCGACGTACATTAGAAAAGTTAATTTTTCCCAATGTAACTAAAAAATATTACAGGAACCATCATTAATTAAAAATATGATGCTTGGGATTATTACAAATCAGATTGTCAAGCTTTGCTCATACATAAATTGATCTGAGGAGGAAAAGATGCTCGCGAAAGTAAAAAATTTTATCAATAAATACTTATATAATAATAAAACTATTGAAACAAATAATATTATAATAGAGACAATTTCTTATTGTAATGTACGTTGTGTTTGGTGCCCAATGCAAAATTTTAAAAAACATAAAATTGGACGAATGACTCTTGAGAGTTTTGAAAAAATTATCAAAACAAATAAAGATTATTTAATAGAAAATTATAATGGAGTAGAACCGTATTTTCGCGGGGAACCATTACTTCATCCACAATTTTGGGATTTATGTGAAGTATTAAGAAAAAACGGTATTAATAACGGAGGTATAAATAGTAATTTAAGCATGAAAATAGATTATCAAAAGTTTCTTGATTATGAGTTAAATGTTCTTGTTAATCTTGGTGGCATTACGAAAGAAATACATGAATCTGTAATGAAACAATCTAACTTTGATCTTGTCATTTCAAATCTAAAAATGCTTTATAAATATGGTGCTAAAGTATCAGTTAAAATGAATCCAACAAAAATAAACTATCACCAGCAAAAAGACTTACCTGATTTTATTGAGTCTTTAGGTGGAAAGAGAGATTCCATTCTATCATATACGACATGCTATCCAATTCCGTTTGAAGCGACGATTCAGGAGCTAAATTATTTTTTTGAACAAATTGTATCTTCTGAAATAAATGACTTATTAAGATTTACTTATAATGTATCTGATCCTTATTATGCAATTAAAACAAAAACGCCAGGATGTAACTTTTTAATGGATGTTATATTTTTTGATGGCCAATTTTCAATCTGTTGCCATGATCAGTTGCAGAAAGTAAATGTAGGGAATGTATTTGATACACCCATAGAGAAAATTAAATCTTCCGATTCATATAAAGAGGCTGTTGCTATTGCCAAAAAATGTGGCTATGATTTTTGTAAAGAATGTAATTAGTATAGTAAACGAGCTTTGATCTGATGATTCCACTTATTGGATATGATAATAATGGGCAAGTTTTTGATGCTGGTGACTTTATAATAAGAAAAATCAAGTCGGAATATATTAATAAAGCTGTTGAGATATTTCAAATATATAGAGATAACAAGCTGCATAATTATGGTATAGTTAAATCGCAGCATGATGAAATTACTAATTGTTTAATTCATGAAAAACATATAATAACGTATCCTCATGAATGGACTGCGAATATGTTCAAGGAAGCGGTTCTGTTTCATATTGGTCTATTCAAAGAACTTGATAAATTTGGCCTTACATTAAAGGATGCAGTACCTTTAAATATTCTTTTTGATTATTGTAAACCTGTTTTCATCGATTTTCTTTCGCTCGTTAAAAAAGAGAATCTCAAGGACGAATCCTGGCTTACATCGGGAGAATGTTCTCAAGACCCGCGCTTAATTGTAATTACAAAAATGCTGATACCGTTTCTACTTATACCGTTCGTGGTTCTTTATGCAAAGAAGTATAATGAATTCAGGAATATCTTATTTAATAAAGCATGTAATTCGTCATTGGGCGGGACTGGTTGGAGTGATCTTGCATTTATAAATAATGCTCCATTGAAAATAAAAATCAAGAGACAGGTCAAAGCCGTCAAGAATTGTCTTTTCCGTGATGAGATTATAAGCTCAATGGATGATGCAATAATAAGGTTAAAGAAAATTAAAAACATTGCATCAAAAAAAGGGGATGACCATGCATTTGAATTATTATTAAATGAGATATATATGCTTATAAACAATTGCGATGTAACGCCTGTTTCAAGCGCGTATGCCTCTTATTATGAAGAAAAGAATGAGATTTTTAATTTCACGGATAAGAACACCTGGAAAAATAAGCAGATCAATGTATACAGGGTATTGGAAAATCAAAGGCCCAAACAGGTGCTTGATATTGGATCAAATACCGGTTGGTTCTCAAGGTTAGCGGAGACCCTTGGCGCGCGAGTAATTGCTATCGATGTGGATGAATCTTCGATTGATAGATTGTATCTATACTCCAGGGAGAATAATTTAAGAATTCTTCCCCTGCTCATGTCGTTTCAGGATTTTAATAAAGAATTATACGGTTTAATCGACGAAGACCCGGTATATGCCGGGAGAGATTTTGTAAATAATCCAATGCTCCGGCCCGCAACTCAACGATTGAAATCTGATCTGGTTCTCTGTCTTGGCTTGTTGCATCATCTTATTTTGGGCATGGGGGATAGTTTTTGTAATGTGTTTTCTGTTCTGGGGGAATTGACCCAAAAGACATTAATAATTGAGTTTATCGATTTGTCGGATCCATTGATACGTAATGAACCGTCATATTTTAAAAATCTATCATCCTACAATAAAAATAATTACAATATGGAGATTGCAATTGCTGAAGGTCTTAAAAAGTTTTCATCAATTAATATTACTGATTCGCATCCGGAAACCAGAAAACTTTTAATATTTCAAAAGTAAAAGGTAAAAAAATGAAGGCGAGAACAATTATTAAAAGGATTATTAATCGACATAATAATATGGAAATAATTGAAAATTTAGAATCACTGCGAATTAATCAACATAACTCAACAATCTCACAGACCGCTGTGTTCACTGCTTATCAATACCTAATCAAGCAAAATTATGTCCCGGATTGGAAAAATATTGGTTTCAGGGAATATTCTCAAACAGATGAAGACGGTATTTTATTATTTATATTTTCGATAATTGGTTTTACTAATAAAATGCTTGTTGATATTGCATGTGGCAGCCCCATTGGTTCGAATTCGGCCAATCTTTTATGTAATTTGGGGTTTTATGGATTACTCATTGACGGCGAAAAAACAGCGGTTGAAGCAACAAGAGAATTTTATAGAAAACACCCGGTTACTCATATTTTCCCGCCGGTGGTTAAATGTGAGTTTGTTACTGCAGAGAACATTAATCAAATATTGTCTGATAATAATATAACAAATGAAATAGATTTATTGCTACTTGATGTCGATGGCATGGATTATTGGTTCTGGAAAAAAATTGAAATAATAAAGCCTCGCGTAGTGGTACTTGAAGCGTGCACTTACCTTGGCAGAGACAAGTCTATCACCGTCCCGTATAATCCAAGATTTAATCGATTTGACATACATCCGGATTATATGGGCGCATCTATTATGGCATATCAAAAATTAAGTCTTTCAAAGGGATATCGGATGGTCGCGTGTAATCAATTCGGATTCAATTTATTTTTCGTGAGAGAGGATATTGCCGGTGATTTCTTACCGGAAATATCAGTCGATGACTGTTTTTTTTATGAACCAGTTGAATTGAAAAAAAAGAGAATGGAACGATTGAATGCGATAAAGGGTTTTGATTGGATTGAAGTGTAAATATAAGGAAATATGAAAGTTAAAAATATGAATTATAAAAAGAAAATATTATTCACAACACCGGTTCTTGAACATCCTCCAGCAGGAGGACCGCAACTGCGTATTGAAAATTCTGTAAAAGCGTTAAGCAAGGTATCGGAACTGCATCTAATCTCAAGAGTATCAAGGCGGAATATAGGAGGTATGGAGAGCGAAAGTTTTTACAAATCGAATTGCCATAATTTTATTTATTCTCCTTCCGCAAGACAGATACAGATTGGATTGTTTGGTAAATTGATGTCATATAGATTTGATATTAAGAATAAAAAAGTGAATAGAATAATTAATATTCCCTTTAAAATAATTGATCGAGTTATTAAAAAGATTATTAATTATGATCATGCGGATACATCAATAGAAAACGATGCTGAATTTATAAAACAATATGTTTTGCAAAATAGAATTGATATACTCTGGTTCGGTTATGGCAATATATCATATCAATTAATGAAATCTTTAAAAGAAATGATACCAGATATAAAAATGGTCTGCGATACGGACAGTGTTTGGTCAAGGTTTGTATTAAGAGAATTGCCTTATGAAAAAGACCCTGCCAGGCGCGATAGAATTGAACGTGATGGCCGATTAAAAGAACAAGAAGAGAGTAAATGGGTTGAATTCTGCGATGTAACAACAGCAGTATCTGAAGTGGATGCACATTACTACCGAGGATTGACTCGGAACCCATCGAAAATAATGCTCTTTTCAAATGTTATTGATTTGGAGTCTTATAAAAAAATAGAAAATAAACCAATAGGTCTTCAGAACCCTAGTATATATCTGGCGGGAAGTTTTGGCCCAAAAAGTCCTATGGATAAAGCAGCAAGGTGGTTTTTAGCGGATATATATCCGATAATTAAAAAAGAAGTACCAAATATTCATTTTTATATTATAGGCACCGGATCAAAAGAAACTCTCAACGATATAACTGATAGGTCAATTACAGTACTTGGAAAAGTAGCGTCAGTCTTACCATATCTGCAACATATAGATGTATCGATTGTGCCTTTACAATTTGAATCAGGCACACGTTTTAAAATCATGGAGGCAGCGGCCTGCAAAAAACCTATTGTTTCCACGACTCTTGGGGCTGAGGGCATTCCTGTAAAAAATGGCAGGCACTTGCTCATTGCTGATACGCCACAATCTTTTGCTGAAGCTGTTATAAAATTATTGAAAAATGATTTATTATCCAAAAAAATTGCGAATGAATGCCACAAATTAATAAGCCAAAGCTATAGTATAAAAAGTTTAACTTTGGAAGCCCTCTCCATTATAGAACGATTATCATGATACACTCCATAGAGCACAACAGCCGCCAATTGGCCATCATCATCCGCCGCAACTTTAAAAAAGACGGCGTAGAATTCTTTACCCCGGGCTCGTATTCCCAGCAGGTAGGCTACATGAACAGGCCTGAGGGATATGTTGTTCCGCCGCATTTCACTTTGTTCCGGCATCGCGAATGACCTTGGACTATTTTTGCAAAAGAGCGTTCAACCAGGGAATATCTAATTCTTTTTCTGAGACAAGAAGAAAGTATCTATGATACAACTACTGAAAAATATTTACTCCAGAATTCTAATTAAGGCATTCTCTCCTGTTATAAAACAAATCGGCCAGGATAGAGCTTATCAGACAAAAATGGATTATACCATATTGATTGAAAGGGCATGCAGGGCAGGGTATGAATATCATCAACGTATGCTGAAAAAGAACCCGGAATTGCTAAACTGGGTTTTAAAAGATAACTACCTGGACGAAGATTAAAATGTTCGAAGAAATAAAAACAAAAAACGATATCCTTGCAATAATCGTCCGCTCCAATTTCTCTCACCCGGGAATAAAATTCTTCACTCCCGATGATTTTTCCCAACAGCTTGCCTTTATGTCCCATCCGGCAGGCAAAGTAATTGACCCCCACGTCCACAATCCGGTAAAAAGAGAGGTCCATTTCACAAAAGAGGTCTTGTTTATCCGCAAGGGAAAACTACGTGTGGATTTCTACGACGATGACCGTAACTACATTGAAAGCCGAATTATTGGCTCCGGCGATGTTATTCTTCTATCCTCCGGCGGGCATGGTTTCGAGGTGATTGAAGACATTGAAATGTTCGAAGTAAAACAGGGGCCCTTTGCAGGAGATCAAGACAAAACACGGTTCCAGCCAGTATATTCAAACAAACTAAAGATTGTAGAATGAATGTTTATTCGGAGAAGGGTTTAATGTTAAAAATTGTTAAAAAAATTATAGCATGGTTAACGCCGTATGGTATGGTTTCTTTATATAATAAACTGAAAAACAGCAAACAGCAAACAGCAAACAGCAAACAGCAAACAGCAAACAGCAAACAGCAAACAGCAAACAGCAAACAGCAAACAATTGACTTTAACGAATATAGTCAATTAAATAAATTAAAAAATATCAATGGGAGTCGTTTAGTTGAACTTGCAATTCTAAGACATATAAAAGATACGGATTTTGTATATAACAATACTATCACTCATTATTCTGAAAAGGAGCATCGGGATTTATGGAATATAGTCAATGAAAATATAAACCAGAATCAAAATCCAAACGAATTTTATACATATCTGAAACAATTTTTAACACAATTTAGTCCTGACAACAATCAATATCAAATTCATAATGTGAGTCATATATCGCGTTATGTGCATACGGCATTAGAATTTCAAAGTTTAATTCAAACAGAAAAAAAACTTAACATAATTGAATTAGGAGCAAATCATGCTCTTTTATCAAAGACTCTCGAAATGTTGGGCCATAATGTGCTTTGTTCAGATTTACATCATGGAATTATTGGCGAATCAATTATGCCCTATAAAGCTGGTACGTGGTTACGTGAGAATTTCATTGGATTAAAAGCTGTTGACACGTTTATATTTAACGTAGACCCTATTTCAAATTTATGTATTTTCCCATCGGGAGTTGACGCGATTTTGATGCGAGGCACCGGAATTCTTAATCTATGTCATGACAAAGATCAAAATGATCAAATAATTACTAACATACTAAGGCTATTGCCAGTACTTAACGATAACGGTATAATCTTTGCCAAGAATGAAAATATTTATTTTGATCAAAATTATGAAATTAGAATAAAAAAGCTTGAAAAGCTGAAAAGGAAATTGGAAAACTCATGTTCTATTGACTTCAAAGTTGAAACAGCAACGTATTCTAATCCCGGATGGGAAACCTTTAATATTACGCTGGTTTGCAGAAAAAATGCTAAACAGATAGAGAACTTACCAAATAATCAGACTTTTGGACATAGTTAACTTAAAATATAATATGCTAAAATCATTATCCATTAAAAACTTCACCGTATTCAAATCGGAAAAAATAAAATTTGCTTCCGGACTTAATATATTTATCGGTGAAAACGGGTCAGGCAAAACTCATCTTTTAAAACTGCCTTATTCAATATCCTCCGTAAGTTTTGAGATGTCAAAAAGGCACAGCGGCCTGAATCCGACAAAGGCCCTGCTTCAGCCGGCCGTTGCGGCAAAGCTCTTTAATGTTTTCAGGCCGGATACCCTTGGGCGGCTGACTAAGAGAAAACAGGGCCGGGAAAGATGCGAAGTATTTTTAAAATATGAAAACTCTCGAAATGATATAAGTTTTTCGTTTACGACAAACACCAAAACAGAGGTTGATATTGGCCACCTGCCATCAGAGTGGAACAAAAAACCGCCGGTTTATTTACCGACAAGAGAGCTTCTTACCATATATCCGGGTTTTGTCTCATTATACGAGAACTACCATCTCGAGTTTGAAGAGACTTGGAGGGATACCTGCCTCCTGTTGGGAGGCGCTCTTTCAAAAGGGCCTCGTGCGAAGGAAGTGGGCGATCTACTTGAGCCGATTGAAAAAGCAATGGGCGGGACAGTTGTACTCGATTCGAACGGCAGGTTTTACCTGTCAATTCCTGGGAGCGGCAATATGGAAATTCCGCTTGTAGCGGAAGGCATCCGCAAACTGGCCATGCTTGCCCGCCTTGTAGCGAATAATTCACTGGTTAATAAAAGCTCGCTTTTTTGGGATGAACCGGAAACAAATTTGAATCCAAAGCTTATTAAAATAGTTGCGCAGGTAATTATAGATCTGGCAAGGCAGGGGGTCCAGATATTTATTGGGACACACAGCCTTTTTTTAATGCGGGAGATAGAGATTTTGCTTGAAGTCGCGTCTTATAAAGACCTTTCTGTGAAAGTGTTTGGAATAGGCTACGACGGAGATCACTCAGTAATTGAGAGTGGAAATACTTTTGACGATATTCGCAACATAGCGTCCCTCGACGAGGAGCTTTCTCAATCGGATAGATATATGGGGATTTCCGGGTCCAATGAGAATTAAAGTCGATGGCGCTCAATTTTCATTTCCAAATGATTGGATAGCCGAAAAATACGACGAATGGGCCTTTTACAGGAAACAATTTCAAAATTGTGCCGGTGGAAACAAAGCGGTCGATATTACCGCAATAGACCAAAAAAACAATACCCTCTGGCTTATTGAACTCAAAGATTATCGAAGCAATAGAAGAACAAAATCCATTGATATAGCCGATGAAGTGGCAATAAAGGCAAGAGATACAATTGCGGGGCTATTCGCTGCCGCGAGAAATGCTTCAAATCGAGAAAAAACTTTCGCGGGGAAAACCCTTGGATGCTCTAAAATAAGAGTCGCGTTACAGTTGAGACAGCCGTTGAAAAATTCGAAATTGTTTCCAAGAGCGATTAATCCGGCTTCAGTAAAGCAAAAGCTGCGAAAAATAATTAAACCGATTGATGCCCATCCGATTATCAACGATAGAGATACCGCAATGAGCGTTAGATGGGAAGTGATATAAATATCGTAATGCGAAAAGCGATGAGCCATAAATTCATCCCCGTATGCGAACCCTGCCTTGCGGGGAATGAACTTGAATATATAACCGACGCGGTGCGCACCGGCTGGATAAGCTCGGCCGGAAAATACGTTACGGAATTCGAACGTACTTTTGCAGAATACTGCGGGGTCGATTACGCCGTGGGCGTCTGTAACGGAACAGTGGCCCTGCACCTTGCGCTTGTGGCCCTTGGCGTGGGACCGGGAGACGAGGTAATAATTCCGGATTTTACAATGATAGCCACGGCCTTCGCCGTGTGCTATACAGGGGCCAGGCCGGTGTTTGTTGACGCTCACCCGGACACCTGGAACATCGACGCTTCGAAGATGGAAGAGAAGATCACAAAGCGCACCAGGGCCATATTGCCCGTGCACATAATGGGGCTTCTCTGCGACATGCCCGCAATCGATAAGCTTGCGAAAAAACACAGGCTCTTTGTTCTGGAGGATGCCGCGGAGGCGCACGGGGCGGAATACAGGGGGCGGCGGGCCGGCTCTTTTGGCGATATTTCGGCCTTCAGCTTTTTTGCTAATAAAAACCTCACCACGGGCGAAGGCGGAATGGTTGTTACGAATAATGCCGATTTATACAAACGCTCCAGGTATCATAAAAACCTCTGCTTTCCGCTTGAGGGCGGCAGGGAGTACAGGCACGATGACATCGGGTTTAACTACCGTATCTCGAATCTGCACGCGGCGATAGGCCTCGCGCAGGTGGAAAGGGCCGATGAACTAAGGGCAATGCGGCGAAAAAACCACGCCCTTTACGTTGAGATGCTCTCAGGCATTCCGGGGATATCTTTTCAAAAAGACGACAATCCCGATTATCTGCATGTGCACTGGATGAACGCAATACTTGTGGACGAAAAGGAATACGGCATGGGCCGCGATGCTCTCATGGAACGCCTCCGGGCAAACGGCATCGATTCGAGAAAGCTCTTCACCGGCATGCACCGCCAGAAGGCGCTTGAGAGATACGGCTGCGATACGCGGGGCGAATATCCGGTAACCGATATGCTTTCGGATCGGGGATTGTACCTTCCTTCCGGGAGTGGGCTATCGGAGATGGATATTCAGAGAATTTGCGATGAAATTCGAGTATTTAAAACTAGTGAACTCAAGTAGGCTGGAATGAGTGTTTTCGGCGCAAACTATGCTCGATATTACGATCTGCTTTATAAGGACAAGGATTATAAAGGGGAGGTCGATTACATTTATGAAATAATTACGAGGCACCTGCAGTATAAGCCGAAGAGCCTGCTCGACATAGGTTGCGGTACCGGAAGGCATCTGGCGTTTTTCAAAGAAAAAGGGCTAAATGTTGCCGGAGTTGACCTTTCGGAGAGCATGATAAATGAGGCGAAAAAGCACGTAGGGCAGGGAGTTGATTTACGTTGCGCCAAAGCCTCGGAATTTGATCTTGGAAGGAAGTTTGATGTCATAGTCTCTTTGTTTCATGTGATGAGCTACCAGACCGAAAACTATGAGCTTGAAAAAATATTTAAAAATGTACACAATCATATCAATGAAGGAGGGCTTTTTATTTTCGATTTCTGGTACGGCCCTGCTGTTTTAACCGATCCGCCAGTTGTGAAGGTTAAACGCCTTGAGGATGAAGCTATAAGGGTTATTCGTATTACTGAACCGGTAATGCATGTAAACGAGAATATCGTTGACGTTAATTTTGAGGTGTTGATTGAAGATAAAGAGACTCATGTTGTTGAAAGAATTAAGGAAATTCATAGAATGAGATATTTGTTTTTGCCTGAGTTGGACTATTTTTCAAAAATAAGCGACGGAAAGCTAATAGGCGCTTTCGGTTGGCCGGGGTTTGAAAGACTTTCAATGAGTTCGTGGTATGGAGTGGGGGTGGTTGGGAAATGAGGGTAAGTGTATTTTTTTATACGGCAACACGGTAGCCCTATGGAGATGAATCTTTTTAGGTGACTGCATTTTATGAATAAATCAAATAATTACATCGGAATGGTTTGTTACTCATATGCAATACATGTGTCCCCGTTTTTAAAAAATTTATGTTATTATATATATAATAGATTAAATCAAAAAGTGGAATTATTCTGCGATTTTTATAATAAAGAAGTACCACTTGAAGGGATTGAATTAGTTCAAATGGATAAAATAAGTAAAGAAAAATATATATTTGGATTTATAAGAAATAAATATTATGAAAAACGCAAATTAAATAGTTTTATAGGTTGCTTAAAGAACAAGCTTGACAAATACAAAATCATCTTTGCGGTTGATTTTTTAGCTTTGGATATTATTTATAAATCTGGTTATAATCTGAGCAATGTTGTTTTTTTATCACTTGAGGGGGGTAATTATTTTAAAAATTATGATAGTGAATATATTTTGCTGTTAATAAAGGCATGCAGAGAAAGGATAATTGCCGATAAGGATAGAGAAAGCGATTTAAAAATGTTATTAAACGATGAAACACTAAAATTCAAACATATTCCTGTTTCTTTATATTATAGAAAACCTCCATTAAAATTATTAGATTCGGATAACTCAAATAATGAAATTAAACTAATTTACTCAGGTTATTTTGCTGATTGGGGATGTGTGAAAGAAGTTGTTGATATTTATATTTCTTCCGGCATAAATTATCCATTCCTTTTGCAGGGGCATTCTTGGGGCACCGAAGAGTATTTGGCATCAATAAAAAAAATTACGTCTTTTAAAGATAACATAGAGATTGATACCAATTTTTATGATGATAATGAATACAGCCAAAAATTGTCAAAATATGACATAGGATTTGCATGCTATAAAGATGTTAACAACGATGGAAATTTTTCTAATATAATATATTCTTCCGGTAAAATAGCTAATTACCTCTGGAATGGTCTTGCGGTAATTACCAATATAGATAGCCAATTAACAAGAAAACCGCCTTTTATTCTAATCAAGAATGATCCAGTTAAAGATTTTTTAAAAGGATTAGAATTATATAAAATTAACAAAAATAATTATATTAAAGCTGCATATAAAACGGCTAATAAATATTATAATATAAATAATTATGGTTCGATTATGGATGCTCTGTTATTAAACTGATTGTTAGGTTTTATAAAAAGGAATATTAGAAAGGAGAAAATATGAGTGATTCAATAATAGTAGCTATCATATATTCATTAGGATTGATAATATCTTCATTGGTTGCTTCTTGTGTCGCTCTATATGGGTTAAAGAAAAAGAAATCCATAAATCGTCTTTTACGGGAATTGCTTATGGCTAAACAGGACCTCGTCTATATGAATATAGTTGAAGAAATATGGTCTGATTCAAATAAAAATGGTAAAAAGACAAAACGAAAAGTTAGAGAAATTGCAACTGAAAAATTAAATTACAAAAGAACAATATATTCAGAACCGGCGAGATTAGATGTTAGAATAAAACAAATAGAATCCATTATTCCACAACAAGCACAATCGTTATCAGATGATACAAAATAAGAAGTTAAAATCCTTTTAGAAAAAAACAATTTATGGGAACTTTAAAATATTATTCTTTGAAGTTTCCATGAATTGTAACTACTGGAATGTGCTGGTCTTATGTTTTCCAACCCGCCTTTGTCAAGCTGGAAAACCTATTTATTGGAAATTGCCTTAACATAATAAATAACTGAACGGATATGCCGTGATAACTAAATTGTTGAAAATAATTAAGAATTTATTGGTGTTATTAAAGAAGAAATATAGGTTCTGGAAAGATTATAATTATTTTATAAAAAACGATAAACGATTCCTTATTCGAGCAAAAGATGTTTTACCATGTCTAAATGATAACACATCTTCCCTGCTTTATGACCGCCATTATGTATATCACACAGCCTGGGCGGCCAGGTTGATTTCGCAAAATAGGCCCCAAAGGCATATTGATATATCTTCTGATCTGAGATTTGTAACTCTTGTTTCTGCATTCATACCAATCGAATTTTATGATTATCGACCTGCAGATCTTAATATGAGCAATCTTAAATGTGGCGCAGCAGATTTGAAAAAGCTTTCTTTTAATGACAATTCAATTGAATCATTATCCTGTATGCACGTAGTTGAACATGTGGGATTAGGAAGATACGGAGACGATCTGGATGCCGATGGCGATATAGCCGCAATAAAGGAGCTGAGCAGGGTGATTGCCCCGAAAGGGAAATTGTATTTCGTGGTACCTGTGGGAGGTGAGGCAAGGATCCAATTCAATGCGCATAGAATTTACAGAAAGGAAGATATAATCAATTTATTTCAAGAAAATGGCCTCATAATAGAAGAGTTTACATTAATACCAGATGATCCTGCCGATGGCGATCTTATTAAAAATCCAGCAAGTATATTGCTCGAAAAACAAAAATATGGATGTGGTTGTTTCTTATTTTCGAAATAAAAATGTAAAATGTCATGAAAATTATTAAAAGAAAAGAGTTAACCATTGGATTAAATAATCAAGCTACAAGGGAAGCCTGGCTGGAAAAGACCCTTTTAAAAATTCCCAAAGGGGGTAAAATCCTCGATGCAGGAGCAGGTGAATTACAATACAAAAAGTTTTGCAAACACCTTACCTATGTATCGCAGGATTTTGGTAAATATAATGGCGTGGGCGATGGGACAGGTCTGCAAACTAAGACATGGAATCAGGAGAAGCTTGATATAGTCAGCGATATTACTTCTATTCCAGCCGATAAAGATAGTTTTGATGCAATCATGTGTATTGAGGTTTTTGAGCATTTGAAGGAACCTGTTCTTGCTATTAAAGAATTCGCAAGGATCCTTAAGCCAGGTGGATTTCTTATAGTAACAGCCCCCTTTTGCAGTCTGACCCATTTCGCACCTTATCATTTCTATACAGGATTTCACTACTGTCCCATACATTTAAAATCCGAAATCCAATTGTAACTCCGGAGGAACGAATTTAAGGCGTTCTAATTTCTTTCTTGGGCTTAACAAATCCCAAATATTTTTATCCGAGAAAATATTTCC